>ERZ1370068.382-contig-10345_pt1 | contig 18764 bp, 31 predicted proteins | sample MGYA00561227_ERZ1370068 | MGnify/ENA primary metagenome ERZ1370068 (study PRJEB38410, sample SAMEA6850437) | metagenome | study: Metagenomic assessment of the ecological functions of the soil: analysis of the soil microbiota associated with the...
CGACCATTTTCCGCGTTGCGACTTTGCGTGACAGAAAGCGTCAGATCGTGTCCGGAGCCTTTATTTATCATGGTCTTCGAGATCATTGGCATCTTGAGAACCTGTGTCAACCTGTGACACTGAATGACAGGCTGCGACTGGTTTTAGTGTGTCTATAGGTGTGTCTGTTTCGATTCCGGGAAACGATCGCCGGCACGCTCTTATTGCCTCCACAAGCGGCAGTGCCGCTGAGCTGATATACGTCTTTGTGGTCAGGTTTAGGGTGCTGTGCCGCATCAAGTGCTGCGCCACGGTCGGAACAACCGCCGTTCTCCTGCAGGCGATGATTCATGGTGTGTCGTAACGAGTGAAAATGGAGCTTGCCCAAAGGATCTTCGATATTCTGGATGCCCGCCCTCTTCAGATCATGGCGGAAGGTTTCTCTCTTGGGAAAAATGCCGCGAAAGACCCGATCTGTCGGTGCCGGACGCCTCTCTTCCTCGAGCTTTTGAGAGCCGTCACGACTTCCGGGTGAAGCGGTAGGGGTTGCAGCTTCCGATTTCTTGGCGTTCTTGGCCTGCACCACGAGATGTGGATTGGAAGTCCAGGAAGACATCGGCCCATACGAGGGTCCGAAGTTCCTTGCTACGCAGCCCCGTATGCGCCGCGGTTAGGTATACGACGGAACGATAAGCTGGAGACTGCGATCAGACGTCTGCAGCTCTTCATCGTTGAAAGGTCGGCGCTCGTAGGTCTGCTCTGGCCGATGGTTGAAATTTTCTCGACGTATTGGACGGGGTTTTCAATGGAGAGGCGCTTGCTGCGCTTTAACCAATTGATGAATGTATTGGCAGCGCAGAGGTATTCATTCAGCGTCTTTGCACCCGCCGAATGCTGCCGGCGCCATTTTGAGGAACTGGTCCGGGCTGATTTCTGCCAAACATTTCCAGCCACATTCAGCGAACAAACGAGTAAGTGCTGACTCTTCTCTGCTCAACGTATCGTTCATCTCTTCCGATCTTCTGAAGCTCGGCGATGAATTCTTTGACGTGGGACTGCGAGAGGCGTCGTCAGCGCGGCGCTCAGATCCGAGACGGGATGATCCCATACCGCTCCTGTTGGCGCCTCGCCGGACCAGGCGTTCCATCTTCGACAACGCCACCTGCTTATCGGTGACCTTCAATGGCAACCTCGATCGATTTTGAGTCTTCCTCTAGCCGGTAGCGCCCACGATACAGTCGGCCCACGAGAAGCTTGCCGTTCTTCCTCCTTTTGGGTTTGAAAATAAAAAACTTCATATGGTCTTTCTCCGGGCGAGTAGTGGCTACAAACGTAGTCCCTCAATCTCGGACAAGACAAAGCGAGTAGAGCGTCCGAGTTTTACCGGTCTGGGAAAACTCCTATTCTCCGGCTATCAACCGCCAGACAGCACGCCACATTGACTCCAAGTCGATCTGCCAAATAGCGAACTGAAACGAGGATTTGGCGAATCGGAGTTCATGGTTCGATGCCCGTGTTGCGGATATAGTTCTTAGGCCTGATTGACGAGCGCCTGGGCCTGTTGCTCGGGCTTTATCTCAGGGCTGATGGTGGCCTTCAGGCTTTGTGACCAGTTCGGCCTGTTCGGGCTTCTCGAGCCAGGCTTTGACCTTTGCGTCATATCCCTGCTTGCTGTTGCTGGTCCTGCATTTTGCGGAGCAGGAACTTTCGTTCGAGTTGTTCGCGCGGCAGTTCCTTGACGAACTGCACCAGCCCGGGTTCGGCCTTCATGAAGGCTTCGAGCCGGGTGTTGACTTCAGGGTTGAATCTGAACTGGCGGACCAGTTCTTCCTTACTTCTTTGGAGATGCTATTGCCATAGGACTAGCGATGTTCAGCGCACGGTGTTTCGGCCAGATCGGCCCCGTAACTGTGCTGGTTGACGGTTGCTTCTGCCTGCGGAAAAGGGTTCACTCCGCTTTCGGACGGAAATGCTGGGAATGGTGTCGTCTTCCTCGTCGTCGGGATTCTGGCCGGAGAGGGCGCCGACCTGCTTCATGATGGATTTGAGAAATCGCTGGGCGATCTCGCGGGCCGAAAGGCGGGACATCTCGGCATTGATCATGGTCTGAACGAGCTGGCCGGTGGGCACGCGGATTCCGGCCTTGGAGACGATTTCGGATGCTGCCTGGAAGACGCCATAGGCGTCCTCATCGAGGGAGACGGTGACAGTGGTGGATTTGCTCATGAGATTATCTGGCTTTTCGCCGCGGTGGATTTTGGCGGGGTGATGTCGGTGAAATTGTCCGCCCAGATCGAATAGGTCTCCCGGTTCGTTTCGGGACTCTTGTAGTAGGCAAGCTGTCCCTCCACGACGAAGGCGACGCCCTTCTTCAACTCGGTCACGAGCGTCTGGGCCGAGTTCGTGAGACGCCTTGACGGTGATGGGGACTGTTTCCTCCCTCCCTTCTCTGGTGGCATTGTGGAGCGAGAAGACGGAGGCGAAGGTCGGCACGCCGTCTTCTTCCTTGATGGTGCGCGGATCGTCCGCCGCGCGAAGGCTGAGTTTGAGCTGGTTCATGGTGTGTTGTTGGTGATGAGCGCGAGGTAGGCGCGAGATCGGAAAAGCGGCGAAGCAGGTTCGAGGATTCTGCGCCGTTCGAGGCGTCGGAGCGCGCTTCGCCAGCTCGTCGTTGAGGCGCATTTGGGAGACGAGAAACGCCTGGCAGTCGGCTTCCGACCGGGGAAAGAGCACGATTTCGCCCGGGATCGGAAATCACGTCCTCGGCGCGCTCGGGCGCGGCACGCCAGAACGAAAATCATTCGACGCCTTGTTCCTCCTCGGCTGGCGCTGATTCCTTTCTGGAATCCAGCTCCTTCTTCAGCCGCTCGACTTCGCTTTGAAGGCTCTGGATCGTGGATTCACTCTTCTGGAGCGCGTCGATCCGCTCTTTCATCGCGCGGTTCTGCTCAAGCAGCGCCTCGGCGTAGGCTTTCTGCTGGGCGTTGATTTGCTCGGCGTTCGTCTTCGCGTAGTAGGACGGCGAAGGATCGGAGACGGCCGCGACGGGCCCGAGCGGAAGCGCCTGGGGCTGCGACGGACGGTAATTCCAGTCCGGCGCTTTGCTCACGGCGGTAGAGCGTATGCCGTTCGTGCATTTCCTCCGGGAAATTCGGATCGGTGTAGCGGCCCACCGGATACGCCTTCACCGTTTCCGGCGTGCGGATTTCCGGCATGTCCCCGCCGCAACCGTGGTGCCGGGGACCTCCAGCGGCCGCATCGACCGGACTTCCTTCCTCGTGGCGCACCCGGCGAAAAGACAGAGCAGGATAATGGCGTGGCAGAATTTCATGGTACTGAGTCGGGTTGTTTGGCGGCGGAATGGAAGCGGAAAGGCCGACCGTGGCCTTGCCCAGATCGACCGTCTGCGTGACGTAGAGGTAGAATGTGGTGCCCGCGGGAACGCGGACGTAGAAGGGATCCTTGTCGAGCCGCTCCAGAAGGCGCTTCGAGTAGAGTTGCCCTCCGGCTTGCAGCCCCGCGGAGAAGGCGCTGTCGATCCCGCCATTGTTGAGTTTGCGTCGCGCCGCCGAGCGGCGAGATAAGCGTTGGTCGTTTCCGGAAACGCGCCGCGCCCTGCGGAAATCATCGCGGCCAGGATCGCCTTGGCTTCGGCGTATTTGTCGGACTTCACGACGAACCCGCGCAGGCCCGCGGAGCCGTCCGATTCCGCCCAGGAGTCGGATTCTTCGGTCGGGGCGTAATCCAGCACCGTGCCGGAGATGGGAAGTTCTCTGCCGTCCTGAAAGACCAGGAACCACTGGCGGTCCGGAACCGATGCGCTCGCGAACTGGAGACTTCTGGGCAACGCCATGAACCTCCGTGCCCGCTGGGATAATCACGCCGCCCGTCGTTCCAGGCATCCTCGATGACCAGCCCGATGATCGGCGTGTCGATGTTGGTGGAATCCACCGTGTTCACCAGCTCGCAGCGAAGCAGCCGGCCATACGGGCAGAAACCATTCGCTGACGGATTGTTCCCTCGTGGCGAAGATCGGTCTGCGGGATGGGTGGCGGCGGCTTTGGAGTGGGCGTGGCGCGCGCGACCCTGTCGGACTCGCTGCGAGCTGGCGTGGCCTGGGTCCGGGAGAGCGGCTGGATGTCCTCGTCGAAGGAATAGCTCTTTGCCTGAGTGGCCTGGCTGGCGACGGGCGTGTTGTCCGGCTTCGGCTGCGGTGCCCGCCGCATCAGGATGAAAGCGAGGAAGATTCCGCCAACGAGCAGAAAGAGCACGAGCCGCCCCGCCGGCTTCTGAAAGAGTTCCGTCCAGATCTTGCGCGCGTTCATTTGTTGATCCTCCTGCTGCTGGCCGTCCACCCGGACGACAAGGACGTTCCATTTGTTGTCCGGGGCGAGATTGTTGCGGCCTCCGGTTCCGTTGCCGGTGATCGCGAAAAATGCGCGGCGTCGTGGACTTGGGCGGCATCACGCCGGACGCGTCGGCGATGGACTGCGTGTAAATCCGGTCTTCGAGCCGGACCGCAAGGTCCTGGGGCTTGTAATAGATCGTGCTGTCCGACGTGTTCTCGAGGTCGATGCGGAAGATCAGCGTGTCTTCCTCCTCGAACCGCCACACATCGCGGATGATCACCCTGAAATTGTCGTAGTAGTTCGTGGCGCTGGGCGCGGCGTGGAGGACGCCAGCCAGCGCGTCCGGGTGGTCCTTCTGGAAAAGCGGATACGCCTTCGCCTTGTCCAGAAGCGAAAGCAGCCGCTCGGGGACAACGGGCCTCGTGGCGGCGCGGGTGTTGCCGCCCTGGAAAGAACGTCACCGAGTAGAAGGGCTGCTCGGAGGCGCTCGAGATGCAGGACGTAGGCCTTCCTGTTGAAGATGACGGTGAGGTGGTCTTCGGCGTCCTTTCTTGAGCGCGCGGACCGTGAAGTAGAAATTTCCCGGCGTGAACGAGAGGAGGAAATCCGCGTTGGGCTGTTCCTGCACCGCCACCGACTTTGCGTAGAGGCCGGAGATCGCCGAGGGAAAGAGGACAGTCGTGTTGCCCGATTGGCAGGCGACGGGAATGTTGTAGATAACAAATTCATCGAGCGGCTTTTGGACGATCTCGCCCGCGTCGAGCGGCGAACCGGCCATGAGCAGAGCGAAGGCGAGCGCGCGTTTCATAGCGGGGTCTCGCTTGTATTTGAAGTCCTGCACGACGAGCGGGAGCCGTCCGTTGCCGAGCAGATCGGGATTGCGGATGAAGAGGAACTCAATCGAGAACTTCATCGGTTCCCGAAATTCCATTTTGTTGAGCGTGCCGGTGCGGATGAGATTGCCTTCGGTGCGCACGGTGACGCGCCTCGTAGGAATGACCGGCCCCGTCCTTGATCTGGCGGGTATCGAGGATGTCAATCTTGCGTGACTTCGACCTTCTGGTGAATCTGCCTCTCCTTGAACTCCAGGGTTGCGCGCCTGATACATCGCAGCCGCCTTCTTCCTGGCCGGTTCGAGATAGAGCCGTTTGAGAAGGTCGGGCAAATCCGGCCCGACCGGGTTGCGCTGCAAGAGCGCGAGACAGGCGAGCCGGACGTGATAGGCGTGCAGCTCGCCCGCCTCCTCGAAGCCGAGCAGCGGCGCATAAATCGAGCGTGCCGCCGGGATCGAGGATGACGACCTTCTCCCTGGCGCGCATCGCCATGGCCGTGAAATACGGCGAGCGCAACCGCCATGCCCGCGAAGAGGATGGCAAGGATCATCCAGAACCTGGCGGCGACCAGGTTGTTCGTGATGGCGGCGACGGCGGAGAATTTCATACGGGTTTGGTTGCGTCGGCAGCGGCGGCGGTCCCTGGCTGCGCCTTCGAGGAATGCGAGTTGAACGCGGCCTGCGCCGCGTAGGGCGTGAAGATGTTGCCCTGGTGGTGCGAAATCGTCCCTGCGCGGAGTCGGTCACGGTGAACGAATCCGGTTCCGTTTGGTGGGCGACCTGGGCGGGATTGGACCGGTTCTCGAAGCGTTCTCCAACCGTGGCGGGCGCAAGCCGCGGCGGTTCGGAAGATCAGGCCGCACGCCTCGCGAAGCCGGCGCGCCCGGACGCAAACCCGCCCGCGCCCGCGAGGTCGTTGGCGATCCGCCCTGCGGCTGCAGCTCTTCTGCGGCTGCCTCGTTCCTCGATGGCTGCCTGCAGCTGCGGCGGAACCGCCAAAGGTGGCCGCGGCTCCCGCGGCCGTCAGTCCCAGCGCCCGCCATCATTCCCGCGGTCTGCATCGCGCCCTGCACCCCGGCGTGCAGAGTCGCGGTCGTCCCGCTGAGACCCTTCATGACGGCGGACGCCACGAACGGAACGGAGAGATAGAAGAAGACCGTGACGAAGCTCGCAAACGCCATGATGAACGGGAACATCAGCCAGTTGTTCACAACGATCAGGTTCGCGCCGACCTGCACGAGATTGTTCGCCGTGATCGGCATGAACAGCGTGTCGCTGATCGCCTGGATCACGATGTCCACGAGGCAAATGGCCACGTGCCAGAGCAGCACGGTCAGCGAGGTCACGCCGAACTGGACGCCGAGCGATTGCGTATAGGAAAAGAACAGGAAGCCAATCGAGCAGCGGAGAAACGGCGATCAGCCCCGCGATGGCGAACTCCTGAAAGAAGCGGAGAAGGATCAGCATGAACCGCCCGATGCCCTGGAAGAAATATCCGATGGCCGCGGGCACGATCTTGCCGAGGTTCGTCCACGAGTCGGACGGCTGGTTTTGGATGCGCGAGCTGAGCAACTGAACGAACTTCGCGTCGCGGGCGGTCGTGAATTTGCTCCGCATTTCGATGAACGCCTGCTGGCCCGTCTTCATCGCGGACGGGTAGCCGGCGATCAGGGTCACGACGATGATCGTCCTGAGGAGCGCGCCGAGAACGGCGCGCGCGTCCGAACCCGCCCTCCAGCCCATCTCGCCGAGTCCCAGCACGCACAGCAGAAAGCGCGAACGGCATGAGGAGGGTCCGAATGTCCTCGGCGGCGGCGTAGAGGTTGGAGAGCGCGGACATGGCTCAGAATCCTGGCGGAAGGTCCGAGTTCGGCTCGTTGAAGTCCGGCAGTTCGGCCTCCGCTTCCGCGGCGAGCCGCGCGAGTTCCCGGTTGCGTTCCCGGCTGATCTCGTCCGCGGCGACTTCCTCCTGTTCCTTCCGGTTTTCGTTGAGGACTTGCAGCGACTCCATTTGCTGGTGCGCGGTGTCCACCATGTCATCGAGGTCGATGAGGGCCGTTTCCGCCGCCTGGAGAGAACCGGCGAGCTTCTGGACTTCGGCGTCGTCCTTCGCGTTCTTCAGCTGCATGTTGAGCCGGGCGATCTGGCTCTTGAGCGTCTGGCGTTTGCTCCGCGCCTGGAGAAGCAAAACCTCGAAGCGCGAGTAGGCGTTCTCGACCGCGCGGAACCGCCTCAAGGGGTCGGCTGGATCGCGGAAGGACGCCACGCCCTCGAACGAGGAGGACACGTCCGTCCACCCCGAGATGTCGATTGGTTCGAACAGTTCCTGAATCGTGGCGGACAACTGGACGCCCTCCGCCGCGATGCCGGCGAGGTCGGTCAGCGTATCCGCGATTCCCGAGTCTTGCAGGAAGTCCGAGAACAGGCCGTTGTCGATGAGGGCAATGGCGGCAACCGGGTCGCCGATGGCCTGTTTGACAAGGTTCGCCGTCTCCAACTGCTCGCGGACCGTGGTGAGCGTGCTGTGGAGCGTCGCCAGCTTGTCCGCCCACTGCGCCTGTTCCCACGCGTATGTTGAGCGCGTCGAAGATGTTCTTGTGATCCTGCCTCGCCTCCACGCCGGGCGCGGCGACAACGATCTGTGAATGGCAACAGGAAGCGGCGGCGACCGCGAGCCGCGGCACTGATGAGAAGTGTTTTGTTCATATTCCTTTGGGTTGAGGTTTTCGCGGTGGCAGCGGCAGTCATTCGTAGATGGGGATGGCGATGTCGCGCGGGACGGTCTTTACCGGCGCGTTCGGATCGGGCGGAATGGTGAACCGGTAATAGGTCAGCCGGTAGGCGGGTTCCGGTTTGCCCTTCTGCAGGTTTTGCAAAATCCAATATTGGCGCTTCACGGTATCGGACGCTCCCAGGTCATAGCCCTGCTGAAACTGCTTGCGCTGCCCCGCCTTCACGGAGTTGATCGCGAGGATCGTGCCGATGCCTCCGATGGCCGCCCCACCGGCCGCGCCGATGATCGGAGCGGCGGGATTGCTCGACGCTTTCGAGCCGATAAATCCACCGGCAGCCGCGCCCGCAGCGGAACCTCCCGCCGTGTAGAGCGCATCGGTCACGCTGCACGCAGGGAGGAACGCGCCGCACGCCACGGCGGCAATCACGCCAATGTCTTTTTCCTAGCAGGCGGTTTTCATGCAGGCAACGGGAGTTGAGGTTTCGGTGAGAATCCCGCGGACGATGTCCTCGTGCTTGCGCAGCTTCCGGCTGCGCTTCGTCGAAGTCCTCGCCCGTCGAAGAGGAGCAGAAGAGCATTTCCTTGGAGACGCGGTTGTGGATCGTTCCGCAAAGCGGCTGCTGAACGTCGAGATGGTAATAGGTCAGAGCGGCATACTTGTTGTGCGGAGGAAGATGCTCGGGCAAAGGGTAATCGAGTGATCGCCTCCTTCGTCGCCTGGGACAGTTCGATGTCCCGCGCCACGTCCTCCACGTCGCGGCGGTCATTCATCCGGGTGAAGAAGAACTGCTTGGCGTTGCCGAAGACGATCGGGCGAATGCCCGATTGCTGAAACCGGCTGTATTGCTGGACGATGGAAATGATCCAGGTGGAGAACTTCGAGAGCTGCGCGTAGAACTCACTCACAAGTTGTTCACCGCCGGGAATGTCGAGCGTGCGGGAGACTTCCTCGAAGATGACGCGCTTCCGTTTGCCGCGCGGCAGGGTGATGATGTGCTGACGGCCGTAGTTGGCGATGAGGAACCCGGCGAGTTCCTTCAGCTGCTTGTTGGATTCCGGGATGTAGGTCAGGTCGAAGTGGGCGATCCTGCCGGTGAGCGACAAGTGTGGAATGTCCGCAGACAAGCCGCTGCTCGTTCCACGGCGCGAGCAGGGTTGCCATGTGATTGATCTCGTCGCGGTCGTGTTCCGGGAACGGAGCCACGAGCATCATCTGCTGAAGCATGTCGTGGGTCGGGTAATCCTCGGGCCGGAAGAACGCGAAGGCGGTATTGCGGACCAAGCCGTTCCGTGTCGGGGGACTTCAGGAACCGGGAAACTTCCTCGGGTTTCCAGCGGCTGATGAGCGACTGCCGCTCGTCCTCGGAAGCCGCGTGCCGGAATTCCGTCCACGCCTCCAGGAACGTCGCAGTGACCGGAAGCTGCGCGGTCTTGTATTCGGCCACCGCCATCGCGTGGCGGGCTACGAAGTCGAGACGCGAAGCGTCCTCGGAAATCCATTCCTCAAACCGGTCGGTGTAGAGCTGTTCGACATATTGGGTGATCTGCGCGAGGCGCAGGCTTCGCCTGTCTTCATCGGCGGGGTGCCCCGCCATTTTCGCCACCAGCGCGGCGGCGGTGGTGATCTGCAGGTTGGTCAGCGGCGCGCCCTGCGTATCGAGATAGTTGAGGGTCAGGTCGCCGTCCGGCTGAATCACGATGGGAGTGCCGCCCTGCGCCTGCGTCCAGATCCCGTAGGAAAGCCCCTCCTCGACGATGAGGGTGAAGTCGTAATACGGGTCGGTCTGCGAGAGCAGGTCGCACATGAAGGCGGACTTCCCCGCGCGGGTCATGCCGAGCAGGACCGCGAGCTGCGGCGTGCCGGAGAGAAAATTGCGGACGCCGATCAGGTTGTGATTCGATCCGTCGTAAAGCGCTTCGGCCCCGTCGAGATGTCCCGTGAAGGTGGAGGAGAGCGGAAGCAGATCGGCCAGCCATTCGTCCAGGCCGTGATCGGCATGGTGATCGTATGTTCCCCACATCCAGCCCGGCCAGGTCTGGAACCAGATGTTCTTCGTCGTGGCCGCCGAGGAAATGTTGGAGGTCCAGCATTGGGCGTCCTCCATCTGGCTGAAGGCGGCTTCGATCTGCCGCGTCTTGGAAATCAGCCCGTCCTCGCTCGCGTCCCAGACGTGGACGACGAAATCGTATTTGAAGGGAACGGCATCGCCCTGGGCCAACTGCCGGATGTGCTGTTCCTTGATCTCCTTGGCCGTGAGCAGCGAATGCTTGCCCTCCGGCCCGATAATCCCCGCGCACGCGCTCCAGCGACTTTTCCGGTGCGGTCGATTTCCTTGCGGACGTTGAGCGGGTAGAGATTGACGGTGATCGAGTAATCGAGGAACGGTAGCGAGGTCAGCGCCCAGAAGAGGCCGCGCCGCGTGCGCTGCGGGCGGCGCTTTAGAATGACGAGGTTGTGAAAGTATCCGTCGGCAAAGAATCCGAAGTTCCGCCCGGCCTGCACGCCCTGATGCCAGCAGTTTTGGTGGATGGTTTCCTCCGGCTTGAACTGTCGGATCGGGTCGTAGTTCTCCCGCTTGAGGTAGGAGGGATTCAGGAAGGTCGCGAAATACCGGAACAAATCCTCGGTGGACATGGCCGTGACCCGGCAGCCGTGCGGCTCGAAGAGCGAGGCGATGACGCGCCGATGCTGGTCGAACGCTTCGTTGAACTGATGCAGAACGCGCCGGTAATGATCGGCAAGGAGCTGCTTGTCCGCGCTGGCGGGCGGATTCGTCGTGATGCGCTTCGAGAGAAAGAGAACGAGCTTTTCGCGGCGAAGCCGGCCCGGACTGCATGGCCTGCCAGTAGCGGTTGAACCGCTCATTCCGGGTGATCGCCGCCCAGGAATCCGGCTCGCAGCGTTCGTCGGTGATCCTGCTTGTAGGATAGCAATTCCTCCCGATAGTCGGAATCCGCGGACCAGCGGAATTGCGCGCGGGTGGATTCCTCCAGCGTGTGAAGAAACTGGCGGACGCTTTCATAAAAGCCGTCGAGGGCGCGGTCGCTCCCGTGCCGCAGGTCCGGAATTTCCAGCACGAATCCCTTGGAGACAAACCCGCGCCGGTCGAGTTCGTTCCAGATGAAGAGGTCGTGGGAAATCCAGCCGTTAGGCGCTTTCATGGTCGTGAATCGGGTGGCGCGGCTGGCGGCGCGGCGGCAGCCACGCCCGGCCGGCGAGAAGGGTCTCCAGAAGATCGGTGTCGTAGGAACGCGGCCTGCCCTGCCGGAGCGCGAAGACGTAAACGGAAGCGAGCACGAGAGGGAGCGAGCCCGACGCCGAAGCTGAACGCCGGCGAGTGCGCCTGCTGCCGGAAGAGCATCAGCGAAAGGCCGACGCTCAAGAGCAGTCCGGCCAGGATGAAGAGAATGTTGATTCCCTCGATGCCCCACAGCTTGCCGTCGCTGTCGTCTCCGGCGTGGGTGTTGATGACGGGCCTGCTCATCTTCCGATGGTGATCGTCGGCATCCCGCCCGCCTGGAACAGAGCGTCGGCGATGACCACGGCGAGGCCGAGAAGCAGGCCGCCGACAATGGACATCTTGCCCATGTCGGCGTTGCCGCTGCGCACCTGCCAGCCGCCGTGGGCGATGACAATGACCGCGATGATGTAGAGAAACTTGGCGATGATTCCGAGTCCTTCGGACATCGCGCCGTCGAGCGAGGCGGATTGGGCCAGGATCAGGTTCATGCCTGCATCCGTAGCCGAAAAGAATTCTATATTGCTGCGTATTACGCGCAATTTTCAAAAACCTGAAAAATTGTCGGCAGCAAAGTTCCGATGATGACTGCCTGGGCTCCATGAATCTTGTCACCCTTTGATGAAAGTCCGGCGTTCGAGGATCAAAGGGCCGGTAGAGATCGTCGCTGTCGGCCTTGAACACGCGACGAAAATACAAAACCTGAAAATCGAAGACGGCCTGCTCTCCGCTTTCGATTTTGGAGAGAGAGGCTGCGGCTGATGTCCAAACCTGCAAGCTGAAGCTAGCCGCAAGCTGTTCCTGCGACCACCGCGTTGTCCGCGTTCCTCCAGGCTGCGGTCCTAACGGTAATGCGGGTTTTGCGCTCGATTCGCGCTACGAAACCTGACGGCACTGTTGGTCGATCGGCCCTCGGCTGGTTTGTGTCGAAGCTTCGTCCGGAATTTGTGACGAAGTAGGCTTTTTGATGCTTCGTCCCAGAGCTTTTGATTCCCGCCGAGCCCGCCGCAAACTGGGTTGAAGCCCGGCCACTCAAGTCCCTTTCGCCGTGTTGAAAAAGATCGGCGCTACTCTATCCGCGCGTGAGACTCTCGCTGAGGCTTCCCACAACGCGCTTTGCCGACATCAGCAATCGGATCGGCGATGCTCCAATGCCTGACCCGACACGAGCGTGTCGCCGCCGTTCACGTCGCCGCGATATTGAAGTGGCCGCTACGTCGAGATCCGCAGCGATGCGGGCGTTGGCAAGCCGGGCGTGCTGGAAGCGCTTCACGCCAGAAGCAGATCACCACAGAGGGGTCGGGTCGTCGTCCTCAGTCCTGGCTGAACGATACCGGGGTGGACTGCGATGCGGGCGGTGCCGGGTTTGATGGCACAGCTCACGATCTGCCAGTGATCTCGCGGGCGACGGTGGAGGGATCCGCTTCGTTGACAATCTGGGCTTCTTCGAACGACGAAAGAGCGTAAAGGAACAAAAGAACAAACCGACCCTAAACACAAAACTTCGGATACTTCCCATCAAAAAAACGGTGCATGCGGTTTGTCCCGCATACGGCTTTCGGGTCCATTTTCGTTCGTTTGGCCTTGGCGTCATGGCGCCTTCCACGCAGCCGTGGCCGGCATCCTGCAGAGTCCGCAGGCTTCATGCAGCCGTTGATCCGTGCAGTGGCCGTACGGGAGCGAGTGCAGGCGTGTTTGCGCCACACCCATCGGCGTAAACGATTGCATACCCATTACCACCTTGCCAAACACTCGGTGTTGTTCCCATAGTGAAAGTATCCGCACCAACCGCGAAGCACTGCGTTGATCTCGCCCACGCACGGCGATTGAACGCCATTCGGTGTAGTGGTTGAGAATTTTGCATAGCCGTCCGCGCAGAGCCGCACGGCTTCCTGCCTCGGGTTCGACGTGCAGGTGAACCCGGCCGGGTCTGCTACGCCTGTTTTGAAGGTCAGGTCGCTGCGATTTCTCGTCGAGTTGTTGCGTAGAAAAGCGACCCTGAGATCTGTCGTCAGCCGCCGTTAGATAGCCCTGGGTTCAGGCATATTCATGTTCTGGTTCTGATCCAGAAGCACGCAAGAAAAGCTACGAGGAGGTTAATACCGAGAAATTCCACCACGACATCAAAAAGCGGGAAATACGCGCTTACGATCAAATCTACACCGAGCCAAAGGAAAGCCGAAATAGCATCCGATGCGACATTAAACCCACCCGTCTCCAGCCGTCGCGAGGATGCTCCCTCCTCGTCTCCGTTTAAAGAAGTTGCGATGGATCCACCAGGTACATACCCCAAAGAGGTAGAGACGATGAACGCGATTGCACTGATGGGGGGATCTGGAACCTAGCAACGGGACGCGACCCATTCCGGGCGTTGCTGGCGGAGTGCCCCGCTCGTAACAAGAAAGTAAAGACCGAGCAAACCGACCAACAGCGTCAGCATTCCCAAGGGAATAACAAGCCCGCACATGTCCAGTAGATTGCGGCGATCTGGCGAGATGACACGTTTTTGATTGCCCGGCTGGACTTCGCCCGAGAGAGTCGATAGCGAGGGAATCAGTCAAGAGATAATATGGCGCGGTGTTTGCTCATCCGCGCCTTGGGGATTGTGCGATTCTGGACGACCTGGTAGAAGTCACTCCGAATCACCTCGCGCGATGAAAATCGTCGCGGCGAAACATGGCACTGCCTGCCAGGCGATTGGTGCAGCCGAACCTCAGCACGAGCAACACCGCAGGTGGGATGCGAGTCGTCGAGGAGATTCGCCAAAGCTCGAAGAGGCTGACATCCTGTGTGCGTATTCTGGCAGGGACAGAGCCATCCGGCCGGGTTTTCAGTTTGACGCGGGATGGAAAAACGCATTCTGATTCGGCGGGGAAGCCACGTAGGGGAGATCCGCAAATTCCAGTCGATGGAGCGGCAGGGCCAACTCGTCGCAAAGTTCTGCCCGCGTCTCTACGCTGAAGCGGCCCCGAACGACCAGCTCGCGCTCTCCGCGTCTGGATGCGAGACATCGTGCTGGGCCGAAAGGTAGGAACTACAGAACACGGTAGTGGCGAGGAGGCACGAAAGGCGGATGGTCGAGGCGTGTGAGCGCCGAATCCGCGAATTTCCGTTAGGAAATGAACGCGCGGGGGAGGTCGCCAAGGTCCTCAAACGCCAGGGCTGGTATGCTTGGGCGTCAGATTACGCAAGCACATCATTTTCGGATCGAGCGCAGTGCGGGCAAAAGCGCGGGGCTGGTGACTTGCTGGTGGATTCTTCCCAAGCCCGCGATCCTCTCGTGGAACTCAACGGACCGATCACGCCCCGAGATAGGTCACTAACTTCGTCGGGCGGCCTTAGCCAGCCTCGAAGGCGTCACACTCCAAGGTGTCTTTACCATTTGTCGGGAGGTAAATCACGCATCCGATAAAACGTTTGCCTCTATCTCGTTCTATAATCTTCGGCATCCCACGAAGCCACCGATTGTTCTAACAGGAACGCCCATAAGATTATAATTACGAGCTGTCCATCTCAGTAAGGCCAAAAGCGAGGCGACCATCGGTCCTGTGGCCCAGATCCAGAGAAGAAGCTGCATCCCATCGGGACCCACCCCGGCGTGACTAGGGCCTCCAATGGGGGCGCGCCATGCAGCTGCAAATGCCATTAAACCCAGTAAGGCGGTTCCAAGAAGGTTTAGCAGGATGATGCCAACAAACCATCCGACCGAGAAGCGATTCATTGCACTCCTTAACATAATAGAGATTCGTTCGAATATTCATCTCCTTTGCCCTCGTTCTTCAATGCAAATGTCGCCTGCTCTTTCAGGCGAAGCCCTTGGTCATATGACTTCCGAGTCTCGCAGGGCACGCCGCAAACGGAAGGAAGCCCGGCGCCCCAAGCGTAACGAGCTCTCTGAATCCTTCAATCTCGACAGAAACTTCGTCGCCGATCTCTGCGCGACGACTTTCTCTCACAGCCTGAAGGTGGATGATCAGCGACGCGCTCTACCCGGACGAAGAACGGTTTTGGCAGCATGCAGTCCCATCGCGTGATTCCGCGTCTGACGAAAGAGGAAGACCCGTCAGCGAGCTGGACACGAGTATAGTTCCCTCGGCAACTAATGCCGCTGATTTCAGCGACGAAAACGACACGCATTTCCGTCATCGGAATCAAGCAGGATCTTGTCGTCGTAGGAAAGCCGCTCTGCCTGCGGCAGGCTTTTGCGAATAGACGACTCGTTGCAAGGCGTTGGCCAACCGCTCGGGACGCACGGGTTTTAGAAGATAGTCCACAGCATCAACCTCAAAGGCCTTCACCGCGAACTTGTCGCAGGCCGTGACGAAGATGATGGCTGGAAGCGGTTGCAGTTTCGGTAAGAGGGAGAAGCCGTCGCCCTTTGGCATCTGCACGTCCATGAAGACCAGGTTCGGGTGCAAGTCCTCATACAATGACAACAGCGGTCGGAGCAGAATTTGCCTCTCCGACAACTCTCACGTTTCGATGAGTTGCCAGCATATCCTGCAAGAGTTCTCGCGCGGGAGCTTCGCTGTCGACGATCAGCGTCCGCAATAAGGTTTGCATTTTCGTAAAATGTGAGGAAGACAAAGCCAGCGTTCTAACGCAGGCGCCTTCTTCAGTGATTTCCAGGTTCTGTCCCTTGGGGATAGAGTAAGTCCGGGCGTCAGATGCGGCGGCGTCTGATGCCGGAAGTAATGCGATTGATGCTCGCTCCGCCCTGGATGCCGTCGGGAGTGAGCGTCCATCCGTTCGCGCGCAGTTGCCGCAAGCTCTGCGCGCGTCGTTATTATGGCGGCGGGTTTCATGGAGCGCGGGCGCGCCTTCGGCGAGTTTGAGGCAGGCGGCCAGATCGAGCTTTGCCGGAAGCCGAGCGACTGGAAGCTGGGCGACTTGAATAACAGCTGCGTGGCATCCAGAGATTCGGCACGGCGCTTCTCACGAGCGCGCGACGCGGGCTCTCCCGGCTCAGCGAAACGCGTGGTGAGCAGAACGAGTTCCTCGCCCTTGTCGGCACAAGGCACGCCGATCTACGCAGTCCCTGCGTGCCTTCGGATGGAAGAGCCGAAGCGATCGCCTGCTCAACGTGCGGCATGGGAGACCATCTCGCCGCCAATCTTGGAAAAGCGGCTGCTGCGTCCCTCGAGGAAAGAAATCCTCGTCATCGATGCGAACGACGTCGCCGGTAATGCGCAGCATCCGTCCCGGAACTTTCCGGAGCCTGTCCGCCGTGGTAGCCAGCGACGAGGTTGCCCCACGCCGCGCGGAGGGCGAGGAGGCGCGCGGCTGCCAGCGCCCGGTCATTTCCGCGAGGGTTTCCGGCGTCGAGCAGGGCAACGCGGCGGCGCCTGGGAAGAGCGTCCGGCGCTGCCTTCCCGCGAGCCCGTGCTGGATGGTTCCGTCCGCCCCGGCGCCGCGGGCCGGGCCGAGGGCGAGGTTGAGACTCACGACGGGCGAAGCTTCCGAGTGAGGCCATAGCCTTCGAGGACTTCGCACCCGAAGCGCGCGCGAAAGGCTACGCGGAGATCGGCGGGGAGCTTCCTCGGCGCCGCTGACGACTCGGCGCAGGGTGCCAAAGGCGTCGCGCGGGACGCGCTTGAGATACTGGCGCAGGAAGGTGGGCGCTGCCAGGAGCACCGTGGGCGCGTCGGCACGCGCGGCCTCCGGCAAGCTTGTCGCAATCGAGCGGAGAAGGGGCGGTGACGACGGCGCGCCGCGCGACCAGAGGAAAGAAGAGAGCCCCATCGTGAGGCCGGAAGCTGTGAAAGAGGGGCAGCGCGGTAAGGAAGACGATCGTCCCTCATCTCGACAAAGCCTGTCTCGGACACCTGAGAGATGTTGGCGAGCGCGCTGAATTGCGATTGGGTCAAGCGGAACACCCTTTGGAGCGAAGCCCACTGGCTGCCGCTCTCGTGAATAGCAGCGCAGCCTCGGCGTCCGGGTCGGTCTTCGTGGGACCGGTGTGCGCGAGAGCAGCGAGGTGAGGCGAAGAGAAAGGCTGCGGCGGGATGCCGGAGCCTCTGCGCACGAGGAAATGTTCCCTGATTTCGCTCTCGATAGCTGGAGAACGCGAGGCGTGCACGAGAATTTCGTGCACTCTCGCCTCAACTGGGCAGCGGCCGTGAGAATGGTCTGGATGCCAGCTGTGTTCAAGGCAGGCGCGCGCCGCTGAGCTCGCTAAGGGTTGGGTTGAGGTCTCGCGGGAACCTTGCCCACGCGAAAAGCAGGCCGACGTTGGCAAGCGTGCCGAAGCCGCATTCGGCGGCGAGGAGAATCACGCCGATGCGGCGTTCGGGAAGCGGGATTTCTTCCATCGGCGGGCGAGCGCCGTGCTCATGGCGAAAGCAGTTCGCCAGCGCGGAGAGATCTCTTCTCACCCGTTGGATCGACCAGGGCTGTGCCTGGATCGGGTCGTCGCTGAGGGACTCCAGCGCGCGCCGCGGCCAAAGGCTGTCGCACGCGCGAAATCGGAAGGCTGCTTCACCGAGAGTGAAATTGCGGGATTTGCCTGTACGCGGGCCGTGGTGGCGTCGCTTTCAGCGCTGAGCGGAGCGCAGCGAAGGAAACGGTCGTTCTGCGACGCAGGCCGCGCGGCAGCTTGCGGAAAGTAGCGTCCGCCCGCGAACGAGCAAATGGAACCCCAGAGGCCATCGGGATGTGCGACGGACGACCGGGCACCTGGGCGCGGCGCGCGATGATCTCGAAGCCGCTCTTGAGTTCCATCAGACAGCTCGGATGCGAGTGAAGTTGACCCTCGGGGTAGATGCAGACGAGCTCCGCCGGCGCGTGATGCAATCTGAGGCGCGGCGCAGGGCGTCTTTGGCGCGGCCGGGAGCGATGGGAATCGCCCCGAAGACACGCAGAAGGGGGCCAAGCACCGGGGGTCTTAAAGAACCTCTCGATGGGACAGGAAGCGCACGGGACGCGCGGCGAGGCCATCGAGAGGATGATTGTATCCACATAGCTGACGTGGTTGCAGACGGCGATCGGAGAGCGCCTGCCGCCTCTCGGAAGGCTTTGCTCCGTCGCCTACAGAGCAGGACAGAAATAGCGCAGCCTGAGCGAGGAACAACCCGACAACGCGCAGGGCATCCTGCGGCAGCATAAGCGCGCCGCCAGCAAGGCGCGTCGCCGACGATCAAGGTCGCCAGCGAACAAGAAACTGCTGCGTGGTAGAGGTGGAGGACGGACTGTGGTCAGCCGGTATGCACACCGACGGCCAGGACGCCTGCGATGCTTGGCGAGCATGCTTGAGGCGGCTAGGATGCGGCCCCGCCCACCTTCCCCACAGAGCGATCCGACGAGGAGATAGCCGCAAGCGGAACGAGATAGGAGACCGGCCGGCCACGCCGAGGGCAGTCGAGTGAGGCCAGGAAGAGGAGAGAGCCGGGAACTAGAAGAGCGAGAATGCCGAATACGGCGGACATGGCGAAAGTGCGCCGAAAGGGGACGAGGCCGAGATTGGCGTCGGCGCGCCCGGCTCGGCCGCGCCGCGAAGAGGCTGCCCAGCGGCCACGCCCGCACCGAGCAGGTGGGCGAGCATCAGCAGCCGGTCTGGCGAGCCGCGCCCGCGCCGTCGGGAAGACAGTTCGCGTCCTGACTGAGCCGAGCGTCAGCGATGATCGATGCCGCCA
>ERZ1370068.2076-contig-1238_pt1 | contig 18756 bp, 15 predicted proteins | sample MGYA00561227_ERZ1370068 | MGnify/ENA primary metagenome ERZ1370068 (study PRJEB38410, sample SAMEA6850437) | metagenome | study: Metagenomic assessment of the ecological functions of the soil: analysis of the soil microbiota associated with the...
GCGCGACGTCCGCGGCGACGACGAGCGCGCGGCGCGGCTGCCGTGCGGTTCGCGCGCACCCAGTCGGCCGCCGTCATGAGCGCTGCCGTGCCGCCGTAGCACGCGTGCTTCACCTCGTAGACGCGGCAGCGCGGTCCGCACGCCGGCACGAGCTCGTGCACGAAGATGCCGACCGGCTTCGAGTGGTCGACCGCCGGTCTCGGTGGCGACGACGAGCAGGCCGATCGACGCGGATCGACGCCCGCCGCGCGAAGGCAGCGCGACGCCGCCGTCGCCGCGAGCGTCACGACGTCCTCGCACGGCGGCGTGCAGCGCCATCGCCTGCACGCCGAGCCCCTGCGTCATCTTCTCCGGCGCGACGCCGCGCGCCGCCGCCAGCGCCGGCAGCGGCAGCGCCAGTCTGCGGCACGTACGCACTGGACTGCCTCGATCCCGACGCTCACGACTGCTCTCCCAGCTTCGCGCGGTACTGGCCGAGCGCCATCACCGGGAAGTAGTGCCGGTACATGTGGTAGCGGAGGTAGAAGTGGCGCGGGAAGCCGGTGCCGGTCCACGGCTTCTCGCTCCCACGTGCCGTCGCGCGTTCTGCGTCTGCAGCAGCCACTCGATGCCGCGGCTCGATGACGTCGCGCGGCCCGTCGCCGGCGAGGAGGCCCATGACGGCCCACGCCGTCTGCGACGGCGTGCTCTCGCCGCGGCCGGCGAGCGACTCGTCGTCGTACGACGCGATCGGTCTCGCCCCGAAGCCGCCGTCGGCGTTCTGGCGCGCCGCGAGCCAGTCGACGGCGCGTCCGCACGTACGGCGCCTGCATGTCCTCGCCGATCGAGCGCAGGCCCGGCGAGCACCGACCACGTGCCGTAGATGAAGTTGACGCCCCAGCGGCCCCACCAGCTCCCGTCGGCGCGCTGCGTGCTGCGGCACGAACTCGCGCGCGCGCTGCGCGCGGCCGAAGTCGCAGGCCGTAGCCGTACCATGCCCATCAGCTCGAGCGCGCGGCCCGGTGACGTCCTCGGTCGGCGGGTCGATCATCGCCTTCATGTCGGCGAACGGGATCTCGTTCCAGACCGCGTTCGTCGTTGTCGGTGTCGAACGCGCGCGTAGCCGCCGTTCGCGGCTCTGCATGCCGAGCGTCCAGTTGAGGCCCGTACGCGATCGGCGCTTGCCGGCCGCGCGTGTCGCGCGACCGGCGAGCTGCGCTGCAGGCCCATCAGGATCACGGCCGAGTCGTCGACGTCGGGATACCAGTCGTTGGCGAACTCGAACGCCCAGCCGCCGGGCTCGAGGCGCGGGTTGTAGACCGACCAGTCGCCGGGCCGGAAGATCTGGTGCGCGATCGAGCCACTCGGCCGCGCGCGTCGAGCGCCGGGTGATCGACGGCTCGACGCCGGCGTCGAGCAGCGCCTTCACGTCGAGCGCGGTGTCCCAGTTGGGCGACACGCACGGCTGGAAGCACGAGCGTGCCGTCGGCACTGGATCAGGAAGTCGTCGATCGCCCTGGATGCCGCGCATGACGGCCGGGTGATCGCGACGGCGAAGCCGAGCTGCGCGCAGCGCGATGCACGCAGTTGAGCATCGGCGGCTGGATGCCGCCCCAGCCGCCCGGTCGACGTCCTGGCGCGCGGAGGATCCACTCGATCGGCGCGCGCGACCGCGCGGCGGCGAAGCGGCTTCCACGGGCTCTGCGCCGAGCTGCTCGAGCGTCGCGATCGAGGGCCGAGGAACGCGTTGCGCCACGATGACGAGCTCGCGGCTGCGCGCGAAGCCGACGTCGGTCGCCGTCGGCGGGCGCAGCCACAGCTCGTCGACGCCTCGCCGGGCGCGAGCCGGCACGTGCGGCGGGCTTGCGCCATGAGGACGGTGAGCGGCACGACGGTCTCCCGCGCCCAGCTCGACATCGCGTAGATGTTGAGCGGGAACCACGGCGGCAGGAGCACGAGCTCGACCGGCATCGCCGGCAGGCCGCGCCGCGGGGAACTGGCCGAAGTAGGCGAGAGCCAGATGCGGCGTGAACACGCCGGCGCTGCGCGAGCCCGCCGTGCGCCGAGGATGAAGTCGCGCGCGCGCGCGCAAGCGCCGGCTCGTCGGCGCCGAAGCCCGCCGAGCTTGAGCGCGAAGTACGCCTCGATCGATGACCGACGCGTATGCCCGGGCGCCGCCGTAGTACTGCGGCCACCGCCGTCGGCTCTGCTGGAGCGCCAGGAGCGCGATCGACCATCTGCGGTCGAGGTCCGGACGCTGGCGGCCCATCAGCCGGTTGAAGAAGCGCACTGCGACTCCATCGTCGACGTTCGCCTCGAGCGGCGCGTGCCAGTAGCGCGATGCCGCAGTGCTGGCTGGCGAAGCATGTGACGCGACCGCCGCCGCGATCGCCTCGCTCACGCGCGGTGCGCGCGTCCGCGCGCGCTCGTGCTGGTCGATCAAGCACCACCTGTCCGTCCCGCGTCGTCATGCCCCATCCCTCCACTGCTGTCGTGCACGGCCACCGCGCGTTCGCGCGACCGTGTCCGCCGCATCGCGACGTCGACGACGACGTGCGGTCGCCCCGTCGCGCATCGCGCGTCGCCACCGCCTCGGCGTCGTCGGCGACAGCGATGATCGCGCCGCCGGCGCCGCCGCCGGTGAGCTTCGCGCCGCGCGCGCCCGGCCGCCCGCGCCGCTGCGAGCTGCGTCGCGATCGTCCGGGCTCGACGACGCCGAGCGCCGTCGAGCAGCGCCTGGTTGCGGTCGAACGCGGCGCCGAGCGCCGTCGACGATCGCCGCGCTCGACCGCGACGCACGCCCGCCTCGACGACGCGCCGCGACCTCGTCGAAGAGGCGCTCGTAGCGCGCGCGATCGGCCTGCCCAGCGCTCGCGCAGCCCGCCGACGACGGCGCCCGTGCTGCGCGCGCGCCGCCGCCGTACGCGATCGACGAGCCGGCAGCGGCCGCGCCGACGCGCGACCGGCGTCGACCGTCGGCGGCTCGCCGCGGACGAAGCGGCACGCACGTCGCCGAGCGCGGCGGCCGCCGGGATCGACGCCCGACGGCGTGCCGTGGAAGATCGCGCTCGAGCGTCGCGGCCGAGCGCGCAGGTCGTCGTGCGGCGAGCGTGCCGGCCCGGCCGCCGCGGCGGCCGCCGCGCAGCACGGCGACCGAGAGCGCCGCCGAGCTGCCGAGCCCGCGCCCCGCCGGCAGCTCGAGCGCACGCGCGACGACCACGATCGACGGATCGAGGCCCGATCCGCCCGCGCCGCCTCGGCGACGAGACGCGTCGCCGCGCGGGTCGCCGGCGGCGCCGTCGAGATCGAGCCGCGGGCCGGCGCCCGCGTCGACGCGTCGCCGTCGATGCCGAGCGGCAGTCCGGTCGCGAGCGCCGGCCGCCCGTAGACGACCACGTGCTCGCCGAGGAGGATCACCTTGCCCCCGGCGCGGCCGTGCGGCGGAGCACGTGCATCAGGATCGCGTCTCGAGCGACCGGAGCAGCTCGCGCGCGCGGTCGATCTTCACCTCGCCGCGCGTCGATGAGCCGCTGCCGCAGGACTTCGGCCTCTTCGTCCGCGCGCCCGCCGCGTGCGAGACCGCGCGGGCGTGGAGCGCCATGTGGCCCTTCTGGATGCCTTCGGTCGCGAGCGCGCGCATCGCGGCCATGTTCGACGCGAGCCCGACCGCCGCCATGATGCCGCCGAGCTCGCGCGCCGAGCCGACGCCGAGCACGCGGAAGGCGAGCCGCACGCGCGGATGCGACTCGGCCGCCGGCCCGACCGTCGATACCGCCATCGGCAGCTCGATCGAGCCGACGAGGTGGCGGTCCTCGATCGCCCAGGTCGTGAGCGAGCGATAGCGACCGTCGCGCGCGGCGTAGGCGTGCGCGGCGGCTTCGATCGACGCGCCAGTCGTTGCCGGTCGCGACGCGCGACGGCGTCGATGCCGTTCATGATGCCCTTGTTGTGCGTCGTCGCGCGGTACGGGTCGGCCCACGCGAGCTCGTACGCGTAGAGCATCCGCTCGCGCGACCTCCTCGCCCGCCATGCCGTCGCGGCCGAGCGCCGCGACCGGCACGCGCACGGTCGCGCGCGCGAGCCGGCGGTCGGCGAGGTTCGAGAGGATGCGCAGGCAGACGACGCCGCCCGCGATCTCCTGCGACCATCGGCGCGAGCCCTTCGACGAGCGAGTTGACGGCGTTCGCGCCCATCGCGTCGCCAGTGTCGACGAGAACGTGGAAGACGACCATCGTCTCGCCGCGCGGCGTGCGCACGAGGCGGACCTCGATGTCGCGCGGGCCGCAGCCGCGCCGGCAGAGGCCCGGCGTGAGCTCTTCGGCGACTGCGCGAGCAGGCGCTCGCGCGCCGCGTACAGGCGCTCCATCGCGGCGCCCGGATCGGGCACCCGGACGAGCTGGATCTGGCCGATCATCGCCCCACGGATCGGCCTCGGCGACGAAGCCGCCGCCCGCCCGCGCGACCAGCGCCGCGTTCGACGCGGCGGCGATCACCGACGGCTCCTCGACGACCATCGGGATCACGCATCTCGCGCCCGTTGATCACGGAAGTTGAGCCCGACGCCGAACGGCAGCGGCGAACGTCCCGACGGCGTTCTCGACCATGATGTCCGCGACGTCGAGCGGCAGCGCGTCGGCCGCTTCCGAGCACCGCACCGATCGTCGGGCGAAAGGCCGAGCACCTCCGCGAGCTTCTGCCGCCGCTCCTGCGACCGTCATCCGATAGAACGCCGGAATCCTCGAACTCTTCATGCGCCTCCTCCAGCAAGAACCCACGTCCGCAAGCGCGGGCCGAGCACCGTCGGTACTCGCCCGAGCGCGTCGATGTTGCGTGATCCGGTCAGCACCATGGCCGTGCGCAGCCCGTCGCGAGCCGCTCGATGAAGCGTCGCGCGGCCGCGAGGCCCCCTCCCGATAGGCTCGGAACACGGGCAATGCCACGCCGGCCAGCCGAGCGCCGAGGGCGATCACCTTGGCGACGTCGAGGCCCGTCCGGATGCCGCCGCTCGGCGATGCAGGCGACGCCCAGGTCGCGCACGCCGAGCACGGCCGCCGCGGTCGGGATGCCCCAGTCGGAGAACACCCGGCCGAGCTGCGCGCCCGGCTCGTCGGCGCGGATCGTCTCGACCTTCACCCACGACGTGCCGCCCGCGCCCGAGACGTCGAGCGTCGAGACGCCCGCCGCACGCGAGCCGCTGCGGCGACCGGCCGCGAGATGCCGCAGCCGGTCTCCTTGACGACGACCGGGACCGCGCAGCTCGCGGACGAGCCGCTCGATCGCGGCGAGGCCGCCGCGGAAGTCGCGATCGCCGCCCGGCTGGATCAGCTCCTGGGCCGGGTTCAGGTGGATGCAGAGCGCGTCGGCGCCGACCGTCGCGCACGAGCGCTCGCCACGTCCTCGGCTCGAGCGCCGCCGCCTGCACGACGCCCAGGTTCGCGAGCACGAGCGTCGTCGGCGCGTGGGCCCGCACCTCGAACGTGTAGGCGAGCTCGGGACGGCGCTGCATCGCGCGCTGCGAGCCCAGACCGAACGCGATGCCGAACTCCTCGGCGACGCGCGCGAGGTCGCGGTTGATCTCCGACGCCTCGGCGGTGCCGCCGGTCATCCCGGTGATGAGCAGCGGCGCGCGCAGGCGCTTGCCGAGGAACTCGGTCGCGACGTCGACCTCGTCGACCGCGAGCTCGGGCAGCGCGTCGTGGACGAGGTCGACCTCCTCGAGCAGCGTCGTCTTGCCGGCGTACTCGACGGGCCCCTGCTCGCAGAGCGTCCAGGTGCGAGCGCTTGCGATCGCTGATCGACTCAGCCACGCGCGACCCGTCGGCGGCGATCGTGACGTCGAGCGGGAGGATGCCGGCATCGCGCCAGGCGGCGCGCACCGCGGCGGCGACGCGCGGGCACGACGCGAGCGCGATGCCGCAGTCGCCGCCGCCCGCGCCGGACGGCTTCGCGACCGCACCGGCGCGCGCGCGCCGTCGTCGACGAGACGCCGAAGCGCCGGCGTCACGATCGGCAGCCCGGTCTCGTCGCCGAAGCGCGCGAGGAGGTCGGCCGAGCGATCGACGGCGGCCGTGAGCGCCGCACGATCGCCGGCGCGCGACGGCCGCGGCGGCGGCGCGCGCCGTCGCGTCGAGCTCCGCGAGCACCGGCGGCGACGGCATCGCGGCGAAGCGCGACACCAGCGGCGTCGTCGCGCGGACTCGCCGGTCCATCCGGCGATCAGGCTCGCGCCCGTCGGGCAGCTGGCAGCGCGTGACCGCGAGACCGTCGTCGGAGCGTTCTCGGCCGTGACGACGCCGCCGTAGACGGACGCCGCGACGTCGGCGCCGCTGCCTGACGCCGGTCTGGAAGAGCGCGTTCGCGACCAGCGCGTCGGCCAGCACGGCGTCGGGCGCGATCGACGCGCGGTCGAGCAGGCGGCGCGCCGCGACCGCCGGCGGCGATCGTCGCCGCGCTCCGGCCGAGCCCGAGCTTCCGCTCGCCGATCAGGAACGCGCGCGAGTCGACCGTCACCCGGCCTTCGGCCGCCCGACGCGCGCGAGCGCCGCGACGACCGCGCCCGCGTCGCCCCGGGCAGCTCGACATCTGCGCGCTGCCACGCCAGGTGCGGTTCTCGGCGGCGGACTCGATGACGAGCGCGCCGTCGCCGGGCATCGACGTCGAGCCTCGACGCGCACGACCGATCGACCGCGGCCACGACCGCGGGCGCGCCGCGCAGCACGGCCCATTCGCCGGTGAGGAAGAGCTTGCCGGGTGCCGTCGTCGGCGATCACGCGCGCACCTCGCGCCCTCGCCGGGCGCGCACGTGAGCACGCGCTCGACGCCCGCCACGTCGCGGAGCGCCGCCGAGATGCGCTCGGCGTCGGCAGGCTCGCACAGCACCTTCACCTGCGGACCGGCGTCGATCGTGACCCAGCCGCGGACGCCCTCGGCGCGGCAGCGCCCAGACGCGATGGACGCACTCGACGGTCGCGCCGCGCCAGTAGAGGAGCGGCGGGCGCGCGGCGAGCCCGATCGCGTGCATCTTGATGCGCGCTGTGCTCGGCGACGAGCCCCAGCGCCTCGAGGTCGCGCGCCGCGATCGCCGCGCCGGGCCTCCGCGAGATCGGCCTCGGCGGTCTCGACCCACGCCGGGATAGAGGGGCGACGCGGCGGCCCGCGCCATGCCCGTCGCGCGACGACACGGCCTTGCGGGCGGTGCTTGTCACCGCGACGACCATGCGGACGGGCCAGGCGTTGGCAGGGAGGAGGGGCTCCGCGATCGAGTCGCGTCCGTCGGCGCGCGCGCCCGCGGCGCCACTCGACGAAGCCGCCGAAGATGGATCGGACGCCGAGCCAGATCCGCGGCGCGCGAGCGCCGACAGCGCCGGAGGCTCGAGGTGCAGTCCGGCGGCGCGGCTCGCCGCGACCGCGACCGACGCGAATGCGGCAGCCGACGACGCGAGCCCGGCGCCGGTCGGCACGCCGCTCGTCGTCCGCACGTGCGACGGCGCCTTGCACGCCGGCCTCCGACCGCACGACGTCGACGAAGCTGCGCAGACGCGCTCGCCGTCGGGGCCCGAGGCCACTTCGCCATCGATGATGCACTGGTCGGGGCCTTCTCCTCGAACGCGCAGCGTGGACTCGACCCACAGGCCGTCGAGCGTCAGGGAGATGCTCCCGGTCGTCGGGAGGTTCAGGACTGGGTCCCGCTTACCCCAGTACTTGACCAGCGCGACGTTCACGTTGGCGCGGGCGGTGGTCTCGGCGCCGAGCATCGTCGAGCGGTCTGGTTCTAGTCCTTTCATCAGCCCTCCCGCACCCCCTGACCGCAGGTCTAGACCACTCGGTCAGGGCGCCGTCCCTATCGGATGGCACGTGCGCTGTCAACGCGATCCGCAGCAAGTGCAGCGAAGAGACTCGACTCGCGCTGATAGAAGCCCTGCGTGTGAAGGGAATCGCGAAGCGTTCAGGTGCGTGTGTAGTCGAGGTGATGGCAGAGCTCGTGGAGCAGCGTCCGCAGAGAAGGTCCGGGCGGCGACCACCTGGGCGCGCTTGGCGGTGAACATCCAGAGGGTGATCGTGTCGCGCGCAGGCGGTACCCCGGGCTGTAGAGCCCATGGAGCTCACCCCGCTGATCGTGCGGACGGCGTTCCGCCACCCGCACCCGGACCCGGGCCACGCGAAACCCCGTACAGATGCCGTCCGCGATCCGTTGCGCGCGCACCTGACCTCCCCGGCCGTCCGCCAGCGAGCGCCTCGGCCAGCTCCGAGACCGCCTCGACATCACCTGCGGCCCGGGCCGAAATGGCAAGGACGTGATGCGATCGCTCGCCAGCGCCACCCGCTGCAGCACGGGCGGCAGTCGCTTGTACCAGGCGGGTCTCGAGCCCGGGAGGCGCGTGCCGGTCGGCATCGGTCCGCGCGGATTACGGCGACGCGCAGTCGGGTGCAATCTGTGTCAGTCTCGAGCGCCGATGGGATCGGACGGCGATGCGGAGGCGTGGCACGCGCGGGCGACCGCGATCGCCGACGTCGCGCGCGCGAGCCGCCGCGGGCGCTCCGCCTCCGCCGACGCATCCGTTCTTCGGCGCTCGACCATCGCAGCCCGACGCGCCTGGCGCTGGTCGACGACATCGCGACGCGCGGCATCTTCCGCAAGTACGAGCACGTGCTCGACCTCGGCGGCGGCCTCGGCGCGACCACGCGCTACATGGCGACACGTCTCGGCTGCACCGCCACGGCGACCGCGCGCACGCGCGGCCGAGGCGTCGCCGGCGCGCCGCCTCACGGCGCGCGCCGAATCTCGGACTGGCACGTCTTCCACGTCGCCGCCGATCCCGGCGCGCCTCGCCGTTCGGCGGACGCCGCGTTCACGCACGTCTGGGTCCTCGAGGCGCTGCCGCAGGCTCGGACGACGCGAGCGGCGTGCTCGGCGCGAGGCGTTCCGCGTCCTCCGTCCGGGCGGCCATCTCGGCGTGCAGGAGCTGATCGCCATCGACGAGGCCGATCGTCGAGCGCCGTTCCCGCCGACGGAGCGCTCGCACGAGGACGCAGTTCCCGCGCGCGGGCTTCGTCGAGATCGCGCGCCGCGACGCGAGCGCCGAGGCCGCGGGAGCACGCGCAGGGCGCAGGTGGCCGCCTGGGATCGCCTCGTCCGTCGGCTGGGCGACGACGACGCCTACGTCTGCGATCGCCGCGCGCTCGCGGACGCGCATCACGCGCGGCGCGCTCGCCGTCGTGGGAGCTCACCGCGCGCCGCCCGTAGGCAGCGCGCGGCCGCGCGTCAGGGCATGGGACGGACCGTGCCGTGCGTCCCGCCGCTCGACCAGCTGCCCGGAGCGCTCTCGTGCGCACCGTCGCCGGCGGCGCCGGCGGCGGCGCGCCGGCCCTGAATCCCCATCCGCCTTGGCCGACCTGCCCCTGCGGCATCGATCCCGACGGGCCCTGATCACCCGGCCTTGTGAGCGGACCGGCGATGGCCCTCGATGATCTGGGGCTGTGCGCGCGGCGGCGCGTCGGTGCGGCGCGATCGTATCCGCGCGGGGCCTGTGGCGCGTCTGAACGTCGAGGGTGGTCGGTTCCCACCCCGCTCCCTGCAGGCGGTTGCGCAGCCGCGGCGCTTGGGGCCGTTGCGGAACACGATCGACGACGGCATCGTTGCCGTACGATCGCCGGCGGTCGACGTCGGACGGCCTCCGCGGGTCGTCATCCTGGCGATCGACCCCGCGATCTGACACGATCCGACGGCTGCTCAGTCGAACGCGTGGCCGCCCATGCGCCGGCCGCCGCCGTCGCGACGCCGCCATCGCGCCGTCGTCGACCCACGGATGGTTCCGATCGTCGCGAGCGCCGCGTCGGTGACACGCCTGCGGTCGAGCCGCCGCGGCCGGTGTCGCCCTTTGGCCTGGCCGCGATCGTCCATGCGCGACATCGTCGCGCCCCGTCCGGGGTGCTCGACGATATGCTCTTCGCCGCGGTCGCGCGATCCGCTCGCGCACCCGCTCGCCGCGCTCGATGCGGTGCGTGTGACCCACGGCGCGATCGAGTCGCGCGGCCGGTCGGAGACGCGCTCGACGCGATGGCGGCTCACGAGGTCGATGTCGCGGATATCCGGCGGGCGCGCGCGCCCCCAGCCGTGCTCGCGATGGCTGAAGACGTATGGCGGCAGGTGGTCGTGGACGACGACCACGTTCGTCATCCGCGGCGCGCAGAAGCGGTAGTCGTGCACGTACGTCCAGTAGCCAGGCGACGACGACGAAGCCCGCCGGCCCGAGTGGAACCCATCCGACGAAGCCGTCGCCCCAATACCAGTCGACCCACGCGGGTCCCCAGACGTTGCCGGGCGCCCACACCCACCCGTAAAGGTTCGACCAGCCCCAGCGGCCGTAGTGGAACGTCCAGCCCCACGAGGTTCTCGCCGAGACCCACGTCCATCCGTACGGCGAGTCAGCTTCCAGTGGCCGTCGACGTCGGGGCGCCAGCCCCAGCCGACGTAGGGACGCCACACGTGGCCGAACTGGGGTTCATCGACCCAGTAGCCGTTCGGCGCGAGCTCTTCCTCGTACTCCGTCCGGCTCCGGGCGATCGTCCCACTCTGGCGCGCGCCGCGTCGGGCTGCATCGCGCGCGACGGCGAGCGCGAGGGCGACCAACAGAATCGTCCGAGTGCGCATGCCCGCGCAACACGAGATCGCGCGCGACGCTTCCTCACCGCGGCTCACATCCATTCGCGATCCTCCTCCACCACCTGCATCCCCGGCAGCACCGTCTCCGGCAGCCCGTCGACGAACCGCGACGGCTTGCCGAGCACCATGCCCGTCGATGCGGTCGTAGATGTCGATCGGATAGCGTCAGGTAGAGGTGCTCCTTCGCCCGCGTGACCGCGACGTAGAGGGAGCCGCCGCTCCTCCTCGACCTCCTCCGCGTCGTGCAGGTTGTAGTAGCGACGGGAACCGGCCGTCGACCAGCCAGATGACGAAGACGGCCTGCCACTCGAGGCCCTTCGCGGAGTGGATGGTCGAGAGCGTGAGCAGCCCCTCGTCGAGCCTCGGCGGCGAGCACGTCGCCGACGCTGTCGGTCGGCGGCTCGAGCGCCATGTCGCGAGAGCAGCGACGGAGGCTCCGGTAGCGCGCCGCGATCGTGACGAAGTGCTCGAGGTCCTTCTCGCGCTTCGGGAAGTCCTCGGATGGATGTGGCGCAGCATCGGCGCGTAGAAGCCGACGACGCGCCTCGACCTTCTGCCGGCGACCGGCAGCGTCGCTCCGATCGCGACCTCGCGAGCAGCGTCGGCGAGGCGCGCCGAGGTCCTTCGCGTATGCGCCGCGGCGCGGGTACGGCGCCAGTCCGCTCGACCGCGCCGGCCAGGTCGGCGGCGCGCGCCGACGTGCGCGAAGAGGTCGTCCGCGGTCTCGCGGGCCGAGGCCGTCCAGGAGCAGGAGGACGCGGTGCCACGACACGGCGTCGCGCGGATTCGCGATCGACCCGGAGATGCGCGAGCACGTCCTTCACGTGCGCGGTCTCGATGAACTTGAAGCCGCCGCGCTTCACGAACGGGATGTCGTGCGCGCTGCAGCTCGAGCTCGAGGTCGAAGGAGTGGAAGCTCGAGCGGAAGAGCACGGCGATCGTCGTCGAGCGACACGCCCTCCTCGCGCAGCTCGAGGATGCGCTGCGCGACGAAGCGCGACTGCGGCGCGCTCGTCGCCGCACTGGACGAGCATCGGCGCGCTGCGTCCGCTCGCGCGCGCGCGCGCAGGATCTTCGTGTGCTTCTCCGCGGCGCGGTCGATGATCGCGTTCGGCGAGGCTCGAGGATCGGCTGCGTCGAGCGGTAGTTCTCCTCGAGCTTGATGAGCCGCGTGCCCGGGAAGAGCGACGCGAAGTCCATGATGTTCCGGAAGTCGGCGCCGCGGAACGAGTAGATGCTCTGGCTGTCGTCGCCGACCGCCATCACGTTGTGCGTGCGCCGACCGCGAGCCTGCGCACGATCTCCGCCTGGAGCCGGTTCGTGTCCTGGTACTCGTCGACCATGACGTAGCGGTAGGTGCGCGAGAGCTGCTCGGCGACGTCGCGGTGGTCGCGCAGCAGGTCGCGGAGGAGCACGAGGAGGTCGTCGTAGTCGACGAGGCTCTGCTCGCGCTTGTAGGCGCGCGTACTCGTCCTCGAGGCGGACGAGCGTCGTCCAGGTGGTCGTCAGAAGTGACCGTACGCTGTCCTCGATCAGCTCCGGCACCGTCGTCGCTCCGGTTGACGGCCATGCTGAAGATCTCGAGGATCGCGCTCTTGCGCGGGAACCGGCGGTCCTTCTGGTCGAGCCCGGCGCGGCTCGCGCAGCAGGTTCACGCACGTCCTCGGCGTCGCTGCGGTCGAGGATCGTGAAGTTCGGCGCGAGGCCCGACGGCGCGGCCGCTGGCCGGCGGAGCACGACGTTGGCGAACGAGTGGAACGTTCCGCCCGACACGTGCTCGCAGCTCGCGCCGACGAGGGCCGCCGCGCGGCCGCAGCATCTCCTCGGCAGCCTTGCGCGTGAACGTGAGCAGAAGGACCTGGGCCGGGCTGACGCCCGACTCGACGAGCCGCGCCACGCGGTAGACGAGCGTCCGCGTCTTGCCGCTGCCCGCGCCGGCGATGACGAGCACCGGGCCCGTCGAGCGTCGTCGCCGCCTCGTGCTGCGCCTCGTTCAGCTCGCCGCGGTAGTTCGATGCGGTACCGGACGTCTCGCGAGCGTCCGGCCGGCGAGCGAAGCTGTAGGCCTTCATCGAGGCCCGGCCACCGACTTGTACCGCGGGCCCGCGCACGGGCAACGCCGACTACTGATCTTCTTGCTTCAGGTTCGTCACCCGTCGTCGCGTCGCCCTTTGCGCTGCGACCTGACCCACACCTCGACGGTGACTGGGTCCGGAGAGTGACGCGATGTCGACGCGCTCTCGTCACGTTGACCAACAGCGGCGTCGTCTTCGCCTTCGGCTTCACCGACGACGCTCGCGACGGTCGGCGATTCGCCCTTGCGTCCCTTCTGGAGCTCGATCACCGTCGTTCGTGGTGCAGTCGGCGGCGGTCGCGCACGTCGTCGCGCCGTCGCGCTTGCAGACACCTTCGGTCGCGTTCTTCCTTGAGCTTGCACGTGTCGTCGCGGACGGCCGTCAGCTTCTTCCCTTGGCCGTGAAGCTCAGCGATGCGCATCTGTACCACCGGCGTGCCGGCGACGATCCAGGTTCACGAGCATCTGCTGGCCGGTCGCGAACGCGAGCGGCATCGTGCTCTTTCCCGATCGTCGTCTTGAGGACGAGCTTGTCGGCGTTCGTGCCGACCTGCGCTTTGCCGACGATCTGTGGAACGCCGGCGACTCGGGAAGATTCGCCTGGTTCGGGACCGAGTCAAGCGTGCAGGTCATGACGACGTCGTTGATTAGCGAGCCGCTCGCGCCCGGCGCGGTGCCGATGACGCCGGTGCCAGCGAGCGTCACTGGAGCCTCGTCGCGAAGTCCAGCGGTGCGCCGCGGGTCGAGTCGCCGCCTCCGGGCACGGCGCCTGCGTGCGATCCCGTCGTGAGCCCCATTCCCACGAGCGGAAGCGCAGTTCGTACACGGACACGGGCCCTCAGTCTGGTGGCGCTGTCCATCGGAAAGCTGGGAGCGCGATGGTCCCGTCGCGCTCTATCGTGCCGGTCACCGTGTCGGGATTCATGATGAGGTATCCGTGCGGACCAAACCCAGTGTCAGCGACGCCGAGCGTACCGAACTGGTCGGAACTCAGGCTTGGCGGGACATGCTGAACGTGCCGCTCGACTTCGTCGAACTCCACGGCCATCGGCAGCCCGTTGGCGACCGGATGGCAAACGGTCAGACCAATACCGCGGAGTACGTCCTGCCGCATGTTGGTGATCGCAGGTGCCCGAGGTCGCCGATGCGGTTCGCGCTTCCAGCGAGGCGGCGAGCAGCAGCATCGTCGTGATGATTCGCATGCGTCCCCCCTTGCGGTCCGATGGCCGGCTTGTTCCGTCCCTTCGCTACTTCTTCGGAGCTTGTAGACGCCCTTCTTGCGACGAATTCCGGTTCCGGACGAACCTGCGCCTGGCCGATCTCGGAGGGACACGGTCACGTCCGGGTTGCCCGCGTCGAGCGCCGAGAGAGTCGATCCTTCTGCCGACAGAGCGAGAGCCTGAAGTTCCCGCCGTTCCCACCCGAGATCTTCACCGTCACTGCTTCGTCGGTCGAGCTTCGGTGTGAACTTCTTGCCCTTCCCTTCATCGACACGACCCACCGGTGATCGGTCATCGAGCCGCCATTCGGCGTCGCGAGCTTGCCGAGCGTGACGCCCGCGAAGGATCGATCGACGGAGATCGCGCGCCCGCGAGCGTCGCGGGATCTTGAAGCTGCCGGCTTCCGCACGCCGTTCTGGACCTTGCCGAAGTCGACCTTGCGGCCTTGATCGTCATCGTCCCCGCCTTCAGGTCGGACAGGCGGTTCCCGAGGACGGTGTTCGGTCGCGAGCACGTTCTGGAACGCGACCAGCTCGTCCAGCTCGCTTCGGCGTGAGCTTGCTCGTGATGCCGTGGTTGCCGTCGATGTTCCGCCCGCGGCCGAAGACGCGTCGCATCTCGTCGAGCGACGACGCGCGCACGGGCGAATGACGTCGACCAGCGTGCGCTGCCGTCGTGGAGAAACGGGCGCCGCAGTTCCAGACGTCGTTCAGGATCGGCGTCACGTAGTCGCCGTGACTGCCGCGCGGGCCTGGGATCGGAATGAGCGCGTGCTCTGAAAGATCCGAGTCGGTCGCGACGGTCGAACGGGTTCTGACTCGGCCGAAGAGGTTCATCGTGCCGACGCTTGTGACGGACGAACGGGCTGTTGACGTCGGGTCCCGCCACGCGGTTGGGATCGTAGCTGCCGCCGTCCGCGATCGTCTGCTGGACGGCCTTGTCGGCGCTGAACTGCCTGCCGCTTCCCGGCGGCCCGCCGTGTGGCAGTCGGCGCAGCCGGTCAGCGTGTCGTTGAAGATCTTCCGCCCCCTCTTCGACTCGGGGTTCGGCGTGTTCGGATTCTTCCACGAACGACGCGAGCGCAGTACACGTTAGTCCGCGAGGTGCGCAGGCGGATGCCGACGTTCGTGCCCCGGTGCCGGGCAGTTCCGGTGGCTGGGCGCGCTGAGATCCGCCTGACGTGACGTTGTCGCCCCTTGCTGTTCGCAGCGCGGGAGCTCGTTCACCATGGCGGTCGCGCTGACGAGAGCCGCCGGGATAACCGGGTTCCGCCTCGTTCGCGCCGCAGCCGCCGAGCCTGAAGCTGCAGCGCGGATCATGTCGCTTCGGAAGCCCTCGACCTCGTCACGCGATCGCCCGCAGTGGATCGCCAGCATGGGGGCGCCGGGAACCAGCGATCGCGGTCGGCCGTGCGGCATCGCCGGGCGGATCGACGAGGGCTCGGCCTTTGCAGATGCTGGGCCCGCGCCAGGCACGCGGCGTCGAAGAAGCGCACTCCTGGCCCGGATCGTTGCTGCACTTCCCGGGATTGAACGCGGGCCGGCCGCGGAGGTCCATCGTGTTCCGGAGCGATGCGCCGAACTGGGAGAAGTCCCATCGTGCGTCCGTCCTGCCCGCCGCAGTCCGCGTGGCAGGTGTGCACGCGACGTACGAGGCGTCGTGCGCGGCAGCTCACGACCTCGCCCGGCGCGCTGTGGTCTCGCCATGCAGAGTGCAAGGCTGCACGGTCGCCGCACTCGCCGTGATGGATGCACGCCTGGCCAGGTTGTTCGAGCAGAACATGCGCGGCTGGTTGAACAGCGGCGCCGCCTGGCTGAGGTGCCGTGATCTCGCGTCGGCACGCTCGCGTCGCGGCCGGCGGTGTGTGCTTGAAGAGGATCTGCCGTCGAGGAGCTCCGGCAGGAGCGATCGCCCGCGATGCTGTCGCGACCGTTCCGGTTGGCAGTCGGCGCCGACCTGCAGTCGGCGCCGTCCAGATGCGCCGTCTCGCACTTGCCGGTGATCGGTCGAGACCGCCGGGCCGAGCAGCAGCGGCACGCAGTCGTTGCTCAGGATGCACGGACCGTTCGAGCCGCAGTCGACGTCCTGCGTGCAAGGCCGCGCCGCCGGATGGTTGCAGAAGCCGACGCCGCCGGGGCAGCCGTTGTTCCTCCTGGCAGCGATCGGCCGGGCTGCCGGCGCAGCGCAGGTTCCGGCTTGCTGCCAACCGCCACCGGCAGGTGTGCTGACGCGCACGACGTTGCGTTGCGTAGTTGAGCACGTACGCGGTCCGCCGTCGGGCGAGAGCCGACGCGCCGATCGGCGCCGTCCCGACCGAGTCGTCACGTTCCGCATCTTTCAGACGCCCGTCTGCTGGTGGTAGGCGACGGTGTTGAAGTCGACGCCGGTATGGGATGACCTGCAGGCTCGCGTCCGTCGGGTTGTGCGCTGTCGATCGGCGTGAGCTGCGCTTTATGGTGCGCGACGCGTGAACGCTGCTCGTTCGTGACGCCGACGTGAGCGCGCGTTCAGGCGATACAGCCCTACCTGGTCGGCGCCGCCGGGGCCGAACGTGTGCCGAGGGCGCGCCGAAGAGCGTCGTCGCCGTCCCGAGCCCCGCCCCGCGCTTCGTCGGCAATGATGTGGAAGCCGTGAACGACCCGGGGTCGACGACGTACGCGGCGGGTGCCATCGGCGAGGATCTGATGCCGGACGCGATGCTCTTTCGCTTGTCGATGGTCGTGATCTTGCTGGCGCGCGAGCCGTCGGCGCGTTCAACTTCACGATGCCGAGCGCGCGACGCCAGACGGGCGATAGATGTTGCGGTTGTGTGCGGCCTCGGGCGTTCGGCGCGTAGGGCAGCAGGGGAGTTCATGTCCGCGCCGCCGCATCGTCCTGAACTTCGGGTAGCGCTCGAAGAGGCCGCTCGTGACGTTGTTCTCCTGGACGCCGCCGCCGATCCAGATCTGTCCGGCGACCTCCGGCGGTGCGGCCGTCGGGCACGAGCGCGATCGGGGCCAGCTGGTTCAGGCGCGCCGCGCCCCGAGTTCTGCGTCTCGCGAGGTCTCGTCGTCGTACGCCGACGGCGCCGACGGCGGCGACCGACTTGTTCGCCAGGTCGACGACGCTCACGTGCCCGTCGGTGCCGGGCTTCCTCCGTGAGGTGAGTGCGGTGACGTAGGCCTTCGAGCCGTCGCTCGCTGACGGCGGATCGCGCGCGCGTTCGGCCACGCAGAGCTTCACGCGCGCCGTGACGGTGAGCGACGTGCCGAGGATGACGAGGCTTCGCTCGAGCCTCTCGGCGAATGAGACGACGAGGCGTCGTCCCAGCCTGGTCGTGGGGCGCGATGCCGGCGTGCGGGCAGCAGCCGGCGCCGACAGCGCTCGGGTGCGCGTGCAAGCTGGCAGGTTGGGTGCCGAGGTCGGCCTGATCGCACCGGCAGACGTCGTCGCGCTCTTCGCTGGTTCGGCGGCCGCGTTCACCCACGTGCCCGCGCGACCGCGCGATTTGGCCGTGCGCGATTACGTGCCGACGGCCTGCTCTCGTGCGTGAGCGCGCTCGTCATGCTCGAAGTCGAGCCGCGCGACCGCAGTTCGAGTCCGGCTGGTTCGACCGCGAACGCACCGTGCCCGCCAGGCGGCGTGACCGCGAGCGCTGGCTCACGTTCGCGTCAGGCGCCGCTGGAGCCGCCGGCGCGAGGGCCACCGCGAACGCCATCGCCAACCAGAAGCGTCCGTCTCACGGCGCCCCCTCCTTCGACCCCGCCGGTCCAGAAGCGAGGTGCCGTGCTGGCAACTCGAACCTCACGGGCGGCCAGTGCCGCGCGCCGTTACGCGCAGCACCGCGGGATCGAGCAGGTCGCGGTCCCAGATGAGCCGCAGTCATCGGCGCGATGAGGAAGTAGAAGAGCGTCGGCGCCGCCGACACGCGCACGAGTCACGCGCACGCTTCCGGATCGCGCCATGCGCGGAAGGCGCCGCTTCGCCATGTTCTGCGCGACGCCGTCGCCCGCGCGCTCGTGGGAGTGCGCCGCCAGCGCCGTGTGAATCGGGTGAGATCCTCGAGGTAGCGGCCCGCCGTCGATGATCTCCGCGCAGCCAGCCATGATCCTTCATCGCCGTCAGGTGCTCGGCCGCGAAGCGCGTGAGCAGCGTCGACTCAGTCGGCCATGCCGACGGGCCCCGGCTCGCCGCGCGCGTGTACTCGTAGATGGCGCGACGAGCCCCGGCGATGATCCGCGCTCCTGGAGCACGGCGCGGTAGACGGCGTCCTTCGTCGGGAAATAGTAGAAGAGCATGCGCTTCCCGATGCCGGCGCGCTCGGCGATCTTCGCCGCGTCAGGCACGCGCCGCGCGTATCCGCGCTCGGCGAAGACACCTCCTCGGCCGCCGTGAGGATGCGCGCGCTCCGCGCCTCGTCGGCCTGCGGGCAGCTCGCGCGTCGCGTCGCTGGGTGGCCAGCGTCGGCATGTACCGCCCGGTACGCTCGGGATGTACTGTCCAGGAGTCGACGACGCCTGTCAGGCACAGAACGGAGCGCGCGGCGCGTCAGGCGCGATCGCCTGCCGACGGCCGTCGCAGTCACGCGTGCGATTGCCCAAGTTTCGCCGCGGCAGCGCTCACGCGATCAGGAATCGCCGGGCAGTGGCAGCGAGTTCGAACGCCGTGGCCGCGTCGCGGTGCTCGACCTCCGCGGCGTCCGCTGCCCGCTCGCGTGGGCGAAGGCGAAGGTGCAACCGAGCGGCAGCCGGCACCGAGATCGACCTCCCCATCGACGACCCACGCTCGCTCCGCGACCTCCGCGCCGCCGAATCAAGCAATACGCAACTGAACGAAGTACA
>ERZ1370068.2743-contig-1875_pt1 | contig 18752 bp, 42 predicted proteins | sample MGYA00561227_ERZ1370068 | MGnify/ENA primary metagenome ERZ1370068 (study PRJEB38410, sample SAMEA6850437) | metagenome | study: Metagenomic assessment of the ecological functions of the soil: analysis of the soil microbiota associated with the...
CTCTGCTGCCTCCGACGCCCCCGCTCGAGCTGCCCCCAGGCCGGAATGGTACGAGCCCACCGCAGGGTGTGGCAGCATAGGAGAGCCCCGTGGATATTGACGAGTTTTGTGAACAATTGTTTCCTCCATGCTCAATTCCCTTCTTCGAGAGAGTGCGAGGGATGCTCATGCGCTTTTTGAGATTCTCCTCTCGCAGGCAACCAGGCGCTCTTGCGCCAGTCTGTGCAGATGGACCGCCCCTGATGGATTGTCTCCGGAGGCCGTCGAGGAGTGGGTGAATCGCCAGCAGGAGGAGGCTGACTATCAGGCTCGGATTGCGACGCGGCATGCACGCATGACAGGGATGACGACCTGTCTCGTGTGTCAGCGTCGGTGGCCGTCTCACAATGGTGACGGAGGCCCTCTCCATATCTTTATGATCTGCCCCCTGTCGGAATACGATACAGATGGAGGCAGTTCCTGGCAGCCGCTAGGGAGGAGACCATGCCGATACGAATGATCCGCAAGGGTGCGAGGATTGTTTCATCTGTCGCAACAAGAGTGCAGCAAATAATTCATGTGCCAGACGGACATCGCGAAGATGAACTCTTCCAGATGCATCTCGATGTTTGAGGAAATAAGACAATTAGCGCAGAGTGTTTCAAGATTTTCAGGATCATTGTGGCCTCGATTGTGGTCGCGGTGATGGATGTGCAGGATAAGATGGTTGTCATTGTGGCACTCTTCGCAAGCAAGAACACCAAGGCGCAACAGGTAGCAACATAACCTTTGACTTTATATTTATTTTTCGTGGGAAGTGCGCTTGAGAACAGATCAAAGCATGGCCTAGAGCAAAATCTCGCAGGCTGTTTTTTCGTATGTCTTCTTCCATAAATAGGGATGCCGCAGAATTCACATTGCTTTTGCAAACGACAAGAATCTGAACAGAACTCTGTGTTATTTTTCCATCGCCCAAGCGTTGATCTTTGAAAAGATTGTTGACAGGTTTTACCAAAGCCTCCGTAAAGCTCTGCCCTTCAGGACGGAGATATAAGGAGGTTGCCCTGAAGGGGCAACAGCTTTGTTCAAGGTTTTTCTTGCCTTGTTTAGTCTTTGTTTAATGTTTCTATTCGTCATATCATGCTATACTTTCCTGGTTGTGGAGTAGATGGTGTCCATTGCCACAACTCGTTGGTATTCCGGGTGTTCCCCGCCGCATACGCACCCTATAGTGAGCGGCATTGGTTCTTCGACAACTCAAAGTAGGTGGTTGTGCGGAGCAGTTCCGCACGTAAAACTTTGAACATACGGAAGAACCTCGTAGGGCCTGAAGATTCTTAAGGCTTCTTCAGGTGGGCTGCATGGCACAGCCCTGAACAGGGTACGAGAGCAGACCGCACGGCCTGCCGACAAGAACCTGAACCTCAAACTCATGGGGGATGTTCCTCCCTGGAATTTTCGGCCTTCAGGCCGGAGAGGATGTCAAAAAACCATTCCGTCTTTGTGCTTTTGTAATAACAGGCGCGTGAGCAGTAGTTTGGATGCTTGCGTGATCGATTGCGATAGAGATCGACTCCGCAGATAAGGCAGGGTTCTGGAATGCGATTCTGTCTTTTTGCCTGCGTAGAAAAGCGTATCGGCAGGGCGGTGAACAAAATCGCGACCTAGAGAGTTGTCGTGTATGAAATGTTATTCCGCATTCTTGACAGGCTAAGATTTTGAGGTTTGCATGATAAGAGCATTTTTTCGAACAGAATCTAGGCGCGGGGTTGCGTTGTCTTGAAGGAAAGAAGACCTTGCCGCACGCTTCACAGACTTGTACTCTTTTATAGCCATGATGCTTGTGCTCCTACACAAGATTGTGGTGAGGTGCGGGTGAGGTTTACCAGACCTCGCCCGACCGTTTATTATACCATAATGGACATGTTTATGCCAATAAAAACTATTCGCAAGGGTGCGGGAAGAAAGCCAAGCAACGCAAAGTTGCCGCCGTCATGCATGAGCTGAAACGCAGTGCGACGAAACGCCCACGCAAGCAGATGATCGCGATTGCCTTACGTAGTGCGCGGCTCAGTCGCCGCCGCAAGAAAAAGTAAAGGAGCCCATGCTGATGCCAGATCCCACAAACCTGACCCAGATCCAGGAAGAAAAAGCCCAGGAAGCCGCCGCCGCCGTGAAGTTTGCGGCCTTGCGCGAGGTGTTATCGGTGCTGGAGCCGCAACGCCCCATTACCACCCAGGGCCTGACGTATCATGCGTTGTTGAAGCAACTCAGGCGTGTCATCGAGACCGAGCTGGCGCCGGTCCCTCCGGTTGCCCCCGTTTTCCCTTCCTCAGAGCCTGCTCCGGTAGCGGCTCAAGGAGTGTAAGTATGGAACAGAACAGCGCCAAAGAGCAGGCCGTGCGGCAATTTGTAGGGCCTCGTGGACCCGAAGAGCGAGGATGCCCAGTGCGACTACGTGACGATCCTGCGCCGTGCCCAAGAGGCCATTGAGCGAGAACTGTTTACCTGGACGAGCGCTCCGGTGCAAGAAGCCAGCCCGTCTGGCACGACCGTGAATGCGCCACCGCCGCCTCCCTCTGAGTCGGGAGCCTGAGTGATGGACCGTGCCCATCTGCGCCGTGTTTTTGAGGAGTCACTTGCCCAGGTGCAAGGCGAAGTATGCTCCAGCGGAGGACGTGATAGTCGAGGCAACGGCCCTGAATGACCAGGGCCAGTCGGTGATCGTCGCACGGTATAAGCTCTACGTGGATGGCCGGATCGAGTGTTTTGTCGTGCTCGATGACGTGCTCTGGCCGCCGGTGTCCGAGGGCTGATGCATGGGGTTCGTGTTGTTCATTGTGTTGCTCGTGGTCCTCATTGGCGGCGTGCCGACAGCTCCTTGGGGCGGCTGGCACAGCTATGGGCCCTATCCTTCGAGCATCGCAGGGGTATTGCTTATCATACTCATTGTTTTATTGTTCACTGGAAGGTTGTAGCTGAAGAGGCTGTCGTCCATGCCATCTACCGTCAACGCCCAGATTGCGGATGCCCTGACCGCCCGCCTGCTCCAAGTCGGGCGCGTCACCACCGGGTTGCGCTTGGACGTGTGGCGCCAGTTGGCCGTACTCGAATCGGACCTCCTGGCGGTCCTCAAGATGGCTGACCCCACCGATGTCGAGCTGTTACGCGCCCGCCGCCGGGCAATCGAAGACTTGATGGAGCAAGACTTGGAGCCCCTCATCGCCAGGCGCTATGGCGGACTGGCCGCGTTCTCACGGCTGCACTGCTGCGCGTGGCCAGGCAGCACGCAGCGTGGATGCAGGCACAGGTCCATGCCACTACGGGTGACGAGACGCTGCCGGAGATGCCCTCAGATGCCGCCCTCCGCCGTGCAGTGACAGACACGCTCATTCCCACGCCACAGAAGCCGACTGACCTCAGTACGACGGGTGCTGACTGGTGGGCACGCCAAGGGGAGAGCTTTGTCCAGCACCTGCGCGATAGCCTCCTGGTGGGCGTGAGCCTGGAAGAGTCCTTGACGCAGCTTGCTGCACGAATACGGGTACGAGCGACAACGGCTTTCAGGATGGCTTGATGGCGCGGGCCAGGCAGGGGAGTGCAACGTTGGTGCAGACACATGTGGCGAGTGCCGTGGCAGTGGCGACGGCCCTGCTTGCCCAGCGCAATAGCGATAACAGCCTTATTCTTATACATACTAGCGTCCTTGATAGCAAGACCAGCTTCATCTGTTTAGGACGACATGGCTTGCGTTTCACAAGTGATACACATGAGCCTATTGGGCATAGTATTCCCTATCTTGGCGGCGTGCCATACCATCCAAATTGTCGTAGCTCATTTCAGGCTGGATTACGGAATGGCGGCCCGATTCCTGACGCCAATGTCTCCGCCTGGCTGCGGCGCCAGAGCACAGCCAGGCAGGACGAGATCCTTGGACCGACGCGAGCACAGATGTTTCGAGATGGCCGTCTCACAGCACGCCAATTGCTTGAGAGTGTGACTGGCCGCCCCTCACGCTAGAGGAGCTTGACGGATGATCCACCGTCTCCACGTCGAGGTCCACGTTCCACAGGCCGTGGTGGATGTGCTCGGCACTGACCAGGCGGTACTCACATTCCTGCGGGGTGCCGGGGTCTTTCCTCCGGAGGCCAAGGCCATGCGCTGGCGGCAAGAGTACAACCGAGTGGGTTCGCTCGCGAGCTATAGCCTCCCAGTCACGCAGGGCACCTTGGCAGCCTGGCAGGCCATGGTTGCCGCCATGCCCCAGTGAGGGCACGTCATGATTGCCCGCCTTGCCGTCGAAGTGCGCGTGCCCCGTGCCTGTTATGATGCCCTGGGAGATTCCCACGCCATCCAGGCCATGTTGCGTCAGACAGGCGTCTGGTCGCCTGCAGGCGGAAGAAGTGCGGTGGCGGGCCGATGTGGAGACGTCTGGCTACATCGTCAGCTATATGGTGCCGCTAGCAGAACAGGGGGTGCGCGCATGACAGATGTCCGGTTCAAGACGATGCGGCATATTGAGACCGTGCGCAACTATCTGAGTGCCTGCATCCATGAATTACTGATCCGCCAAGAGCAGCATGATCAATCCAAGCTGGAGTCGCCCGAGGTGGAGGCCTACGAGGCCATCACCCAGCAATTGCGGGGACTCACCTATGGCTCTGACGCCTATCGCGCCGTCTTGCGCAGTCAGGCGCCCGCGATTGCCCATCATTATGCCTGTAATCGGCACCATCCTGAATTTTTCCTGAGGGCATTCAGGGGATGACCTTGCTTGACATGCTGGAGATGCTGTGTGATTGGCGGGCCGCGAGTCTCCGTCACGCCGATGGGGATATCTACCAGAGCCTGGTCATCAATCGGGCTCGCTTTGGCTATGAGGGATGAACTGCATGCCATCCTCACCAATACGGTCGATTGGTTGCTGACCCAAAAGGTCTATCACAAAGCAGAGGAATCATGACGCTGAACGCTGGCGCGCCGGTTCTTACTGATGCTGAACTTGACAGCATCGCGTCTTACGCCGCCCACGCGAGTCAACCCCGGTGTGCGTGATCCAGATCCCTGACGAGATGGATGCGGTGAGTTGGATTGAGGAGGCGTTGCTCAAAACGGTCGGCGAGCACGTGTATGGGGTAGCCCTTGGGACGCCGCAAGGTCATCACAGGATGCGGGTGCGATTATGACTGCGATCACCGGCAATGGACACTCCTCGCTTGCCAATGCCAACTTCTATATGCTCTGTCACACGGCTATTCCAAGCTTGCTCGCGGAGATTCGCCGGTTGCGACGCCTTGTAGAGCCGCAGCCATAGGAGTCCATGGCGTGACGCTAAATGCTGCCCTGTGGGCACGACTGGGAAGACCACGGCCTCACCGTGGCGCATATGGAAATGCTGCTCCGGGCACTGGAGACGCATGGCAATGGGTCTATCGCGTGGCATTACAGTCATGGGCAGATGAGCCAAATAGATCTGAGAATTCTCACGTCGGCGAGACGAGCCGATATTGCACGCATGACCGAAGCCATGTTGGACGAGGGTACCAGTCTGCTACGGTAGGGAGGGCGCCATGGCACGGCATCAGCATCAGTGGGTCGTCACGCTCTACGTGCTCCTGGCCCTGCCTGACCGTGATGGGTATGCTGATAGGGTCGTGAAATGGAACTGCCCTTGCGGCGTGTACGTGGTGATTGACGGGTGCTTCAAGCTTGGCGTGCCGCTCATGACCCCCGAGTATTGGGATGACGTGCAGGCCGGCGAGCAGCGCCAGAGGACCCTGAGGCACAGATGGCACGCAGGCAGCAGGGGGCGTGGCGACGGGGACTGTGAGAGATCTGAGGATGCATCTGTCTGCCGCCTACCGTGCCTACCTGCACTCGCGTGCCTGGCGGACGTTTGCGGCCAGGGTGCGGGCACGCGATGGTCATGAGTGTGTGACATGCCAGGCAACGACGCGGCTGGAAGTGCATCACAAGACGTATGCCAGGGTGGGGGCATGAGCGGCTGAGCGACTGCGTAACGCTGTGCCGGGCGTGTCACAAGGTGATTACGCGGCGGCTGCGGAGGAAAGGGCGGGGGCGGTAGCGTTCTTGCTTCCCGCGCTCCCTCGGTGTATAGTACACAGTAATGCGCCAGGCGGTTGCGAGTCAACAACCAGCCTGGCACTCCCCACCCATACGCTTTTAGGAGAAAGCGCACGCATGGATAGTCAAAATCCTAACAGTCTCGCCGATATCCGGTCAATGCTGGATGAACTCTTTTTGCTCCGTACGTCTCTTGCATCTCATGCTCGCGAACGTGATGTCGCGATCTTGCGTCTCCTTCCTGCCGACTTACAAGAAATAGTCGCAAGTACCATGCGCGAGTTTGACGAGATGCAGGAAAGCTGCGAGAGCGAGGGAGCCAGCAGAGAGGCCCAGATCCGCGCGGCGACGAAAATGCTTGGAGAAGCCGTTGTGGGTACGTATCTTCGGGCATCCTACAGTCCTGGGAACCGGAAATATGATCTGGATGGCTTGGACAGGCTGAGCGAACGGTTCCCGGAAGTTGCGGCCTTGCGCGGCCAGGGGGAGCCTGTCGTCAAGATTCTGGTACGGACGCAACGCAAGAAAACAGCCCCCTGCTCTATGATACTCACAACATCTAACGCCTGAAAATGGAACCCTCATGAGATGGTTACGCAGAGCACCTCAGGGTTGCGCTATTTCTTGTGGTCATTACAAGATGGAACGTGTGCGCTTTGTGGTGAACTACTCGGGGATGATTTCGACGTAGACCATCTCGTGCGATGGGCTGAGGGTGGCAAGACGGTTCTTGCCAATCTTCAGGTCATCTGTCTTCCCCTGCCATCACGGCAAAACACGTGTTGATGCCTATCGGATGTTTCAGCATGACCAAGGGACACCTATGCCGTTTATGAGAAGAGAAGGGCAAGTGGCGTGGAGAGCTTTGTCGATGGAGATCCTACAAGAGAGGTGTATGCTGGACGATTCCCTACAGGCTACGGGAAAACAGAAATTATTATCGACGCCTATGATAGCTTGCGTGCCAGCCGAGGACGTACTCGCCTGCTCATTGTCGTTCCTACGGATACGCAACTCAAGCAGTACACGGAAGATCTTGAACGGAAAGCACGCTACATGGGGATTGCTCTGCGTGGCGTTGTTATCGCAGAGGGAACAGCAGGAACTCTCAAATACCATCGCCAAAATATGGCGGAAGTATTTGTGGCAACTGTACAGCGGATTGGGGCATCAATACGCGGAGGATCGAAAGCCGAGGAATTGGCTCTTTGATCTCTTGACAACGGGCTCGTGGATTGGGGCTGCGGACGAATACCACCATTATGCCAATGACAATGGATCGTCGAAACAGACTTCTCTAAGTCTTGGATGGGGAGATTCTCTACGCCAACTGACGCACATTCCGCAATGGATTGCCGTGTCAGCTACTCCTAACCGCAAGTCTGGAGAGACGATCTTTGGTGATCCCGTTATTGATGTGAGTTATGCAGATGGGTTACAGGAAGGGAATATCCTCAAGGATGTCTCTATTCACGTGCGTGAATTTAGCGTAGACACCGAAGATATTCAAGGCCATCAGCAGACGTATACTACGAGCGAATTGCGCGAGGAGATAGGGACAGAAGATATTGATACGTGGGGAAGCGCGGCGCCAGTTGCGTTATCTGACACAATTTGCCTCGCCAATTATCGTACATGCTATTCAAGAACTTGAGCACATGGCGCTTATCTCTTCTCGAGCGTTCGACCACAGATGCTTGTCTATGTTCACTCGTGCGCTATGGCGCAAGCCATCTGTGAATTAGTACAAGCGCTGGCTCAGGATTTGAGGTGGATTGGGTTGGCACAGGAGGCAATGGAAGACCTGATACAGAAAATGCGACCATTCTTGCCTCATTTAAGGACCAACACAATGACGCTGGCATCATTACAAGGTCGCATACGTTGGATGTCTTGGTGCAAGTCAATAAGGCGAAGCGAAGGATTTGATAGTAAGCCCGTATGTGTCATTCTCGACTTGTCGTTGAGTGGGTTTGGCCCTCAAAAACTCCAACAATATGGACGAGGTACGCGATATTATTACGGACTCCCACTCGTGATTTATGTCCCTACAGATTCTGCCATTGCGCCGTTGGCCTATTTGATGAGTGGTATTTTTGATTTGCCTATTGATACGAAAATCCCTGGGCCGACCTCTGAGTCATCCCCAGAACCCAGGTGGTCTCCGGCTCCCGCACCTATGTCCTTGATGCGCACCTTATTGGCGGGCATGATTATGACCCTTCACGGGAGGAAATTTTGGGCGTCGCGTCGCTAATTGCCAAGGGGTTTCCCTGCAACGTGGAGAGAGAGTTACGCTCGATCAGAGCACAACGAAGAAGACTATGAACTTGTTCGGGCAGCCCTGGCTGGCTTTCATAGAAAGACGGCACAAGTCGCAAAGTACCACGAGTGCGTTAGCCCAATGGAAAGAAAATGTGACGAAGGCTGTTGGGAAAGGTTGCCCTGCTTCTTATCAAGGAATGTCACCACTGGGGCTTTTGATAAAAACGCTTTAAGCCGTATTGTGAGCGTATTAATGGTCGATGGAGAGCGCAACCATGGCACCACAACAGACACTGTCGAAGAGTATAGAGGCCAAATACGGTGGCTGTGTGATATCGAGGCGGCATTTTGCTCTGGGGAGATTCCCGCATGGGCACGCGTGTAAACGATGGATGGACAGTGTATGAGCCACCGCGTCATAAAACGTATGCTAACTTACTCCATGGTATTCTCGATGGATTCACCGAAGACTGCCGCCGCTTTGCCCGAACGGCGCGTGAGGCACGGCGATGAGTTGCACCAACAGTTTGGTCTGACGTGGGACATCTTTTGCCAGAAGCACCTCGGCTATGCGCCACCTGTGGTCAGGCCATCCTCGTAGGCGTGGATGTGCTCGGCGAAGAGATGCCGATCCGGCAGAACTGGCACGGAGGGTAGGGAGAGGTATTTAGCGGAAGCGACGGGGAGCACCCCAAAAGGGGAGACCAAAAACCACTGAATCAGTGGTTTTAACACAAGTTGCACGGGCAAAGAGGAGAACAGTGTCGGGGTCGATTCACAACGCAAACTCGACTACCTCGCCACCCACGCCCCCGACCCTGCTGGCCGACGTGCAGACTGGTATCCTGAGTACGCACGCCGCGTACCAGCGTGCGAAGGGCCAGATCCCAGAGACGCCGCCTCACGCTCCTCCATCGCGCCTGGTGTCGGGTGCCACCAGAAGACCGCGTGCGCTTTGTGCGGGAGATGCTCACCGAAGCCGAACAGGCTGAGGTTGGCCGAGGAACTCCTGGCGATAGAGACGCGGGCGACTTAGGAGCCCCCATGGATGGCGACCGTCACGCTGCCACGATAGCCCGTCTCGACGCCACAAACGCCAGCTTGAAGACCATGCTGGAACGCTCCAAGACCCTGCCCTCCTGGCCAGAGATGGCCCGCACCCTCGCGACGCTGGTGGAGGTATGCATCAGATGCAGGGTGCGGCTCGATGTGTTAGGAAGCGGAGTGTCATGCTTTGCGCCAGCGGGAATTGCTGCGGTTTTGGGAGGATGAGGGATGCCCAAGGCACAGGATGATGGACGGTGTCGCACGAAAAATATCGCTTGACATTCTATGAAGATACCTTGAACATCACATAAATTTTGCCCTAGCCTAGCGCTAGGAGTAACCGCCCCTGTCCCTCAAGCGGCTTTGGAGAGTCTCCCCGATTCTCTGGAGCCGCTTTCGTCGTTTCTGGGCCTGTGTGGGATGCACAGCCCTCACGTCTCATGCCTGCGGGATGCAGGCCGTTCCTGCCACACACCGGGAGGGTGTCATGGCGATTAAGCAAGTGTATGACAATCAGACCGAGATTCCCCAGGGCCTGCAAGAGCACTATGGCGACCGGGATGGCCGCTGGACGCTCGTGCTTGACCCGCCGCAAGAAGACGTTACTGGTCTCAAAAAACGCGCTTAATCAAGAGCGAACCTTGCGCCGAGAGGCCGAGGAAGACTGCTTCGGATATGAAGGTGAAGTTTGAAGGCATCGAGGCCCGAGGAAGTCGCCAAGCTCCGCGAGCGATGTCAAAGGCTTGGATGACTCTGAAATTTACGACCGTCAAGGCATCGAAGCCCTTGTCCTGCGCCGCACTGAGTCGATGAAGGCTGACCATGACCGCGTCATGCGGGCCAAGGATCAGGAAATTGGCCAGCTCAAGAGTACGGTGGAAACGACTGACCGTAAAGTGGCGTCAGGACCGCATCAAAACTGCCCTCCTTGATGCCCGTCAGTACCCGCTGGTGTCGAGAAAAAGGCGGTGCAAGATGCTGTCATGCGCGGGATGGCGGTCTTTAGTGACTTGGACGATCAGGGCAATGTTGTCGCCCGCAACGGTGAGGAGATCAGGTACGGCAAGGACGGCGTGAACCCACTCACGCCTGGCGAGTGGATTGCCACCCTGAAAGCCTCGGGCGATGCCTCACACCTATGGCCATCGTCCTCTGGTAGCGGTGCCCAGGTGGGCCATGGCGGGGGGCAACAGTGGGATTGATTATTCGAAGCTGCCGCCCGCCAGACGTATGACGTTATTTCGAGAACACCAGGCCACCCAGCAACGCTAATATGCGCCACTCTTGGCCATGCCTGCGTGCTCTTGTATTGTTCTTCTTTGACTTGGAAGGAGCCGCTCGCATGGCGCTTACCATTGTTGAAGCTGCCAAACTGAACCCCGGCGATGTCATAAGGACAGCGATAGTCGAAATGTATGCCCGCAATTCTGATATCCTGAGGTGTTACCTTTTCAGGGGTATCGCAGGCAATGCTTTGAAGTATAATCGTGAGGAAAGCCTGCCAGGGAGTGGGATTTAGAGGCGTCAATGAGGGGCTTCACGGAAAGTGTAGGGGTTTTAAATCCCATCACAGAAAGCCTCGTGATTGCCGGGGGTGATCTGGATGTGGATCGCTTTATCATCCAGACCATGGGGGCCAACCAGCGGAGCGTCCAGGAAGGCATGAAAGTGAAGGCCCTGGCCCATCGCTGGACGCTGGCGTTCTTCAAGGGCGATAGCAGCGTGGACCCCCGCGAGTTCGACGGGCTCCAGCGCCGCATACCTGCCTGGCTCCTCGCAATTGATTGATGCCGGGGCGACGTCAGGCGGGGATGCGCTGTCGCTGTTCTTGCTGGATACGGCTATTAGCAAGGTCGATAGCCCGACCCACCTCGCGATGAATAAGACGATGGCCCTCAGGCTCTCGCAGGCCAGTAGGGCGACCGGGGGTAGCGGGGTTTATTACCTGGGATCCCAGCGAGTTTGGTACGCGCGTCATGAGTTATAATGGCCTGCCGATAGTTCAGGTGGACGAGGACAATGTTGGCAATCAGATCCTTCCCGTTCTCGGAGCCCAACCCCGGCGGCGGGCGCGGCAGCGAAGCACGAGTATCTACGTGCTCAGTCTCGGCGACAGGGCACTGACTGGCATTCAGAACGGCGTTGTAGAAACACGGGATCTTGGGAGTTGGAAGCCAAAACCAGTCATGCGCACGCGCGTCGAGTGGTTTTTCGGGACTTGCGATATTTAACGGAAAGAGTGTAGCGCGTTTGCGCGGCGTAAAAAATTCAGCAATAGTGGCGTAATCAATAAGTTATGAGGGTTTTTAGTGTTGAATACGGTACCGAATTGCCGCGCCAGTGACGCTATAGCGTTTGCCAAGGGTTGCTCGTAGGTCCATTGCCCTGTGGCATAAAGACGAGGCCTGCTTCAGCAACTTGCGCCTCAGTGACTTCATAACTGGGCTTTTAAATCGCCACGCAGAACAGACTCAGGATGCAAGCGCATCCATTCCTGTTTCCACTCGTGTGCCGGACGAGTCGGATGCTCCAGATTGTATCGGTGTGCTCCTTCCCGTGCTCGCTCAGGCATGGTCGTCATGCCGTTGCGCCCTCTTGGATACAGTCTTGCATGTTGTCGGCATGAGTGCCAAGCCAGAGATGACCAGGAAGACACATGGAGGGACATCGCAACGATGCAGGACAAGAAGCCCATCCTCGGGCCAATGCCCTGCTGTGATGAAAAAGCTGACTATGTGCGCACTAACGTTTCCTGGCTTATGTGGTGTGGCGCGAAAATTGCCATAGCCGTTGGCGTGGGTGGCTCCTTATCCAGAGCCAGCACTCACCTTGCGGACCATGCCCAGGCGTTTTATCGACCTTGCTCCAAAACCGATCAGCAAACGAGACCTGGGCTTGTCGGGCATCCCGGTCAGCATGGTAGCACTTTTGACTACAAAAGGCGCGACGTCTTTGCTTCCCAAGGAGCGAGGTTGAGAACGACAGTACACAAGGGGAAAGCGCATGGAATAAGCAGGCGTGCCATCAGAGAACCTCCACAGCGGTTAAGGGATATGCGCTTGGCCAGTAGTGCTGTGGCACTGCCATTTAGGGGAGCGACCCCACCAAACGCAACCTAAGTATAGCATATGTTCACCTTAAACTAAAGGTGGTTTACAATGACGACAGCAGTATTCGACATCGCCACGGAACTCAAAGCGCCCGGTATCGCAATCACCGCAACGGGCCAGCGACTCCCTTGCCATTGCTCCCAGGTTTCTGGCAACTTCCGACTGGGTGATCTATGCCTCTGGGGTTCTTGGCACCGGGACCTACACCTTCACGCTCGAAGCGAGTGACTTAGTCGGGGGCACCTATACGGCAATTGCGACTTACGTATGGCCAGCCGCTCGCGCCTCGTGGTCGTGTCCACATCCCCATCAATGGCGATATGGCTGCCATGGCCGACACCGATTGCGCGTTCATTCGTGTGACAGCGACCCTGGGCGCTACCAGCTCTTATAATCTATGGATGCGTTCCCTGGCTAAAGGCTGCTAATAGTAGGCGGGCTGGGCGTATAAGCAACGTGATATCGTCGTCTTGACGTAGAAGGAGCCGCCCACCATGCCGCAGCAACTGTATTGGGTCCGTGAGAAAGAAAGCGGCCAGACGTTCCAGATGCACAGCGTCGATGCCGCTGAGGAGGTCTGGCCCTTGGCGACTACGAGGGTGATCGGTGATCCGCGCGACGTGAGTGCCGAGGGATCGCCAGTCCGCCGCCGCCGCGCAGCGCTCGACCTCAGCGACCCCGCATCCCGGGCTTCCAGACCCCTGAGCAGCGGGCCGCGACCTGCGCGGCCGCCAAAGAGCAAGCCGACCTCGCCGCTGGCAGCACGCACATGCCTCCTCCTCCAGGCATGTCACCAGCACCGGGCCCCCGCAGCGCCAGCCGGCCCCGGAACGTCTCGCCGCCCCCGCCCTGCGCCAGGCACTGGCGCCCGAGTGAGTTGGCGCCACTTGAGCAGCCCTGGATGCGACGGTCAGCGGTCCGACGCCATTATCAGGTATCTGCTCGTCGCCTGAGAGGCGACCAGAGCTGGCTTTCCTCCATGCGCCTGGACGTTGCCGCTGCGCGGGTGGCAGCGCCCGCCTTTGAGCAGGCCCAGGCCCTCAATGCGGGCGACTGCCAATCGCCCAGCGAGCGGCGGTGCCACTGGTGCGGCACGCCGACTGGGCCTGAACCCAGCGACTCAGTTGGCCGCAAGCGGGCCAGGGCTGGATCGCGTGGACGGCACCTTCCGGACACAGCATTCCGGGGTTCGCGTGGCGAGCGACCTCCTGGCAGCCCTCCTTCTGCTTCGGGAACAGATGCTGGTCATGCGGAGCACGCGTGGCCACCACGGGCTCTGTCAAGTCACGCAAGCTGGGGGACATGCGCAGATTACCTACCACCAGCGATCCTCCGACAGCCGCCAGGATCTGCCTGAGCCGCAGCTCGCCCACTCTATCACGCCGAGATTCGCCGGGCGCCGCGCCGCCTATGCGAATGGGCGGTGGTATCGCGGTGCCGCTCCTGCGCACGTAGTGGCAATGGTGAGGTTCCTTGGACGCGTCGCCAAGGAGGGTATCAGGGAGGGTTTCAGGAACATTCCACGGTGGGTTCCTGGGACCAAGAGTGAGAGGGGAAACGCATCACACGCAGGCTGACCGCTTTGCCTCGCTCCTTTATGGCTTCACGGATGTTGTGGTGCATATCCCTGGCTCGGCTCCATGGGCGCCGGGCGGCTGATCTGTGCGTGATGGTCTGGGCACTTGATGCGGTCGGCTTCCAAACGCCGCAGCGTGGACTGCTCTCGGTCGCGATCGGCAAAGAGGTGAATGCAGACGTGCTGAATTTACCTTTGTGCAGCCTACAACGGGGCGCGCGCGGTCATCGTATGGAGACAGGCACGGCGGCTACGCTCCTGACGCTCTCGGGTTGGCCCTCGCCCTGCCCTCTCGTTCTATAGGGCAGCCGCTAAATAATAATAAATAGCAACTTAATTGCGGTAGGCCATGTTAATTCATGTTCTGCGACTGGGGCCGCCAATACCTACGCTTGTAGCCTCGACCGCACGATTACGCGCCTACCAGACGCGGAGACCTGCTATAGTTTTACGGCCAATGCGGATAATACGTCTGCTGCGACCATCAATCTCAATAAACCCTCGGTGCCAAAAACCATCAAGAAGAGTCCAGGGTGGCATTACCACGGACCTTGGTTGCCGGGGATATTCATACTGGGCAAGCCGTCGCGCAGGTTTTGCCGCGATGGCACGATCAGGCAGATGGTCTCGCCGCCGGGCAATGCCGGGGGCGCGAGCGGAATTTACCACCGACACGGCGCAGCGTGCAGCCTTCTGCCTGACGACGACCACCGTGGACTGGCGGCGCCCCGCCACTCACTTTGCGGCCGATGGTACGACCGTTACCTCCTTTGCGCTGACCGTATCGCGACGTGCTGACCGGAAGTGCCACCCTCGGCGCGAGCGATGGCCCAGTTGTCACCTGTGACGCCGACGGCGGAGGCAGCGTCACCGCCACACTCCCCGATGGCACGACCACGACGCAGCGACGGCGGTGGACGCTGGTCAAAATTGATGCCAGCGCCAGTACCTGCACATCGTTGCGCCGAATGCTACCGGCACGGACTACGATCAATGGTGTTGTCCGGGACTGCCACCTGGCGGCCCGCTGGGATCGCTGGCGACGTCGCTTGCCTCCCCAGTACGGCTACGGCGGGCCAGCTGGACCAGCGCGCGTATGGCCTCTCCGGCCCTATCAGTGTGCCGCAAAGGGGGACGGGGGCGGCTGCCCTGACTGGCGTCCTCACCGGAAATGGCACGTCAGCAATGACGGCAGCGACCTCTTCGACTGTCGGCCAGGTCACTGCGTGTCACTGGGGCCGTGCGTTTGTCTTCGGCGCCCTTGACCTGGCAGATACCGATGCTATTACCGGCGATCTGCCTATGCCAACCCTGACACCCCCGAGCGCTGCGTCGAAGCTGTTTGGGCCGTGGGGATGCCACCGGCGATTGGCAGGAAGTGACCTTGGGCAGTGGCCTCCGGCATGGCCGGGAGCACGATTGGCGGTGCGACGGGCGGCGATACAGGCATTAACCGGCGCGACGAATCAGGGCGCCATGTATGCCACGGCAGCCACAACACAGCTACCTCGGCTGGGAGGGCTATGCTGAACGGCCAGGTGCTCATGGGCACTACGGGCTCGGCTCCAGAACAATGAAGCCACGAGTGCGAGCAGCAAGACAACGACGTACACACCGCGACCGTGGCGGATTTTGCGGCCTATGCGACGTTTACCGTGCCATCAGAGGGACTTTTACGCTGACGCGCTGCCTATCAATGCCAGCCAGCCTGGCGCCGAGCATCATGTTCGTGTGCTCAACTATGGCACTGGCGGCGTGGTGACGATTGCGCGCAACGGGCAAAAACGAACGGCAGCACAGCCAACTTTGTGTGCTGCCAGCCTCCAGTGCCACGGATCCCAGCGCCGCCTTTATCGTCAGTGATGGGACCAACTATTTCAGGGAATTGAACGGCACGGTTGCGATAGCCAAAGTGACAGGGGACACGGCTCGTGGCGAGTGGGACACTGGCCTGGCAACGGCCGCGATTGCGTCGAGGAGTTTGCGCCACGGCACAGACGGCGGCAACTGCTGCCGTTGCTGACCACCGACGTGATTACGTTACCCCAATGCCGACATTTACCGCAGTGACAGGGTATGCGCCAGTGACAACGGGGGGCTTTGCGATTTATCCGTGGCCGACGACTAATACGTTTAATGTAAAAATTTACCGACGAGTGCATCCATCACGCCAGGATCCGTCTCTGAACTGGAAAATACGATAATGAGAACAAATCTCTTGAGGTCTTTGTATGGATGCTGGGGCAAAGCTTCTGTCTACGTTCATTTTTCCTCGCCTTGACGGTGCTCACTCGCGCCGTGTCCCATCTGGCAGGAACCGCCACGTTTACGTATGGTGGCACGCCAGTCACGCGCCACGACCCACTTCTGGCGCAGGACGACAAGATTGTCCGCCCTGAAGGACAAAGAAAATGCGAACCCGCGCGCCCAGTCCACGCCCCCGTGCCACCACTCACGACAAAGGAGAATATGCCGAGAGCCTGTATGTCAATGCACTGCAAGCGCAGGGGACCAACGCGGATAAAGAAGCGAGATATCAGGGATTTTTGTACCGTGTTCGTCACGTTGACCCCGGCTCAGCAGAACCAGATGTATCACGGTTGGGGGCAACAATAAGCGCCTGTCCGTAGTGAGGCATGGTATGCCCCTGCTTGCCCTGCTCACGCTGCTGCTCACTGACTCCTGTGGGCGCAGATGCATCCGTTTCCCCGGCCCCGGCGTCGAGGGCACGGCAGGCGGGGTCCTCCGGTGCGCGTGGGGGACGCCCTATTGCACTCAACACGCCGCAGAATAACTTGGCGGCAGCGTGTCCGTGACGGTCCCAGCAACGGCCAATTTTATGTTTTGTTGCCATTAGTGGGGTATATGGGCACAGCCAGTTATTTCAGTACGGGGACCATGACGATTGCCGGGGCGGCGATGACCGCATGATTACCGGCGGGGATAGCAACTCCGGCGCCTCGGATGGCGGTGGGGGGCACTACAAACCAGCCGCCCGCCACAAGGGGAGCCAAACCCTGGCGTGGGATTGGCTGGGCGCGACGAACACGAGCGATACGACGACGATTATGTGCTCATGGTACTGGCAAGGGGTCACCACAGAGTACGCCCGTGCGCACCAGCCTGTGTAATCAGTCGGCGGCGAATCCCCATTCGACCGGCTCCCGCTTACGGCTGTGACCGAGCGATTTGGCCGTCATTTATGCTTACGCGAAATTTGCGACCGTCGGATACCACCTTTACCTGGACAGGGGCCACGGAAGTGAGTGAGTTCCCGGACAGTTCTCCGGTGGTGGGGATGGGAGCTTGCTGGCGGAAGCCTTGCCCACCGGCAATATCACGTCTCAGCCACCGGGCTGAAGTAATCAGGACGGAGGCACCCTGTGCGCTTATTCTTCGGCAGTAGGCTGGCGCTCACCATGAAGGCCTGGGCGCTCCTGCCCTGGGCTGCCCAGGCGCCACAACCGATGGGCTGCCCCGATGTGCGGAGTACCACAGGCGTTTCGCCCTGCGGGACCACGCTTGACCGTGTCGACGGGCAATATGTCGATCAATCACTCAGGCACCATTATTGATTCCATGGATATCCGAGGTGCATTGACGTCAATGCCGCCAATGTCATCATTCGCAAGTCCAAAGTCAGTTGTGATGGGGGGCCTATTTCGAGCTTGAGATACGAGGAACTTGCTTGTGGAAGATGCCACCCCTGAGACTGTCAGGCGCGGCAATTCGGCGTCGGCCATTGGCGCCTCCGACTCATACGGCCCGCCGAGGTGCGGATGCCTCCAACTGCGAGAATGTGCTGTGGGTGGTCGATGGGAACGTCCACGATTGAGGATGGTTACCTGCACGATCCGATTCCAGCATAACATCGTGACCGACCCGCATACCGGATACCGTGCAATTGCCACGAGCGGTGCTTCCAATGCGACTACCTCGACATAATCGCATCTCAGCGGCGAAAGCTACCTCAGCGCCTCCGACTTTGGCAACTCGGAAGCCGTTACGACCGGCGGCTTGGCGTGTCCAGTCTGCTGCATCGAAAACAACCTTGCTGGCCGGGGGCGGCTATTACGGTACACGCTGCCAGAAGGCGGCGGCGGCACCACCACCTATCGCGCGCAGCTGACAAGCCGCTTTGAAGTACGGTCTTTACGGCGAACGTGGGGAGGCTTTTGGTGCGGTAAATGGAGAATTAAACAGAGGACTTGGAGTGCGACGGTCTAGTACCGGCGGCGTCATGCATCAAAACCGGGGGTGTTTGCTGCCGGGGCAGCCAGCCCCTCTGCCGCGCCGACGCTCGACACATTGCGACCCCATGCGAGTAGTCCGACGACGAGCACAGGCGCGACCCCTTGACGAGCCCTGGCAGAGGACGGCCAGTGATGATGTGGCGGTGAAGTAATGTCGCACCTGGGCGTGTCCGACGTGCGCACCCACGAGCGGCGGTACCGCGACCGGCACGACCAGGTGGATCGTCGCCCAGTAGCTCGGCCTCGGGTTTGGGGGCGAATGTCCTCACGGTCGCACGGCCACGGACGGCGTGACAAGCGGTTCCTGGCACGGATACGCTCACCGGTCAGCCTACAGTAGCGGTGTGGCGGTGCCCACAGTTCTGCGCCTCGTTGCGGTGAAGAGCGACTTAGGAGGCGGCCAGGGGTCGTCCTGGCGGCGCTGCTGCTGTACGTAAG
>ERZ1370068.7071-contig-6011_pt1 | contig 18750 bp, 20 predicted proteins | sample MGYA00561227_ERZ1370068 | MGnify/ENA primary metagenome ERZ1370068 (study PRJEB38410, sample SAMEA6850437) | metagenome | study: Metagenomic assessment of the ecological functions of the soil: analysis of the soil microbiota associated with the...
TCGGGGCGCCATCGGGCCCGGCCAGCCAGTCATCGAGTGCTGACCTCGACGCGTGAGGTCATTCGCCCCGGCGTTGAGGCGGGCGGCGATCAGCGACAGGGCGTCGATGTCGTTGGCCACCACCGACGCCGCGCCCGCCCGCGCTCGCCGCCAGCGAAGACACGCCGGAGCCCGCGGCGAAGTCGATCACGCGCTTGCCGTCGACCAGAGTCAGGATTGTCGAGCAGATAGCGCGCGATCGCCTGGCCGCCCGGCCAGCAGAAGGCCCAGTAGGGCGGATCGACGTTCTGCTCCTCCAGCCACGCCTCGGTCGCCTGCCAGATCGGCACGTATTCGGTGGCGAGCCACAGCTTGAATTCCGGCACCATCGCCGGCGCGCTCGAGCGCCGGTGTTGGCGCGGATGAAGCCCTCGGGATCGGCAGGCAGGCGCGGCGCTGATCCAGTGCAGATGTCGCGGCGATGATGGCGGCGGTCAGCAGCACACCGAGCCAGGCGTTGGCCTTGAACTTGCGCTGAGGCAGTCGGCCTGGTCGCTGCGGCTTGAGGAACGCGATCTGCCAGGCGAAGTGCAGCGCGATGAGCGAGCAGGACGGCGAAGTAGAGCGGCTGCAGCGCGGCGAGATGGCCGGCCAGCGCCCAGGCCGCGAGCGCCAGCACCGCGAACAGCGTGAGCCAGCGCCGCGGCGCCGCGGCAAAGCGCCGGGCCGTCGAGCGCACGCCGATGACGGCATCGTCGCGCTGGTCCTGCATGGCGTAGATCGTGTCGTAGACCATCGTCCAGGCGACGCCGCCGAGTGTAGAGCGCGATCGTCGCCCACGACAGCGTGCCGGTCACCGCGGCGTAGCCGACCAGGGCGCCCCAGTTGAAGGCCAGGCCCAGCACGACCTGCGGCCACGACGTCAAGCGCTTCATCGTCGGGTAGATCGCGACCAGGATCAGCGAGAGCGAGCGCCACGCCGCCGGCGAACTTGTTGAGCTTGAACAGGATCGCGGCGCCGACCAGCGACTGCAGCGACCATCCAGATCGAGCGCGTTGCGCAGCTTCGACCTCGCCCGACGGGCAGCGGCCGGCCGCGCGTGCGCTCGACCTGGGCATCGATCTTGCGGTCGACGATGTCGTTCCAGGTGCAGCCCGCGCCGCGCATGGCGAGCGCGCCCAGCGCGAACAGCGCCATCCAGCCGACCAGGCGTCCCCAGTCCGCGCCGGTGCCCAGCGCCGCCGACCACCAGCAGGGCAGCATCAGCAGCCAGATGCCGATCGGCCGGTCCCAGCGCGCCAGCCGGCCGTAGGGCCGCGCCCAGGGCGGCAGGTAGCGCAGCGACCAGTGCTGGCGGTCGATGTCGGTGAAGCCGGTTGTTCGTGTCGGCAGTCATGGCGGCATCATGCAGGCATGGCACTGACAGCGAACTCCATGAGCGTCTCGCGACTCTTCGTCGAGGCCGATCTCGTCGGCGGGCGTCGAGGCGCCGCTTGGCGAGGCGCAGGTCCATTACCTGCGCCACGTCATGCGCCGGCCCGACGGCGCGCCGCTGCTGCTGTTCAACGGCCGCGACGGCGAATGGCGCGGCACGCTCGAGGCGCGCGGCAAGAAGGCGGCCGTGGCGCGGCTGGGCGAGCGCACGCGCGAGCAGGCCGCGCGAGCCCGATGTCTGGCTGTGCTTCGCGCCGGTCAAGCGGGCGCGCATCGACTATATCGCCGAGAAGGCGACGGAGCTCGGCGTCGGCGGTGCTGCAGCCGGTGCTGACGCATCACACCATCGTCGAGCGGGTGAACGTCGAGCGGCTGCGCGCCAACGCGGTCGAAGCGGCGGAGCAGACCGAGCGGCTCAGCGTGCCCGAGGTGCGCGCGCCGATGGAGCTGGCCCGCCTGCTCGGCGACTGGCCGGCGGGACGGCGCCTGCTGATGTGCGACGAGACCGGCGGCGGCCCGCCGATCGCCGAGGCGCTTGTCGCGGCCTCGATGCGATGCGGCGCGCGCCGCGCCGTGGGCGATCGTGATCGGACCGGAGGGCGGCTTCGCCGCCGGCCGAGCTCGCCGCGCTGCGTCGCATGAAGGATGTCACGGCTGTGGGACTGGGCCCGCGCATCCTGCGCGCCGATACCGCGGCGCTGGCGGCGCTGGCCTGCTGGCAGGCGCTGGTCGGCGACTGGCAGCAGTCCGACACCGCGTCTGGCCGCCGATTACCGCACATCCAGAGGTCTACCTGTCTAGAGCGCTTGCGCTCGCCCCCGTCGATGTGGGAGACGGGAAGTTGAACACCATGAACCAGCCGCAGTGCTCGCGTGAGAAATGCTCATGCGACCGCGCCGCCCCGGCCACCACGAAAGCCGCGGGCGCCCAGGGAGTACGAGGTCGTATGTCCGCACCACCGTCGGGCGGCGGCACGCCGATCGAGAATCGGCGGCAGCTGATCGAGTACTTCGCTGCCGGCAACAAGCCCCGCGCCGCCTGGCGCATGGGCACCGAGCACGAGAAGTTCGGCTTCCACACGGCGACGCTGAAGCCGCTGGCCTATGACGGGCCGGCCGGCATCCGCGCCATGCTGGAAGGCATGACGCGTTTCGGCTGGGAGCCGGTCGTCGAGGGCAACAACCCGATCGCGCTGCAGCGCGGCAAGGCCAGCGTCACGCTCGAGCCGGGCGGACAGTTCGAGCTGTCCGGCGCGCCGCTCGAGACCCTGCACGAGACCGCCGAGGAGAACGCACAGCACCTCGACGAGGTGAAGGAGGTCGCCGGCGAGATCGGCGCGGGCTTCATCGGGCTGGGCTTCGCGCCGGAATGGAAGCGCGAGGACATGCACTGGATGCCCAAGGGCCGCTACAAGATCATGCGCGAGTACATGCCCAAGAAGGGCAAGCTCGGCCTCGACATGATGCTGCGCACCTGTACCGTGCAGACCAACCTCGACTTCGAATCCGAAGCCGACATGGTGAAGAAGTTCCGCGTGTCGCTGGCGCTGCAGCCGCTGGCCACCGCCCTGTTCGCCAACTCGCCCTTCAAGGAAGGCAAGGCTGCCGGCTACAAGAGCTACCGCAGCCACATCTGGACCGACACCGACCCCGACCGCTGCGGCATGCTGCCCTTCGTGTTCGAGGACGGCTTCGGCTTCGAGCGCTACGCCGACTACATGCTCGATGTGCCGATGTACTTCGTCTATCGCGACGGCAAGTACATCGATGCCTCGGGCCAGAGCTTCAGGGATTTCCTGAAGGGCAAGCTGCCGGCGCGGCCGGGCGAGCTGCCGACCGTCAACGACTGGGCCGACCACATCACGACGGCGTTCCCCGAGGTGCGGCTGAAGCGCTTCCTCGAGATGCGCGGCGCCGATTCGGGTCCGCTGCCGGCGCTCAATGCGCTGCCGGCCCTGTGGGTCGGCCTGCTCTACGACCAGACGCGCGCTCGACGCGGCCTGGGACCTGGTGAAGGACTGGACCGTCGCCGACCACGACTACCTGCGCAGCCGAGACGCCGCGCGACCGGGCTGGCCACCAGATGTTCCGCGGCCGCAGCCTGCCGAATGGGCGCGCGAGGTGGTCGAGATCGCCCACGCCGGGCTGCGCGCGCGCAAGCGGCTCGATGCGCACGGCAACGACGAGACGATCTACCTGGCGCCGCTCGATCGCGCGGTGGCGCAGCGGCCTGGCGCCGGCCGACGAGCTGCTTGGCCAAGTGGCAGGGCGAGTGGCAGGGCTCCTTCGCGCCGCTGTTCCGCGACTACGCCTACTGAGGTATCGTCGGGCCATGCTCGACCGCTGCGACCGCGTCCAGATCGCCGTCCACGACGCCGCCAAGGCGGCGCAGCGCTTCGGCCGAGCTGCTGGGCGGCGAGGTCGCGCGCCGCGACCACAGCCGCCATCTCGCGCGCCAGGCGCACGATCCTCGGCCGTCGGCGAGAGCGAGTTCGAGCTCTGCGAGCCCGACGGCGCGGGACTGACGCAGGACTTCCTGGCCAAGCGCGGCGAGGGGCTGATGACGGCGGGCTACTGCACCGCCGACCTCGACGGCATGGTGAAGCGCTGGGAGGGGCTCGGTGTCCCGTACGACCGCGACGCCGAGCAGCTCTATCTCGCGCCCGACGACGACCTTCGGCCTGCCCATGGTGATTTCGGAAACGCACCTACCGGCCGCGGGTCGGGCCGGTGTCGTGCCTCTACGAGACGACCAACACCCTGGTGAGCGACTGGCGCCGGGTCGCCGCCGTCTATGCCGGCCTGTTCGGGCTCGATCCGGCGCGCTTCAGCGAGATCGGCAGCGAGCGCTTCGGCTACATCGGCACGCTCACCCTGTTCGATCCGCCCAACCGGCTCGACCGCATCGAGCTCAGCCAGGTCACCGACGACGTCCATGTCGATGGGCCGCTTCGCCAAGAAGCACGGCGATCTCGCTCTACATGTGCTACGTCGAGGTCCACGACTGGCCGGCCGTGCGCGGCCGCCTGCTCGAGGCCAATGCGCGCTACACGCCGCGCGGCGCGGATCCGGCGACCGACCCCGACGGCGGCTGGGTGCATCCCAAGGAACTGCACGGCCTGCTGCTCGGCATCTCGCGCACCGGCGCTCGCCTGGGACTGGTCGGGCCGCAAAGAGCTGCGTGCCGCCGGCCATGAAGCGTCGTCTGCTCGTTCTCGCCGTGCTGCTTGTCGCCGCTGCCGCGGCTGCGCAGGCCCAGCCCGCCGAGTGGCAGACCGTCGTCGGCCGCGACCTGCGGTTCCGGCTCGAGATGCCGGCGCCGGTCGAGCGAGACGACGGCGGCCGAGAAGGAGAAGGGCCACGCCGGCGAGCGCGTCGCCTGGGCCTCAAGCGCGACGAGCGAGATGTTCGACTTCGACTATGTCGACTACGAGCCCGGCTGGTTCTCCAGCCGCGACAGCAAGGAGATGGCGCGCGACCTCGGCCGCGGCGAGGCCGAGAAGGCGCTTCCCGCGCGCCAAGTACAAGTACGTGCGCGACGAGCCGGTCACGCTGCAGGGCTGGGACGGCTACGCGCTCGACATCGAGGATGCGGCAGGCGCCGTGCGTGATGATGCGCACCTACATCGTCAAGGACCGGCTCTACCGCCTGCTGGTCACCGCCAAGAACGACATGCGGACCAGGAGCGCCGCCGCGCGTTTCCTCGATCTCGCTCAGGCTCGCCCAGACGCGGAGTAGGCCTCACGCTTTCCTCGCCTCGACGCCTTACGACCTTGAATAGCGTTCTGGTGCCATCGAGAGCGACATTGCGGAAGACAAGCGTAATCCATATCCTCGCCTTGCACCTGATGACGACGCGTTGGGGTTCGGGCATGGCGACCAAAGCCCGTTCCGGCGCGCGAAATCGCGATGAGTCCTCGCCGTAGCCGGCGATGCCCAGCTTGCCGTCAATGACCTCGACGCCGACTTCGATTGTCAGCGTACTGGTCCGGCACCGGCGCATCCAGTTGCAACACAAGCGCATAGTTCCAGCTGACGGCCGGCGTTTCGATCGGCACGTTGACGATGTCGTTGAATGTGAGTTGAGCGAGGCGGCGCAACCAATCCGACCTTGCGCGCGAGACGGGTCACGATCGAGCCGTTCGTTGCCGCTTCGGGCGAACGGGCAGCAGCACCATTCTGCAGCTGCGACCGCCTTGACGAAGGAAGCTCCGACGGGCGTGCCGGCGGCGGCTGTCATTCTTTCATCGGTCGGAAGCGGGCGCTGGAACAGGAGTTCCAGGCTTGCAGTGGCCGCCCAGGCCCGGGAGAGCATCCGCGCCCCTTTGCAGCACGAAGTTCTCGTGATCCAGCACGAGCGCCTGTCGATAGCCACGTTGCGCCAGCCAGGCGAGCGCCTCTCCGCACGTTGGTTGCGTTTGGCAAGCGCATCGTTCAATTCGACGACGACGACGGGATTTCGGCGGAGCAGCGTTTGCTCGGCGCCTCTCAGCACGTCGAAATCGAAGCTGTCGACGTCTATCTTGATGCAGTCGACCCTTTCGATCCGGTGCCGGTCGACGAAATCATCGAGCTTGTAGAAGGGATAGGTCTTTACCTCGCCCTCGCTGCCCCACAGGCGGTAGATCCTGTCCTGTTTCTCGCCTGTGGTGGCGCCCAAGGCGACTTCGTGGACCTCGGCGTTTTGAATGTTGTGGTGCCGGAGATTGGACCGAAGCATTGCCGCCGTTGCCGTCGGTTCGAACGCAAACACGCGCCCGCGCGGGGGCGAGCTGGGCGAACAAGATCGTGTAATAGCCAACGTTGGCGCCGACATCGAATATCCACCAGTCCGGGCGAACGTGCTCGACGAACCAGCGCTTCGTTTCCAGCTCGCATTGGGCGTAGTAGTCGCGAAACTCCTCGTAAAACGAAACTAGCTCGATCGGCTCCCTTCCCGGGATGGCTGTTTCGACTCGATCTGGCATACGTCAGCGCTGCTTCTGCTTCGGAGGAAGTCGACTACGACAGCTGAGCAGCAACTTTGTAGGCAAGCAATACGGCGAGGAGAGTCCCAGAGCACCAAGCGACTGATGGTAGAACAGATTTGTCGTCAATCGATACTGCATGAAACGCATACCCAGATTCCGAGTCCAGAAGGATGTCGGCATCCTGATCCCAGTTCATAATCCGGAGAAATCGCGCGCAATCGCGAAGTTCCCGATCGTCGCCATGCGTTGGAGCACAGGAAAGCGAAAGCCGCCGTCATCAATATCGCGCCGGTCATGTCGGACCGATCCTCTTTGTCGATCGCTGACAGGATAGAAATGGAGCTGTGAACAAGCAATGTGGGACATATGATCCGGCGGCGGGGCACTGTCTCGCTCAGGCGATGTAGCGGTCACGCAGGCGCGCGATCTTGTCCTTCATCGATGTGGCGGCGCGCGGGATGCCGGCCAGCACCTGGCTGCAGAACGGGTTGATGTTGGCCGCGATATAGTCGGTGAACAGCGGCCAGTAGCAGTTGTAGATGACGTTGACGCCGATGACCCGCCGAGGCAGTGCGCTGGCCCTTGGGCCGCGTTTCGGCCTCGAGAGAGGCGGTCTGGCGGAACAGCCTTTCGACGACCTTCAGGCGCGTCTTTGTCGAGCGGCGTCATGCGCCGTCCGGTCCGCACCGGCTCGTCGCTGCGCTGCGTCGCCAGGCCGAACTCGAAGATGAACATCTCGGCCCGCCGCAACAGCTCGGGAATGGGCCGGTCTTCGATGCCCGGCAGGTCGACCGGCAGGCCGGCGCATTCCTCGCGGCACCAGGATCGGGCCGGTGAAGCCCATGCCCCGCCATGCCGTCGCGAAGCGCGTGAGGAACTCCGCGCGCGTACCGACCAGCATCAGTGGTCGTGTGCCTGGATAGGTCAGGACCTGGTCGCAGACGAACGGCAGGGTGTGCGGCAGGTCATAGGTGAGGTCGTCGGCGAGGTGCCATCGACGCTGGTCGCCTCGTAGGGCACCGTCGGCCGGCTCGACTCGCGGCGCCGACGCCGGCGAAAGAAGCGCTCGAAGGACGTGTCGCGGTCGAGACGGATTTCCTCGATCTCGAGATCGGGCCAGCCCCAGGTGTCGGCCTGCGCCGGCAGATAGGGCGTCGCGACATCCCAGATGAAGCGGTTCTGGTCGTTCATCCTGGTCTGCGCGCCCCTTGTTGTTGGCGGCGGCGACGCGGGTATGGTCGCAGTGGTAGCCGAAGACCTTGTCGATCAGCGTGTCGACCGTGCCGCGATAGAGCGCGAGACGCGCGCGCCAGGTTGGAATCGCAGTGCCAGCCCAGCAGCATCTCCTCGTCGAAGCCGTGGATGGCGAACATGTCGTCGCGCAGCGCGGCCTGGAAGTCGCCCAGCGCGTCGTAGCTGCATGGGCATGTAATTGTGCACGACCTGATTGAGGCGGAAGCGCACCGCCCAGTCGCGCAGCTTGGCCAGATTGCCGACGGGATCGCGGCGGTCGAAGGCGGCCTCCCACAGCATCTCCGGCAGCTCGAAGCGCGGCGTCTCGTAGAAGCCGTCGGGCAGCGCCGCCCAGGATGTCGCTGAGCGACTCGTCCTCGTTGCGCGGCACCAGCAGCATGTCGGTGTTGGTGTAGAGGATCCAGCGGTTGCGCGGGTTCGAGCGCCTGAGCGCCACGTTGCGCGACTGCGCCTCGAGGCGCGACCAGGTGCGTGCGCGCTCGAGATGGGCGTGCTGCTGCGGGCGCACGCGGAAGATGCGCATGACCTTCTTGGCCTTGTCGGTCAGCGTGTCGTGGATCGCCTCGGGAAAGGTCGGATGATCGTCCGGCGTGTTGTAGTCGACGAACAGGATCTCGTCGTCGGGATCGGACATCACCTCGGCGATCGCGTTGAAGCTGATCGCCGCCCGCTTGTGCAGATTGTAGCCGTGGCTGTCGTTGCGGCCGTACATGATGACGGAAAACATCGTGTCCCTCGCGGACTGCCGCGGCTAAGAGCCGAGACGCGCCAGTTCATGGCGCGCCGCGGCGTGCTCGATCAAGGCTGGAGGGGCCTTGTCGACCACTTCCTGCCAGCGCCGCCGGGCTTCCGCGCGGTCGTGCGGGCAGAGCGACAACGCCGATCCTGGAACAGGGCCTCGGCGCGCCGCCCCTCGTTGTCGGCCCGCTTCAGCGCGTCGTCGCCCGACAGTTGTCCCGCGTGCAGAGCGAGCAATGGGCCAGGCCAGGCATCGCCCGCCGCGCCATCGAAGCCATTGCCGATCGGCCGGCCGTCCGAGCCGGTGGAGCGCCGTCAGGCGATACAATTGCCAATAGGGATCGGCCGGCTCTTTTTCGAGGCTCTGCTGCAGCTCGGGCAGAGCCGCTTCGTAGTCTGCCAGGCGCAACAGCACGCAGGCGCCGCGCCGATGCCCGTTCCGGCGGCAACAACTCGAGTTGTCGGCGCCAGTCGGCGTCGGCGGCATCGCGCCATGCCGAGCGCCAGATGCACGATGGCGCGGCCGCTGTAAATCTCGGCGTTCGGACGGGCAGCAAGAGCCGTATCGAAAGCGCTCAAGGCCTGCCGGTAGCGCCCGAGCATGGCCAAGGCTTCGGCTTTGAGCGCGGTCACCTCGTGAAGGCTTGGCTTCAGTCTGAGAGCGCAATCCGTAGTCGAGAAGGGCCAGTCTGGCGCGTCCCTCGGCGAGATAGGCGTTGCCGCGCGCGATATAGGGCAGGGGCTCGTTGCTTTACCGACCGCAGGGTCTCCGAGTAGGCGGCGATGGCCGACGTGAAGTGGCCGCGGTTGCGCAGGACAAAGGGCCGATCCGGCGCACCCTCCTGATCTGCGACCTTAACCCGTCGCGCGACGTCGTACTTGGATCTGGCGAGCTCGCTCTGGCCCAGCATGTCGAGGACCTCGCCATGGGCCTCCAGAGCGGGCGTGAAGGTCGGAGCCAATACGGCGATGGCGGCGAGTTGCTGTAGCCGCCGATCCGAGGTCGGCAGCGCGGGCACTCGCCCGGGCACGCAGGTAGAGCTCATCTGCGCCCTCTTCGAACGTGCGTTGATGAAGGCGACTTCCGAATCGATCAACTGGCCCGGCGCCAAGTCTCCCAAAATTGGCTCCGCAAGCGACGTCATCGCGCCAGCCTTGAACACGTGAAGGCTCCCGAGTGTTGGGTGTCACCGTATACTGGTTGGGCACCGGTAAGAAGGGCGATTGAGCGCTGCCTGTGGAAGGCGGCCGGCGGAAGAAGACGCCGGCGCAGGTCGCGTGTGATTGTGCGGCCTAAGGCTTGATCATCCGATAGACCCGCGCCGCCGTGCCACTGTAGAGAGCGGTCTTTCCGCCGCCGAAGCGCCTGAGGTGATCCGCTTAAGGCGTTCCACAGCTCGGTGTAGCCGCAGGACTGCTTGTCGGGCGGGAAGTTGCTCTCGAACATGCAGCGCGTCGGCGCCGAACGCCTCGATGCAGGTCTCGATATAGGGCCGCCAGGTGTCCGCCAGCTCCTGCGAGGAGGGCGGCGTCGTCGCGCTCGTGGAAGCCGAAGCCGAACGAGGTCATGCCGAGCCCGCCCAGCTTCATGTTGACGTTCGGGCACTGCGGCGAGCGTCGGCGATGCTCTTCTTCCACTGCCGGCATGATCTCGGCCGTGCTTGCCCGGCATAGTGGCCCGACGCCCAGAACGCCGCCGACGTGATCGACGATGATCGTCGTGGCCGGGAAGGCGCGCGCCAGATCGACCAGGTCGGGCAGCTGCGGATGGAAGTGCCAGGAATCGAAGGTCAGGCCGAGCTTGCCGAGCTCGGCGAAGCCCTCGCGGAACTTCGGGTCGAGCAGGCGGTGCGGCGGCATCGCGCGCGACACGAACTTGCCGGCGATGCCCTCGTCGTAGGACGTGCCGTAGCGCGACGCCGCGGAAGCGGCCGCCGCCGGCGGCGATCTCGGCCTGCAGCACCTCGCGCACCTTGGCGCCCAGCATCAGGTCGGCCCAGCCGATGATCGCCTCGCAGACGCGCGTCTTGCCGTACTGGCCCGAGGCGCTGAGCGCGGCGGTGCCGTTCACGAACTCGACCTCGCCGACCGGGCTGCATCTCCTCCGGCCCGTCGGCGCGGAACATCGACTGGCATTCGAGGAACACCGTCGAGACGATGTTGTGGCCGCCGCCGAGTGTCGGCCAGCAGCTCGGGCAGGAAATAGAGGCCGCGCTGCCGGCGTGTCCCAGAGATGGTGGTGCGGATCGATGATCGGCAGCGTCGGGCTCGAGCGCCGTCTCCGGCCGGCCGCTTCGCCAGCCAGGCCTGCAGATCGGCGTTGTTGCGGTGGCTGCAGTCCGCGATATTCACCGTGGCTGCCATGGTTGCTTCCTCCTCTTTCTGAGCGATAGCCCTACGGCAGGATCGGAGAGCGGGGCATGCGGATTTGCGTATTCGGCGCGGGCGCCATCGGCGGCAATTTCGCGGCGCGACTCGCCGGCGGCCGGCAACGAGGTTTCCGTCGTGGCGCGCGGGGCGCATCTCGAGGCGATCCGCGCGCGGGGCCTCACCTTGCTGGCCGGCGACAAGAAGATCGTGGCGCCAGGTCCAGGCCACCGACCGGCCGGCCGATCTCGGGCCGCAGGACGCGGTGCTGGTGACCATGAAGGCGTCGGGCCAGCATGCGCTGGCCGACAGCGATCAGGCCGCTGCTCGGCGCCGACACGCCCGTCGTCGTTCGTGCAGAACGGCATTCCCTGGTGGTACGGCCATGGGCTTGCCAAGTCGCGGCCGCCGGCGCCCGATCTGTCGCCGCCTCGATCCGGGCGGCGCGCTCGCCAAGGCGGTCGGCTGCGACCGCGCGGTGGGCGCGCGTCGTCAGCTCGCCCAACCACGTCGATCGAGCCGGGCGTGGTGCGACAACGAAGTGCCCGACCGCAACACGCTCTGGGTCGGCGAGACCGACGATCGCGCCGACGCCGCGCATCGAGGCGCTGCGCGCCGACGCTGAAGGCGCGCCGGCATCGCCTCGCCCGCGACGCACCGACATCCGCTACGACATCTGGCACAAGCTGATGGCCAACCTCACCGGCTCGACGGTCTGCCTGGTCACTGGGCAGGCCGCCGACGGTCCAGAAGACGCCGCTGGTCAACCGGCTGTCGCGGCGCGCCCATGCCGAGGCGCTGGCCGTCGCGGCGCGCGCACGGCGTGGTGCTCGACGACCATCCGGACCAGCGCTACGGGCCCAAGCGCGTCTATCACCAACCATCGCCCGTCGATCCTGCAGGACTACGACCTCGGCCGGCCGATGGAGATCGAGTCGATCGTGCGCGCGCCGCTCGCCTTCGCGCGCAGCGCCGGCGTCGACACGCCGACGCTGGATGCCATCAGATCGATCTGCGTCAGCCCTGGCGCCGACGCCAAGGGACTCTACTCGCCTTAGTCCGGGCGATCGGCGCTAGGATCGGCGGCAGACGCCACAACCATCGAGGAAACGCCATGAAGCCCAGGATCATGCGCGCCGCGTCCCGTCCGACAGCCAAGGCGGAGCCGGCCAATTTCGTCGGCACGGTCCTGTCGGATCCGGTGTTCGCGCCCGAGCAGCCCTCGCGGCTGCGCGCGTCGCGCGTGTCGTTCATGCCGGGCGGTCGCACCAACTGGCACAAGCACGCGGTCGGCCAGATCCTCTACGTGCTGTCGGGCGTCGGCCGCTACCAGCTCGAGGGCGAGCCGGTGCAGGAGATCAAGCCGGGCGACACGGTCGTCATTCCGCCCAACGCGCGCCATTGGCATGGCTCGGCGCCCGACACCATGATGGTCCATCTCGCCATGTCGGAGACCAACGACAAGGGCGAGGCGACGAGCTGGTTCGAACCGGTGAGCGACGCCGACTACGCCAAGGCCCCTGCCAAGGCCTAGCCGGTCGCGGTGCCGCCGACCGTCAGGGCATCGATGCGCAAGGTCGGCTGGCCGACGCCGACCGGCACGCCCTGGCCGTCCTTGCCGCAGGTGCCGATGCCGGGATCGAGCGCCATGTCGTTGCCGACCATGCCGACCTTGGTCAGCGCCTCGGAGCCGGCGCCGATCAGGGTGGCGCCCTTGACCGGCGCGCCGAGCTTGCCGTTCTCGATCAGGTAGGCCTCGGTGATGGTGAACACGAACTTGCCCGACACGATGTCGACCTGGCCGCCGCCGAAATTGGCGGCAGTAGAGGCCCTTCTTCACCGAGCCGATGATCTCCTGCGGGTCGCTTGTCGCCGCCCAGCATGATGGTGTTGGTCATGCGCGGCATCGGCGCATGGGCGTGGCTCTGGCGCCGGCCGTTGCCGGTCGGCTTCACGCCCATCAGGCGGGCGTTCTGGCGGTCCTGCATCAGGCCGACCAGGCGGCCGTTCTCGATCAGCACGTTGCGCTGGGTCGGCGTGCCCTCGTCGTCGATGGTGAGCGAGCCGCGGCGGTCGGCAGCGTGCCGTCGTCGACCACGGTGACGCCGGGCGAGGCGATCATGTCGCCCATCATCCTGGTGAACACCGAGGTCTTCTTGCGATGGAAGTCGCCTTCCAGCCCGTGGCCGACCGCCTCGTGCCACAGCACGCCCGACCAGCCCGGCCCCAGCACCACCGGCATCTCGCCGGCCGGCGCGGCGCACCGATTGCAGGTTGACCAGCGACTGGCGGATCGCCTCGTCGGCCTCGCGCTGCCAGTATTCCGGCTTGAAGATGTCGCCGTAGGCGCGCGCGCTGGCCGCTGCCGGTGCTGCCGGCTTCCATGCGGCTGCCGTCGGCGCAGACCACGCTGACGTTGAGGCGGACCAGCGGCCGCACGTCGGCGGCGCGCCAGCCGCCGGCGCGGATGATCTCGACGACCTGCCACGAGCCCGACGAGCGAGATCGAGACCTGGCGCGCCTTGGGCTCCTTGCCGCGGACGTAGGCGTCGATGTTCTCGAGCAGCGCGACCTTCTTGGCGAAAGCCTCGCCGTCGATCGGATTGTCGTCGGCATAGAGCAGCTGGTTGGTGCCGCGCGGCGATTCATCGATCTTGCCGGACTTGCCGGCGCGCACCGCCTTGACCGTGGCGACGGCGCGCTTCAGCGCCTGCTCGTCGAGCGCCGAGGCATGGGCGAAGCCGGTCGCCTCGCCCGCCACGGAGCGCAGGCCGAAGCCCTGGGTGGTGTCGTACGAGGCGCTCTTCAGCTTGCCGTCGTCGAACGACAGGCTCTCGCTCTGCTCGTATTCGAGGAACAGCTCGCCGTCGTCGCAGCCCGCCAGCGCCTCGTCGACCATCTTGCGCGGTGCGCGCGCTGGTCGAGGCCGCCCTTGCCGAAGAACAGGCCGTCGGCGGTGGCGAGATGGTTGATCGATTTGCTCATGGGATGCCCTGAAAAGCCTATCGTCAGCACGACCAGGACGATCTTGCCAAAATGGGCATTGGCCTTCATGTGCGCAAGCGCTTCGGCCGCCTGGGCGAGCGGGAAGGTCTTGTCGATCGGCAGGCTGAGCTTGCCCGCCTCGATGGCCGGCCACAGGTCGGCGCGGGCCGCCTTGACGATGGCGCGCACTTCATCGGGCGTGCGGGTGCGGAAGGTGACGCCGATATAGTCGATGCGCTTCAGCGCATGCAGGTCGAAGTTGAACTCGCCCTTCATGCCGCCCAGCCGGCCGACATTGACGATGCGGCCGAGGATGGCGGCGGCCTCCATGTTCTGGTTGGCGACGCTGGCCGAGACCTGGTCGACGATCAGGTCGACGCCCTTGCCGCCGGTCGCCTCCTTGACCTTGTCCGGCCACTTCGGGTCGCGCGTGTCGAGCGCGAGGTCGCAGCCGAATTCCTTCAGCCGCGCGCGCCGGCCGTCGTTGGTCGAGGTGCCCATGACGATCGAGGCGCCCATGTGCTTGGCGATCTGCATGCCCAAAAGGCCGACGCCCGAGCTGGCGCCCTGGATCAGCACCGATCTCGCCCTTCTTCAGGCGGCCGGCGCCGACCAGCGCGTTGTGCATGGTCTGCACCGCCACCGGCATGCAGGCGCGCCTGCTCGTAGGTCATGTTGTTGGCCGGGATCTTGTGGGCGCGGCCGGCGTCGGTGACGGCGTACTCGGCGAAGCTGCCGGCGGCCGAGCTCATCACCCGATCGCCCGGCTTGAAGTCCTTGACGTCGCCGCCCACCGCCTCGACCTCGCCGGCGCATTCCGAGGCCGACGATGGTGCCGGCGCCGCCGACCGTGCCATGGCGGTGGCCGGCAGCCACCGCGAGGTCGGCGCGGTTGAGCGAAGCTGCGCGCACCTTGATCAGGATCTCGTGCGGCTTGGGCGCGGGCTTGGCGACGTCGCGGACCTCGACGCCGTTTTCTCCGACCACGGCTGCTTTCGTGATTTCTGCATCCTTCAGCCGGGACCGCGGGCCTCGGGGCCCGCAGTGCGCGGAAACGGGCCACGGAGGCCCGCGGTCCGACGAAACGCTGTATACGCCACGATCTTGCTCTCGCGCCCCTGCCAGTAACGGTCGCGCAGCAGGCGCTTGTAAAGCTTTCCGGTGGGATGGCGCGGCAGCTCGGCCTCGAAGTCGATGCTGCGCGGGCATTTGATGGCCGAGAGGTGCTGGCGGCAATAGGCCAGAAGCTCCTCGGCCAGCGCCGGCCCGGCGTCGGCCATGTCGCGCGGCTGCACGACGGCCTTCACTTCCTCGCCGAAATCGGCGTTGGGCACGCCGAACACCGCGCAGTCCATCACCCTGGGATGGTTGATCAGCAGGTTCTCGGCTTCCTGCGGGTAGATGTTCACCCCGCCCGAGATGATCATGAAGGCCTTGCGGTCGGTCAGGTGCAGGAAGCCGTCGGCATCGACGTAGCCCACGTCGCCCAGCGTCGTCCAACCCTCTGGCGTGGCGCGATCTCGGCGGTCTTCTTCGGATCGTTGTGGTACTCGAACGGCCGGCCGTCGGCGAAATAGACGGTGCCGGACTCGCCCGCCGGCAGCTCGTTGCCGTCATCGTCGCAGATCCTGAGCGTGCCGACGACGGCGCGGCCCACCGTGCCCTTGTGCGCCATCCATTCGGCGGCGTTGCACAGGGTGAGGCCGTTGCCTTCGGTGCCGCCGTAGTACTCCCAGACGATCGGCCCCCACCAGTCGATCATCTTCTCCTTGACCGGGATCGGGCAGGGCGCGGCGGCGTGGATGGCGCATCGCAGCGACGACACGTCGTACTTCAGGCGCACCTCGTCGGGCAGCTTGAGGAAGCGCACGAACATGGTCGGCACGACCTGGGTGTGCGTGATCCTTGTATTGGCCGACGAGCCTCAGAAATTCCTCGGCGTCGAAATGCTCCATGATCACCGAGGTGCCGCCCAGCCGCATGACGCTCATGTTGAAGCGCAGCGGCGCGGCGTGATAGAGCGGCGCCGGCGACAGATAGATCGTGTCCTCGTCCATGCCGTAGAGCTTGCGCGGTGATCGCGAGCAGCGGATTGTCGAAGTCGATCGGCTGCGGCTCGACCACCGGCAGCACGCCCTTGGGCCGGCCGGTGGTGCCCGACGAATAGAGCATGTCGTGGCCGGCGGTCTGGTCGGCGATCGGCGTGGCGGGACGGCGCGCCACCGCGTGCCTCCCACGACTCGATAGCCCGCGATCGTGCCGTCGATCATGTAGCGCTGCGTCGACGCCCGCCAGCAGCGGCGCCAGCTCGGCCGCCTTGTCGGCGAGATACTTCGACGTGACGAACAGCCGGGCGCCGCAGTCGGTCACGATGTAGTCGACCTCGGCCGCGGTCAGGCGCGAGCTGATGGCGGTGTAGATCAGGCCCGAGCGCTGGGCGCCCCAGCAGATCTCGAAGAACCGCGCGTTGTTCTCGAGGAAGAGCGCGATGTGGTCGCCGGCCTCGAGGCCCGAGCGAGCGGAAAAGCTGCGCGATGCGGTTGGATTGCTGGTCGAGCTGCCGATAGGTCACCGTCTCGCCGCTGCCGGCCATGATGTAGGCCGGCTTGTCGGGGTTGCTGCTGGGCGTGGATGTAGGGATGCATGGGAGGCGCATAGAACCGGACGGGCGGGGCGCTCGCAAGCGTTGACCCGGTTCCGCCCATCGGCTTTATTCGCGCCGCACCACAGCGTGCCCCCGTGGCGGAATTGGTAGACGCGCCTGACTCAAAATCAGGTTTCCTCACGGAAGTGTTGGTTCGAGTCCGACCGGGGGCACCAACCACTTCCGGGTTGTCGATAATGATCTGGCAGTTGCAAAGCAGGCGGGACGCTCCCCGGTCGGATGGGATCGCACCAGTCGATAACCGGCGGGGCAATGACGCGGCCGGCGCGCGGCGCTCCGCTATTGGCACAAGCGGACGTCAGCCGACGAGGCTCGGCAAGGTCCAGTCGGGGCTGTCGAAAAGCAAACATCCCTCCGCACCCAGGCGATGTCCGCTTTTGCGCCATGCGCAGGCATAGCGCTAATTGCTACGCTGATGATGCCCCCGGGCGCCATGCCTTTCGGGGAGTTCCAGCATTCAGACACGGGTTGGTCCAAACGCGCGCGGTCCTTTGTGGTACACTTCTTAAATGGCTGCGACGTTGGGGCGAGTGGCCGGCATGCTACGCTTCGGCTCGGGGTACAGTGGAAGAAGTTGAACTCGGCCGCCGCGATGGAGGAGGCCCTTCTGCAAGCCGACGCCGGCGTCGGCTAGCGTGGTGCTGATCCACGCCACGTGTGGGCCACAATTTCGCGCTGCTGCTGGCGGGCTGCGCGGCCGCCATCTGCCCGGACGCCACCATCGTCGGCTGCACCGGCTCGGCGTTGTCTACCAGTCACGGCGTGAACGAATCGATGCGCGCGTTGTCGTGCGATGAGCATCACCGGGCCCGAGGTCGCGGTCAGCTTCCGCGACGGTGTGACCCGCGTCGAACGGCCGCGACCTTGCCGCCCAGGCGGCAAGAGAGCTGCAAGGCAAGCTCGGCGGCATCAACGCGATCCTGCTCTACGCGCCATTCAAGGACGTCGCCTGCGACGAAATCCCTGGCTGGCGTCGGACTCGGTGTTCGGCCGCGACATGCCGATCGCCGGCGGCGTGGCGGCCTGACAATGCGAAGGCGATTACGTCCTTCCTGTTCCACGGACAGACGGTCAGCGAGCGACGGCCTCGTTGATGATCGGCCTGCCGATCCGGCGCTGGAGCTGCTGTCGATCGCCCATCACGGCGGCCGTCCGGTCGGCCAGCCGTTCGTAGTCACCGCTATCGAAGGCAGCTCGATCCTGGAACTCGACGGCGTGCCGGCATGGCCGCACCTGATGGCGGCGGATCGGGCTCGCCGGACGAGACCACGCCCCTCGAGGCGGTCCCGCTTGCGACCTGGGCATCGAGATCGATGAGCTGGCGCGCAGACAGTTACGACAATTCCCACGTCATGATGGCGGGGCTGCGCACCGACAATGCAGGTGGCCTGTATTCAACACGACAGTCGCGGTCGGCACCTCAGGCTGCACCTGATGCAGCGCGACGAGGAGAAGATATTCACCGGCGTAGACCGGATGATGCGCCGCATGGAGGCGATGGTCGACGGCTACGGTGATCGTCGCCGTGTTCCACGTCGACTGCCTCGCGCGCGGCCGGTCTGTCGTCCGATCGGGTGTCGAAGGACGAGATCATCGCCAAGCTGCAGAAACCCTTGATCGGCGATCGCAACGTGCCGTGGCTCGGCTCTACGGCTACGGCGAGTTCTGGCTCTCGCTGGCTGGCGGAAACGCCTTGCATACCTTCACCACGTCGCTTTTCCCGGTCGTGCGCCGACGGTTGGTCTGAGGGGCGCCGGTTGGACGCCGAGGCACTGGCGGCGCGCATAGCCCAGCTCGAGACCGAGGTCCGCCACCAGCAGGTGCTGCACCAGCGGCTGGTGGGCGCCAAGGGCCGGATCGACCGGGAACTGCAGCGCTTCCAGGCGATCCAGCACTATGTGCAGCGCGCGGTCCTGGCCGAGAGCCTGACCGAGCGCTCAACGAGCTGACGCTCGAGGCGATCATCGAGGCCTTCGAATCTGAGGTGGCGCTGTTTCTGGACTGGGACGGGCAGCTGTCGGTCGCCCACGGCCTTCGGCTTCGAGCAGGACCTCCGCTCGGCGACGCTGCCGTTCGATGAGGGCCGGATCGCGGGCTGCACCAGCCGGATCCTCGCCGGCGACGACCTCGGTCCTCGGCGCCTGGGCGGCGCTGCTGGGCTCGCGTGATGCCATCATCGCGCCGCTGGCCAACAAGGATGGCGCGTCTGCGGCATCCTGGTCGGCGGCCGAACGGTGGCGCGCGGCGAGTTCTATGATCGCGGTGAGCGCCGAGCAGCGCTCGTCGTTCGAGGTGCTGGCCAGTGGAGGCCGAGGCACATTGTTCCGCAAGCAATACGTAACTGAACGAAGTACCAA
>ERZ1370068.4250-contig-3333_pt1 | contig 18749 bp, 19 predicted proteins | sample MGYA00561227_ERZ1370068 | MGnify/ENA primary metagenome ERZ1370068 (study PRJEB38410, sample SAMEA6850437) | metagenome | study: Metagenomic assessment of the ecological functions of the soil: analysis of the soil microbiota associated with the...
CCTCGCAGGCGATGCCGCGCTCTTGCGCCTCGGTCTCGTTCAGGCCGACGCGCGCCACTTCGGGCTCGGTGAACGTCGCCCACGGGATCACCGAGTAGTCGGCGCGGAACTTCCGGAACGGCGCGAACAGCGCGTTCACGGACGCGTACCAGGCCTGGTGCGACGCGGTGTGCGTGAACTGATAAGGGCCGGCGACGTCGCCGCAGGCGTAGATGTTCGGATAGAGCGTCTGCAGGTACGCGTTGGTCTCCACCGTGCGCCCCTTGCCGAGCGGAATGCCGAGCTCCTCGAGCCCGTAGCCGGCGGTATTGGGCACCCGGCCGAGCGCGCACAGCAGTGCGTCGAATTCGATACCGACGCCCTTGCCCTCTTGCTCGCAGAGCAGAAGCTTCCTGCCGCCCTCGACCACGACCTGCTTTGCCTTGTGGCCGACCAGGACGTTGATTCCCTCCTGCTCGAACCTCCGCTTCACCAGGTCGGAGACCTCCGGGTCCTCGCGCGCCATGATCCGCGGCAGCATCTCGACCTGCGTCACCTGGGAGCCGAGACGCGCGAACGCCTGCGCCAGCTCGCAGCCGATCGGCCCGCCGCCGAGCACCAGCAGCCGCGCCGGCAGCTTGCGCAGGCCCCAGACGGTGTCGGAGGTCAGGCACTCTCGACCTTGTCGATGCCGGGAATCGGCGGCACCAGCGGGCCGCGCGCCCGCGGCGATGATGATGGCGCGAGTAGTCGAGCGTGCGGCCGTTGACCGTCACGCTCCACGGCGAGGTGATCTTCGCCTCGCCCTGGATGCACTCGACGCCCAGTTCGCTGTAGCGCTCGACCGAATCGTGCGGCTCGACCTGCTTCACGACGCGCTGCACGCGCTCCATGACCTCGGCGAAATCGAACTCCGCGGTGGCGCTGCGGATTCCGTACTTCGAGGAATTCCGGATCTGCGAGAGCACGCGCGCGGTCTTGATCAGCGCCTTGGAAGGCACGCAGCCGGTGTTGAGGCAGTCGCCGCCCATGCGGTGCTTCTCGATCAGCGTCACCTTGGCGCGTACCGTCGCGGCGATGTACGCCGAGACCAGGCCTGCCGATCCGGCGCCGATCACCACCAGGTTGCGGTCGAACCGCGCCGGCCGCGGCCAGCGCGAGTAGACGCGCCGCGCCTTCAGCGAGTCGACCAGCTTCTTCGCGATCAGCGGGAAGATGCCGAGCAGCAGGAAGGCGCCGAGCAGCTCCCAGGAGAGGATGCCGCGCGGCGAGTCGAGGCGCGCGAGCTGGGTTCCGGCGTTCACGTAGACGAGCGTGCCGGCGAGCATGCCGATCTGGCTCACCCAGTAGAAAGTCCGGACGCGCATCGTCGACAGGCCGAGCGCCAGGTTGATGAGGAAGAACGGCACCACCGGCAGCAGGCGCAGGGTGAACAGGTAGAAAGCGCCCTCCTTCGCCAGCCCTTCGTCGATCGCCTTCAGCCGCTCGCCGAAGCGGCTGCGCACCCAGTCGCGCAGCACGAAGCGCGAGGCGAGGAAAGCGAGCGTCGCGCCGATCGAGGACGCGAAGGAGACGATCACCGTTCCCCAGAGCAGGCCGAACACCGCGCCGCCGGCGAGCGTCAGCAGCGTCGCGCCGGGGAGCGACAGGCCGGTGACCGCGACGTAGGCGGCGAAGTAGAGCAGCACCGTCTGCACCGGATGCGCGCGGTACCAGGCCATCGATCGCCGCCTGCTGCTGCTTCAGCGACTCGAAGGTGAAATAGCGATGGCCGCCGGCGGCGAAGAACACCGCGATGGCGACGACGATGAGCGCGGCGACGAGGAGCCGGGTGCGGCTCACGCCGCGAGAGCGCCCGAGCACGACGACCCCTGCCCGGCGGTGCAGCCGTAGCAGTGGTCGCGCACCGCGATCGGGTTGCCCTCGAGGTCGCGGCCGACCAGCTCGAGAGCTTGAGGCGGCTTCTTCCCTTTGAGCGAGAGCGGCAGGTCGAGCATCTGGTTGAAGTCGCAGTCGTAGACGTTGCCCTGCCAGTCGACCGAGATCAGCGTGCGGCACATCACCGCGCCGAGGTTCTCGTCGCGGTGCGCCTCGTGCAGCAGCGTCATGTACTGGTTGAACTGCCCCTTGGAGATGAGCGTCGAGCCGAAAGCGCTGGATCGGCATGTTGGCGAGCGTCAGCAGGCGGTTGAACGTCACGCCGAAGGTCTCGCCGAGGATGCGCTTGTAGTCGGCCTCGAGCGTCTCCTGCGCCGGCGGCAGCGAGGGTCCCTGCGGGTTGTAGACCAGGTTCAGCACCAGCGTCCTCGCCGTAGCCGAGCGCGTTCAGCCGCCGGATGCCGCGGATGCTCTTCTCGTAGACGCCCTTGCCGCGCTGGCGGTCGACCAGCTCCTCCGTGTAGCACGGGCAAGCGACGCCGTGATCTCGACCTGCGTTTTGCGCGAGAAACTCGGCGCAGTGTCTTCCTGCCCCGGCTCCTCCAGCACGGTCAGATTGCAGCGATCGATGACGCTCGCGCCGAGCGCGCGTGCGCTGGTGACGAGCTCGCGGAACATGCGGGTGCAGCTCCGGCGCGCCGCCGGTGACATCGAGGGTCTGAATTCTTTCCTCTTCAAGAAAAGCGCAGAACATCACTCGATCGTTTCGCGCGACATCATCTCGGTGCGCGTCGGGCCGGCGTTAACGTGGCAATGCAGGCAGCTCTGGTTGCACTTGTAGCCGAGGTTGACCTGCAGGGTTTCGCAGGCGCGAGCGCGCGATCGACGGAAAGCGGTAATGCTTCAGCAGGGGCAGCGTGGCGTGCATGACTACAACAAGCCGGACGTGGCGCCGTGCGCCTGCTCATCCAGCAAGCCCAGCAAGCGCTGGCTGGTGGCGCGCAGCCGCTGCGACAGCATCAGCACCAGCTCCATCAGGATCTTGGCGCCGAGCAGCGGCTGCTCGACGATGATGCGCGCCAGGTTCTCGCGGTCGAGCACCGCGATCACCGCCGGGCTGGTGGCGATGCAGGTGGCGAAGCGCGCCTCGCCGTCGATCATCGACATCTCGCCCAGCGTGCGGCCGGCCTCGACGGTGGCGAGAAGCTGCGGCGTATTCCAGCGGTCGCGCTTGTGCACCTCGACCTCGCCCTCGAGCACCATCAGCATGAAGTCGCCGCCGTCGCCCTCGCGGATGACCTCGACGCCGGGCTCCGCCTTGTAGACCAGCATGAAGTGCGCCAGCAGCCGCACCTCGGCGCCGCGAGAAGTTCTCCAGCAGCCTGCACTTGGGGATGAGCGCGTGCATCTGCTCGGCGAACTTGGTGGCGTCGCCGAGGGATTCGAGGTGCGCGAGCTGCTGCGTGAATTTCCGGCATGGCGCTCGCGAACGATTATGCCGGATTCCCTAGCGGCCCCGCTTGCGGCGCTTCCTCACCCCTTCCGCGAGTGTTTCCAGCACCTTCATCGAGTCGTCCCAGCCGAGGCACGGGTCGGTGACGCTCTGGCCGAACTTGAGCGGCTTGCCCGGGGTCGAGTTCCTGGCGACCTTCGACCAGGTTCGACTCGACCATCGCGCCGACGATGCGCTTCTCGCCGCCGGCCGAGCTGCGCGGCGATGTCGGCGGCGACGTCGGCCTGCCGCTGGTACTGCTTCGCCGCGTTGGCGTGCGAGCAGTCGATCATCAGCCGCTCAGGCAGCTTGGCCTTGGCGAGTTCCTCGCAGGCGGCGGCGACGCTCGCCGCGTCGTAGTTCGGCGTCTTGCCGCCGCGCAGGATGATGTGGCAGTCGTCGTTGCCGCGCGTCTCGACGATCGCCACCTGGCCGCTCTTGTGCACCGACAGGAAGTGGTGCTTCTGCCGCGCGGCGAGCAGCGCGTCGACCGCGATCCTGACGTTGCCGTCGGTGCCGTTCTTGAAGCCGACCGGCGCCGAGAGGCCCGAGGCGAGCTCGCGGTGCACCTGGCTCTCGGTGGTGCGCGCGCCGATCGCGCCCCAGGAGACGAGATCGCCGATGTACTGCGGCGAGATGACGTCGAGGAATTCGCAGCCCGCCGGCACGCCCGCCCGGTTGATGCGCACCAGCACGTCGCGCGCGATGCGCAGGCCCTCGTTGATGCGGAAGCTGCCGTCCAGGTACGGATCGTTGATCGAGCCCCTTCCAGCCGACCGTGGTGCGCGGCTTCTCGAAATAGACGCGCATCAGGACCTCGAGCTCGCCGGAATGCTTCTCGCGCTCGACAGCCAGCTTTTCCGCGTACGCGACCGCCGCCGCCGGATCGTGGATCGAGCACGGGCCGATCACCACCAGCAGGCGGTCGGAGCGTGCCGTGCAGGATCTCGCGCAGCTTGCGTCGCGTGCCGGCGATCAGCTTCTCCACCGGCGTGCCCTGGATCGGGAAGAAGCGGATCAGGTTCTCGGGCGGCGGCAGCGGCACGATGTTCTCGATGCGCTCGTCGTCGGTCAGCGAGGTCTTGTCGCCGGGGATCGGGGTCTCGTAGTGCTCGGTCGGAGTCATGGTTTTTCTCGGGGTAGGCCCAAAAAAACCGCCAGGCTTTCGGCTGGCGGTTTCTTGGGATTCGTTGGGCTGAGCTTAGCCGGCTCCCTTCCGCCAGGATGGCAGGGAAATAGAAGAAGAAGCCGAAGAACGAGCGTTGTTGAGCGAATCACGGATTCTCGGATTTCTGCCACAACACCATCTGAGTGCACCGGAACAGCGCAATGGTCTTGCCATCCGCCTCATTGCGTGACCACCGCGTCCCAGACCTGGGTGGTGCGGCCGAGGTGCACCGGGGTCGCCCGGCAGGCGGATCGCAGCCCTCGCGCGCCGTGCCGAGGAAGTTCGACTTCAGCTCGATGGTGGTGAAGCCGCGCGCGCCCTTCCGGCAGTCGGCGCCACGCAGCCGTAGCCGCAGCTCGTATCGGCGAGCGCGATCACCGAGGCGGCGTGCAGGTAGCCGTTCGGCGCCATCACTTCCTTGACGCACCGCCATCCGGCTCTCCACCGCCTCGGGCGCTGACCGTGATGAATTTCCACGCCGAGCAGCGCCGGACAGGTGGTCCGTCGCCGCGACGGTTGAAGTCCTCAGGCGTTGTATGTGGTCATGGCGGACTACTTTATCCGATTGGCACTCGGCAGCGATGGACTGCCAGGCAAGGAGTTTGCTAGCGCGAAAGCATCGTGTTAGCGTTTTCCTACCGGCAAGCGATCCAAGAAAGGCAGATGACAAATGTCGGCTAGCGTCGCGATTCCGATCGCGGGCTTCAAGGACGTCTACGACGTCCCGAGCGTCGAGAAAGCCCTGCAGGAACTCATCGCCCGGCGCGAGCGAGGCGCTGCGCGCCGTCTACGAGAAGATGCTGCGCCTCGGCGGCCAGCGCTTCACCGTCAAGCCCTCGGCGCTGCCCGAGATGGATGACGCTCTTCGACGAGCTGCCGAACTTCAGCCGCGGTGCTGGAGGACATCCGCAAGCACCTCGCGCTGTGCATCGACTCCGACGACTCGATCGAGCTGCCGCCGATGCTGCTGCTCGGCGAGCCCGGCATCGGCAAGACGCACTTCGCGCGCAAGCTGGCGCAGCTGCTCGGCACCGGCTTCGGCTTCGTGCCGATGAGCTCGCTCACCGCCGGCTGGGTGCTCTCCGGCGCCTCCTCGCAGTGGAAGAACGCCAAGCCGGGCAAGGTGTTCGACACCTTCCTCAACGGCGATTACGCCAACCCGGTGATCGTCGTCGACGAGATCGACAAGGCGAGCGGCGACGGCCAGTACGACCCGCTCGGCGCGCTCTACGAGCTGCTCGAGATCGAGACCGCGACGCGCTTCGTCGACGAATTCGTCGAGCTGCCGATCGACGCCTCAGGCGCGGTGTGGCTCGCCACCGCGAACGACGCCGGCGCGCATTCCCGAGCCGCTGCTCAGTCGCGCCTGTCGGTCTACGAGATCGACGCGCCCGACGCCGAAGGCGCGGCGCGCATCGCGCGGCAACATCTACCGCGAGATCCGCAGCAGCCACGACTGGGGCAAGACAGTTCCCCGAGCAGCCCTCGGCGGCGGCGCTCGACAAGCTCGCCGCGCTGCCGCCGCGCGAGATGCGGCGCGCGATCCACGCTGCGCTTCGGCAACGCCGAAGCTCGCCGGGCGCCACGAGGTCGGGCCCGACGACGTCCAGGACCCGCGCGCGCGGAAGCAGCGCATCGGTTTCTAGCTCTGCCGCGCCCGCTAGGCTGAGTTAGCCAGCACCAGCCCGCAGGCGATCACCGACAGCCAGAGCGAGCAGCGACACCGCCGCCGGCGGCGCGTGCCGCCGGCGGAGGCTGCACGCCGACATCCCAGCGCGGCCGCGCCGCGAAACGCACCGGCGTGAAAGACCGCGGCATTGATCCCGGCGCGCGAAGATCAGCCCCATCTTCAGCGCGAACAGCGAGACTGCCGATGAAGTCGCCGGCGTAGGCGGCGAACATCGCGAGGCCGCTCGGCACGATGAGAAGGAAGCTGCCCGCGCTCCAGGGCAGCACGCCTTCGGGCGAGCCTCTTGAGGGAGTGTCTTTTGAAAATCCCAACAGGCGAAAGTCGAGGATCGCGATCGAGCCGGAAGAGCAGCCGCGACCCCGGCAAGGTGGACCGCCTTCAGCGTCGGCAGCACCCACGGCCACTCGCGGGATCGCCTGGGCGAAGGCCGAAGCCTCCACCGCGCCGAGCGGCGTCACTTCAGACCCGCTCCTCCACCCACGCCTTCACCGACTGCAGCGCGGCGGCAGCCGGGCGGCGCTCGGTGCCGCCGGCCTGCGCGCCATGTCGGGGCGCCCGCCGCCCTTGCCGCCGACCTGCTGCGCGACGAAGTTGACCAGCTCGCCCGCCTTCACCTTCGCCGTCAGGTCGTCGGTCACCCCGGCGATGAGCGAGACCTTGCCGTCGTTCACCGCGCCAAGCACGATCGCCGCCGACTTGAGGCGGCCCTTCAGCTGATCGAGCGTCTCGCGCAGGGTCTTCGCGTCGGCGCCCTCGATCGTCGACGGCGAGGACCTTCGCGCCCTTCACCGTTCACCGCCTGCGGGCGAGAGGTCGACGCCCTGGCCGGGAGGCGAGCTTGGAGCTTGAGGCGCGCGAGCTCCTTTCCATGGCCTTGGTGGATTCCTGGAGGGTCGCAACCCGCTTCTTCATCTGGGGAACACTGGCATTCTGAAACCAAATTCAGCCGCCAGCCCGCCGATCTCTTCCTCCAGCTCCCTGCACCCAGCGCACCGCGCCTCGCTGCGCCGGTCTTCGCCTCGACGCGGCGCACGCCCGGCGGCGACGCCCGACTGCTCGACGATCTTGAAGAAGCCGATGTCGCCGGTGCGCGCGCGACGTGCGTGCCGCCGCAGAACTCGCGCGACGAGCCGATGTCGAGCACGCGCACCTCGTCGCCGTACTTCTCGCCGAACAGCATCATGGCGCCGGACTTCTTCGCCTCCTCGATCGGCATGACCTGCGCGCGCGTCGGCAGCGTTCTGCATGATCTCGCCGTTCACGCGCAGCTCGACCTCGCGGATCTCCTCGCTCGCTCATCGGCTTGTCGTGCGCGAAGTCGAAGCGCGTCTTGTCGGCGTCGACCAGCGAGCCCTTCTGCTGCACGTGCGGGCCCAGCACCTTCGCGCAGCGCCTTGTGCATGAGGTGCGTCACCGAGTGGTTGCGCATGGTGCGCCTGCGCAGCGCCGGCGTCGACCCGCGCCTCGACCCGGTCGCCGAGCTTGCAGCGTCCCGGTCCTCAGCGTGCCGTGATGGCCGAACACCTCGGCCTGGATCTTCTGCGTGTCGGCGACCTCGAAGGTGCCGTCCGAGCCGACGAGTCTCGCCGCGGTCGCCGACCTGGCCGCCCGACTCGGCGTAGAACGGCGTCTGGTCGAGCACCACGACGCCGGACTCGCCCGCTCTTCAGCGCCTCGACGGGCGAGCCTTCGCGGTACAGCGCGACCACCTTCGCCGGCAGCTGCAGCGTGTCGTAGCCGCGGAACTCGGTCTTGCCGCCCGAGTAGTCGAGGCCGGCCGACATGCGGAAGCTGCGACGCCGCGCGCGCGCCGCTCGCGCTGCTCGTCCATCGCCGCCTCGAAGCCCGCCATGTCGATGCGCACGCCGCGCTCGCGGCAGATGTCGGCGGTGAGGTCGACCGGGAAGCCGAAGGTGTCGTAGAGGCTGGAACACGGTGTCGCCGTCGAGCAGCTTCTCGCCCGAGGCGAGCGCCGACTCGAGCACGCGCCATGCCGTTCTCCAGCGTCTCGGCGAAGCGCTCTTCCTCCTGCTTCAGACGTCTCGGCGACTCTGCTTTCGTGGAGCGCAGCTCGGGGTAGGCATCGCCCATCGCCCTGTCGAGGTCCTCGCACCAGGCGATGGAAGAACGGCTGCTTCTGCGCCGAGCTTGTAGCCGTGGCCGGATCGCCCGCCGGATGATCCTGCGCAGCACGTAGCCGCGCCCCTCGTTGCCCGGAATCACGCCGTCGACGATCAGGAACGGAGCAGGCGCGGATGTGGTCGGCGATGACGTTGAGCGAGGGGTTCTTCAGATTCCTTCTGCTCGGTCTCCCGCGCCGCCGCGCTTGATCAGGTCCTGGAACGAGATCGATCTCGTAGTTCGAGTGCTTGCCCTGCAGCACCGCGGCGATGCGCTCGAGGCCCATGCCGGTGTCGACGCAGGGCTTGGGCAGCGGCATGCATGCACGCCCTTGTCGTCGCGGTTGAACTGCATGAACACCAGGTTCCAGATCTCGATGTAGCGGTCGCCGTCCGCGTCGGGCGATCCCGGCGGGCCGCCGGCGATGCCCGCGCCGTGGTCGTAGAAGATCTCGCTGCACGGGCCGCAGGGGCCGGTGTCGGCCATCTGCCAGAAGTTGTCCGACTGGTATTTCTGCCCGCCGGGCTTGTCGCCGATGCGCACCACGCGCTCGTGCGGCAGCGCCGATCAGCTTCGGTCCAGATGCTCGTAGGCCTCGTCGTCGGTGCTGATAGACCGTCGCCCAGAGCTTGTCTTCGGGCGAGCTTGTAGACCTCGGTGAGCAGCTCCCAGGCGAACTGGATCGCGTCCTTCTTGAAGTAGTCGCCGAAGGAGAAGTTGCCGAGCATCTCGAAGAACGTGTGGTGGCGCGCGGTGTAGCCGACGTTCTCCAGGTCGTTGTGCTTGCCGCCGGCGCGCAGCGCAGCGCTGCGAGGTGGTGGCGCGCGTGTAGGGCGCGCTGGTCCTTGCCGAGGAAGACGTCCTTGAACTGCACCATGCCCGGAGTTGACGAAGAGCAGCGTCGGGTCGTTCGCCGGCACGAGCGGGCTCGAGGCGCACGATGGTGTGGCCCTTCGACTCGGAAATACTCGAGGAAGCTCGAGCGAATCTCGTTTGATTTCATTGAGATCATTCTACCTGCTGAGGCCGCAAAGCCGCCGGTGCCGCGCGACAGCCGGACGCCCGGACAACCCGGAAGGCGTCTAGCGCGTTGATGCGCCCGTACTTCAGCAGCCTGCGCCCGTACCGCGCCCATCGTGCGCTCGTGCGCGGCGGCGAGCTCCTGCAGCGCGCGCCCCGCGTCGAACGCGGCGAGCAGCTTGCGGTCCTCGTCCTCCGTCCACGGCTCGCCGGTCTTCGGCGGCAGCTGCGCCTTGCGCCGCTCGAAGCGCTCGATGCGCTCGAGCGCGCTCGCCGCCTCGTAGCAGCGCGCGCACCACCTGCGGCCGCTGGTAGGCGCTCTCCGGCGGAAACACTTCCCCGCTCTCGGGATCGACGCCGTTCGCCAGCGACCTCACGACGGCCAATGCTTGTGCCTGATCCATTCCGTTCACCTCCTCTCTACGCAACGATGCGTATGAGGAAGAACGCTCGCGTTGCAGGCGACGCGTTTACTCGGCGTCGAAGATTCGGATCAGACGATAAATCGTGTCGATGGAGAAGCCGCGTCCCTGCAGAAAGCGCGCGCGCTTCGCCCGCTCTTCGCGCGTCGTCGCGGGCGTCTTATACTTTGTTTCTGCAGGATCTCTCGGGCGCGTTCAGGCTCGTCGGCGGAGGAGACGCGTCATCGACGATCTCGTCCGGGACGCCCTTCGCTCTTCAGGTCCTGGCGGATCTTCGCGGCGCCGTACTTGCGCGACGAGGACGTGCGCGCGCATCTTCGGCAAAACGGTGGTTGGAGAGGAGTTTCCTCCTCCAACCTCACCCAACAGACCTTCAAGGAGTTGCTGCGATTCTGCGTAACGGCGCAAGCTTGCGCTGCAGCTCGGCGCGCGAATGCTCGCGCCGGGCTAGTGTAGCCTGAGCGCCCGCGCCTTCAAGCTCCGCGGGCGTATCAGGCGTTTCGAGCTTCAGCCTTCGTTGCTGCGTTTGCGGGTCGGCAGGCGCTCGACCTTCTTGTCTTCGACCGCGGGCTCCTCCGCGGTGCTGCCGGCGCCAGCGCCTTGACGCGACCGCCTTCTCGCGGATCTTGGCTTCGATTTCCTTGGCCGAGCGCCGGCGTTTTCCTTCGAGGAAGTCGCGCGCGTTGTCCTTGCCCTGGCCGAGGCGGTCGCCGTTGTAGATGTACCAGGCGCCGGATTTCTCCAGCACGCCGTGGATGCACGCCGATGCTCGAGGATCTCGCCCTCGCGCGAGATGCCCTCGCCGTACAGGATGTCGAACTCGGCCGTGCCGGAACGGCGGCGCGACCTTGTTCTTCACCACCTTGACGCGGGTCTCGGAGCCGATCACCTCGTCGCCCTTCTTGATCGAGCCGATGCGGCGGATGTCGATGCGCACCGAGGCGTAGAACTTGAGCGCGTTGCCGCCGGTGGTGGTCTCGGGGTTGCCGAACATGACGCCGATCTTCATGCGGATCTGGTTGATGAAGATCACCAGCGTGTTGGTGCGCTTGATGTTGCCGGTGAGCTTGCGCAGCGCCTGGCTCATGAGGCGCGCCTGCAGGCCCATCTGCGGCTCGCCCATCTCGCCCTCGATCTCGGCCTTGGGCGTGAGCGCCGCCACCGAGTCGATGACGATCACGTCGACCGCGCCGGAGCGCACCAGCATGTCGGCGATCTCGAGCGCCTGCTCGCCGGTGTCGGGCTGGGAGATCAGCAGGTCTTCGGTCTTGACGCCGAGCTTGGCGGCGTAGGAGATGTCGAGCGCGTTCTCCGCGTCGATGAAGGCGGCGGTGCCGCCGATCTTCTGCATTTCGGCGATGACCTGGAGCGTCGAGCGTGGTCTTGCCGGAGGATTCCGGGCCGTAGATCTCGACCACCCGGCCGCGCGGCAAGCCGCCGACGCCGAGCGCGAGGTCCAGGCCGAGCGAGCCGGTGGACACCACGTCGATGTCCTTGATCGCCGCGTCGTCCATCTTCATGATCGAGCCCTTGCCGAACTGCTTCTCGATCTGCGAAAGCGCGGCGGCTAAGTGCCTTCGACTTGTTGTCATCCATTTGCGTGTACCTCTTCTTTATGGTTGTCGGCATCTACGGCAGGTCAAAGCCTGGGCCAACACCGGATACTGTATAAACGAGCAGTATTGTGAGGCGGTTGACGCGGCCCTGTCAAACTTCGAAGAAAATCCCTTAGGAGACAAGACGATGGCGAAAGTTGCGTTCCTCGGCCTCGGCGTCATGGGCTACCCCATGGCCGGGCCACCTGCTGAAGAAAGGCGGCCACGAGGTGACCGTCTACAACCGCAGCCGCGGCCAAGGCCGCAGCAGTGGGCGAAGGAGTACGGCGGCAAGCGCGCCGCCACCCCGCGCGAGGCGGCAAAGGACTGCGACTTCGTGCATGATGTGCGTCGGCAACGACGACGACGTGCGCTCGGTCGTCTATGGCGACAACGGCGCGCTCGCCGGCATGAAGAAGGGCGCGATCCTCGTCGACCACACGACGGCTTCGGCCACGGTTGCCCGCGAAGTCTTCCGAAAAGCGAAAGAAAAGGGCATCGGCTTCGTCGATGCGCCGGTCTCCGGCGGCCAGGCCGGCGCGGTCAACGGCCAGCTCGGCATCATGTGCGGCGGCGAGGAGGCGACCTTCGCCAAGGCGAAGCCGGTGCTCGACGTCTACGCCAAGATGTGCGCGCTGATCGGCGCGCCCGGCGCCGGCCAGCTCACCAAGATGGTCGAACCAGATCTGCATCGCCGGCATCGCGCAGGGCCTCGCCGAAGGCCGTCGCCTTCGCGAAGCGCAACGAGCTCGACGTCGGAGAAGGTGATCGGCGGTCATCTCCAAGGGCGCGGCGCAGTCCTGGCAGATGGAGAACCGCTGGAAAGCAGATGGACGAGCTCGAAGGCCGAAGGCTTCGGCTTCGCCACCGAGTGGATGCGGAAGGACATGGGCATCTGCTGCCTCGACCAGGCGCGCAAGTCGGGCGCGCGCCTGCCGGTCGCGCGGCGCTCGTCGACCAGTTCTGGTCCCGCACTCGAAGCGCGCGGCGGCAAGCGCTGGGACTCGCACCGCCGGCCTTGCCCAGCTCCTGCTGAAGGACTGATCAGGGCGTCTTTCTTCCGGCCGTACTGCAGCCAGAGCACATACGCACCCAGACGAGTGCGACCACCAGCGTTCCAGCGCCGAACGCGCGCACGCCGTAGCCGATCGGCTGCGCGCGGTCTCAAGAGCCCAGAGATCGCCGAGGAGGTCGACGAAATCATGCGCGCCCTCGTCACCGGTGCGACCGGTGAGCAAGATCATCTGCGGTTGGCAAGCATCGTAGACGTAGGGCGCGGTGTCCATGATCGCTACCGCTGCCCACCACAGCGTCACCGCGGCAGCGAAGGGATCGCGGTTCTTCGCGAGCAGGATGGCGCCAAACACGAGGGCATGCCGATCTGCGTGAGCGCGCCGCCGGCGATATGCATGAACTCGCCGAACGGCTTGAACAGTACGTGCCCGAACTCGTGGATGACGACGATGGGGTAATGCATGAGCGAGTCGCCGATCTCCGCGCTCGGCACGTCCATCGCGGCGAGCTTCGCGCCGTAGAGCGCGAGTACCACCAGCAGCCCGGCGCGGATGTAAGATGACCGCGTCGCTCGTCTCTTCAGGCACCTGGAAAGAAGAGTTGCTTGAGTCGCGCCAGGCGCGAAGGCTCCGCGCATCCACAGCCGTAACCCCGGCGCGGACCGGCGCACTCCCGACCACCTGGTCTTAGGTACTTGTGCGAAGATGACGCCGCACTTCGGGCAGACCTCGAGGCCCCTTGGTCTCGGCGCCACACTTCGGGCAATTCTTGTAGAGCGGCGGCATCAGGCCCCGCGTGAGAAGACGAGCAGGCGGTTATTGGCCGGCATCGGGTTGTCTTCCACGCAGGCGAGGCCGACGCTGCTGCGCGAGCGCCGTGATGTCGCGGAAATCCCGCAGGCCGCTCGCGCGGGTCGCGGCCGCGCAGCATGGCGTCGAAGCGCGCGTTGCTCTCCGCGGTCGCCTTGCCGTCGTAGCTGAAGGGGCCGTACACGGCGAAGATTCCGCCCGCCGGCAGGAGCCGCGCGACGCCGGCGAACAGGCGACTCGACCTGGGGCCAGGACATGATGTGGCAGGTATTGGCCGAGAACGCAGCGTCCACTCTGAACTTCCGGCCATTTCTTTTCCATCTCCAGCTCGATTGGTGGCGGCGAGGAAATCCACTCGCGTATCCCCGGCAGATTTTCTCGCCACGTCGCTCGCCTGCCAGACGAGGTGCGGCAGCTCCGGCGCGAAGTACGCCGCGGTGCTGCCCAGTACCGGAGCCGATTTCCAGAACGGCTTTCGATCGAGAAATATTCTTCTCAGGACCGCGCAGGATCGGCACGCGATTGCGTTCGCACGCTTCGGAAAATGGCTTCATTTCGGCGTGAGGCGCCCGAGCTTCCAGGTCGCCAGCGGACCGAGCATATGCGCCGATGCCGAGCGTCATCCACGCCGCGCCCCAGGCATGGGATGACCCGGAAAGAAATCCAGCGTCCAGCCGAAGACCACCGGGCTGACGCACGCCGGCGCCGAAGCCGACCACCGAGCGCACCGCATAGGCGACGCCGAGGTAGTGCGCCGGCACGCATTCGGCGAGCACGGTCGAATGCGTCGAGGAGTCGGCGATGCCGGCGAAGTTGTAGAGGCAGGCGAGCGCCACCAGCAGCGCGATCGGCAGCGGCGATCAGCCAGCCGATGGAAAACGAGAGCGCGAGGCTCACGCTCGACCAGAGCAGGATGGTCTGCATCCGGCCCCAGCGGTCGGCCATGCGTGCCGCCGATGATGCGAGCCGGCGATGTTGGCGACGTAGGTGAGCGCGGCGAAGCAGCAGCGCATTCTCCGCAGAGCGATCCCTTGCGGAAAGCAGCGCCGCGGTAAGAAACGCCGGCAGCCAGGCCCAGATGCCGAGCAGTTCCCAGTTGTGGAAGGTATAGGCCCAGATCGAGAGCATGCCGCGGCGGTTGCGCCAGACCGCGGGAATCGCGCCGAGCAGCGACTCGCCGGCGGGGCGCGGATGCACGACATTGTTGGTATCTTTAAGACCAGAACACCAAGCAGCCAGGACGTGACCGGCAAGCACGCCACGATGGTCAGCGCGCCGCGCCAGTCGGTGAATTTGAGCGCGAGGCCGGCGATGCCGAGGCAGAGCGCGTAGCCGGCGCTCGAGCCCGCGATCAGGTAGCCCATGGCGCGGCCGCGGCGCTCGCGGCCGACGTTGTCGTTGATGAGCGCCAGCGCCGGCGTGTAGCTGCCGCCCTGGCACAGGCCGGTGAGCGCGTGCAGCCAGAACGCCGACCAGAAGCCGTCGGCGAAAAGCACGAACAGGACCACGGGCTCGACGCACGCGGCGACGCCGGTGAGCAGGTAGCGCGCTTCGCGCCGAAGTGGTCGGCGATGAAGCCGACGATGAACAGCGAGGTCAGATAGCCGAGGTGGAAGGCCGACTGGATCATTCCCGGCCTCGCGCCCCGAGAGGCCCCACTGCGCCTGCGTGAGCGGCAGCACCGCCGAATAGGCGACGAACCAGGTGGCGGCGAGGACGCGGCTCGAGCAGAGCGCCGCGAGCCAGCGCGCGGATCCGGCCGCAAAGACTCACGCGTCTCGCTGAGGCGGACTGGGATGCGGCTGCGCGGCCGAAGGGCTTTGCCGAACTTCTGGAAGCGCCCGGCGGATCCGCGTGCCGCACGACTTGCAGCGCGCCCGTCGTCGGTCAGTTCATAGGCGCTGATCTCGGTACCAGTCGCGCACGATCACGGCCTTCTCGCAGCGACGGGCAGTAGGTCGAGCCGCCCGTCTTCGTCGTGCACGTTGCCGGTGTAGACGTAGTTCAGGCCGGCGAGCTGCGCGATCTCGCGCGCGCGCGTCAGCGTCGCGGCGGGCGTGCGCGCGATGTCGCGTCATCTTCCAGTCCGGATGGAAGGCGCGTGAAATGCAGCGGCACGTCGGGTCCCAGATTCGCTCTGATCCAGCGGCACTCGGCCTGCAGCTCCTCGTCGGAGTCGTTCTTGCCCGGGAATGAGCAGCGTGGTGATCTCGGTCCAGACGCTGCGTTTCCTTCACGAGATAGACGAGCGTGTCGAGCACCGGCTGCAGCCGGCCGCCGCAGATCTTGCAGTAGAAGTCGTCGGTGAAGCCCTTCAGGTCGACGTTGGCCGCGTCCATCTTGGCGTAGAACTCGCGCCGCGGCGCGTCGTGCATGTAGCCGGCGGTGACCGCCACCGCCTGCACGCCTCTGCGCGTGGCAGGCGTCGGCGATGTCCATCGCGTACTCGGCGAAGATCACCGGGTCGTTGTAGGTGAAGGCGACCGACTTGCAGCCGAGCTTCAGCGCCGCCGCGGCGATCGCCTCGGGCGAGGCCTCGTCCTGCAGCGCGGTCCATCTCGCTTCGACTTCGAGATGTCCCAGTTCTGGCAGAACTTGCAGGCCAGGTTGCAGCCCGCGGTGCCGAAGGAAAGGATGCTGCGTGCCGGGATAGAAATGGTTGAGCGGCTTCTTCTCCACCGGGTCGACGCAGAAGCCCGAGGAGCGGCCGTAGGTGGTGAGCACCATGCGGCCGCCTTCCATCTTGCGCACGAAGCACATGCCGCGCTGGCCTTCGTGCAGGCTGGCAGTCGCGCGGGCAGAGGTCGCACTGGATGCGCCCGTCCGGCAGCGCGTGCCACCAGCGCCCGGGTAGCCGGCTACTGCGACGTCGCTTCCTGCCACTTGACGACCCGGTAGCGCTGACATCTTGCAGCGCCCGAGGCGCGTGTCCGGCCGGCAGGCCGGCCTTCTTCACCAGCTCGCGCAGGAACTGCGCGCTTGTCGGGCAGTCCTTCCCAGACCTGCGGCAGGAACGTCGCCGCGCCTGCCGTCGCATTCGAGGATCAGGCCGTCCTCGCCGGCGCACGATCTGCGCGAGCAGGTCGGCTTCGTCGGCGAAGCGCATCGGCTTGGGCGCGGAGAGCAGCGAGACCTCGACGCGGCACCTGCGCGCCATTCCTCCGCGGTCAGCGCCGGGAAGCGCGGATCGCGGAACGCCGCGGCGCAGCCGCGTTCTCGCGCGACGTCCTGGCCGAGCGGGCGCGCCGCCGGCAGGCTGCCGATGCAGCCGCGCAGCTTGCCGTCCTTGGTCAGCGTGACGAAGCGTCGCCGCGGTCTGCCGCAGCCACGGCAGGTCGGTAGCGCTGCGCCGGCTTGATCGAGGAGCTTCGCGTCGATCGACTCGCGCGCGATGCGCGAGCAGCGTGCGGGCCGGCTGCGTCGAGCGACGCGCTCGCCGCCCTCGTAGCAGGCCGAACGACGGAATAGCCGACCACGCGGTCCTTGCCGCCCGCGGTGTCGCCCGGAGTTGCAGGCCGCGAGCAGCCTGATCGGCAGGCTCTTGCCGCGCGCGACGCGCGAGGAAGCCGTTCAGCGGCGTCGCGCCGCAGGCTTCTCGTGGTTGATGTCGGTGGCGAGACGCTCGATGCGCGCGAGTGGTCGCGCCGTCGATGCGCCGCGCCGTCGTCGTAGGCGTGGTAGTGCGACAGGTCGGTGCGAGATGACGATCAGCGTCTCCGGCCCGCCCCACAGCCGCTCGATCACCTGCGCGACCTCCTCGATGGTCGCAGCGCCGACGGCGAGCGGCACCAGCGTGAAATCGCCGAGCGTCTTCTGCAGGAACGGCAGCTGCACCTCGAGCGAATGCTCGCGCGCGTGCGCCGGTCGCTCGTCACCACCTGCGGCAGGTCCGCGAGCGACGCGCAGCGCCTCGCGGTCGATCGGGATGCGTGCCGAGCGGCGTGGCGAACGCTTCGCGCGCGTCGGCATCGGCGAGCCCGCGCACCGCCGACGCGATGCACCGGGCCGAGCAGCACCACGCGCCGGACGACGCCGCGCGCGGCGCGAGCTCGTCGTAGGCGCTGCGCGGCGACCGCTGCCGGAGTAGATGTAGCCGGCGTGCGGCACGATCAGCGCCTTCGGGAAAGCCGAGGCGCGGCTGCGAGGTTCTCGACGCCGCCGAGCAGCTCGTCGACGTCGGCGGCGAGGGCGCGTCGCGTCGCCGGGATAGAACATGCCGGCGACTGCCGCCGGTCTTACGGACCATGCCGCCAGTCACCTGTCAGAGCAGCTCGAGCAGCCCCTGCGCAGCGCGCGGACCACCGACTGCCGCCGCACGCGTCCGCGGCCGCCGCTTGAAGCGCCGGGTCTCGCTGCGAAACTCTGCGCCCGCGGTCGCCCAGGCGAAGCACGACCATGCCGACCGGCTTGCCGGGCGCTGCCGCCGACCGGGCCGGCGATGCCGGTGACGGCCGAGCGCGACGTGTCGCGCGGCTGCGCTGCGAGCGCGCCGCGCGCCATCTCGCGCGCCGTCTCCTCGCTCACCGCGCCGTGGCGTTCTCAGCGTCGCCTTGGCACGCCGAGCACCTCGCGCTTGGCTGCGTTCGAATAGGTGACGTAGCCGCGCTCGAACCAGTCGCGACGAGCCGGCGATCGAGGTGACCGCCTGCGCCACCCAGCCGCCGGTGCAGGATTCCGCGGTGACGAGGCGCTTGCGCCGCTTCGGCTTCAGCGGCCGTGCCGACCTTTGCGGAAAGGGCAAGCAGGCTTCAAAGGAAAACCCGCTTCACCGACGGCGAGAACCAGCAGCGTATAGCCCGGCCGCGAGCAGGTCGTCGAACATCACGCCGAAGCCGCCGCTTGAAGCGCGCGCTCGAAGCCAGCGGATCGGCGGCGGCTTAGCGATGTCGAAGCAGCGAAACAGCACGAACGCCGCCGCCTGCCAGGCGAGGCTCGCCGGCACGAGCGCGAGAACCAGCAGGAAGGCGACGATCTCGTCCCACACCATCGCGCCGTGATCGGCAACGCCCAGGTGCTCGCCAGTCAGCGCGCAGGCCCAGACGCCGAGCAGCGAACAGCAGCCAGCGAGCAGCGCAAGCGGCGGCGCGGACGCACGACGCCGATGCAGCGCCACAGCCGGCGATGCCACGCGAGAGCGTGCCGGCGGTGCCCGGCGCGAAGCGGCGACGAGCCCGGCGCCGAAGCCGAGCGCGACGGCATGCGCCGGGTGCGCGAAGGCGAACCCAGTCTCGGCCGCAAGGTCATTCGCGATCATCGGCGCGAAGTGATCGAAGCCGCGCTCGATGGCGCATCACGGCCTGCCATGCGCGTCGAGCACCGCGAGCCTCGCGTCGCCCGCCTGGATCGCGCCGACGCGCGCCAGCGCAGGCCCAGCTCGGGCGCCGAGCGCCGCGATCTCGCCGCCGGCTGCGCCTGCGGCGCGGTGAACGCAGCTCGTAGTCGTCGCCGCCGGAAAGCACGCAGTCGCTCTTCGAGCTCGCGGGAATTTTTCAAAAGGCATTTCTCGGAATCCGCGGTATTCGACCACGGCGCCGACGCGCGGCGCTCGAGGATGTGGCCGA
>ERZ1370068.8045-contig-6927_pt1 | contig 18721 bp, 17 predicted proteins | sample MGYA00561227_ERZ1370068 | MGnify/ENA primary metagenome ERZ1370068 (study PRJEB38410, sample SAMEA6850437) | metagenome | study: Metagenomic assessment of the ecological functions of the soil: analysis of the soil microbiota associated with the...
GGCACTCCCGCGAATCCGAGCCAATACTGCCCGCCGACGCCCGAAAGCGGCGCTCGCTCGGCGCGCGAAGGTGCTGCGCAACATGCTCGCGACGCAAGGCGATCACGCAGGTCGAGTTCGACCACGCGCTGACCGCGCCGCTCGGCGTCACGCCGGTCCGCTACAGCAACGACCGGGCGCCGTACTTCATCGAGATGGTTCGCCTCCACCTCGACGAGAAGTACGGCTCGAACGCGGTCTACGAGGGCGGCCTGCGCGTCTACACGACGCTCGACATGGACCTGCAGGACGATCGCGGAGCGCGCGCTCGAGAAGCAGCTGTCGATCGCTCGAGACCGAGCTCAAGCTCAAGAGTCACGCGCGCGAACTTCACGTCGCCCGCGGCTGACGGGCTGCGCGCTAGCGGCAGCGCCGACGCCGTACCTCCAGGGCGCGCTCGTCGCGATCGATCCGCGCACCGGCTACGTCCGCGCGCTGATCGGCGGCCGCGACTGGAACCAGAGCAACTTCAACCGCGCGGTCGCAGGCGCAGCGCCAGCCGGGCTCGGCGTTCAAGCCGTTCGTCTACGCCGCGGCGATGGACAACGGCTTCCAGCCCGACCGACGTCGATCGTCGACGAGCCGGTCTCGTTCCCCGGCGGCGAACGGCGAGCTGCTACCAGCCGGGCAACTACGACCGCACGTTCCGCGGTCCGGTGACGCTGCGCTACGCGCTGCAGCAGTCGATCAACATTCCGGCGATCAAGCTGCTGCGCGAAGGTCGGCACCTCGCTGGTCGCGAGCTACGCGCGCCGCATGGGCATCCAGAGCCCGATCGGCCAGAACCTCTCGCTCGCGCTCGGCAGCAGCGAGGTGACGCTGCTCGAGCTCACCTCGGCGTACGGCGTGCTCGCGAACCGCGGGCATCCGCAACGATCCGACTGTTCATCCTCAAGGTCGAGGACACGCAACGGCACGGTGCTCGAGAAGAACGCGCCGCGCCCGGTCGAGGTGCTCACCGAGGAGACCGCGGTCGTGATGACCTCGATGCTGCAGAGCGTCGATGGACCACGGCACCGGGTTCCCGGCACGCGCGCGCGGCTTCACGAATGCCGGCCGCCGGCAAGACCGGCACGATGGACGAGTACATGGACGCGCTGGTTCGTCGGCTACATGCCGAGCCTGGTCGTGCGGCACGTGGGTCGGGCTTCGACGAGAAGAAGACGATCGGCCCGGCGATGACCGGCGCGCGCGCGGCGCTGCCGATCTGGACCGACTTCATGATCGGCGCGACCGCGCGGCCGCCCGGTCGAGGACTTCCCGGTGCCCGGTCGGCACCGTCGACGCGCGCCGTGTGCGCGGAGACCGGCATGCTCGCGACCGAAGCCTGTCCGAACGTGACGACCGAGCGTTTCGCCGAGCGGCTCGGAGCCGACGGAGCTACTGCACCGCGCATCCCGGGCCACCGCTGCGTGAGCCCGAAGCAGGCGAGCGTGCTGCCCGACGTGCGCGGCCTGGATCGCCGCGACACAGAGCGCGAAGTCATCCCATATCCACTGACGCGCGGCGAAGCTCGACCGGCGAGCGACTTCGCGAACCGCTGCGCCGAGCGCTGGATCCAGTCGATGCGTTCGAGGACGAGCTCGGGAGATCGCGCCGGTCCATCGCCGAACCGAAGCACTCCGCCGTGCGCGCGGACAGCTCCGGCGCTTCGGCTGCCGAATGGACCTCGGCGAGGACGTCGCCGCGAGCGACGTGTCGCCGAGCCGCGCGTGTGAACGACGAGCCCGACACGCGGATCGACCTCCTGCTCCCTTCGCGGTGCGACCACCGCCGAGCGCGACGACGATCTCGCCGAGCCCGAACGTATCGATCGTCGCGTCACGCACGCCCGCGCGCAGCGCGGTCACGGCGAGCCGATGACCGGCGCCGCGCGGCAGCCCGCCGGCATGTCTCGAGGCTCGCAGCGATCGCCGCCCTGCGCCTCGACCATCGCGACGAAGCTCTGCCACGCGGCGCCCTGGTCGAGCGCCCTCGTCGCCAGCTCGCGGGCCCCACGATCGTGTCTTTCGCGGCCCCCGCCGATGCCGAAGCATCGCCGCGGCGAGCTCGAGGCGTCAGCTCCCGCGCATCCGCCGGACCCGCTGCCTCGCAGCACGATCGACGGACTCCCGCACCTCGAGCGCGTTGCCCGCGGCGCGGACCGAGCGGCTGGCTCATGTCGGTGACGAGGGCCGCGCGCTGCGCGCCCGAGCGCGCCGCGTCGGTCGCACCAGGCGCGCCGCCAGCATGCGCGCGCGGCCTCTCGCGTCTTCATGAACGCGCCGCTGCCGCACTTCACGTCGTAGACCACCGCGCCGCGCGCCCTCCGCGATCTTCTTGCTCACGATGCTCGAGCACGATGAACGGCTCGAACTCGACCGTGGCGGTCACGTCGCGCAGCGCGTAGAGCGTGCCGTCGGCCGGCGCGAGGTCGCGGCCCTGGCCCACCATCACGACGCCGATGCGTCGAGCTGCGCGCGCATCGCGTCGGGCGAGAGCTGCGTGCGGAATCCGGGGATCGATTCGAGCTTGTCGAGCGTGCCGCCGGTGTGCCCGAGGCCGCGGCCCGAGACCATCGGGCACGAGCACGCCGCACGCGGCCACGAGCGGCGCCAGCACCAGCGAGATCTTGTCGCCGACGCCGCCCGTCGAGTGCTTGTCGGCGCTCGCGACGGCCGAGCGCGCCCAGTCGAAGCACGCGGCCCGAATCGAGCAGCGCGCGCGTCAGCGCGTCGGTCTCCGGCGTCGTCGAGGCCGCGCAGGAACGCCGCCATCAGCCACGCGCTCACCTGGTAGTCGGCGATCTCGCCGCGCGCGTAGGCGGCGATGAACGCGCGGCGATCTCCGCGGCGCGTGCGGCGCGGCCGTCGCGCTTGGCGCGGAGGAACGCGCGTGGATCGAGCACCGGCGTCAGTAGCCCTTCGCCTCGACGGCTTCGCCTCGCACGATCTTGACGCCGGCCGGACGCGCCGATGCGCGTCGCGCCCGCCGCCACCATCGCCTCCACGTCCTCCTTCGTGCGGATGCCGCCGGACGCCTTGACGCCCATCTCCGGGCCCGACGGTCTCGCGCATCAGCTGCACGTCCTCGACCGTCGCGCCGCCGCCGGCGAAGCCGGTCGACGTCTTCACGTAAGTCGGCGCCCGCGGCCTTCGCGAGCGTGCTGCCCATGATCTTCTCGTCGCGCGTGAGCAGCGATGTCTCGAGGATCACCTTCACGACCGTGTTCTTGCCGACGCGCCTGCACCACGCCGCGGATGTCCTGCTTCGACGAGTGCGTAGTCCTTGCGACTTCGAGGGCGCCGATGTTGATCACCATGTCGACTTCCTCGGCGCCCTGCTCGACGGCGCGGCGCGCCTCGAACGCCTTGACGTCGGGCAGGTGAGCGCCGAACGGAAACCCGATCACGGTGCACACCTTCACGCCGCGAGCCTCGCAGCAGCTCGCGGCACAGCGGAACCCAGTTCGGGATTCACGCACACCGACGCGAAGCAGAACTGCGCGGCCTCGCGGCACAGCTGCTCGACGTCCTCGCGCGACGCGTCGGGCTTCAGCAGCGTGTGGTCGATGAGCGACGCGAGCCCGTCCTGACGCCGGGCAATAGCCGATCGTGGCCACGACGCGCGAGCGCGCCGGCGTCGGCCAGCATCCGCGTCTCCTCGGGTCCGCGCGCGCCCGAGACCCGGAACAGTTGCAGGCGCTCCTCGCGTCTCGCGATCGCCAGTCGGCGGCGGACGCGGGCTTCACGCCCGCGCGACGTCGGTGCACTCGCTGCGCCGCGCGGCGTCGGCGCAGCAACGCGCGCCGTTGCTGCCGTGCCGGACCGCGTCCCGTCTCAGCGCGGCGAGCACGCGCTCGGTGATCAGATCGACGAGCTGGTCGCGGTTCGCAGTTTCTCACGGCGGCGCTCGGGAAAGCGGAACGCCAGCGGCAAGAGCGAGTCGAGGCGCCGCCGAATGATGCGGCCTCGCGCGTCGCGCCAGTAGACCATCGTCTTCGGCGAGAACTCGTGCAGCACCTGGCGGCACGAGCCGCACGGGGGCGCGCCGTGACCCTGACGCGCGGTGACCGCGATCGCGACGAAGTCGTGGTGGCCTTCGCTCACGGCCTTGCCACACGGCGTTTCGTTCGGCGCACGATCAGACCGATACATAGGAAGCGTTCTCCACGTTGCAGCCGTGGATCACACGGCCGTCGGCCGTGAGCAGCGCCGCGCCGACCGCGAAGCGCGAGTAAGGCGCGTACGCGCTGCGCGCGCGCGATCCGCCTCGGCCATCAACTCCTTCGGCGTCATGCCGCGCACCTCACGCAGGAAGCTTCGGCCGTGGTCGAGCGCCCCCACGCCGAAGAGCTCGGCCAGCGTTGCCGCCGACGTCCGCGAACGTCGCGCGCGTCCCGAGATCGACCCCGGCACGCACGCGCGGGCCCCGTCGACGAGCAGCGGCACGTACTCGCGCGAGTGGTCGGTGCTCGGCGTCGTCGGGTCGTTGCCATGATCCGCGGTGATCGAGGCACATCTCGTCGTCTCGCAGCCTGCGCGAGCAGCTCGGCGAGCCGCGCGTCGAACTGCTCGAGCGCACGGCCGAAGCCCGGCCGGGTCGTTGCGATGGCCGTACAGCTGATCGAAGTCCACCAGGTTCGCGAACACCAGCCCTTCGCCCCGTCGCCGCGCCAGGTCGCACGAGCAACGCCTCGCCCTCCGCGTTGCCTGTCGTGTGGAGCGCCTCCGTGACGCCGCGTCCCGCGAACAGGTCGTCCACCTTGCCGACCGTGATCACCGACTGCCCGGCTGTCGACCAGCCGGTCGAGCAGCGTCGCCTCGGGCGGCTCGGAGCGAGAAGTCGCGACGATTCGTCGTGCGGCGATAGTCGCCCGGCGTACCCGTGAACGGTCGCGCGATCACGCGTCCCACCGCGTGCTCGCCGGTGAGCAGCGCTCGCGCGCGCGCGGCAGATCGCGTAGAGCTCCTCGAGCGGCACGGTGCTCTCGTGCGCCGCGATCTGGAACACGCTGTCGGCCGAAGTGTACACGATGAGCTTGCCGGTTCGCTGATGCTCCTCGCCGAGACGCTGCGATGATCTCGGTGCCCGATGCGGCGACGTTGCCGATCCAGCCGCGTTCGACGCTGCTCGCGCGAAGCCGATCGAGCAACGCGATCGGGAAATCCGTGCGGATAGGTCGGGAACGGCGCGCTCGAGTACGATCGCCCGCCATCTCCCAGTGGCCGGTCGTGCTGTCCTTGCCTTCGAGCGCTCGGCCATGCGCCCGAACGCGCCGCGCGGAGTCGGCGAGGCGCGCGCACGCCGGCGATGCTCGGCCACGCGACCGAGCCCGAGCGATTCGAGCGTCGGCAGTCGCAAGCCGCCGTTCGCCTCCGCGACGTGGCGCAGCGTGTGGCTGCCCAGGTCGCCGTAGTCGCCGGCGTCCGGCAGCGCGCCCGATCGCCCACGCCGTCCAGCACGATCAGGAACGCGCGCATGCTCAGCGCGGCGGCGCGCGCCGCGCCAGTGCCTGCTCGCGCAGCCGGAAGTGATCCGCGGCCTGATGCGCCCAGGCCGCGCTCTCGCCGACGAGCGTGGTGAGCTTCACCGGCCGCCCGCCGCGGACGTAGATGCGGCGTCACGCGCTTGCCGATCGTGCACATCATCTCGTAGGGCAGGGTCTCGCTGCCGCGCGCCACTTCGTCGAGCGACAAGCGCGTCGTCACCCTGATCGCCGAACAGCACGACCTCGTCGCCGACCGCCGCCTCCGGCACGTCGCGTGAGGTCCACCATCGTGAGATCCATCGTTACGCGGCCGAGAATCGGCACGCGCGCGCCTGCGCACCAGCATGTGCCGCGATTCGAGAGCAGCCACGAGTACCCGTGCCCGTAGCCGACCGCGACGACGCCCATTTGCGTCGGTCGGCGCGTCACGGAGGTCCGCGCGTAGCTGATCGACGTGCCGGCGGGCATGTCGCGGACCTGCACGAGCCGGCTCTTGAACGACATCACCGGCGAGCAGCGTCGAGTCGGGCGACGGTGTTCGCGGGCCGGTGTCCGTACGCGATCGAGCCCGACGCGCAGCCAGTCGAAATGAGCGTCGGGGAGGTTGACGGCCCCGGCGCTGTTCGCGCGCGTGGAGCCGCGGCGGATGAATGCCGCGCGCGTGCGAGCCGTTCGAGCAGCGCGCGGAATCGCCGCACCTGGTCGTGCGCGAACTCGAGGTCCTCGCGCGTCGGCGTCGGGGAAGTGCGTGTAGACGCTCGCGAGACGCGAGACCCGGCAACGTCAGCAGGTCCTCGAGGAACGACTCGGCATCCTCCACGCGCACGCCGGTGCGGCCCATGCCCGTGTCGACCTCGACGTGGTACGCGCAGCGGCCGGCCGCGCGCGCCGCGGACGCGCGGAGAACGCGTGCGCGAACGTCCAGGTCGCACACCGTCGGCTCGAGGTCGTGCGCGACCGCCTCGTCGACCTCGCTCGGCAGGAGCGGCGAGAGCACCACGATCGGCAGGCGGCATCCGGCCCGCCTGAGCTGGATGCCTTCGTGGAGCGTCGCGACGCCGAGCACGCGCGACACCCTCGCGCGCCGCGGCCTCGGCGATCTCGACCGCGCCGTGTCCGTACGCATCGGCCTTGACGACGAGCAGGACATCGCGACCCGCGCCGCCCAACTCGCGTATCGCGCGCAGGTTCGCGGCGAAGCGATCGAGATCCACCTCGACCCAGGTCGAGACCGGCATCGTCATGTGCGATTTCCTCGAGAACCAGATCGCGAGGCGAACAGGGCTGGTAGCATAGTCAGCGACCCCGGCACGCGCAACGCGCGGCCCCGACTCGATACGTACGGGGCTCGCGCGCGAGGCGAATGCGACCCTCGGGAGACAGGAGTACGTTTCGCGATGTGGAATCCCAGTCTCGCTGCTCGCCATTCTCAGCGGGATCGCGATCGCCGCCGCGTGCGGTTTGCGCGCGTTCCTTCCGCTGCTCGCGCTCGGGCTCGCCGGACGTTTCGCATTGGCTCACGCTCCAGCCGAGCGTCTCAGTGGCTCGACGGCGATCATGCGCTCTGGGCGCTCGGGGTCGCGACGGCGGTCGAGCTCGCAGGCGACAAGATCCCGGTCGTCGATCACGCGCTCGACGTCGTTGGCACGTTCGTCCGGCCGGCGGCGGCGTGGCTCGGCGCGTACGCGGTGCTCGGTGCGTGGCCGACGCCGTGGGCCCAGATCGCAGCACTCGGGCTTGGCACGTCGGCGCTGCTCGTTCACGGTGCGAAAGCGAAGCTGCGGCTGACGAGCACCGCTGTGACGCTCGGGTCATGCGAACCCGCTCGTCTCGTTCGGCCGAGGACCTGCTGGCGCTCGCGAGCGTGGTGATCGCGATACTCGTCCCGATCGCGGTGCTGCTCTGATCGCGCTCGTGCTCGCGATCGGATGCGGCGCCGCCGGCGTCGTGCGCTGGCGCCGGAGTTGAAACCCGAGCGTCTTTGGCGCGCACTCGACGTGTCCGCTATCCTGCGGTCATGAGCGAGCGCGAGGCGACGAGCCTTCGCCGAGCTGCTCGCCGTCTGCCGGCGACTGCGCGGGCCGGACGGCTGCCCATGGGATCGCGAGCAGACGCTCGAGAGCATGACCCCGTACCTCACCGAGGAAGCGGTCGAGTCCGCGGAGGCGATCGCCTCGACGGCGATCCCGAGAAACATCGCCGAGGAGCTGGGCGATCTCGCGTTCCTCGGCGTCTTCTGTCTCGAGCTGCTTGTCCGAGCAGGGGCCGGATCGGGCTCGCCGAGGCGCTCGAGCGAGCCGCGCAGAAGCTGATCCGCCGCCATCCGCACGTCTACGGCGACGCGAAGGTCGGGCGACGGCGACGCGCGCGTACCGCCAGTGGCAGCGAGATCAAGCAGCAGGAGCAGGGCGAGCGCGCGTCGCTGCTCGGCCGAGCAGCCGAAGGGGCTGCCGGCGCTGGTCGCGCGCCTATCGCATGCAGGAGAAGGCCGGCGCGGTGGGATTCGACTGGCCTGACGAGCGGGATCCGCTCGCCAAGGTGCGCGAGGAGCTGGGCGAGATCGAGGCCGAGCTCGGCGCGCGACACCGACGCCGCGCGCTCGCCCGCGAGAGTCGGGGACCTGCTCTTCGCGGTCGTCAACCTGGCGCGTCACCTCGGGCGTCGACCCCGAGCGCGAGCTGCGCGCCGCATCTCACCGCTTCCGCGATCGCTTCCACCACATCGAGCGCCGGCTCGCCGAACGCGGGACGATCGCCCGCCGACGCGACGCTCGCCGAGATGGACGCGCTCTGGGAGGAAGCGAAGGCGCTCGGCCAGGACGGCACGAATGGACGAGAAACGACATGAACGCGAGAACTCCATCGCGCCAGGCGGCGCTGTTCCTGCAGCTCGTGCTCGGCCTCCAGCAGAGCGCGATGATGGCGCTCGGCAAGCTGATGAACCCGATCACGCGCAAGATCGAGACGCAATCTCGAGGCCGCGCGCGACGCGATCGACACGCTCGCCGCGATCGAAGCGCGCACCGAGGGCAAGCTCGAGCCCGACGAGGCGCGTGCTGCAGCAAGTCCTCACCGAACTGCGGCATGAACTACCTCGACGAGCTCAAGAAATCGGGCCAGAGCGTACCGCGCGGCGACTCCGACTAGCTCGATTTTCCCGCCGTAGTCGCGGCTGGAACGCGCCGATAACCCCTGGGCAGCCTGGCGTGCGCCCGCTCCTTCCCCGGTGTGGCGCCCTTTCGGCTCGCGGGAGGAATCGAGCGCATGCCTCGGAAAACGACGTCGATCGCGCGCGCATCGAGGGTTCGCGATCTTGCGCTGCTCGCCGCGCTGATGTTCGCCCTGACCACGACGAGCCACGCACTCGCGGCCACCGTGCCGACGAACTTCCAGGATCAGCTCGTAAGTCAGGCGGCCTCGCGCTCCCGGTGGGCTTCGCGTTCCTCCTGAATGGTCGCGTGCCCGTCGTCGAGCAGAAGTCCGCGAAGATCCGGCTCGTGGTGAACGGCGCGATCTCGTCGACCGATCCGGTCGGCATCGTGCCGAACGTGAACTTCGACGGCAGCGAGCGGGGCCTGCTCGGGGATCGCGGTCGATCCAGACTTTCCGGCACGCCCCTACATCTACACGCATGCACAACCGTGCCGGCTCTCCGACTCGCGTCGCGATCGCACGCTTCACGCTCACCGGCGATCTCGCCGGGACGGGGTCCGGCGCGGTGACGTTCGATCCCGCCTCGCGCTACGACCTCGTCAACGACATTCCAGACGCCGCGTTTAATCACAACGGTGGAACGCTGCGATTCGGTCCCGACGGCATGCTGTACGTGAGCCTCGGTGAGGATGCCGTGCCGTGCGCGCGCAGGACACGTCGAGTCTGCGCGGCGTGATCCTGAGACTCGACGTGTCGCGGCTGCCGTCCGGCCCCCGGCTCCGCATCGCGCGGCCTCGTCACACCCGCCGACAATCCGTTCGCCACCGCGGCGACCGCGAACAAGCGTCTGATCTGGGCCTACGGGCTCCGGAATCCGTTCCGCTTCCACATCGATCCCGCTCAACGGCGCGCTGTTCATCGCCGACGTCGGTCAGGGCACGTGGGAAGAAGTCGATCGCGCCCCACAAGGCGGCATGAACTTCGGCTGGCCGATCTACGAGGGCCGCGCGTCTCACCGGGCCCGGCGGCTGCCCGACTCCCGGATCGCTCACGGGTCCGCTGTTCGTGTACGACCACGGCAATCGGTCTCTGCCGTGATGAGCGCCGGCGTGTACCGGCGTCCGGTCAGGCGACGCGTCAACGGATTCCCGCGCGAGTACGAGGGCGACTACTTCTTCAGCGACTACTACAGCGGCTACGTCTGGCGGCTCCACGGCTCGGGCAGCACGTGGGACCTGGCATCGTCGGTGCCCGGGCCAGCCCGCGCCTGATCACTGGGCCGAAGGCTTCGACGGCGTCTCCGGACTACCTGATCGGTCCCGACGGTGCGCTCTGGTATTGCCACCAGGGAACGGACAGATCCCGCCGCATCGCCTACGACGCTCCCGACGTCATCCGCCCCGCCAGAGCGACCCTGGAGTAGCTGAGGCGCTGTTAGCGTTTCATCGGCCCACGCAGCGCCTCCACGGAGCTGTTCGAGTGCGCTCTCCTCCCGGGACATCCCGGGCGCGAGGAGCCAGGGATGGCGGCGCGCCGAGGACCAAGCAAGGCGGCGCAGGATGCGCCGCCGCGCGGGTCCAGGGAGGAGAGCGCACCTCGAACAGCTCCCGTGGCGTTCGATTCTGTAGACTAGATCGCCCGCAACACCGCGCACTTGAGGTAGTGCGTCTCCGGCACCGCCAGCAGCTGCGGATGATCCGGCGCGCTCGCCCCGCCACGCCAGCGACGCGAAACGGCCGCTGCGCCGCGCGGGCCGCTTCCGAGCAGCACCTGGCGGAAGAGCACGTCCTCGAGATGGTGGCTGCACGAGCAGGTGATCAGAGCTGCCTGACTCCGTGAGGAGCGCTCATCGCGACGCGGTTCAGCTCGCGATAGGCGCGCGCGCCGGCTGCGATCTGCGCTCGTGACTTGATGAGCGCCGGCGGATCGAGGATCACCAGTCCGGAAGCGCTCGCCGCTGCGGAGCTTCAGCGCGCGCCACGTCGAACACGTCGCCCCGCTCGAACGTGATGCGGTCGGCGACGCCGTTGCGCTCGGCGTTGCGCTCGGCGCGCCGCAAGCGCCGGCGCGGGAGGAGTCGACCGCCTGACGACGCTCGCTTCGGCGCCGCCACGCGCGCGCGTGGAGCGCCCACTGCCCTGGTAGCAGAACAGATCGAGCACCGACTGCCCTCTCGCGGCGTTTCTCGGCCTGCTGGCGGTTCTCGCGCTGGTCGAGGAACAGGCCCGGTCTTCTGCCCTGTCAGGAGATCGGCCCTCGACGCGTAAAGCCCGAGACGTCGACCTCGATGCGATCCGGGCACTTCGCCCCACCACCGCTCGCGGCTCGAGCGGCAGGCCCTCGAGCGTGCGCAGCGGCGAGTCGGCGAGGCGCACCGACGCCGCGCGCGGCGCGAGCACGCTGCTCGAGCGCCTCGCGCACGAGCTCCGCACGCGTCTCCATGCCGAGCGTCAGGATCTGCACCGCGAGCACGTCGCCGTACCGATCGACGACGAGCCCTGGCATCTGGTCCGACTCGCCGTAGACGACCACGCGGACCGCCTGGCGCCCGGATAGAACGCCTCGCGAAGCGTCGAGCGGCGCGCTCGATGCGCTTCGCACGAACAAGGCCGCGTCCACCTCGTCGCGCGGCCGCGCGAGATCAGCCGCGCGGCGATCAGGCTCTTGCGGTTGCAGGTAGGCGCGGCCGAGGAACGCGCCGCGCGACGTCGTTGACTTCGACCAGGTCGCCGTCCGTTGGGCTCGCCTGCGAGTCTCGGCCGACCTCGTTGCTGAAGATCCAGGGATGGCCGCCGCGCACGCGGCGGTCCTGGTTCTTGCGCAGCACGAGACGCGCGACGGTGCCTGCCATGGACGTGGTGCGCCCGGCGTACGCGCGCACGAGCGCGAGACTCGCGCCGACGTCTCGGCGGTCCCACCGGCGGGCGAGCGGCGCAGGCCGATCAGCCGATACGACGAGCCGCGCGGCGAGGAAGTCCGACGCGACGTGCCCGGCAGCGGCGCCAGCTCGAGCACGTCGAAGCCGACGATGCGGCTCCTGCTCCGACACCGCGCGCAGCAGGTCGACCGCCTCGTACCAGTCGAGTCCGCCCGGCTCGGGCGTGCCGGTAGCCGGCAGGAACGCCGGATCGAGCCCGTCGAGATCGAACGTGACGAACACGTTCGGCGTCAGCGACTCGAGGATCGGCTCCCAGCGGCCGCCGAGCGCACGGAACTGTCGCGTGCTCCAGATCGGCGCCGGATGCGCGCGCAGGTGTTCGGCCTCTTCCTCGCTCAGCGAGCGGATGCCGACCGACGCCGCCGGCACCAGCTCGCGCGATCGCGGCGCATCACGCAGGCGTGGCTGTACGGCGAGCCGAGATAGCGTGTCGCGCATGTCGCGCGTGCGGCGTCGATCTGGAGCACCGACAAGCTCGGGTGATGCGTCGCGCAGCGCGCGCACCGCGCCGGTCGGTGATGCTGTGCTCGCCGCCGAGGATCGCTGGGAGCTTGCCACTGCTCCAGGATCCATGCCGACCGCGCGCTCGACCCGGTCCACCATCGCCTCGGGCCCTCCGGCGGCGGGTTCGACGCTCGGCAGCGTGTGGATGCCCTGGCGGTAGATCGCGCCCAGCTCCTCGTCCTAGAGCTCCATGTTGCGCGAGGCGGCGAGGATCGCGTCGGGCCCTGGCGCGCGCCGCCCTGGTACGAGGTGGTGAAGTCGTAGCGGCACCGGCAGGACGACCGCGCGCGCCGAATCGAGTGAAGCGGAATCCCGTCCTCGGAGACCGCCGAAGTTTGGCGGCAGGCTGACCGGCTGGTCGTGGGTCGTTTCATCGGGGTCGCTGGGCTCGAGATGCACAAAGAGCCCCGTGCCTCAGCACAGGGCTCTCGGGTCGAATCCGTCTCCTACGCGTGCCGGGCCACGGGTGGCCGAGTCACGCGCCGACGTTCCGCACGCGCGAGGCGGGCGGCGCCGTTCACCGTCTTCGGGAATCCCGTTCCGCGATCGAGCACGTTGCTCTCGACCTTCGCCATACCGAACGCGTTCTGCAGGTACTTCTCGCGAACGTCGGCGTCGAACGCCTTGCAGGAGAAAATGTCGACGCTGACGAAGTTCTTCTCGCGGAAACGTGCGGAATGCTGATGTGGCTCTCGGCGATCAGAACGAAGCCCGAGATGCCCCAGTCCTCCGGCTGAGTCCGCTGTACTTGAACACGTAGGGCGGCATGATCCGAGTCATTCCGAATGCGTCGGAAGCTCGTCCGAAGATGCGGTAAATCAGGTTCAGGTCTTCCAAATCTTCGACTTCGCACACCCATACCCGTCCAGCATCAGGTGCGGACCCGAAACCGTGCATCGTTTCAGCCACCTCCTCGCAGCCAAGGCTGCGATATGGAGCTCCGTCTCCGGGGCATTGTTGACCACTACTCGTCTTCGTCGTCAGACTCATCGATGACATTCTTCTCTCGAGGTCGTCGTCTTCGAGGTCGTCATCGAACCTGTCGTCGTCGTCGCCAAATCTCGTCGTCGTCTCCGAACTCTTCGTCCTCGTCGTCGTACGATCCGCCGTCGCCCTCGCCTTCTTCGTCATCTGAGTATTCGTCCAATCTCTGTCGTCCGGCACTCCGCCGAACTCGTCGTCGCCGATTCCACGTTTCTTGTTCATGGCAACCCTCGGAGTGAGTTCCCTCGGCGCTGGCCTCTCCCGCCCGATCACTTCGACGCATCTTGCGAAGCGCGTTGATGCGCCGCGGCAAGCGAGATGCGCTAGTTTTCGAAAAAGCACCGGCAGCATACGGAGAGCCTCACCTGGTCAATACAATAATCGGCCTGTGCTCGCTTCGCATTCGACCGCCGATTTCACGTCGGCCGAGGCGGCAGAGCCGGAGCGAGTGGAGAGCGCCGGGAGGAGCCCGCGGAGACGCGAGCGGCGAGAGCGCCGGGGAAGCCGCCGTCCGGGCGACGCGCTGCCAAGCAGCTCCCGCGCGCCTCGTGATGGGCGACGACCGCGACGATGTCGAGAGAGTCGCGCTGGGAAACCGCCGCGGCGACAGACGCCAGCGGAGGCGCGAGCCGAGAGTCGACCGGGCCGAGCAAGCGGGCGCGGCTCATCTATGAAAGCGCCCGCTCGAAGCTCGAGCGGGCGCACGAATGGCGGGGTTGACGGGACTCGAACCCGCGACCTCCTGCGTGACAGGCAGGCGTTCTAACCAACTGAACTACAACCCCGAGGCGAGTCGAACCTGCTGGGCAGACGCGCGAAAAGCCGGGGCAGGATAGCGTTCGACTTTGGCAGTGTCAACGAATCCACCCCGCGCGCGAGCGTTTCCGTCGCCACATTTGCGATCGCTCCTTCGCTGATGGATGCTGGCGGCGCGTGTCGACCATCTCCTCGAAGCGATCCCGTCATGACCCCTCCGCGAGTCGATCCCTACGAGGCCGGCTCTGGTCCGACATCCGCTGCCGATGTGGATCGTCGACCTCGAGAGCTGCCGCTTCTGGCGGTCAATGATGCGGCTGTCCGCCACTATGGCTCGCGAGGAATCTCTGGCCATGTCCGCGACGGAGGTGCGGCTGCCGGAGGATCGTTCCTTCGCAGCTGCTCGACGCGGTCGCCGAGGCCGCGCCGCGGGTGGCTGAAACCGTGATGACCGCCCCTGCGACTTGGCGCCATCGGAAGAAGAGCGGCGAGCTGATCGACGTCGAGATCTACTGGAGTCCGATCGAGTTCGAGGGGCATCCGGCTTCGCTCGCGATGCTCAGCGATACGACCGATCGCAAGCTCGCGGAGAAGCGCCTGCACCATCAGGCGCGCTCTGCTCCAGGCGCTCCAAGACGTCGCGGTGGCGGCGAATCAGGCGACGTCGGTCGACGAGGCGCTGCAGCACTGTCTCAACCGGCTGTGGTGTTGACGGGCTACCGGTCTGGCCACATCTATCTATTGGGGAACGAGCCGGACCTGCTCGTGCCGACGAAGCTCTGGTACCTGTCCGACCCACAACGCTTCGAAGTCGTTCCGCGCGCAGACGGAGTCGATGCCGATGTGGTCGGGCATCGGGCTGCCGGGTCGCGTGCTCGCGGCGGGCCGCCCGATCTGGGTGGAGGACCCGAATCTGACCGAAACTTTCCGCGGCGAAATCCTCCCGCGAAAGCGGACTCCGCCGGACTCGATTCCGATCCTCGTCGGCTCGTCGATTGCGGGGCGTGATGGAGTTCTTCCTCTCACCGAGGCTCGCGCGCCGGATCCGGAAATGCTCCATGCGATGAGCCACCACGGGCGCCCAGGTCGGCCGCGTGCTCGAGCGTGAGCCGCGGCGCAGGAGCTCCGGCAGTCGCGCGAGCTGTTCCGCGAGCTCGCCCGCCGCCTTCAGTCCGATTCGTCGAGGAGGAGCAGGCCCGTATCTCGCGCGAGATCCATGACGAGCTCGGCCAGCGGCTGTCCGCGGTCCGGTCCGTTCGACGTCGCGTCGATCGCCGGGCGTGTGGGGCCCGGCTCCGCACCGATCGAGCCAGCACCTGGGAGCACGCGCTGGAAGGTCTCGACGCGACGATCGAATCGGTGCGCAAGATCGCCGGCGAGCTGCGGCCCGCGTTGCTCGAGGATCTCGGACTCGCGGCGGCGATCGATTGGCTCACCCAGTGGTTCTCGAACCAGTTCCACATCGCGGCATCCGGGTGGGAGGGAGCGCGCCGCCGGATGGGTCCGGCTGACAAGGAGCGCGCCGTGGCTGGGTGCACGCATCCTGCATGAAGCATTTGTTTCCTGAACGCGCCGGGCAGCGCCACGCGCAGGCTACGCGCGTGGACCGCATGCAGTGCGGACGTCGTACAAGGGGGAGCTGCGCATGGAGTGTTCGTGACGATGGACGATGGAGTGAAAGCGCCCAGTGATCCGACGAAGGCACGCGTGTTCGGCGTGGTCGGGCACGCGCGGAGCGCGCGAGCTGCGTTCGGCGGCTCGTGTCACGGCGGAGAGCGCAGGAGGGCGGGGGCACGCACCTTCCTGCTGCGGCTGCCGCTCGGCCGTCCGACGGGCGAGACCGCGCCCGCGGCAGGGAGCGCGTCGTGATCCGCCTCGTCGGTCGGCAGTGACGACCACGCTGATCGTGCGTGAAGGTCTGGGGCGCATTCTCCACGACTGCGAGGACACTACCCGGCTCGTCGCCGAGGCCGAGCGCGTGGCGAGGATCTGTCCAGTCGGCGGTCGCGGGAGTGCGAACGCCGACGTGCTCCCGCTCTGACATCTCGATGCCGGGTCCTTCCTTCCTCGATCTGGCTGCGGCATCGTCTTCGAGAGCAGCCACCCCGACACGCGTATTCTCGCCCTCAGCATGCAACCGGAATTTGCGCGGCTACGCGCTGCGCGCTGCTCCGGCGCGGGGGCGGCCGGCTACCCGACAGGGCGATCGCGCGCCGGACGAGATCCTCGAAGCTGATCCGCACCAAGTTCATCGGGGCGGGCGCTACGCGGAGCCACGCGATCGAGCAGAAGTTGACGGCTCGTTCCGCGTACGGCGAAGGCTGGACTGGCCGCACGAGATGTTGTCGGACCGCGAGTACGAGGTGATGCGTCTCCTCGGGGCGGGCACGAGCCTCGCTGACATCGCGGCGGGCTCGCTCGTCCGGAAACGGTGAGCGCGGCGCCGCTCGCGCGTGCCGAGAAGATGTGGCCTCCAGCAACGCCGACATCGTGCGCTGGTCCGCTGGAGCACGGAATCAACGTCTAGGCTGCGCGAGGAATCGCCGATAGTGGCAGTAGAGCCCGTGATCCTTTGATCCCCGGCGTAATAGCGGCGCAGATGTCCTCGGCGCGATCCGTCGCGAGCCATCGCGAGCGCGCTGGTCTGGCAGAGCCTGACGCCGTGTCCCGAGCCGGCGCTCGCGACCACCGCGACCGCCTTGCGCGAGCCGGGACTGCGCCGCACATCCACTTTGAAGAGATTCGAGCTGAGGATCGATCCCGCGCGTTCTCGCCGTGGAGCACTGGCGGAGCGAATACGCGGATCGCGACGCCTTCGTCGTCGTCACGGTCAGCACCCACACGCGCCCTGAACGCGAGCGGCGCGTGGCCCGACGTCGAGCAAAGTCGCCAAGCTCGCCGGATGGCAGCCGAATGCCCCGGCGTCGGCCCATAGGTCCGAGATCTGAGAAACCCGCTGCCGTCCATTCCCGCGCCGGAAGCGATAGTGCGGCGACTGCACGCAATGATCCGCGCCACCGTCCCGTCCCGTTGGCTGACGATAGGAGAACGGCGGTTTCGGCCACGCCTCCCACACATCCGTGATTCCGCCGCACGTCGAGCAGTAGTTCGCGCGGATCGATGGTTGCCGACAGCGATTCCCCCGCCGTGCCGGCGACGCACCTGTCGCCAGCGGACGCTCGCTCGACCGGCCTGTAGACCTGGTCCCGAATCGTACCGTAGAGATCGAAGCCTCGGTCGAGCGGTGGCGCCCGCTATAGTAGAGCGTGTAACTCGCGCCGCGGATCGCCTGCGCGCGTCCGGCTTCGAGCAGATCGCCGCCGAGCGAGCCGATCTCGGGCACCACGCCGAGCAGGTAGGTCTCCATCGGAAGGTGAAGCGCGAGCGTCACCTTCTTGCCGCGCGGGTTCACGAAGACGCGCATCGTTCCCCGCCATGAGCGCCTGTTCCAACGGATGAGTTGAGCCGGTCCGTCGTCGGGTCCGTCCACGCTGGCGTAATATGAGCGTGTCGCCCGCGGCGACGGTCAGGGGCGAGCTGCCCTGGGGAGTCGTGCCGACGATGCGCGGATAGGCCATTCGCTTTGCTCGAGCACGCGATGGTGCGAGCCTCGCCTGCGATCCGGCGCTCGCCGCTCGCGGACGGCGCGTGGCGGCGCCGACCGGATCAATCGTGAGGCTGTCGAGATCCAGCCAGCCTGGGCGATCGTGATCTGCGGCCTCGCCCGGGGCGGTTATTGCGGCACCGGAATTTCACGAGTGGCGTGCTGGCGTCGCCGGCGTGGACGGAGTGCACGGACGGCGATGCGGGCTTCGGGGCGGGCACGCAGGAGGTGAGCGTACGCCGCGAGGCACGCGGCGAAAAGAAGACGCGAGACGGCACGCGTAGCCCGGCTCATCGCCACTCCCGGCGTGATCTCGCCGAGACCACGGGGTGCGAAGCGCCGGTGGCGCCCGGCACGTTGCCCGGGAGGCCGCAGAGCGTCTGGTGCGCGAGGAACGCGAACGAGCGCCTCCTTTGCGTCGACCGCAGCACGCCGAGCGCATCGGCCTCCGCAGCGGAATCCCCGCGAGCCGCCGCGCGAGCGCCGCGACCAGCGTCGAATGCGCGTGCCGCCGCCGCTCGCGTAGACTGCATCGACTGCCACGCGGGATTATAGCGTCTGTGATCGCATCCGCGGCCGAGCGCCGTCAGCCTGACTGCGGTCGCGAGCGACGTCACGCGTCGTGCCGTCCGTGAGTCCCACGCAGGCTGCGGCCCCGCGCGCGCATGGATTCCGCGTAGCCGCGCCCGAATCGCTCGCGTCCGGTCGAGCGCGGCGCGGCTGGCCGAAGAACGGATCCGCGAGCAGGCTCGCGAGCAACGGGTTGTTCAGATGCTGCGCGAGCGAGACCGCCGCCCGGCGTCGTGGCGCCGGTGCCGCCGGGTCATGAAAGCCTGACGAGCGCGAGTCGAGCACCGCGTTTCCTGGTCTCAGTAAGTCAGTTCCAACAGCAACGAGCCGCTCGGAGATCTGCGCTGCGCGGTAGTGCGCCACGCCCGCTATCCCGCTGAGGTTCAAGAGTGGCCGCGCGACTGGGTGATTTAGACTGGCAAGAGCCACCGTGTCGAGAGTAACCCAGCGGCAATTTTCCTGGCGCGGCGGTTGCGAATCGCGGAAGTTCGATACGAGTATTTAACGTCTTGCAGCGCCCAAGAGACGGACGCCGCCGAGCTGATCTGCAGTGCGGAGCGCCGTGCCGCCCCCGGCTCGAGGTAAAATGCGTCGCAATGGTTCATCGTGAGACCGATCGCACGATGCTGTCGGACGTTGGCGCACCGCGCGAGCAGCTCGCGTCGCCGCGGCGCAGCAGCAATACGTAACTGAACGAAGCAACA
>ERZ1370068.4644-contig-3703_pt1 | contig 18720 bp, 13 predicted proteins | sample MGYA00561227_ERZ1370068 | MGnify/ENA primary metagenome ERZ1370068 (study PRJEB38410, sample SAMEA6850437) | metagenome | study: Metagenomic assessment of the ecological functions of the soil: analysis of the soil microbiota associated with the...
TCGCGCAGGTCGCCGTGGCGCGCAGCACCTGCGCGATCGTGCCCTCTTCTGCGCCCTGCAGCCGCTCTGCTGCGCTCGTCCCGTGCGGCTCGGATCCATGCGCAGGTCGAGCGGGCCTTCGGTCTGGAAGCTCATGCCGCGCGCGGGATCGTCGAGCTGCCGCGAGGAGAGGCCGAGATCGAACAGCGCGCCGGTGAAGCGGCGTGTCCCCGCCGCGCGATGGGCCGCGGGCAGCTCTGCGGAACGCGGCGTGGGCGACGGTCACGCGGTCTCCAAAGCGCGCGAGCCGCTCGCGCGCGAACGCCAGCGTCAGAGGAATCGCGGTCGCAGCCGAGCAGCGCGGCACCGGGCTCCGCCTCGAGCAGGGCGTCCGGCGTGCCCGCCGTCACCGAGCGTCGCGTCGAGGTAGAGACCGGGGCCGTGGCGGAGCCAGCGAGCGTCTCCGCCACGAGCACCGGCTCATGACGCGCTCTCAACGCCCGGATCCTCCGCGGTCCCGAGCAGGTCCGACGCGGCCGGCCAGCAGCGCAGCCGCGGCTCGCATCCGCCGAGACGGAACAGGTCCCGGAGGTAGACCGAGAGCCGCACACGGCGAGGCCGCCGGCGCGCGATCTCGTAGCGCGTGCAGCGCGTTCACCAGCGCCGGAACCAGGCGGTAGTCGATGTGCCGCAGCCGCGAGCAGTCGAGCACCAGATCGCCCGGCGCCGCGCTCGGCGAGGTTCTCGAGCGTGCGCTCGAGCCTCAGGCAGCGCCGCGCGATCGATCCATCCGCTGAGCTTGAGGAGCCCGATGCGCCGGCCCTCCGCTCGTGCCATTCGAGCCGGGCCGATGCGCCGTGAGCGCCGTGCGTCAGCTCGAGATTCACGGCCAGCGAGGCGCGCGCGCGTCGATCCGGCGTATCGCGGCCTTCATGCGCCCGGGCTCTCCCAGCGACTTCCTCCGCGTTGGCCTCGAAGTTCGCCTGGGCCTCCTGGATCACGACGGCGAGCCGCTCTGGATTCCAGATCTCGATGTGGTCACCCACACCGTGCAGGGTGGCTTCCTTGCCAAGCCCTGCACGGCTCATCAGCGCCGGTGGGATCGTGACGCGTCCCTGCGCGTCCACCGACACCGGGGTGGCATCCATGAGGAACGCACGGGTGAAGGCGCGGGCCTTCTTCCCCCCATCGGGAGCTTGCGCAGCCGTTCCTCCACGCGCGCCCAGTCCTCCGGGGCGTACATGAGAGACAGCCTTCGAAGCCGGCGACGAGGATGAACGCTCGAGATGCGGTTTCTGGCGGCCCGCCAGGACGGCGCAGCGAGGCCGGATACGCTCAGGCGCCCCTTGTGATCGATGGCGTAAGTATTCGTGCCGTAAAACGCCACGCAGCGGTCCCCCCGGTCCCGCTTCCTACCACGAAACACCACCGTCACCCACTTTTTACCACTGGGCCCGCGCACAGTAGACGCGCGCCGGGGGCGCTGTCAAAAGGAATCGTCATGCCCGGGCGAGAAAAAATGCGGCTTTCGCTGCACGTGCGTGCAGCGGATCGGAACGCGTGCGCGGCAGTGGAATCGGATTGCAGTCAGCTTCCGCGCGGCGCATCGAGATCCGTGCCGGGGCCGGGGCGGCGAAACGGGACGGTCAGGGCCCAGCTCCGCTCGTAGCAGTCCCAGCTCCACGCGATAGAAGGTGTAGACCGCCTCGCCCGGGCGCGCGATGCCGAGATTCGGCACCGACGCGTGCCCGAGCGGCGTGAGGCAGCGCGCGTAGGGACTGCGCAGCACGAGGTCGTTCGCGACCGGCGCGCGGTCCGCGACGAACTCGGGGCGCGCGAATCGTCGCGAACGAGAGCCGGCTCACCACGTCCTCCGGCGGTCTCGCGCTCGAGCAGCGGAACCATCGCCGGCGTCACGAGCCCCGCGAGGTCCACGACCCTGAGCCCGCTGTAGTAGCCGATCGCTCCGATGTCGGGCGTCGCGATCGCGGCGTCGCGCGGCGCGTGCGCGCCGAACCAGCGGCCCCATTGCACCAGCGAGCGCTCGAGCCCGGCCGAGAAGGTGCGCACGTGCGGCACGACCTCGGCGCCGTAGACCGCGAGGTTCTGCGCCAGCACGGCGGCGGCCAGCACGGCCGCGGAGACGGTGGCGCGTCGGCGGCGCGCGGGATCGGAGCTGCGCCCCATCCACCAGCCTCTCCGCGGCGCGCCACGCCAGCCAGGCCGAGCACGGGCAGGAGCGGCAGCAGGTAGGCGACAGGCACCGGCACGCCGCGCGCCGGCGTAGAGCACCGGCACGCCCGCGAGCCAGGTCCACGGCAGCAGCCACAGCACGCCGGTCCGGGCCGGAGCCGCGGGAGCGGGCGTTGCGCGCTCAGGCGGCGGTGAGCGTGGATGCCGCGAGCGTCCCCCGCCGCCCGGACTCCCACCATGCGAGCCAGCGCAGAGCCGCGACACGAGGACCGCGGCAGAATGCCGTCGGTCGCGCCCACGATCCGGACCTGGCGCCACGGGTTGGAGAGCTGGAACTCGAGACCGGTGCGCGCCCGCGGTCTTCGCCGCCAGCGTCTGCGGCCACGGCGTGCCGTAGTAGGCTTTCGCGAACAGCAGCCAGCCGCCGTAGATGAGGAGCGGCGCCGCGACGCCGAGATCCATCGTCGCCGTCGGCCTGCCCCGTGAGTCCGCGATCAGAGCACGCCCCACAGCGCGAGCAGGAACGCCGCCTCGGGCCGCGTGAGCGCGGCGAGCGCCCACAGCGCTCCGGTGAGCGCCGGCCGCGTCGCCGCGCGGGACGAGAACGACACGAAGCCGGCCAGCGCGAGCGCGACCGCCAGCGGCGTCTCCATCCCCGAGACCGCCCAGCGCAGCATCCACGCGTGGCCGGCCCACGCCACCGTCGGCGAGCCCGCGGAACTCGGGGGTCGCGAGCGTGCGGCGCGCGAGCTGGAAGAAGAGCAGCACCGAGCCGAGCGCGGCGAGCAGTCCCGAGTGCGCGCGCCACCGCGAGCCCGGAAGTCCGAGCGCCATGCCGGCGGCCAGCAGCGCCACCCACAGCGGGCTGGTGCAGCCGTAGACGCGCTCGCCGACGTTGAACACCAGCCCGTGTCCCTCGGCGAGCCGCCGCGCGTACTGGAGATGGATGAACGTGTCGTCCGTGACGTAGTGGCGCAGCGGCCAGAGCAGCGCGCCAGCGAGGGCCAGCGCGATCGCCGAGGCTCACGCGCTCGAAGCGCGTGAGCGGGGCCTGCGCGCCGTCGCGCTCACCGCGGCCCGCCGGCGATCTCGTCGAGCACGCCCGCGAGCCGGGCCGCGCAGCCGCTCGCGCGTGTGCTCCGGCAGCCAGCCGGGGCGCGCGGCCGGGCGGACTCCGCCCGCCTTCCACTCGTGGTAGCGTCGCTCGAGGCTCGCGGCCAGCGCCGCGCGGTCGCCGGGCGCGACGATCTCGCCGCCCGCGCGCGCGACCAGGGCTCCGGCTTCGTCGCCCGGCGGCAGCACCGCGAGCACCGGCCGCCCGCTGTCGAGGTACTCGTAGAGCTTGCCCGGCACCATGGTGGGATAGTTGCGCGGCTTCCACAGCAGGAGCAGGTCGCGGCCGCGCGCTGGAGCGCGCGCGTCTCGGCGTGCGCGCAGCGGCCCCATGAACTCGACGATGCCCTTGAGGCCGAGCGCGATCGAGCGATCCTCGTAGCCGGTCTCGTAGGGCCCCGCGAAGCGCGCGCGCACGCGGCGGCGCGCCTCGGGCGCGTGCGCGAACCAGTCGTGCAGCGCCTCGAGGAACACCTCGGCGTCCGGCATCTGGGCCAGCGTGCCGGTGAAGACCAGCTCGAAGCGCTCGCGATCGGCCCGCGACTTCCGCGCCCGCGCGGCCGGAGGCGGCGCCGCTTCGTCGGGCTCGAAGCCGTTGGGCAGGTGGATCACGCGGCGCGGCGCCGGGCGAGCTGGCCGCGATTGCGTCGGCGTGGGTGCGCGATGCTGCGAGCACAACGTCGGCGCTCTCCAGCACCGCGCGCTCCAGGGCGGCGTGGCGCGCGCGATGCCACGCGGCTCGGCGGCGTGCGGAAGTGGAGCCCGATCCACGGATCGCGGAAGTCCGCGACCCACGGCAGACCGGTGCGCGCGTGCACCGCGAGCGCCGCGAGGTGCACGCTGTCGGGCGGCGAGCTCGAGAGCATCGCGTGGAATCCGCCCTGCCGCGCGCGCGGCGCTCCGCGGCCGCGCCGCGCGCGCCGCGACCATCCGGCGTACGAATCCGGCATCAGCCACCAGTCGCTGAGCCGCCGCAGCCCGGCGAAGGCGCGCGTGGAGCGCCGGCCCGACGCGCCGCCGCATGAGCCCGAGCCACGCCGAGAGGCCGCTGCCGCCGCGCACGCGGATCACCTCGGTGCCGGCCGGAACGCGCGCGAGCAGGCTCTCGTCCGTCCACCCAGTAGTCCCCCGGTCCGCGCACACCACGGTGCACTCCCATCCGTGCCGGGGCAGGTGGCGCGTGAACCCCAGCACGCGGTGGACGCCGCCTCCGCCGAGCGGCGGATAGAAGTAGCACAGCACGAGCAGACGCCTCATCCGCGCCGCACGCGCGCGCACGGGCGCGCGCGCAGCCCGCCGCGCCGCGCCGCGCGGACCCCGCGGCCCCAGCGAGCTCGAAGAGCGCCTCGATGCGTCCCATGTTCGCGCTCCAGTCGCCGCGCTCCGCGATCACGCGCAGGTTGCGCTGCGCGCGCGCTCTCGCGCCACGCCGGGTCGTCGAGCGCGCGCTCGAGCGCGCGCGCGAGGCTGCCCGGATCGCCGGGCGCGAAGAGCCGCGCGCCTTCGCCCTCCGCCACCCACTCGCGGTTCCCATCGATGTCGCTCACCACCGGCACGGCGCCGCACGCCATCGCCTCGAGCAGCGAGACCGACGTCGAGTCCGAGAGCGAGGCCGAGAGGTAGATCTCGGCGCGCGCCAGCAGCGCCGGCGAGTGGCCGGGCTCGAGTCGCCCCGGCGAACTCGCAGCGGCCGCGGCGGCAGCGTCGCGCGCGCCATGCGTTCGAGTGCGGGCCGCAGCGAGCCGTCGCCCGCGATCACGAGCCGCGCCTCCGGCCGAGCGCGTCGAGCGCCGGCTCACGCCGGCGATCAGCGTGGGAGATCGTACAGGCGGCTCGTGCATGCGGGCGCTCACGAGCAGCCCGGGCTCGCGCGTCGCAGCCGGCCGGAAGCGTTGCGGTCCACGCCCCACGGGATCACGTGCAGCCGTTCGGGAGCGCAGCGCCGAGCCCGCGGGCGGCGTCCCAGGTTGCCGCTGTCCACCAGCACGGCGTCGGCGCGTCGCAGCACGAGCCGCGCGCGGCGCGGCGCAGCGGATCGCGCGCCCCGACCGTGAGGCAGATCCGAGCCCCGAGGCGGTCACCGCCAGCGGCCGGCGCCTGGCGAGCGCGCCGAGCAGCCCGTAGTTCGGGACGTAGTGCGCGTCCACGAGGTCGGGGGCGAACGCGGCGCAGCGCGCGCAGAGCGCGGGCAGCGCGAGCGGATAGCGCAGCCAGCCCGGGAGCGGGGCGCGCGGCAGCGAAGCGCGGAAGCGACGGCGGGCCGGGCTCGAGCGACCACAGCCGCACCTCGTGGCCGCGCGCGCGGAAATGCTCGACCCAGCGGCGCGTGTGCACCACCGAGGCGTTGGAGAGGGTCGCGATCCTCACGCCGCCGCCCCGCGGGCGCGGCCGCTCGGAGCGCGCCTGCGCGGCCGCGAGCATGCGACCGGCGGGCGTGGCGTGGCGCGCGTCCAGCCAGCGCACCGGGTGGAGCACGGTGGCGGCGCCGAGCGCGCGCTTGAACGCTGCCAGCCCTGGATTCCCGGCGCTGCCGCCGAGGTGGACGCGCGCGCGCCCGGCGCGCGCCGCCCACTCCACCACCGAGCGCGAGCAGCAGGGATGCCGCCTCGCGGCCGCGCGCGTCCGGATGCGTCCCGCTCCACCACGGCATCATCTCGCGCGGATGGTCGAGCGCGAGCACGGCGCTCAGGAGCCCGCGCCCGTCGCGCACCGTGAAGAGGCGCGCGAGCGGCCCGCCGGCGCCCGGAGACTCAGCCGCGGGCGGCGCGAGCAGGCGGCGCGAGAGCTCCACCGGCCGCGGGCGGTGCCCACGCCAGCCGCGGGCCTGGCGCAGGTAGAGCGCGTAGGCCTCGGTCGGGGCCGCCGGGCTCCTCCGCGAACTCGAGCCCCGCGGCCCGCGCGCCGCGGATCGCCTGCCGCGTCTTCCGGTCCATGCGGGCCCGCACGGCCTCGTGCCCGCCCGCGAGCTCCACCACCGCGGCCTCCAGCTGTGCGCGTCTCCCCTCCCACCACCTCCGACGCGGCGGGCGCGGGCGGCGACGTCGCCGCACGCGGTACAGCGACCACTCGCCGCCCACCGCGCGCAGCTCGCGCTGGAGCCCCGCGAGTGCTTCCGCGACGGCGGTGTCCACCGCCTCGCGCTCGCCAAGGACGGCGAGCGGCGCACCCGGGAGCAGGAACGGCAGCGCGTGGATCCAATGGAAAACCGGCGCGGCGCTCGATCACGAGCGGCGCGCCGCCACGAGCCGGCCCGCGCGCTCGACCGCCACGAAGCGCGGCTCCATCGCGGGCAGGGTCTGCGCGAGCGCAGCTGCGAGGCCCGCGCGGTGCGCGGCCGTCGCGCACGGGTCGGCACGCCACCAGCGCCTCCCACGGCGGAGGGAGGCCCGGGAGCACGCGCGCCGCGACGGCCGCTACCGCAGCAGGATCACGCGCGAGGTCGTGGATTTGCCGCCCGACTCGATCCGAAGGAAGTAGATACCCGGACGCGCCAGATCGCCCTGGTCGGTGCGGCCGTCCCACACCATGCCCCGGTTCCCCACGCCGGAGAAGCGGTGGAGACGCCGCCCGCGCAGATCGTAGACCTCGCCGAAGTAGCTGGTCGCGTTGCCGTCGAGCTTGATCGCGATGCCGATCGACGAGAGCCAGGCAGGGTTGGGATAGATCGTGACCTTGAGCTCAGGAACGGCCGGCGGCGGCGGCGGACGGTAGCCGGATCGTAGCGGTGGAGCCGCGCGTGGTGCCGATCCACACCACGCCGGTCGCCCGGTCCACCCGGATGGCGGTTACATCATCCACCGGCCAGCGGCGAATTCTGAGACGTTGAAGATCTTCCGTCGCTGCCGTCGGGCCGGACCACGCGGATGCCGTTGGCCGTCCCGGCCCATACCGTGCCGTCGCGGGCGACCGCGAGCGGATTGACCGGGAGCGAGTCCGGGTCCGGCGGGGATCGCGTACGAAACGATCCGGGCCCCGGTCGCCCTCTTGTACGCGACGAGCTCGCTGGTCGTGAGCGCCCATACGGTGTCGCCGTGCGCAACGAGCCCCTGCACGTCGACTAGCGGCTCACGCCCAGCACAGATGACGGCGTGGGAGGCTGCCCTGCGTCCGGGAGGCCAATCGAAGTAGTCGATCCCCTGGCCGCTGTAGCCCACCCAGATGCGCCCGGATCGATCCACCGTGAGACCGTGGATCTTGCCGCCGCGAATCGCGGAGCTGTCAGGGGCGATAGTTCGGCGCGATACGCCCCGGTCGGGTCGTAGTACTCGAGCCCCAAAGGCGCGAGCTGCGGGTTGCCGAAGTCGTGCGTGTCCATCCCGAACCAGCGCCCGCCCTGCGAATCGGCGGCCGCGGCCCAGCCTCGGTGTGCAGGAAATCGTTCGCCGGGGCGGCGGGTAGAGATGGTGAGTCGCGGACGGCGGCGATTGGCTGTCGTCGAGCACGTCGATGACGAGCCCCAGCACCCGAACCACTTCTGCCCTCCTGATCCACCAGCAGCGCGAAGGCCTGGTTCGGGAGCGTATGAACGTCGTGTCGCAGCCGACCGTGCACGGCGCCGGCCTGACCTCCCACTCGTGCCACTCCCGGCCGTCGAATCGCCCGATCCCCTCGCCTGGGTGTTGACGCAGACACGCTGCCGGTCGACCGCCACGTTGCGGATGTTGTTCCCGGGCGGCGCGGGAGGACTCGCAGCCTCCAGAGGTCGGGGTTCCCGACCCGCTCGTACAGCCCCTCACGGTCGGCGGCGAAGTAGTGGCCGCTCGCGATCCACCGTGAGCGCGAACGAGTTCTCGTCGTTGCCGCGATCGGATGGGAACTGATCCGTCAGCGGCAGCCAGCCGTTCCGGCGGATCCCACGATGTAGAATCCCACGTCCGTCGTGAGCAGAATCTTCCTGTGGTCCTCGTAGACGCGCACCGCGGAAGGAGATCCGTTCCCGGGCACGACCCTGCCACAGTCCTCGCGAACGTTCCAGGGCCCGCCGGTGTCGAAGGCGTGGCGGAACGGGGTGTTCCCCGGTGAGCGCGATCAGCGTGGTGTCGTCCGCCACGATGTTCTCGAACGGGAGTACGGCCCGCCGGGCGAGGAAAGATCGGTCTCGCAGCGTCCAGTTCCTGAGCCCCTGCGAGAAGCGGCTGCGGTAGACGCCCGAGCTGGGTCGAGACCCACGCGGAGTCGCCGTGGATCACGATGCCGGTGATCCAGTCGCTGCCGTTCGTGAACGGCGAAGGGTTGAAGCCGTCGGGCAGCGCTCCGGCGATCTCGCTCCCGTTCCACAGCGCGATCCCGCGGGTGGTGCCGATCAGCAGCGTGTCGCCGCGCGCCGCGAACGACGTCACGCTGTCGGAGGGCAGACCGTCGAAGCGGTTGACCAGGTCCCACTTCGTGCCGTCGGCGGAGAGCCGGCTGACGCCGGCGCCCAGCGTTCCCACCCACAGCCGGCCCGACGCGGTCCCGCAGCAGCGCTGGAGAGGTGGTTGCTCGCGAGCCCGTTGGGCTCGCGCGTTGATCGAGCACGAACGAGCTGTCGCGTGCGCCGGTAGCGCAGCAGCCCGGCCTCGCCGGTGGCGCACCACACCGTGTCGCCCTCCGCCAGGAGGTCGTAGTACGGTGTAGGCGCGCGGATGAAGGTGGTCCAGGCGCCGCTCGCGCCGCGGCGCGGGACCGTCGGCCTGCGAGCCGCCGGGAACAGAGCCAACAGCATGGCCAGCCGAAATCTGCATGCCTTACTCCACGCGGCCGAACGAGGTCGAGGAAACGCAGTCTCCAGACCATCCACGCCGCCTCCCAGACGATGCGCGCGGTTCATCTTGGAGACGCCGGCGCGGCGGTCCACGAACGTGATCGGGATCTCCTTGATGCTGAAGCCCTCGCTTCCAGCACTTGAACGACATCTCGATCTGGAACGCGTAGCCGTCCGACTGCACCCGGTCGAGCCGCACGCCTCGAGCGCGCGGCGCCGGAAGCACTTGAAGCCGCCGGTGGCGTCGCTCACCGGCAGCCCGGTGACGAGCCGCGTGTAGACGGTTCGCGCAGTAGGACGAGGATCAGCCGGCTGAGCGGCCAGTTCACCACCGTCACGCCGTGCAGGTAGCGCGAGCCCAGCACGAGGTCGGCCTCCTGCGCGTGCTTCGAGGAACTCGCCGATGCTGTCGGGGTCGTGCGAGAAGTCGGCGTCCATCTCGAACACGTACTCCGCGCCGTGCTCGAGCGCGTAGCGGAAGCCGTCGCGGTAGGCCGAGCCCAGCCCCATCTTGCCGGGCCGCTCGAGCAGGTGGACGCGGGGCTCGCCGCGCCATCGCGCTGCCGACCAGGTCGCGCGGTGCCGTCGGGCGAGTTGTCGTCCACCACCAGCACCTCGAGCCCGTACGGGCAGCGCGAGCAGCCGCGTCGAGCATGCTCGTCGATGTTCTCGCGCTCGTTGTAGGTCGGGATGATCACCAGCTTCTCCATCACGCCGCTCGCGCACGCGGCGCTGGCCGGCGCGGCGGCGCCGGCGAGCACGTCGGCCGGCGAGCAGCGCCGAGCACGGCGACCGCTAGCTCGGCGAGCGAGAGCGTGAGCCCGCGTGCGCACCGCCGTCGATTCGAAGCGGAACTCGACGCGGTGCTGCGCCCGCCGGCACCGCGACCGCGCGCAGCAGGTAGTCGGCCTTGAGCACGTCTGGCGCGGCGCCCGTCCACGGTGGCGGTCCAGTCCGGATACCACAGGTCGGCGAGCGCGCAGCAGCGCGGGCGCCGGCGTGCTCGACGTCCACCGCGCAGATCGTTGAGCCGGTAGGACGGCGATCGTCGCGCGTCGCGCCGCCGTGACGTCCGACCGGCGGGATCCCTGGATCCTCGAGCCACGTGAAGCCGGCGGCGTCGCGCCGTAGCTGCTCACCGAGTCGAGGATCGCGCGCGCGCGGCGCGACCACGCGCATGCGCCCACGCACCGTGCGCGCGGCAGCGCGGCCAGGTTCTCGTAGACCACGCCGCGAGCCCTGGTGGACGAGCCTGCAGATGACGGGCGGCGTCGCTGCGAGCGGCTGCGGCGTCACCAGGTAGCGCACGTTGAGCAGCCGCAGCCACGCCGGGTTGCTGAGCGCAGTCCGCCGTCGAACAGGTCCTGGAAGAGGCGCGGCTTGGCGGCGTGGTAGCCGCCCACCGAGGCGATGCCGAAGCCCGCGAAGCGGTTGCTCTGGAACTCCTCGAGCGGAAGGATGCGGAAGTTGCCCGGCGTTGCCCGGCGTGCTCGAGGAACTCCACGACGTCGTCGCGCCCGATGTCCAGGTTGCGCTGCGCCACGTTCGCCGATCACCGGGCTTCATCACGCTGCCCGCTCACCGGCCACAGCTCGATCAGCAGCAGGACGAGCAGCGCCAGCCACGCCGAGCGCCGCCGGGAGCCTGCCGCGGCGGCACAGCCACAGCGATCGCCGAGCGCGAGCAGCCCGAGCACGCGAGACGCGCGCGAGGTCGCGATGCGAAGCCGCGGGAACGCGAGCGTCCGCCAGCTCGCGGCGCAGGCAGCTCGGCGATGCGTGGCGCGGTCGCGAACGAGACGTAGCGCCGCGCATCGCGCTCGCGCCACCAGCGCGACGAGCCCGGCCAATGCGCAGCACGGCCGCCGGCGCCGAGCATCACGCGATCGATCGCGTCGCGCTCGCCGCTTCGCGTGCCGGCGGCTCGAGCGCGCGCGCTCCAGCCCCACGCCAGTGCCGAGCGCGGCCGCGAGCTGGAGCAGGATCACCGCCATCACCGGGACGCGGAACTTGTTGAAGAGCGGCAGGTGGTCGTAGAGGAAGCCGTAGAGCGGGAAGTGTCTTGCCGAACGAGATCAGCAGCGCGAGCACGCCGAGCAGCGAGCGCGAGATCCGCGGCGCGCATCCCGCCGCTCGCGGCGGCCGCGAACGCCGAGCAGCGCGAGCAGCAGCGCGATCATGCCGACGTAGGCGTTCGGGTAGTCGGTGAACGGCATCGCCGCCCCAGTAGGTCTGCGCCGCCGAAGCCCGCCCAGCCCGGCACCACGAGCGATCGGCAGCTCGAACGGCGCGAGCGACCACTGGGTCGCGTAGTCCATGCCCGACGCCGCCGCCGTCGCCGCCGCCGCGGATCGACCAGCGCGCGTAGTCGTGGAGCGGCAGGTTGTAGAAGCCGGCGATGCCGAACGCGAGCGCCGCCGCGCCCGCCGACCGCCGCGGCGCGCAGCGTGAGCGTGCGCGAGCGCGCCGGCCGGCGGAACGCCGTCGACCACTCGACCGCGACGTAGAGCGCGACCGCGAGCCAGGTGTAGAAGCAGATCTGCACGTGGCCGCGCAGCAGCTGGAAGCCGCCGGCGAGCGCGAGCCACGCCGAGATCGGTGAGCCCGCCGCGCCGCATCCAGCGCGCCGCGAGCCACAGCAGCAGCGGCAGGTAGGCCGAGTCCACGAGCTGGCTGCCGTGCCCGTGCGAGCCGACCGCGACCAGGTTGGGCGCGAACACGAACGCCGCCGCGCCGAGCAGCGCGCCCTCGGGCGCGCGCCCCACTCGCGCGCGAGCAGGAAGAGCGAGAGCCCGCCGAGGAAGTAGTAGAGGAGCATCCAGGTCATGTCCGGGAAGCGGCAGCACCTTCTGCGACCAGCGCGAGCGGCCAGTCGGGCGGATAGATGAGCGGGTTGTACGCGCCGCTCGCGAACGACGGCATGCCGAGGAACACGTACGGATTCCACAGCGGGTAGACGTGATCCTGGTAGAGCGACTGCTCGCCGATGCGCACGAAGCCCGCGGGCGCGGTCGCGTCGGGCGACGACGAACGTCTTGCCCTCGAGCGCGACCTCGTGGAAGAACACGACCACCAGCAGCGCGAGCACGGCGGCGGCCCAGCCGGTCGGTGAGCGGGCGGGCTTGCCGGGGCCCGGGACGTCTCGCGGCGTGCGCCCTTCTTCTCAGCCATTCGATCCGGTCGTCGGAAGGCTCGGTGCCGGGCTCACGAGAGCGCCGCGGCCCGGTCTCGATCTCGTTCACCATGCGCTCGGCGAGCGCGCGCCCAGTCGTGAGGGCGCGCCGGGCGCCTGGCGCGCCTCGCGCGGCGCGCAGGCCGGTCGGGCGTGCCGGACCGCCGCCGCGGCGGGGTCCGTCTGAACTGGAGTTGGAGGTTGGGCGAGCCCCAGCCTGCAACCCGGACCACTCGGCATGGCGGCTGACGATCCCACGCCCCTCGACATCCGCTCCCAGTGCACCTCCAGGCCCCTGGCGACTGCTCGTCACTGTGAGCCAGGTGACACTCGGGCAGCTCATCTGGCGGCGCACTGAGATCCGCCTGGGTAGGCACTCCTGACCAGGCGACTCTCCTTCCCTGTGTGTCCACGGGTCGCTCAGACCTTCATTGTCGTTTCCGCGAGACGGATCGAGTGGGCAGGACTCCACGATACGCATCATTGAATTGTATGTCGATCAGCTTCTTATTTCTCTCCCCATTGACTCTGACTAAGTAGCCTTGTCTGTTTCCTGGATCTCGACCGGGCTAAAACTCTGCCTTCGCGAGCCCGGGCGCCTCGCAGCGTTACCCAAATCTGCATTCGGCCACATCTCCATTCCGGACTGAGTGACGGCGTAGTCTACTCCTGAGCCAAAACGTGCGATCTGCAGTCTTGGTAATCATGAGTCCGGCCAGACAGCTAGCCACTCTCAGTGTGGCTGCTGCTGCAGCTCCACTCCGCTGATAATTGCAGTGATATCATTGCCATTTGTGGTAAACAGGCTGAGATGATGAGACCTGCAGGCACGATATCATATTACCAGGCGCTGCGCCCGTGATTGGCGTCTATCCCCGACCTTCGCGTCGAGCCACGCAATACTCGTGTTCACCTACCGGCTCTTTCTATTCCGGGTCATTTAACCGACAGCGATCGGCTACGGCGTGACAACAAAACAGATCCGCTGCAGACAGACGACTCGATCAGTTAAGCGTGTGTAATGCTGCCGGAACGCGATAAAGCGACTCGCTCAGCGGCGATCTTATCGGGAATCTTGACCTCGTTCAGCTTCATCCTAGCACTCGAAACTTTGCTAAACTGCGCATTGACTTGACTGCTGCCGCGGGGAAGAACTCCCGGAAGCAGCGCGCTTTGCCCCGCTCTCGAGCTGTGATATTTAGGCCGTGATCGGCGGCACAACCTGCTCGGCACGTTGACGTCGTCATTCACAATTTACGCGGGCATCACCGCGTTCTGATTCGCTGGCACCGTCTTCGTGTTTACTCGCCAATACATGGTAAGCCTGAGAATACCTGGTCTGTTGCTTTCGCGTGCTTTACGTCGTGACACTGGCAGCTATGGTACCTCGGATCGCCGAACCTCGACGTTGGCAGCATCATGTTGGCTGAATCATTCACGACTCATGGGGGCCAGTATGGCAGGCCCAGGGTTCTCTGCCATCAGTATGACAGGCAGCACCACCATCTGTCGCACGTGGTGGCGCTGCTCCAGATGCGTAGTGACTCGGACCTGGCACCAGCCCAGCTGGCCGACCTGGCCGGGGGTGTCCCTTCGGCCACCCATGTTAGGTGCTCGCGCTGCTCGGCATTGGCAAGCTCATTGAGCTTGAACATCGACGAACCTGCGCGCCTGAAACTCCAGTGTATTGATGGCACCATTTCACTGATCCCGGCGATGGATCGAAGCGCGGCGTCGATCCGCAGCTCGGCGCGTAGCTAACAGATCGCACCGCGAGCTCCAGCGCTCTTTACGCCGCAGATTGCCAGCTTTCGTCTGAACATGATGACATCTCGACTCAACTTTCCGGCGCCACCGTCACTTCGACGGTTTCCTTCCGGATCAGTGATCAAGCGCTTAGAATGAAACCGCATGTTAATTTCTCTCGACCGCGTGGAAGTAGACTCGGCACGATATTCCTCTTAGCGCTGATCGATCACACCGCCCTTTGTGCTGACAGCGTGTGCCACTGTGATACAGCTCACTACCAGCCCAGTGATGACCGCGACAACGGCTAAACACTGCCGCCTGCTCAAAATTCGATCCGTTGAAACTGGCGCACGGCACTTCATTCCGGCGACGGGACGAGATGAGTTTCGTGAACCGCTTCGACGCTGCCGGCAGCGTGACGGCGTTCATGACCCGCTGTTGATCAAGTTACGCGGAGATCGCAGGATTGTAAGCCGATTCACCAACGACGATCGCGGCATCGTCATCCGGCGTTAACAGCGGTTTCGGCGGCTTCATCCACCACGTCGTCGTGAAGACCGGTATCGTAAGAGGATCGGCTTGAACGGCGCGCTCACCGAGAATGCCAGCGTCACGGGCCGTGACTGCGCAACCTCGAGCAGCCGGGTGCAGTCCACCACCAGGTTTGTCATGCTCTGGCGGATCCTGGATTCGTGTGGGTCCCGGAGGCAACGCTCGTTCGGCAGCGGTGGTCGAGCTGGACTCTGCCATTCGAGAATCCCAGGCTCCACCCGGGATCACGACAGGCACCACTCATTACTGCCAGGCATCGGCAGAAGCTGCTGTCCCTGGAAGGCACGGCTGACTAGCCATTCTAGTTGCGCTCTCACCTTCGAACAATGAACTGGAACTCTTCGTGATCTCCCACACCCGCGCGATGTGGCTACACGGGTGACTCACGGCGTCGATGGTCAACTCCGACCTTCAATGCTGCGGCAGTAAAATCCATCATTGAAGGCCACGCCGCCGAGCGAAAACATCTTCGCCGGCCTGGCTGTGGTATGATGAACGCCACCGCCGGCGAGCTGATGCGGACCGGATCGATCTACGGCGCGTCGTTTCCCCCTCGGCGCTGCCCGGCTGGGCGATTTCGCTGCGCGACCGCCGTGAACCGGACGAGATGTGAAGATCGCGGCCGGGCAGGATTTCAACACGCAATATAAGCTTTGCGATGCGTATTGCCAGCGGATGTACATTCCCGCTGCCGTCAGATCTGCGTGTTGCCCAACCCGTGGCCTTCGTCGCGTCAGCTCAAGGCTTTTTACTGCAGAACGGCACCTCGGCACTATGGCGGGACGACCACACCAGCTAGGCTCGAGTCAGGCAATCCACGCTCGCAAGAATCTCCGCCGTGGCGGCGGCACCGATCGCGACTGCCGCACCGCATATGATCTCAATAACGTAACGATCAGTGATCTCTCACGCTCCCGTTTTGCCTCCTGTTTGCGCTATTAAACCAGCTTTCGCGATCCGCCCGTGAACGGGTATGGCTATCGTCGTCAGGCACAGCGTTCCAGCAGGCGATCCGAGGCGGCGGAGGAGCTCTTGCTCCATTGCTCACCGCCAGGCACGTGGCGGCCGATCAAATCGCTGGCCTCAGTACCGGCACGGCATTCACGAAATCTACCGTTGCGCGGCGCGCTCACGCGAAGCAGCTCTCGCGGCGACATTATCGGCGGCATCATCGCTCATGCGCGGCGCAGACCATCCTCCATCCGATGCGCTGGCTACGGTTACCATCATAACTTTGCTGGCTGGCTGTTTGTGTTATCGATTGTGCATGCGCGAGACTGTTTTTTGGCCTCGGTTTCCAACTGCTGCACTCACCTTACGCCTCCCGGCCTGGCACGCCAGTGAGCAAACCGCCTGCGCTCCCCACCGAGGAGTCAGTCTGCTGTGAATCCTGCGGCATAATTTGCAGACACGATGTAATTCAAACTCGACCGCCACGGCAAGCACACATGCTGGGCAGCCCGAGATAAATAGTGGCACGCACATGCACGGCCTGCGTCTGTCTTCCCACGTGTTTCAAGCATTTGCTCACGCCCGCATCATGATGGCACATCGACTTTTCAAATCGCTACCCGCCGGCTGCCAGTCGGGCGTGAGCCAGTATTGCAACTCGCTCGGCGTTTGTGGCTTGTGGTGGCAGCAAACGCGTCTCCACTCGCCGAACGCTGCGTGGCAACCTCTATGAACGCAGCGGCGGATCGCGACCGCTTCAGGCTGCCGCAGGACGCTGTTTGAATACGCAGCGCGAGTCTTCTTCGGAGGCGCTGCACGACTGGATTTCGCGCGCCGCCCGGATGCGTCGCGGGGGTGCGCGCGCGCTTCGTGGGCCCATATGAGCCGGCTACGAAGATCGCTTCGACGCTGCGACGTCTACTGACCATCCCAGCGAAACTACTGCGCGACCGTTCCTGAGAACTTTCGGCATGGTGGGCGGTGTGCCTAGTCGACGTGATGCGATCATTACCAGTGGAAGGCTTATGCACCGCTGTAACACGCGGCGACAACCTGGGCGTGCTCAGGCAGTATCCTCAGTACGTGATCGCTGATCGTCATCGCATTCTTCACTTAACGCGGCTCGCCATGTTTCAGTGTACGCGTCTACAACCATGAAACTATAATGAATGTCATAAGAGTGGCAGAAAAAAAAACAAACAACGCTCAGCTCATTGTGGCTCTTTCTCCGGCCTCAGTGGTCATACAGATAATTCAGACCTGTTTTCTCACCCATTGCTTTGCGAGATGAGCTGTGAGCCTCCTTCTCTCACGCACCAGTGGCATTCTCACTGTGCGTGTACTGTGTGCGGCATTACGCTGGCACCCTCATTCAGCTGGCATAAGTTCTGTCTACGAGGTATATGATGCCAATTGGCAGCATGACTTGCAGACATAGCACGAGACACGAGTGGCAGTACCAACTCTCGATTCTCGGCGCCAGCCCCGTCCCGATAGCTGGCCCCTTTCTATACTGCCTTTTGCGGCACGGCAGCGTTCAGTCTGCCGTGCCAGTACCAGACACCTCAAGCATCTTCTCCTACCTGCCGCTCACTACATCTCTTTGTGCTGTCCGGACATATAAAAAGCACCTGATCACGATCTCAAAGTGGTCCGTGCTCCTCGTGGTTCATTGATACTCTCATTCTGCAGTGAGGCTCAGGTGTCAGACATCTTGAATGTCTGTCCCTGCTCGATCTCCCGAGGTTTGTGACCGGCTTTCATGAGCTTCACGTGAACTCATGGATGCGAACGACTCTTTGCGGCATTCCGCTACCTCGACTGCGCGTCGCCGAGATATCTTCATCCACCAGGCGGCATTCTGCATCGGTGAACGCGATCGTAAACCCGGTGTCGCCTCTCAGTACTGACGATGAACGCATAAGATAAATTTACCTGTAAACCTGCGCGCGGTGTTCGTCTTTAGTCACAACCACTGTCGCCTGACGACGCCAAAACTGTTCGGACTGGATCTTTGTTGCCGGCTTCAAACCTTTCGCGATGTTCGCGCAATGCTGGGAATTGCTTTCGACGCGCGTGCGTTGGATAACCGCCCCGATGACGATGGTCTGCCAGGGGCGATCTGATGAAGCCGATGCGGGCTCTGCGTCTGGAGTGCATCAGATCTGGAATCCCCGGCGGCGTCAGGTGAACCTTCGGCGTCTGAACCCGGCTCGATCAGTTTGCGCGCGATCGGTATCGAGCTCAGCGGCAGCAAAGTGGCATTCGACTGCTCGCGACTGCGCACCGGCTACGCGGCGCGGTGTTTTTCTTGCGGCATCACGGGCGGTGTGCTCGTCTACACCTGATCGGCTGCAACCGCGTCTGCGCTTTAACTGATGATCACGTCGGTCTCAGTAGCTTAGTCCAGACGATGGCACGATCATGAGCGCGTGCTGCTGGCGCGGAAGATGCGCAACCGCATATTTAAATATCTCGCGACTCGTGGTACTGGCGAGAAACTCCATGCACTGCGGGGCTTTGCGACATCGTGATGTCCAGTCAAAAAAAAGAAGAAGAGCCCAGTAGCCAGCGCGATGTCTTGATCATTGATCCCGCGGCATGAGGCTTCAGGGCGAGGCCCATGAATCCGGCAGAAACTGAGCATGTTTCAGATCACGCATGCTTCACACTTTTACACTGGCTGTTTGGCTTCTTGCACGACGGCCGAAGTCGCTTTGGTTCTGAGACTACGCTCGACAAATCCTGCGCCCACCCGGGTGGCAGCCTGGGCTGCTGTGCTGCCCGGCCAGTCGATCACCATCTTCTCAGTTGTCTGTGGGACATGGCCAATAAGCCCAGCCTGAGCCCGGGCCATCAGAGTGACTCAGTTGCCCAGGGTGAGATCACGTTTATCTTTTTAGATATTCGCCGTCTCGCTTTTGATGGCTCCTCGCCTTTGCCTGATCGAGTGGGTTGCCTTATTTGAGCTCTCGGCGGCTCGACAAGTATCGCATCGTGCGAGCTGATCTGGAGATGCGAGGCAACTGTTCTGCCACACTGCCCGCAGTGCAGCAAGCTGTCGGCCGGCATAGTCTCCCTACCCGCAGGTGCGGCAACAGCTCGAGGCGTCGCTAGACAATCACGACCCTTCGTGCCAGGCAATGATTGCTCGGCTCAAACATTGCCAGCCGTACACCACCGCATCGCGCCGATGAAGCGGATGTGATCCACTGCTGGGGAACCTTTGCATTACAGAAGTGCGCAAATCGAGATTGCGACCATTCTGA
>ERZ1370068.2155-contig-1317_pt1 | contig 18703 bp, 33 predicted proteins | sample MGYA00561227_ERZ1370068 | MGnify/ENA primary metagenome ERZ1370068 (study PRJEB38410, sample SAMEA6850437) | metagenome | study: Metagenomic assessment of the ecological functions of the soil: analysis of the soil microbiota associated with the...
CAACCCGGTAGGCGGAGAGAATAAGTGAGGGTCGCAAGAGCTTTGGCTGCCAACGAAGAAGCCGAGTTGGTTCGCAAGTGTCGCGCTGGCGATGGCGCGGCTTGGGAAGATATTGTTCATACTTACTCGCGAAGAATCTATAACCTGGCCTACCGATTTACTTCGCGAGCAGATGCTGCTGAGGATTTAACTCAGGAAGTTTTTATTAGAATCTATCGCTCTTTGGAACAATACGACGCCAAACAGGGTGACCTGCAGAATTGGCTGATGAGGTTAGCGCGCAATCTGATTATCGACGACTACCGAAAGCGTCAGCGCACACCCATGACAATCAGGCCGACGACCTTGCAGATCACACCTATCATCTGCATACGGCTTCTCGTTCCGTACAACAGGAGATGGAGCGGCAGGAGCTGGGAGCGCAGGTGCAGGCCGGAATAGACAAACTATCGCCTGACCTCCGGACTTGCGTTATCCTCCGCGACATCGAGGAATTGAGTTATCAGGAGATTGTTGATCTGCTCGTGATACCTGAGGGCACAGTGAAGTCGCGAATTAACCGCGGTCGGATTGAGTTGGCGAGGATATTGCGACGGATGAAAGTTTTGGCTGTAAGCGAGACTTAGATTTGAAGACCTGCTCGCCTGGGAACGATGCAGGAAGAAATGAATAAGGTGGGGCAGGAAGAAGAAGACTTGATGCTTTGTAATGATTTTGAAGACCGGCTGACCGATTACCTCGACGGCATACTCGAGCCAAACGTCCACAAGGCGTTTGCCGAACATGCTCTGCGGTGCCCGGTATGCCATGAAACTTTGAGCGCAGTAAAGAGCAGTATGCAGGCCTGTCAGGCTGCAAGTGGTCTGCCTGCACCCAGAGAGCTGGAGGCACGCATACTCTTAAGCACCATGCCCGAAACGGCAATGAGCTGCGATGACTTTGAAGGGTTTCTAACCGATTACCTTGATGGGTTTCTGCCGGCCTCGCTCTATCACCGCTGGGAACGCCATGCTGCTCTTTGTGAGCGCTGCACAGAACTTCCGGGTGAAGTGGTCCGCGCGATCGGCGCTTGCTATACCTACATTGGCGAGGAAAACCATTGCCAGCGGGCTTGCATGAAAGGATCTTGTTGGCTACGTCAGGCTCTCACATCGCGCAGGGAGATCCGCGCTCCTTTTGGCGAGAGACTCGCCTCGTGGCTGCGAGATGTGAGACTCGATCCGATCATCTCGCCGCAACTTGCAACGGTGGCCACGATGCTGCTGATGGCGGTGTTTGTGCTGACCAATACGGTTTCAGCTGACGGTTCAATTCAGTGGTGTTTATAGCGCCACGGTGCGCCTGGCTGAACAGAGTCATGCGGCCGGCGCGAATGGCGGAATCAAAGAAATCACCAATGGCCTTAAGGAGCTAGTCGGCGGACAGAGCGAAACTACGCCACCTGCAAAGGAAAAGAACGAGGGCAGGCCAACCGAAAGAGCAGCCGAAACCCAGTGTGGCTCCAAACAAGAACCGGCAAAATAAGCCTTAGTTAATTGTCCGGTCTGAAACCAACAATGCTGTATTGCACTTACTCATCCAAAGAATCCGGGAGTTGTTCAATGTAACCAGTGTGCCCGACGGCTCTGTTCCGCTTGTGACCACCGAATTCGAGGCTTTCCTTTTGCCAGGACTGCATTGTGGCGGGTGTCGAGATGCTGCGTCAGGAGACGCAGGCAAGCGGTTCACCAGCAAGTTATCGCAACAGTTCTCCGTTTGTGGCTACGCTTTTGTCATTTGTTCCCGGACTCGGGGCGGCCTACAACGGTCAAACAGCCAAGGCAATTGTTCACTTCGCACTCTTTTGCAAGCTTCTTTCAAATGGCGGTGGTCTTACAGGGTGTGCCTTTCTTCGTCCTTGGTGTGCTTGGCACCTGGCTCTTCGCCGCTGTCGACGCCTGTCGTACGGCTCCAACTCATGCGCGCAGGACTTAATCCGAAACGGAAGAGGACCTGATTGCTCGGCGGCTCTATGGAAATCCCTTTGCCTGGGGAATCACGCTCGTCGTCATCGGCACGCTGTTCCTGCTGCATACTCTGCTCAATGTGCAGCTTCCAGTTCGTCGCTTGCTTCCGGTGGCGCTCGTCGCGCTGGGCATATGCATGCTTTTGACTACGTTCGCAGTCGGCAACCCAGTCAATCGCATTATCCGGTTTGACTCGCGACGTCCACCGCCGTCGGTAGTCGTAAGCTCGGCAATCGAATCGCCGCATTTCAAAACAGGGGAAACTACGCAGTTCGGCCGGAAGGAAGTCGAAAGTCATTCCTTTCAAACGAAGTTCTTAGAGTTCATCAACAAGGCTTAACCTATGGCATTCATTCTTAAAGCACTCGGCGGCATCGCCGCACTAATTCTCGCTGGTAATAACTCTGCTGGGCTCGATCAGTCACGCTGGGCGGCTTTCTGCTCACCGCAATCAAGGTCCTGATTGTCGTCATATTCCTCGCAGTCGTTAACCATGATCGTTTTTCGATTCTCCGTGACCGCCCTCGCCGTCGCCACGAGGCAACAGATATATAACAAAATCGTCTCTCTGGTCGGTTGCAATGGTCTTTGACCGTGTGATAGGGTCGACCTTCTTTGCAGCGACGGCCGGATGGGTTTTCGCTTCAAGTACTGAGGTTCTATCCATCCGCTGCAATTCTTCAAGCAGGTCAAAGAAACTAACCTCGTAGAACAATAAGCTCGCACACGTCGCCTTTTGGAGGCTGTGCTTTCAGTTGCTTCAGCTGCCCCTGTTTTTCTGCTGAGCCAACCGGAGAGACAACAAATGGCTAGAGACGACCGTTTTTATGCATTCATAATCGCTCATACCCCTCGTTCAACTGCAATCAATCCGTCGCTTTTGTGTAGAAAAGAGAAGCCGTCAGACTCCTTGCGTCCTCCTGATCATCACGTTGTGTCGGTTGTTCCATTTACGGCTTTTACGGCCTAACTCAACAGGCCGCACACCTGCGTACCGAGAGTTGAGAATCAACGTATTGCGGGCTGAAACGACACAGCAACGGCGGGAGCTCAACGACCTGAATAATCGCGTTGAAGCGGTTGAAGACACATCTCGAAAGCTTGCCGAGAAGTCAGGAGTTGTAAACGAGCAGCCAGTTCTTGCCAGGCACGGGCGGGCTCGCGTTGCCATTAGACGCCGATAGTCTTGCCGCGCTGGAAGGCAAAATGAAACTAGCTCGAACGCGAACATGAAGGCCTATGAAAGCGTCTTGCGCGAAGCGTGGTTACACGCCGTCAGTTTGGCCTGTAGTTGGAAAACTGGAGAGCGGCTTTGGCGGTCGGCGGAATCCGTTCGGTGGAAGCTCTTACGAGTTTCATTCCGGCCAGGACATCGACGCCGCAAACGGGTGATCCGGTGGTTGCCGGCGCCAGCGGCAACGTGACCTTCGTGGGCTGGCAAAACGGTTATGGACAGTTAGTCGTTATCGATCACGGCGGCGGGCTTACGACCCGCTACGGACACTTGTCTCACATCGACGTCGACTCAGGCGCAAACGGTTGCCAGAGGGCCAGTTCATTGGCCGCGTGGGCTCAACCGGCTGCTCAACCGGTCCGCATCTCCACTACGAGATCCGATCAACGACGAACCCGTCAATCCCCTGCAATATCTGTTAACCAGCTCTGCTAAATAGGTCTTCTTTTCTCTTGACAGCCGAATTTGCTTTCGCTTAGTATGCGCGCTCGTTCAGAGTTAGAACCTCGAAATTGGTTCTAAGTTTTTCGCTTTACAAGCTTTACAGCAATGTCTTCTGTAGTTGTTCCTCAGAACATGCATGATGAAATGCGCTACCAAGCGCTTTTCACCATGCATTTTTGTTGATTGTGTTTCCGTGTTGCGCCCCTAAAAAGCGCGTCGGGCTCACAAGCTTTAACCTAGGTCGCGCGAAAGCTCTACAAGCTCGCCCCGTTTTACCGAATCGTTAGGAGGATTCGTTGTTATGTCTAGAATATCCGGTAAGGTCAAGTGGTTTAACAATTCGAAGGGCTATGGTTTCATCGAACAGCCAGGCTCTTCGGACATCTTCGTTCACTACAGCGCCATTCAGGGCGACGGCTTCAAGACTCTCGAAGAGGGTCAGGAAGTCGAGTTTGAGGTGACGCAGGGTCCGAAAGGACCGCAGGCAGAAAACGTGATGAAGGTGTAGGTCTCCCCGGCTTGCATTCAGCAACGCCACTGACCGCTTCCGGTCTTCCGGTCCGGTAAGCGCAAAAGAAAAAGGCAACCGCTAATGGTTGCCTTTCGTTTGCTCAGCGAAGATCCTAGTCTTCTAGTCTTTCTCGCCTCTGGCTTTGAAACTAACGTGACCGCCCTCCACGTCAATAGAAAAGGAAACTCTGCTCACAACCGAGGCGCTCCTTTAAGACCGTCGGCCTGCGACGCGATAAGTCGATGAAACCGCGGAAAAGAAAATCTTCTACCGACTCGCCGCACATTTTCTTCGCTTCAACCAGCGCGCGTATAATATCCTTCACTAAGCTCAACATCCTTATGCGCATCCTGGCAGACAAATTCCGCTCTTCTTAAACTCTGCCACGGCCTTGCTGTTTGGCGGTTGCTCTTGCTGTATGCTCGAGTCGCGGCCTTCCTCTCGACCCTGCATCGTGCGACGCCAAAGGTCGCGGAAAGGCGTTGTAGCGGGAACCCAGAGAGTTATAGCGATAGCGTTGGGCAAAGGTGAGACGTGCGGTCATCCCCTATCCGCTTCATGATTGTGTCAACACGGCCTTTGGTATCGTAAGGTGGCCGTTTTGAAGCGCCGTTGAAGAACATATCAAACTCAATTTTCAGCCGCCGAATGTCTTCTTCGAGGCGCGATAACTGGTCGTCTACGGTCGGCTCAGTAGGGCCCGAAAGCCTATTGCTTCTTGACCTGATTTGTGATCGAACGAAGCTATTGTTGCCAGCTTTTGACTTCGACACTAGGTGATTCTCCTTACAAGGCGGGAACAACGGGCGGGAGCGCTGTCACTGGAGTGACCAGCGCAACTGAATTGAGTCTAGGGGTTTCAAAAGCGCCTGTGTCAACAACTAAGTCGGTCGCTGACTATGTCGCAGTCTGCATGCATTAAAGATGCGGTTTGCTCCGTTCGCAGGGAGCAGCTATCCTACGAACGCAAATCAAATCTCAAATATCATGCCCAACCACGCCCCCACCAAAGACCTGACGTTGCGTGCGATCCCCTCGGTCGATCAACTGCTACGAACCGAAGAAGTCACACTGCTGCGAAGCTCTGCTGGGTATGCCGCGTCTTACTGCGATTGCCCGCGAGGTCACCGAAGAAATGCGCACGCAGATTCAGTCGGAGGATTTGCTGGAAACTACGAAAGACGATCTGCTTAAAGAAGCCGTGGAAAGAATGAAATCTCTTGCCGGCGCGACGCTCTTTCAGGAGTTCGTCGAGTCATCACCGCCACGGGCGTCATTCTTCACACTAACCTGGGCGCGCGCCTTTATCCGAAGCGGCTCGCCAGGCTGTTGCGCAAGAGGCTGCGGGTTATTGCACTCTCGAATACGATCCAACCACAGGTCCGCGCGGCAAACGCGGCGGTCACGTAGAGGAACTTCTAACTCAACTCACCTGGAGCGGAGGCCGCTCTGGTGGTGAACAACTGCGCGGCGGCAGCATTGCTGATTCTGACGGTCGCTGGCGCGGTCGGGCGAGACGATCGTGTCGCGCGGAGAGCTGGTCGAAATTGGCGGCGATTTTCGTGTTCCCGAGGTTATGTCCAACTCCGGCACGAAGCATGGTCGAGGTTGGTTCAACCAACCGAACGCGGCTGGAAGACTACAAGCGAGCAATCAATAGCAACACACGCCTCATCATGCGTGTTCATCCTTCAAACTACCGAATTATTGGACTTCACTGCCGCAGCCTGAACTCTCTGAGCTCGCATCGCTTGGCGCATGAGTCAGGGCTGCCGTTGTACGAGGATGCCGGGTCAGGCGTGCTGAACGACTCTCTGCTTACGGCCTGGATGACGAGCCGATCATCAGTGAATCGATTGCTGCGGGCGCGGACGTCGTTTCTTTCAGCGGAGACAAATTGTTAGGCGCAACTCAGGCGGGCTTGATTGTCGGACGTCGGCGAGATCATTGATCGTCTTCGCAGGCATTCACTTTACCGCGCACTGCGCGTGGACAAGCTATGTCTGGCAGCCCTTGAGGCGACCCTCGATGCCCACCTGCCGCGGCGCTATCGAGGAGATACCAGCCTTGCAAATGCTGGCGTTGCCTCCAGCAATGATTGAAGACAGGGCGCACCACTTCGTTGAACTGATCGCTGAGGTCAGCATGACTCCTCGGGATTAACGGCCACTACGGTCGCGGGCCACTCAGCTATCGGCGGGGGTTCCGGCCCCAACGTTCATCCTCCCACCACGTTGGTCGCTCTGAGTCATGCGAAACTAAAAACCAGATGAAATCGAACGCAAGCTGAGAAGCTATTCACCTCCAGTGATCAGCCGTATTGCCGATAACCTGGTTCTGCTCGATCCTCGAACTGTTGACGCTCGCGAGGAACCGGAACCGCTCGCGGCCTTGAGATCGCTACGCAGCCAGGCTTTTGATATCTGAATCCCCCAGATTTCAAGCTTTGTCGTAGTCATCCGTAGCCCCGCCGTGTAATAACTCACCTTGCAAGCCCCTGCAAGAAGCTTCTTTCTGCTCCAACCTGGTACGGCGTTTCAAACACTAATTTGATCTTGCACGTCTTCCTCATCTCAGATTACTGTTGACCTCCGCCATCGCCTTCGTTGGCAGGCCTGCTTAGCCTATGGGCTTTGGTCGGCGGGACTAATGACCTCGCTTCAAAGCGCTTTTGTTCCTCATACCCAATGGACATCCGGCGACCCTACAGTTTCCAACCCTTTGGAAGCCTGCGATCCTGATCTTTGCGGTTTCTTTCGCCGTGGCGATAGTTGTAAGCCGGTTCGGAGGACGTCGCGCTTTCCTTTACCTGGGCGTAGGGTTTCTTAGTCTCGCCAGGGTTGAGTCTCTTTGCGTCGGCGTTCTACTCCCAGGATATCCTCTTCCGTTCCCCGTCGTCTTCGCGGCTTCACTCTCTGCCTTCGTAGTCCAGGCCAAAGTTCTCCAGAGAACGCGATACTGAACTAACCGAAAAGCTGATTGCGGCTTCGGCAAAATTTGAGTCGGTTCGCGCCGATGAAGCGGAGAGCCGTTTGCTCAGCGGCTTGCAACTCCTCGACACGGTTCTGTCCGCCGAGTGAGGCAATAGTCTTTCGTCGCGATCCCGATGGCCGGCTTACGGTCTCTTCCCGCTTGCGAGCTAGTCAAACCAGGATCGCTCGATACCGAAAGGAACTCCGCGTGGCGCGATGGTGTTAGTTTGTGTGGACCGAGCTATCACCACAGGCGATATCATTGTAGAGAAGCTCGAATCGGAGGTTGCCGCCGCAAACATCGCACCGCCGCTGCGACACGAAGATCGCACGGTTGGAGCGGTGCTGATCCGCGTCACTAGAGAATTTGATGAGGACGATCGAGCGCTGCTGACCGCGGTCGGCGGACAAATGGCGCGGAGCCTGCAACTCGAGGAAGCCCACAAGACAGAAAGCAAACGAAGCGCATTAGCATTCTTCTCCGCTACCGAATCGGAGCAACGACTTGAGTCACTTTACGTCCTTAACGGAGTAATGCTGGAGCAGAGTGTGGGTATTGGCGCATTGTCCGAGATAGGAGACGGCGTGGCGCTTGGCTATTTCGACGGGAGGATTGCGTTTGCAAACCCGACGCTGGCGGATTTTGCCGGAATCGAGCCGGAGCAGACGCGCAAGATGACCTTCTTTGATCTCCTCGACAGATTCAAGACCGATGTTTTTGACGAGCCCACGAGGGCTGTTCGCAGAGTCTTACAAACCGGCGAAGCTTATGAATGTGAACTCCACTTTGCGGATCGTAATGTCACCTACGGGCTCCGTCTCGCGCTGGTGCCAGCCAACTCGCACCCGGCTAACGAAGAAATCCACCGCCCGGCTCAACCGCTCTGCCTGGCCCTGGTGATTAAGGACTTGACACTTCTCAAGGAATACGACGAGTTGAAAAGCGACATGATTTCGTTGATGTCACACGAGCTCCGCACCCCTCTCACCAGTATCAACGGCTTCGCAGAATTGTTGACTGCAGATGACAAACTACCAGCTCAAGCTAAAGAGTTTGTGACTATCATCGCCAACGAGTCGCAGCGGCTCTCGCGTATGATTAATACATTTCTCACGGTAACTCAAGCTACAGCGAAAAGACCGGCAGGAGGTCTTGAAGATTCCCCTGCGACTGGATGAGGTTGTCAAAGAAACAATCGCCAGCATGCAAACGGTCGCCAAGAAGAGGCGCATTCGTTTGGTTGAGCAACCCGCACAACGGCTTCCGCCGGTGGCTGCCGACAAGAGCATGATCACGCAGGCAGTCAAAAACCTGGTGAGTAATGCCATCGAAGTACAGTCCAGAGCGCACGACCGTTACGGTGACAACCTCGCTGGAAGCTGAAGTGGTCAGGCTCTCCGTTGAAGATCGCGGTTACGGGATCCCGGCTGAGGCCAGGGATCGCGTCTGGGAAAAGTTTTACCGTGTCATTCGTGAAGGACAGGAAAAAGATGAAGAGTCTACCGGGCTGGGATTATCGTTCGTTCGCGAAGTAGTGGAACAGCATGGCGGAACGGTAGGCCTCGATTCAGAAGTAGGGCGCGGATCGAAATTCAGTTTTACTCTGCCAAGACTTTGAAACAGGAAACAGTGGAAAAGGGGGACGGATAAAGGGGAAGAAGGGGAACTTCTTTCTTTCCCGTTCCCCTTTATCCGATCCCCCTTTTCCCCATTTCCCTACTAATCTTATTGATAGTTCCGCGACAGGAAGGTGCTCCACAGATGCACCTTTTTTTGTCTGAGTGGAGCGTTGATTCGTAGTCGATCGTGATTTCTTCACCAGGTTCGATGTCGCGCAGGGCAATGAAGAGAACGTGGCCGTAGAGAATTTGCATGTAGGCATTAGGCTCGCAGGAGTGATTGATGTAGTGCGTACCGTTGCCACCACGACTGCCATCCAGGCTCCAGCGATTGTTGATTGCGCAGATGCGCAATTTACGCCGATGGGCTCTGCGATTGGCCTCGGCCTCCGTTATTCGCTCGCCTGTATACTCCGCTATTTTTCGTCTCCCCTTGAAGTGAGTAACTGAAAAGCATCCTTTGCCTTCGATGGGAGATCTCTTGATGGTTAAGCCTGGGGCTAGTTTTAGTCTCATCGCTATGTTGGAGTGCTCTGACCTGTCAGCGCTTTACGTCGACCTATCGGAGACATGCATTATTCAAATTGAAATCGTGGCGTCAAGCCGCCACTGACAAAGCGGTGCAGCGGGGGTGCTTGTCAGGTCACCGCACTCCAAAGATTTGACCGCCAACGCTTTTGCGTGGGCGGCCAATAAAAGCTTATTGAGAACCTGACTACTTAGCTTAAAGCTACGGGCAATCAGGTCCGTCTGGTTGCGAATCCGCGGGAGCCGGTCGCGCAAGCCACTGAACCGCAATGCGTAGATCGTGCGGTTATCGGTCTGCAGATAGTAGATACGGCCTGTCATCGGTTTTGCCGTCTTGATGAATTCGTAAGAGACAGTAACGCCGCTTCAGCCGGCCGGAAAACTTCTCCTCTTTTCCCTCCACGAATCCCGGAAGGAATCTCAGCTTCTGATCGAGGTCGCGACGGGCAAGATCCGACGGCGTCGTTCCGGCGTCCACCACTTCCTTGCGAATCTGCAGATAACCCTCAAGCCGATCTCCGTTAACGAATTCCGGCATGCTCGTGCGCTGCGTCGGGTCCAGTAATCACCTTCCAAACTGGAGAAGGAAGTTCGATCGTATAGTCGCCGGCATCGTAGACTTCTTGAGCGACTGCAAATGCGCAGCCACTCAGCAGCAGAAACAGAACAAACCCAGCTAAGAGGTGTTTCATGTTATTACTCAACTCCTTATGATCTGTCAGCGCTTTGTCGGTCGACCTATTGCAGACATCGGGTTTTGGCGTCCTGCGGAAGCGCCGCCGGCCTTATTTTACCCGGAATTTGATGCGTCCTGCAGACAGCCCGTTGTCTGGAATCGGGCCCGCCACCCGCGCCAATAACCGCTCAGGTTTTGCTGGTTCGCATTCGCAATGGCTTCCTCTTTGAATGGTTATTAGTAACTGAATGCCCTTCCCGGCCAGCGCTAATAGACTCTCCATTTGCTCGCGCGAGAATGGCTCGCGTTCTGCCGGTTCCCTGTAGCTCGATGAAGCGACCGTCACCCGTGCAAACCACATTCATGTCAACTTCGGCCGTGGAATCCTCATCATACTTCAGGTCAAGCAACGGAGTAGTTTCCAACAATGCCGACACTAATCGCGGCGACTTCGTTAGTAATAATACTGCGCTGGAGCTTGCCACTCTTGAGCAGACGGTTACGCAGCCAAGCAAAAGCGACATAAGCGCCGGTGATCGCTGCCGTACGCGTGCCGCCGTCGGCCTGCAGAACGTCGCAGTCGAGGGTTATGGTGCGCTCGCCAAGCAGCCGCATATCTACCGCGGCGCGGAGGCTCCGCCCAATCAGGCGCTGAATTTCGTGAGTACGACCAGACGCGCCGCCGCGTCTAATCTCTCGCGGGGTCCTTTGTTGGGTAGCGCGCGGCAACATGGAATACTCGGCCGTTGATCCACCCCTGTCCGCTGTTCCGCAGAAACGAGGGAACCCGCTCATCAACTGACGCCGCACACACCACGCGTGTTTGGCCCATCTCAATGAGAACCGAGCCTTCGGCGTAGGGTAAATAGCCGGGAGTTATCTTCACCGGACGCAGCTCATCGAAAGCGCGCCCGTCAGTGCGTTCTAAGCTCATCGTGTCCCCAAACTTCAACCGCTTCGAGCACCGCCGGCGCCGTTCCTAAAAACCGTTCAGCAACTTTTGCGAAAGCGTTCGGCTGCATCAGTCACATAAAAATGATCAAGGTCGTCGCATAATTGGCGTTCGCGCGATATCTTGCTCCGCTGGATTCGCCGAGAGACGGCTCGCCTCTAGTAACGTCTCCACTTCGGCCGCGGCTGCCTCTCCGGAATCTATCAGTCGGACTCCCGATCCGACGGCCTCACTCAATCAGATTTCGAAGAATCGGATAGTGAGTGCAGCCCAGCACTAAAGCGCCGAGCGTTTCTTTTCTTAAGTCACTCAAATACTGCTTCGGCAACCGCGCGGGCCACATCGCTTTCGCCCCATCCTTCCTCAGCAAGCGGAACAAACAATGGACAGGCTCGCTCGATTACCGGAATGGATGGATCGGTTTTCGCGATCGCCTCGGCGTACGCACCACTTTGCACTGGTAGCTTCGGTGGCGATTACCGCAACCTTTTACCGGCGGCTATTTTGGCAGCGGCCCTGGCGCCTGGTCAATGACGCCGACAACCGTAACCCCAACCGCCGCCGCGGATGGCCGGCAGCGCCAGGGCCGATGCGGTGTTGCAAGCTACCACCAGCAACTTGATGCCGTGGGCCTCAAGAAATTTCGCGTTTTCAATCGCGTAGCGCCTCAACCGTGGAAAGTGACTTGGTACCATAGGGCACGCGGGCAGTGTCGCCCAGATAAACAAAGTGCTCGTTAGGTAAGCGCTCATGCAGTGCACGGTAGACAGTGAGTCCACCTACGCCGCTGTCAAAGATGCCGATGGGAAGGGTGGAAATTTCGGATTGCGGATTTCGGATTGCGGATTTCAAATCACGTTCCAGGCTCAGGGTTTTAAATCCGAAATTCGAATTCCGAAATCCGAAATTCAAAAATGGTGGAGGCGCCGAGAATTGAACTCGGATCCAAGAGAAGACCCCGAAAGACTCTACATGCTTAGTCACTTCTCTTTCCTGATCGTCCCGGCGACCAGATTGTTCGCTTGACACCGAGTAAGTGAAGTGACAAGACCGCGGTGAAAGCTAGTCCGACTTTATCTCGCGCGAACCCACGGACCGAAGGTTCGCGCCAGCTTATCTGAGTGACATCTCCCTCCGCGCGCATAAGCAACTTGCGGCGAGACGCTCGGCGCTAATTAGGCAGCGAGAGCTAACTCGTTAGAGTTGGCAATTGTTTTTCCCTACGCTTTTTAACGAGCTGCATAGAGTAGCCCGGCATGGCATCCGTCGGTCGCCCAAACCCCTGTCGAAGCCTGTCGCCCCCGTTTGCATTCCAAGCCTATCATAAAGGCTTAGATGTCTATATGTGAAACCGGCGACTCAGGTCAGATCCTGTGATAAGTTTGCCGGCCAGATTTTGAGGGGAAAGTAAGAAGAAACGGATGAGGTTCAACATTTCAGACGGAAGCTCGAATATTCCCATTGCGCCAATTGTGGGAAATGATCTACAGCGACTCAGCCACGTGCCGCTTCTGCTCAGCGCCTGTCGACCGCTACGCGGCGGAAGCAGCAGCGGACAATCAGAAAAAAGTTAATAACGCCGTAAACATGGCCAAGTGGATCAGGAATGCGGCGGTGCAATGTGGGGTTTTGTTGGGTTAGGTATGGTTTTTGGCCTTCTCTCGCTGGCGGCCATCGCTTGTATCTTTCTGATTCCGCTATCGCTGATTTACTGGCAGATAACCTTCGGGGGACTGAAAACTGCCGATGCTGACTACGCGAAAACCAGGCGCGACCGGCTGATTGCCCTGCTGCTTTGGCTGCCCGCGAGTTTCATTGAGATCCTTATTCTGGTCACGCGCAGGTAGTGCTGCTGGGACGAATCGAGAGTTGAGCCCCCGACTAAGTTGCAATTGTCCGCGTCGCAGCATCCAGATGGCGTCACTGTGGGAAGCCACGTTGCCCCGGATCGGCATCATAAAGCATTGTTAATATCGAGGACGGAACTCATATGGCTGCAAAATCTCCTGATTCAAAGTTGAAATCATATTCTCCCAGGGCAATCGTTGCCGCACCTCCCGAACAGCGCCGGCACATCTGCTGCGGAGATTCTGGTTCCCTGCGGTCTTGCTGTTAGCCCTCGCCGCCGGCGGGTTAACCGGCATGATTGCCGCCTATGAACTCAACTATTCACGCGCCGCCAACGAAGTCGCGGCGCTGGCAACCTATCGGCCGAGCGTGGTCACCGCGCGTCTATGCTGACGATGGCGAGACTGTGATTGGCGAGTTTGCCCTCGAGAAACGAATCCCGCTCAAGTACGACGAGATTCCGCCGGTAATGAAAAATGCGATCCTCGCCGTCGAGGACGCGCGCTTCTACGACCACGTGGGCATCGATCCGATCCGCATCATCGGCGCGACCTGGAAAAATCTGACCAGCGACAAAGTTGAAGGCGGCTCGACACTCACGCAGCAGCTTGCCAAGAACCTCTTTCTCTCCAAAGAGCAGACCATCAAGCGCAAGATGAACGAATGGGCGCTGGCGCTGCAGATCGAAGCGCTACTACACCAAGAACCAGATCATGGAGCTTTACGCAAACCATATCTTTCTTGGCGCTAATGCCTACGGCGTGGAAGCCGGGCGCGGAAACCTATTTCGGCAAAGCAAGCTGAAAGACCTGACGATTGGCGAAGCGGCTCTGCTCGCCGGCGTTCCCAAGGCGCCCAGCGAATATTCACCAACGTCAAACCCGGTGCGAGCAAAAGAGCGTCGCGATCTGGTGTTGGATTTGATGGCCAAGAATGGCTTTGCGACCCAGGCGGAAGTGGATGCGGCAAAGGCCAAACCAATTCAACTGGCGGACACCGCCTACTACCAAGCGCAGCCGCAAGTCGAGCGCTGTTTGATTATCCCGTTGAGACATGTGCGGCAGGAACTCGAAGACAAATACACGACGCGCGTGGCGCAGGGTGGCCTCGCCGTTTACACCACTATCAACGTTGAAGCGCAGAAGAAGGCTTATGAAGTTTTACGCGCAGGTTTGCGCAATTACGACCAGACGCATAGCGGCTGGCGCTCGAGCTACAAGATGATTCCGACCACGGCGAACAACGGACAGGGACCACCGACGGCGCAGGAACTCAGCAACTACAAAGATCCAGACTGGTACGGAAACGATTACCCCGTGGGACGTTTCTTGTCGGGACTGGTAACGAAGGTAGATCGCGCCAAAAACGAGGCCACCATCCGTTTTGGTAACTACACCGCCACCGTCGGTGCAGCGGATATGGGCTGGTCCAAGCGTAATCCGAAAGACGAGTTGAAGCCCGGATATCTTTCCGAGTTTGAAATCAAGGAAGTTGATCAAAAAAGCCGCCGCTTGAAAGTTGAACTGTCGCAAGTGCCGGCAGTGGCCGGGGCCATGATGACCCTGAACGCGAAAACCGGCGAAGTAGTCACCATGATCGGTGGTTACGATTTCTACAGCGCCAGCAAGTTCAACAACGCCACGCAGGCTTATCGTCAAACCGGTTCCTGCTTCAAGCCGTTTATCTATACCGCGGCCGTCGAGTGGGGCATGACGCCGGACACGACGGTGCAGCGGCGCGCCCATCAAAATCGGCAGTTGGGAGCCTCATAACTACGACGGCTCTCTGGGAAACGGCGATCTACCTTTGAAGATGGCGCTGGCAAAGTCGATGAATCGTTCCGGCGGTCCATCTGCTGCAAACGGTTGGCATTCAAACGGGCTCGCAGATGGTCAGGCGATTCGGCATCAAGGTTCCGATGGCGCCTTACCTTCCTTCCGCGCTCGGCGCTACCGAGGTGCCGCTCGATCAAATGGTTTCAGCCTACTCCGCTTTTCCGAACAAAGGCGTTCGCGTCGAGCCGCATCTGATTCGTCGCGTACTGGATCGCGATGGCGCAGTGCTCGAAGAGTGGGAGAAGACGACGTACAAAGTTGTGAATTCAGTATGTAGCGCTGACGATGGTCTCAATGATGCGCGGTGTGGTGCAGTTTGGCACCGCCACAGCAGCGGGTTCTCTTGGAGTGCCGCTCGCCGGCAAGACTGGAACCGTGAATGATCACACCGACGTTTGGTTTATTGGTTACACGCCAACTTATGTGACCGGCGTTTGGATGGGCTACCCGGGAAGAAAGAAGCCTCTCGGCAATGACATGACCGGCGCTCACGGGGCGCTGCCGATGTTCATTACCTTCATGAAGGATTTTCTGAAAGGGAAACCGAAAGAAGATTTCGACAAAGCGCCGGGAATGCCTGAGGACATGAAGGAGCTTTTCCGGCAGCGGCAGCGTGAACTCGCAGGCCGAGCGGGCTCAGTTTAATGAAGACGCCGCGAAGGAAGCTGACGAAGAAGCACTAACGCGTCGCCGGCAACGAATAGTACAGAACCAAAGCTGGAACAGATGACTCTGCCACCACCGCCAAAGGCTGACGACGGCCCAGCCAACCCGCAACCGCGAACTGAACCGGCAACGCCACATACTGGAGTCCGCCACCGCCGCGTCGACGCCGCCCGCGCGAAGTGGATCCGGCGAAGAAGAAAGGTAAGCAAGGCGGCGACGAGCCTGGTAACGGATGAAGGCGGAAGGATGAAGGATGAACTCAGCTATCGTCGCTTCCGAGTTCCCTCGTCGCTTTACCACTCGTTGGGCGATCGTCACCAGGATAGCGATTAATTCTCCTGCCTCCTGATGCAAGAGCATGCAGCCGTCTTTGCTGGAAGAATCTGCAGCCTCGCTGATTAGCTCCAGCCAGTACTGCGTCTCGTCCAACTCTTGCAAGCGCGCCCTTCGATCTTGCTGATAAAATCGGCATCACGACTTTGCTCTCACGTGCTTCTCGATAGTGCGCTCCAGGAGAGGTGCCTGACCTCAATACTTGATTTCCGAGAACTAACGCCGAACCGCGTTTTGGAAGTGCTGAGTATAACCGGATAATCCTGAGCGCAAAACTCTTCAGCCGCTCGATTTAGATCGGTCTCCACTCGCGAATTACCTCCTTCTGGCAGTTACGCAGCATTCTAAGCGGCGTAGTGACTAGAAGCGGTTCGTTTATCTAGCTGCCTATTTCGATCCTTCATCCTTCATCCTTTCCGATGATCACCCCAGCGTGTAGCGGCAGCATCTTGCGCCACCAGGGCCAGTCGTGATCGACGTCCGCGCCCCAGAGATCGAGGTGATGGGGAATGCCCTTAGCCTTCAGAATGTCGGAAAGATTCTGGCTACGATCAGGCGCTTCGTAGTTTCCTGGCCCGGAGAGAATGTAGATGTCGCGTCGCGCTTTTGCAGAATTGGCAGGTAGTAGTCGTCATTCAGGTTTGGCAGGTAATCGGCCGGGTTGTTGAAGTAGACATTGTCGTCGTAGTAACCCTTCGAGATACGAACGCACGTCGTAACTTGCCGCTCATCGCAATTACACCGCGAAACAAATCCGGATGCTTGAAGTAGGCATTGGCCGCGAGGAACGCACCGAGACTCGCTCCCGTGGTTAACGGCCGCGCGTCTCGGCACCGGCATCGTTGCGGATCAGGGGCAAGACTTCGTCGGTTATGTAGCGATCGAAACGCGTCAGCAGCTCCGCCTTCATGTGTGGCGGCATCTTCTCGTTGAGCAGACTATATTTGTTGACGCTGTTGATGGAGTAAGCGCGCAGCACTGCCACTTTCGATGAGCGGCTTAATGGCATCGACCAGATGAAACCGTTCATACTCGAGATAGTCGGCCGCCGCGGTAGGAAACATCAGAAGCGGCTGACCGGCATGTCCGTATGCCACCAGAGGCATCTCGGCGCTCAAGTTTTGACTGAACCAGGAAGTTATTCGGCGTTCCATGCAACCTCTTTCGGGCGGATCGATCCGCAGGAGACTCTTCAAGCCTGGTGTGGGTAGTGCGGAAATATTCTCGCAGTTCGCGGTTCAGCGCAAGTAAACAGGTTGTGTTCAATGACCGTCGCGAGTATAAGTCGGGATCTGTGAAAGTCATTATCATGTTCACGCTTGTGGGAGCCGTGCTGGGCATCGCGCTTTACTACTTGCTGGTCAAGGCTTACTACTGGAGCCCGCGCGGACCGTCTAAAAAGCCATAAAGGAAAACAAGTAATAATTGATAGGAACCGGATTACTTTTCCGTTTGTGCCTTCCTTGACGCTCCCAACCTCATCTGTTATAAAAATTTCTTCGCGCTCGCTCATGGTTTGAGACTATGTGGGGGCGTTTATTCCGCAGTAGCTCAATGGCAGAGCATCCGGCTGTTAACCGGAGGGTTGTAAGTTCGAGTCTTACCTGCGGAGCCAGTTTTCTTAAACTAAGAGAAAAGGCCACTCATGAAGGGTGGCCTTTAATCTTGTGACGTGAGGAATATGACCCAACCCATCCTGCGCTTGAGAATCCAGGTCATGGCAGGTCCGTAATTTGATTGCAACCGAACTTACAACGCACCGAAAATACAGCCTTAATGTATCTCAAGAATTCCTCAAGTCTGCCAGGCTAGACTCCCGCTCACGATTCCATCATTTCTAATTGGCTTTCGACGGTCAAGGAGGGGTGTCATGGCTTTACTGACTGGCCACAGCGGCACGGTGATGGTCGTTGATGATGCGGACGACATCCGCGAACTCATCTGCATGCAACTGCGGCGGAGGGATACGAGGTGGTTGAAGCGACAAACGGCGAGCGGGCGGTGGAACTCGCTACGCTAAGCCATCCCTGGTCTGATTCTGATGGATTTGAGCATGCGCGGTTATGGACGGCTACGAGGCGACCCGCCGGATAAAATCTCTACCCGGATTAGGCGGAGTTACAATAGTGGCGATATCCGGCATTGTGCGACCCTTTCGTCTGAGCACAAGGCACTGGAGGCAGGCCGTGTCGAATGCGTTAGTAGAGCTGATCGATTTCCCCGCAGTTGATAGCCTTGGTGGCGAAGTACTTACCCTGAGTGAGGCTCCAACCATGCTGCTACCGAGGTAGCACTAACGCGAACCGCCACGCAAACTTGGGCGTAGCTCGTGCGCTCTATGTCGAGTCGCGAAGCTTAATCGCAACTAACGCAGGATCAGACTGCCTTCGAAGACTGCGGGTAGCATCCGTCTCGCTCACCGCTCGCCGTTCTGCAGTTTGGCGTGGTGGTTTCTTAGGACGTGTCCCAGGATTGGTTGACACGAGCAAGGGTGGTTCGGTATAAAGGCCCTAACTTAAGAACACCAAGCGGATTTTTATGAGCTTCGAGAGAACACATCACACGCACGGCGCACACCATCATGCCCATCATCACGGGCATCGGGGCCGCGCGCGCTCAGGATTGTGATCCGGAAGGTCGAAGCGACGAGAAGTAAACAGGAATCACAACCAAAAGTTTCGCGAACCCGCTGCCGTAGCTAAAACACGGCAGCGGGTTTGCTTTTCGATTAAGGACGCTTTCGTTTATGTCTGAACCACTTTCCAAAATTCCGGCTGGAATGCGTTATTACTGCGGCCCTGAAGCACGGCTGAGACGGGCTATAGAAACAGCGGTAATGTCGATCTTTGACGGTTGGTCCTACGAAGAAATCACTACGCCGACTATTGATTACTACTCTCTTTTGAGGCACGGCATGGGCCCGACGCAAGCTCATCGCGCTTTCAGATTCAGCGACGGCGATGGTCGCTTGCTGGCCGTCCGACCTGATGTCACCTCTTTGGTGGCCCGAGCTGCGGCCACTCTTTTCGCTCAACGTGAGCGGCCATTAGCAATACGTAACTGAACGAAGTAATACCG
>ERZ1370068.10442-contig-9141_pt1 | contig 18701 bp, 18 predicted proteins | sample MGYA00561227_ERZ1370068 | MGnify/ENA primary metagenome ERZ1370068 (study PRJEB38410, sample SAMEA6850437) | metagenome | study: Metagenomic assessment of the ecological functions of the soil: analysis of the soil microbiota associated with the...
TCAGTTACGTATTGCTGGCATCACCAACGGCTCCGGTCAGACGGGGTTGTACGGAAGCTCAACAGGCTCCGGCGCCACAGCGATTTATGCCGGCGCCGCCACCGACCGGGGCAGCCTCCGTCACGATGAGCGGCACGGCGACCGGCGGCACCGGCTCGGGCCGCTGGGCATTGGCGCTCGCCGCCATCAAGCCCGCTCCCGTCAACGCGGCGCCCGTGCTCGATGCGAGCCGAACGCCTGCGTTGAGCGCGGTAACGAGAAGACGCGGGCGCGCTGGTTGGCGCCGTCGGCACGGGCATCCAGTTCGGGCTCGTCGATTTCCTATCTCCCGCCGGCCAAATCGACAACGTCACGGATTCCGACTCGGGCGCGGTCACCGGCGTCGCCATCGTCGGCGCCGACAGCGACGAACGGCACACTGGTGGTATTCGACGAACAACGGCGGGACGTGGTTTCGCGCTCGGCGCCGTCAGCGGCACCAACGCGCGGTTGCTCGGGCGGCGGACGGCTCGACGCGGCTCTACTTCCAACCGAACGCGAACTTTAGCGGCTCGATCGCGAACGCCATCACGTTCCGCGCCTGGGATCGCACACGTCTGGGGTCAACGGCGGCACAGCCAACGCATCGATCAACGGCGGCTCGACCTCGTTCTCGACGGCCACCGATACGGCGAAGCTCACGGTTACTGCAGTGAACGACGCGCCGACGACGACGCCGGTCACGCTGGCGCCGCTCGCCGAGGACGGCGGCGCCGCGACTGATCACGCAGGCGCAGCTCGTCGCGAACGCGGTCGACATCGACGGCGATCCGCTGACGGCGACGGCGCTCGCGATCGCAAGCGGCGACGGCTCGCTCGTCAACAACGGCAACGGCACGTGGACGTACACGCCGGCAGCCGAACGATTCGAGCTCCGTCAGCTTCAGCTACACGATCAGCGACGGCAACGGCGGCACGGTTGCGGGCAGTGCGCTCGCTCGATCTCACGCCGGTCAACGATCCGCCGACGACGACGCCGGTGACGCTGGCACCGCTCGCCGAGGATGGCGCGCCGCGATTGATCACGCAGGCGCAGCTCCTCGCGAACGCGAGCGGACGTCGACGGCGATCCGCTGACGGCGACGGCGCTTGCGATCGCAAGCGGTGCCGGCGCGCTCGTCAACAACGGCAACGGCACATGGACCTACACGCCGGCAGCGAACGACTCGAGCTCCGTCAGCTTCAGCTACACGATCAGCGACGGCAACGGCGGCAACGGTCGCGGGCAGTGCGTCGCTCGATCTCACGCCGGTCAACGATCGCGCCGACGACGACGCCCGTCACGTTGGCACCGCTCGCCGAGGACGGCGCCCCGCGCTTGATCACGCAGGCGCAGCTTCTCGCGAACGCGACGGACGTCGACGGCGATCCGTTGACGGCGACGGCGCTCGCGATCGCGAGCGGCGACGGCGCGCTCGTCAACAACGGCAACGGCACGTGGACGTACACGCCGGCAGCCAATGACTCGAGCTCCGTCAGCTTCGAGCTACACGATCAGCGACGGTAACGGCGGAACGGTCGCGGGCAGTGCGACGCTCGACCTCACGCCGGTCAACGACGCGCCGACGACGACGCCCGTCACGCTTGGCGCCGCTCGCCGAGGACGGCGCGCCGCGGTTGATCACGCAGGCGCAGCTCTTGCGAACGCGATCGGACGTCGACGGTGATCCGTTGACGGCGACGGCGCTCGCGATCGCGAGCGGCGACGGCCGCTCGTCAACAACGGCAACGGCACGTGGACGTACACGCCGGCAGCCAACGATTCGAGCTCCGTCAGCTTCAGCTACACGATCGGCGACGGCAACGGCGGCACGGTCGCAGGCAGTGCGACGCTCGATCTCACGCCGGTCAACGACGCGCCGACGACGACGCCCGTGACGCTGGCGCCGCTCGCCGAGGACGGCGGCCGCGCGGTTGATCACGAACGCGCGAGCTCATCGCGAACGCGGTTGACGTGGACGGCGATCGCGCTGACGGCGACGGGCCTCGCGATCGCGAGCGGCAACGGCTCGCTCGTCGACAACGGCAACGGCACGTGGACGTATACGCCCGCAGCCAATGACTCGAGCTCCGGTCAGCTTCAGCTACACGATCGACGACGGTAACGGCGGCACTGTCGCCGGCAGCGCGACGCTCGACTTGACCCCGGTCAACGACGCGCCGACGACGACGCCGGTGACGCTGGCGCCGCTCGCCGAGGACGGCGGACCGCGGTTGATCACGAACGCGCGAGCTCGTCGCGAACGCGTCGGACGTCGACGGCGATCCGCTGACGGCGACGGCGCTCGCGATCGTCGAGCGGCAACGGCACGCTCGTCGACAACGGTAACGGCACGTGGACGTACACACCGGCAGCCAACGACTCGAGCTCCGTCAGCTTCAGCTACATGATCGGTGACGGTAACGGCGGGACGGTCGCGGGCAGCAGCCACGCTCGACCTCACGCCCGTCAACGATGCGCCGACGACGGCGCCCGTCACCTTGGCGCCGCTCGCCGAGGACGGTGGGCCGCGGTTGATCACGAACGCGGAGCTCATCGCGAATGCGGTCGGACATCGACGGCGATTCGCTGACGGCGACGGGCCTGGCGATCGTCAGCGGCGGCGGCACGCTCGTCGACAACGGCAACGGCACGTGGACGTACACGCCGGCGCCGAATGATTCGAGCTCGGTCGAGCTTCAGCTACACGATCGGCGACGGCAACGGCGGCACGGTCGCGGGCAGCGCGACGCTGGATCTCACGCCGGTCAACGACGCGCCCGACCACGTCGCCGGTGACGCTGGCGCCGCTCGCCGAGGACGGCGGGCCGCGGCTGATCACGAACGCGGAGCTCGTTGCGAACGCGAGCGACATTGATGGTGATCCGTTGACGGCCATCGGGCTCGCGATCGCGAGCGGCAATGGCACGCTCGTCGACAACGGCAACGGAACCTGGACCTACACGCCCGCAGCCAACGACTCGAGCTCGGTCAGCTTCAGCTACACGATCGGCGACGGCAACGGCGGCACGGTCGCGGGCAGCGCGACGCTGGATCTCACGCCCGTCAACGACGCTCCCACGACCGCGCCGGTGACGCCTGGCGCCGCTCGCCGAGGACGGCGGGCCGCGCCTGATCACGAACGCCGAGCTGGTCGCCAACGCGATCGGATATTGATGGCGATCCGTTGACGGCGTCCGGCGCTCGCGATCGCGAGCGGCGCCGGCACGCTCTGTCGACAACGGCAACGGAACCTGGACATACACGCCTGCAGCCAACGACGCGAGCTCAGTTAGCTTCAGCTACACCATTGCTGACGGCAACGGCGGCACAGTCGCGGGCAGCGCGACGCTGGATCTGACGCCGGTCAACGACGCCCCGACCACGTCGCCGGTGACGCTGGCGCCGCTCGCCGAGGACGGCGGCGCGCGGTTGATCACGAACGCGGAGCTCATCGCGAATGGGGTCGACATCGACGGTGATTCGTTGACGGCCACGGGCCTGGCGGATTGTCAGCGGCAACGGCGCGCTCGTCGACAACGGTAACGGCACGTGGACGTACACTCCGGCAGCGAACGACTCGAGCTCGGTCAGCTTCAGCTACACGATCGGCGACGGCAACGGCGGCACGGTCGCGGGCAGCGCGACGCTGGATCTCACGCCGGTCAACGATGCTCCGACCACTTCGCCGGTGACGCTGGCGCCGCTCGCCGAGGATGGCGGGCCGCGGCTGATCACGAACGCGGAGCTCGTTGCGAACGCGGGCGATAGTTGACGGAGACCCGCTGACGGCGCGCGGGCCTCGCGATCGTCAGCGGCGGCGGCACGCTCGTCGACAACGGCAACGGCACGTGGACGTACACGCCTGGCGCCGAATGATTCGAGCTCGGTCAGCTTCAGTTACACGATCGGCGACGGCAACGGCGGCACGGTCGCGCGGCACGCGCGACGCTCGACCTCACGCCGGTCAACGATCGCGCCGACGACGACGCCGGTGACGCTGGCGCCGCTCGCCGAGGACGGCGGGCCGCGCCTGATCACGAACGCCGAGCTGGTCGCCAACGCGCTGGATCTCGACGGTGACGCGCTGACAGCCACGGCGCTGGCGATCTCGAGCGGTGCCGGCACGCTCGTCGACAACGGCAACGGCACCTGGACCTACACACCCGGCTGCCGAACGACGCGAGCTCGGTCAGCTTCAGCTACACGATCGCCGACGGCAACGGCGGCACGGTCGCGGGCGGTGCGCACACTCGACCTCACGCCGGTCAACGATGCGCCGACGACCACGCCGGTGACGCTGGCGCCGCTCGTCGAGGACGGCGGCTCCGCGCTTGATCACGAACGCGCGAGCTCATCGCGAATGCGACGGACGTCGACGGCGATCCCTTGACGGCGGTTGGCCTCGCGATCACGAGCGGCAACGGCATGCTCGTCGACAATGGCGACGGCACCTGGACCTACACGCCGGCGGCCAACGATTCGAGCTCGGTGAGCTTCAGGCTACGCGATCGGCGACGGCAACGGCGGGACGGTGGTTGGTAGTGCGACGCTGGATCTCCTGCCGGCCAACGACATGCCGACGACGGCGTCCGTAACTCTCGTGCCGATGTCCGAGGACGGCGGGCCGCGCCTGATTGCGCTTCGGCCGAGCTCCTGGCGAACGCGACCGATGCGGACGGCGATGCGTTGACGCCGACAGGCCTCGCGATCGCGAGCGGCAACGGCACGCTCGTCGACAATGGCGACGGCACCTGGTCGTACACGCCGGCCGCCAACTACTCGGGCTGCCGGTCGTTTTCCTGTACACGATCGGCGACGGCAACGGCGGGCTCGGTTGCAGGCAGCGCCATGCTCGACGTGACGCCCGTCAACGACGCGCCCGTCGTGACCTCGGACGGCGGCGGCGCCAACGCGAATATGGGCGTCGCCGAGAACGACGACCGCGGTCACCGTCGTGACGAGCCTGGACGTCGACGGCGATACCGTGCAGTACTCGATCATCGGCGGCGTCGATGCCGCGCGCTTCCGGATCGAAAGTGCGACGGGCGCGCTGACGTTCTTGTCGCCGCCGAACTACGAGGCGCCGACGGACGGCGGCGGCGACAACGTCTACGAGGTCATCGTGCGTGCCGCGGACGGCCAGGGCGGCTCGGTGACGCAGACGATCCAGATCGCAGTCGGCGGCATCAGACGAAGCGCCGACCGCTCGGCTAAGGCGACTGCATTCGACATCACGCGACGACCCGTTGTTGATCGTGATGACGACACGCTTGCTCGCTAACGATGCGGATCCGGAGGGCGGCCCGCTGCAGATCGTGTCGTTGACGAGCCCGCTCTCCGGACTCTCGAGCAAGATGCCTCCGGCGGTTGGCGCTATACGCCGGCGACGGGTTTCACGGGCAACGACCGGTTCACGCATACGGTGGCCGACGCGGGCGGACGTACGGCCACGGCGGAGGTCGTGATCGTCGTCTCGCCGCTGACCGTCGGGATCTGCGCGGTGTTGGGCCTACGACGACGCTCTCGCGGAAACGGTTTCGGCTACGTCGGGGCGCCGAGGCGCTGGGCGCCGTCGTGCGCGAACGCGCCTCGGCAGCGGCTCGCTCGAGGGGTTGGACGGCACGATCGCGAGTGGCCCCGTCGACGTGGCGGGCGCACACGCGTCGTCCGTCTGGACGGTAGAGGCGGATGAGCGCCGCCGGGCGACGGCGATGATGCGGTTGCCGACTTCGCCGCGGAGATCGAGCAGCAACGAGTCTACGACGCCCGCCACTGGGCGCCCTCCCGATCAAATCGAGCTCGAGCAGATCGCCATCGACATGAACGGCAACCTGATCAGGCCTGCGATGAACAGTGGGATTGCAGGACACGTCGCGATCACTGGCCGTATTCGACGAGACGTTCCAGGACATGCTCAACGGCGTGCGCCGCACCGATCGTGAAGTCTCGGAGATTGCGATCGGATCGGGCGTGGCGGTGGGTGCCGGCGTCATCGCGTGGCTGTTGCGCGGCGGCGCGCTCGCTGCGTCGTTGCTGTCCGTGCTGCCGACGTGGGCTTCGTTCGACCTCGGTACCGATTCTCGCGCGCCGTCAGGACGACGAGCAGAAGCCGACGACCCCGCCGCCCGAGGATTCGAGCGAGGCGGCCGTCACGCGGCGTGCTGCGTCCGGATGCGCTTCCCCCACGTCAGGTTCGGAGCTCGATGCCCATGCGCCGCGTTCTTCTCCCCATCGCTCGCATCACCTTCGCTCTGCTCGGGATCACGCTCGCGTTGGTGCTGGCCGCGCACGCTCTCCGAATTCTTCCCGACGGGCAGACGGAAGCGCTGGCGAATCGCAAGCGGACGGTCGAGGCGCTGACGGTGCAGTTGACGTCGCGGCACCCTGCTCTGACGATCTCGACGACGACGGCCGCGGTGCTCGACTCAGTCAGTCGAGCGCAGCCCGGAGATTCTCTCCGCGGCGTTGCGCGACGCGAACGGGAACATCGTCCTGAATCCGGCAGCCACGAAGGCGTTCTGGGAAAAAGACTTCCCGACGGCCGCTCGACGCCCGAGTTCGTGCAGCGCTCCGATCTATTCCGGCGACGTCGAGATCGGCGCGCTTGAGGTGCGCTTCGAGCCGCTGCCGTCGCCGTGGGCGCTGTCGTTCAATCACGGCGGTGTGATGGCGCTACCTGATCTTCGTCACGGTGGGCGGCGCACTCGGATACTTCCTCGTGTTGCGCCAGCTCCCTGCGCGCGCTGGATCCCAGCGCCGTGGTACCCGAGCGTCAAGGTGGCGATGGACACGCTCGTCGAGGGCGTGATCATCATGGACGAGCGCGAGCAGGTGCTGCTCGCGAATCAAGCGTTCGGACGTTACCTCGACGTGCCGGTCGACCAGCTCATCGGCAAGCGGGCTTCCGCGCCTGAATTGAAGTCCGCGGACACCGGCGGCAGCGCTCCGGAGCTGCCGTGGGTCGCGGCGATGGCGAAACGTACGCCGGTCACCGATTGCATGCTCGAGCTTCGGGCGGCGAACCAGGCGATTCGCACGTTCGCCGTGAACGCGACGCCGGTGCTGGATGCCCGCGGCGGTCTACGCGGCGCGCTGGCGAGCTTCGACGACGTGACGGAGTTGCGCCAGCAGAACGGCGAGCTCCAGCGGACGCTGACCCAGCTCGAGGAGTCTCGTCAGGTCGTCGAGAAGCACAATGCCGAGCTGCGCTACCTCGCCTCGCACGACCCGCTGACGGGCTGCCTGAATCGCCGCGCGTTCTTCGACTCGTTTGGACGCGCGTTCGAAGAGCGGCAGTTGCGCGAAAGCGAAGTCTTGTGTTGCGCGATGATCGACATCGATCATTTCAAAGGAGTCAACGACCGATTCGGCCACGCCACGGGAGACCGCGTCATCGGGTTCGTCGCGGAGACAATTCGGCGCCTCGTTGCCGAGGTCGGATTTCGTCGGTCGATACGGCGGCGAGGAATTCTGCGTCGTCTTCGTTTCTCGCTCTTGTTACGAGGCTACCGTCGTGCTCGATCGCGTTCGTGCGGCCGTTTCGCATGGCCGCGCCGGCCCGTTTCAGGGAGCAAGCTCAAAGTCACGGTCAGCGCCGGCGTGACTCAGCTTCTCAGCGGCGACGTGAATCCCAGCGCGGTGCCTGCGCGAGCCGACGGCGCGTTGTACTCGGCAAAGGCCGAAGGACGCGACCGCGTCGTGCTCTGGACTCCGGAGCTGGACACCGCCGCGGCCGAGCGACAGTTGCGGGCGGCGCAGACGGACCTCGCCGGCCCCCGAGCAGGTCCTACGCGACCTCGGCCAGGAAACCGGCCTCTTTCGCACTGACGACCGCGGCCGGGCCACGCGGCCCGATGGGCGTGTTTCGCGACGGTGTCACCCAGGCACTGACGCTGGCCGCAGGGCACGGCTGGACGACGGCACTGTTGCGCATCGAGCTAGAGACCGCCGGCGCTCTGGGGCGCGAGCGCAGAGAGAAATCCTCGAGAGAGTCTCGGCGCTGCTGCGCGGCAGCGACATTCTGGCGTCGCTGCTCGGCGAGCATGCCTCGAAATCGGACGCCGGCGCCCTGCCGAGCGCGTCGCCTTTGGGGCCGAGCGAGCTCGGCGTGCTGCTTCCCACGTCAGCGACGTCAACGCGATCGGCCGCGCCGTGACGCGAGTCATCAAGGCGATTGGCGAGCCGTTGATGGTCGACAATCAGGAGACGTTCGTCGGCTGCGCGATCGGCATCAGCGTGGCGCCGGCGGACGGCAAAGGATGTGGACACGCTCATGCACCGCGCGGAGCACGCGCGGCGCATCGCCCTCACGGCGCGCGGCGGTGAGCGCTACGCCTTCTACCAGAGCTCGATGACGGAAACGCTCGTGTCCGCAATGCGCGTCGAGAATGGCCTGCGGCGAGCGCTCGAGCGCGGCGAATTCACGCTCCTCTATCAGCCCCAAGTCGAGCTGGCGTCAGGCCGAATGCGCGGCTTCGAGGCGCTGTTACGCTGGACCGATGCCGACGGCGCGGCGATGGAGCCCCAGAAGTTCATTCCGATTGCGGAGTCATGCGGGCTCATCGTGCCGATCGGCGAGTGGGTGTTGGAAAAGGCATGCAGGCAGGCGCACGACTGGCAGCTGGTCGGCGGCGTGGTCCATCGGGTTGCCGTCAACATCTCGCCGGTCCAGATCACGTCGCCGGGGTTCGCCGATCGCGTCGCGGCGATCCTGCGTTCGACGCACGTCGACCCGCGACTCATCGACCTCGAGATCACCGAGACGGCCTTCATGAGCGATCTCGCGGCCGCCGCGGCCACTCTGCGGCAGCTGCGGCGCCTCGGACTGCACATTTCGCTCGATGACTTCGGCACGGGATACTCGTCGCTGAGCTATCTGAAGCAATTGCCGATCGACAGCCTCAAAATCGATTCGCGATTCGTCAAGGATCTCCGCGAAACGAGGGAGGGCGCCGCGCTCGTGGCGGCCATCGTCGGCATGGCGCATGGCCTCGGCATTCGAGTCATCGCCAGAAGGAGTCGAGACGGCGGACGCCCTGAACATGCTCAAAGAGCTGGGCTGCGACGAGGCACAGGGTTTTCTGATCTCGCCGGCGGTGGGTGCGCGCGAAGCTACGCGCTCGCGGGCACGGTATTTACCGTCGGCGAGCAGTCTGCCGCTCGCCGAGCGGCGTCCCGCTGCCGCCGCGGGGTGACGAGATCCGGTCGCGCGGCAAGCCGGCCGCGCGCGATGGCCACGCGGGAACCGTCGCGCCCGAGGCTCTTGTAGGAGCGGTCGAGGAAGTAGGTGCGCGGGTTGCCGTACTTCGCATCCCACTCTTTGGTGGGCTCCGCCGCGACGACCTGCGCTCGAGCGTCGCACCGCCCGCGATCAGCTCGGCGATGCGGCCGCGCACGGTCTTCAGCATCTCGACGTACGCGACGAGGTCGTCGTAGCGCGCGACTCTGCCGTGCCCCGGGACGATGACGGTGTCGCGGTCGAGCTCCGTGAGCAAGGCGGCTCACGAACTCGATCTCGCCGTCGAAGTCGCCGCCGTTGTCGACGTCGGAAAAAGGATAGGCCGCGGACAGGAACACGTCCCCCGTGTGCGCGACGTTGTGGCCGCGCAAGATCACGGCGACGTCGCCCGCCGTGTGCGCGGGCGCCGCGTGCACGAGACTCGATGCCGCTCGCCGCCGAAGCAGAGCTCGATGCGGTCGTCGAAAGTCACGACCGGCAGCGCGGCCGGCGGAAACGCGGCCTGATCGAGGATCGTGCGCACGACGTTGATCTTGTTGTCGTGCGTCAGCATCTCGCGCGCGTTCGCATGCGCGACGATCAGCGCGCCGTCCGGGCCGAGCAGCTTGTTGCCTTCCGAGTGATCGTCGTGCCAGTGCGTGTTGATCGCGTGCGTGATCGAGCCGCCCTGTAGAGCGGCGATCGCCTCGCGGTAGCTTCGGCACGTGCACCCGGATGCCCGGTGTCGACGACGAGCGTTGCTTGCGTCGAGGTCAGAGCCAAGACGTTGCCGGAGACCTGCCCGCCGCCCGTGCCGAACAGCACGTGCACATCGGGCGCGAGCTGCTCTGTCGTGACGGACGCTTCACGCGGCGGCGGTTCTGCGCGTGCCGCCGCCGCCATGCACGTGCAGGCGAATCAGCGCCGTGAAGCAGCGGTCTCATTCCGCATGGCCGGTTCTTGTACGTGTCGCGGCTCGCGACTGTCAACCGCCGCACCGCGCTGCGCGGCTATACTCGACGGCAAAACGTCAGTCCCGGAGTTCGTCATGAGCAGAATCGGGTCTTGTGCATCGCTGCCGCAGTGTGTCGCGCGCCGACGACGGCGCGCCGGCCGCCGCGCACCACTCCTACGTCGAGTTCGACCAGCAGAACACCATCGAGATCGAAGGGAGCGCTGGTGGCCGCCGCGTGGCAGAACCCGCATTCGCGTCTCACGGTGGCCGGCGCCGACGGCGCTCGCTGGGACATCGAGAGCTCGGCCGTCAACGGGTTGCGCCGCGCCGGCGCGCCGTTAGAGCTCTTCGAGGTGGGCACGCAAGGTCAAAGTGGCAGGCTGGCCTCGACGAAGGCCGCGAGCCGCCTCTTCGGGACGAATATCCTCTCCGCGGGCGGTAAGGAGCTCATCTTGTTTCGCGCGCCGCCGCGCTGGGGCCGAGGCGCCATCGGCGTGGAGCGACCAGACGCTGGTCTGCCTCCGGCGGCGTCGGCCGGGCTCCGGCGAGGACGATCTTCCGCACTTGGGGATCGGCCTACGCGCGGCCCGGCGATCCCTGACGACCCCGACGCGTCGCCGGGCGCGCTCTTCCGCGTGCCGCTGCCGCTAACGCGACGCCGCGCGCCAAGCGGAGGCCGGCTTCGACGCCGTCAAGTACAACATGAGCCTGGGGTGCGCCCGCGAAAAACATGCCCATTCGTCATGGTCGTTCCGAGTCCGACGGACTTCGTGGACCGAGGCGAATCGATCCTGTTGCGAACGCGAAGAGTTCGACGTCGGTGCGCACCATCCACATGAACAGTCGCGAGAATCCGTCTCGCGCAGCCGAAAACGCGGCTCGGCTACTCGGTCGGCCGTTGGGAAGGCGACACGCTTCGTCGTGGAGACCGGCAGTGTCGGTGCGGAGTACTCGAGGCCAGGCGTGCCGCTTGGGCCTTCCGCTTCGTTCGTCGAGCGCTTCACGCTGAGCGCGGACGGTAGTCGCCTGCACTACACGATCGTGATGACCGATCCGTACTCGTTGACGCAACCCGTGGAGCAGAAGCGCTCGTGGATCGCCGTCGACGAGCGAGGTGATGCCCTACAACTGCACGCTGTCGGGGATTGAGCACCGGCCGATTGACTCGTACGTGGCGCGCGGCGACCGCGTCAATCGCGTCTAGAAGCGGAACAGCGCTTTCGCGTACACCATGCGGCCGCGCGGGTCGTGAACCTTCGAGTCGTAGCCGCCGCCTCGTCTGCACGCGCGGCGGGTCTTCGTCGGTGGCGTTGATGACGCCGAACGAGAGCTTCGGCGCGCGCTGCGCCGACAGCGTCAGGCGAGTACTGCGCGTCGAGCGTGACCTGGCTGTCGATGGGCCGGAAGAACGCGCTGCCTTGGCCGATGTCGACCTCGTCGTCGACGTACGAGTCGATGTAGCGGACGAATGCGTTGACGGCGTGGCGCTCGGTTTGCCACGTCACGAACAAGTTGCCCTTCCATTCCGGAGTCGACGTGCCGAAGTTCGCGAAGTTGCGCCGCCCCGCGCCTTCGATCGCGCCGGCCTGCGGATCCTGCAAGTCGTAATTCATGATGTACGTCGTGTCGGCGCCGACGCGCAGCGAGCCGCCGCCGCGAAGGTCGAGCTCGCGTGAGACCGAGAGGTCGACGCCGTCGGTCTCGAGCGAGGAGGCGTTCGCGTAATACGAATCGACGCGCAGCAACAGGCCGCTCGTCGCGTCGCGAATGACTTGCGCCTGCGCTTGCGTATTACCCTGCGCAGCCGCGTTCAGGAGCGCCTGCGCGTTCTGCTCGATGATGACGTTCGTGTAGTCGAACGCCCAGTAGTCGAGGCCGATCTCCCAGGCTTCCGTCGGCGAGAAGCTGACGCCGACGTTGAAGACGTCGGCTTCCTCGGGCGAAAGCGGTCGCGCCGTTCGGGTTCGGCTGCGTGCGCACGGGGAAGAACTGCGGCGAGCCGACGCGCGGATCGATGAGCTCGGCGAGCGTCGTCTGCGTGCCGAACGCCTGGAACAGCGACGGCGCGCGGAACGCCGTGCCGACGGAAGCGCGCAGTGAGACTGCGGTCGACGGCCGCCACAGCAACGTCGCCTTCGGTCCGTCGAGTCGACGCCGTCGCCGTAATCCTCGTACCGGCCGGCGAGCTTGCAGGTTCAACGTCTCGGTGAATGGCAGCGCGAGCTCGACGAATACCGCGCTGATATCGCGCTTGTCGCCGAAGTCCGGGTTGCCGACGAGGAACAAGAAGTTGTCGCGGTTCGCGTTCTCGTCGTAGTCGTACGAGAGCTCGTCGCCGCGATACTGCGCGCCGACCGCCATGCCGGCCGGGCCGCCGCCGCATGCTGCCGAGCTCGCGCGATACCACGCCTTCGACCGAGGTGGAGCTCGCTGTGCGCGTCGAACTGCTCGAAGCCCGATCAGGTAGTCGATAGAGCGCGGGACGTGTTGCGCGTGCCCGTGCCCGTCAGCGACGTGCCGAACGGGTTGAAGTAGGCGCACGGCGCGAGCGCCGGGCGTGCCCGTCGTCGGGTTGCAGCCTTCGCCTCCGGGCCGCGGATCGCGTTGTTGAAGCGGTCGACGAGCACGTCGGGCGCCGAGACGAAGAAATCGTTCTCGCTCATTTGCGCGCCGATGTCCCAGTCCCAGGTGTCGCCGAAGCTGCCGTTCAGCGTAGCCCGCGAGGCGCCACGTGTCGGAGTTGTGGAATACTCTGGATCGCGTGTTCCGCCGGCGCCGATGATGCGGCCGATGAAGCGCACGTCGGTGCCGTACGGGTTGTCGGGATGGCTCGCTGCGACGCTCGGGAACGCCGCGAACGGGAACGACGGCGAGTTGTTGCGCAGCGCCTCGTTGTTGGCGAGATGTGCAGCTCGAGGCGGCCTTCGAGCGCGTCGCCGAACGCGTGCGTGACTCCGGCGAACGCGCTGCTGCGCGTCTCCTCGGGCACGATCGAGTAGAAACCGCCGAAATCGAACTGGCAGAGGCCGATCGGAATCGTGCCGATCGGGCTCGGCACCGACAACCGCGATCGCGGGCAACGACCTTCGGATCCTGCGCGGCGATCGCAGTGCAGTTCTGGTCCGCGAACACGGGCGGCTGCGCGCCGGAACGGGCGGGCAGCCCGAGCTGCGGTTCGACGGAAGTCCGCGACGCCGTTGCGGTCGCCGTCGAACGCGGCCGTCCAGACGGAGCGGTACGCCGGGTTGCCGGGCAGCGACGGGACGAGGAACGAACCCGGATTGCCGGCCTGGCTCAAATCGTCGGTCGGGCTCGACAGCCGCCGCTCGTAGGTCGTCAAGCGGCTCGCGATCGAGATAGCTGAACGCGACGAGCAGCGTGCGTGTCGGTCTCCGCCGGCTCGCCCAAAGGCCCGAGAGCTCGAGGTCCCGCTGCGGGTGCTCGGTGCTGCCTTGCGCCGCGAGCTCGAGGTCGAAGCCTTCGAACGCGGCTGCGCGTGATGAAGTTGACGACGCCCGCGACGGCCTCGGGCCGTAGGGCCGTCGCGCCGTCCTTCAAGATCTCGATGCGCTCGTACGCGATCGCCGGCGGCAGAGACGACGTGTCGACGAAGTTCTCGCCGCGGTCCGTCGCCACGGCGCTCTGCGTCTGACGGCGGCCGTTGATCAGCACGAGCGTCGAGCTGACGCCGAGGCCGCGCAGGTTCACGTTGCTCGTGCCTGTCGTGAAATTCTGCGTGAACGCGTCGGGGTTGTTCTGCGAGCCCGTGTTGATCGTCAGGTCCTCGAGCACGCCGCCCGACTCGTTCGCGCCAGTCGGCCGCGAGGTCGTCGGACGTGACGGTGACGAGCGGCGACGGCGTGACTCGAACTGCGACGGCCGGCGGATGTAGGCTACCGGTGACGACGACCGTCTCGACTTCCTGCGCCGCGGCCGGCAACGCGATGACCGCGGCGAGCGCAAGGGAAAGCGCTGATCTTTGCATCGGTCTCTCCACGCCTCTCATTGCACGACGCTTGCGTTGATGACCCGAATTTGCACGCCGCCGCTGGAGGGCGTAAGTGACGGTCTGCTGCTGCATCTCGACCGTCACGGTGGGGGTTCGGCTGCGGATTGAACAGCGACGAGTGCGCGCCCGCTTTGTATCGCACGATGCCTTTGGCCGGCGCCCCGTTCGTCGTCACGCTGACGCTCGGCAGGAGCCAGAGCTGCGCGATGTAGTCGGTCGGGCGGTTCGGCACCGCCGTATCGCCGAGCACCTCGATGACGTGGATCGGATGGTTCGCCGTCGCGGTAGCGGCGTAGTTGACGGGGTCGACGGGGTCGATGACGGTCTGCAAATCGCGGACGAAGTTGTCGAAGCCGATCGTGCCCGGCGGCAAGCCCTGTGCCGAGAGCGCGTTGCGGATTGGCTGGCCGAAGTCGATCGCCTGCGGGATCCGTCAGGATCGAGGTCCACGGCCCGGCCGGGCTCGAAAGCGTCGCCGTCTTGACCTCGCTGTTCGAGCCAAGAAAGACGCCGCTGATGATGCTGCCGAGCGAGATTCCGACGAAGGCGATGCTATTCGCCGTCGAGATCGGGGTTCGCCGCAGCCCGGGAAATCCGAGGTCCGGCAGCGTGCGCGTGAGCGCCGTCGTGTCGGCGACCGCTTGGCGGATGTGGTCGCGCGCGTTCAGCGGGTTCGAGACGTTGAGTATCTGCCAGCCGTTGTCGATCTGTCCGTCGGGCGCGAACACGCCGACGGCGCCGACGTTGTCCATGTTGAAGTGGCCGCTCGTTGTTGCCGAACGGGCTGCTCGGCCCTTGGTAGAACGGGTTCGCCGGTGTCCGTGACGCCGTGCAGCGGCAGGTCGATCGCGATGACGGCGAAGCCCTGCCTGACGCGAACGAGTCGGCCATCGCGAACATGCACGGTGCGGTTCAGCGTGATGCCGTGCTGGAAGATCACGACGGGCCAGCCGTTCGGCGGCTTCGTCTTCCCGCTGTTCGCGTTCGGCAGTGTCGCGAGCAATGGGATGCGCTTGTTCGGCACGCGCGCGAACGGCGTCGGAGTTCAGCCGCGTTCGGCGGCACTGAACTGGCTGTTGACCCAGAAGCGACGTCAGCGGGTTCGCCGGGTCGCCGTAATACGCGCACGTCGAGGTAGCCCAGTGTAGATGCGTCGCGATGCCCCTGCAGACGCCGAGCTGCGCCAGTCGTCATGCCGTTCGTGGCGAGGACAGCCGGACGACTTGCCGTCGTCGCGTTGACGGCGGTCGAGCACGTTATTGATCGACTGCGTCCGCATGCTCCACGCGACAACGACGCTCGCCGCCCGCTATGCCGAGAGACCGACGGCCGCGTTGATGAGCGGTCGCGATCGCCGGGAACAATGGCGTCAACGCCGGTTGGCCCGGGATGCTCGTAAGGCCCGCGAAGTGCGCGTCGCGGACGGCACGCGAACACGAGGTCTGCCCCGGCCGGACGCCGGCCGTGCTGCGAACGCCCTTCGTGACGAGTGAACGCGTAGCGCGAGCGCGGCGCGAGCGGCTTCAGCGGCACGATCTCGAGCAGAGCGCCGCCTGCTGCCGGCGGCCGTCGAGATGCGCACGCTGTAGTCGCGTTCCGGGCACGAGCGGCGTCGGCGCGGCCGTGGCGCTACTTTCAAGCACGACGATCGAGGCGGCGCGTCGGCGCCATCGACAGCGGGTTCCAGGGAATCAACGAACGCGGGATCGAGCGGCGCCGTTGAACGGCGCGCTGATGACGGCCGTCGTCGAGAAAGCCGTCGAGCGTGTTCAGCGCGCTGGCGAGCGGACTCGTGACTTTGACGCGGCGCGGCGAGCTTCGTGCCGGTCGGAGTTGTAGATATCGTTGGGATAGGGGACGTTGTCGACGGCGGCGCGCGTACATCGCCGACGAAGCTCGTCGCCGGCCGGTGCGGAGCCCGGCGCGTGAACGTGAGCGGCATGCGGCTCGTCCGAGCCGCCTTCGCAACCGCTGACGATTGCGGCGGCCGCCAGAGAAACGAGCGTCAGGCGCCGATCGAGCGCATGTTCCTCCGCTGATTCGGATTCGTCGGCTGGGAGTATATACCGCGCAGAACGAGCGTCTCGTTCGCGAAAGCGGGCCGAAACGTTCGAGTACAATCGCGAGCTTCGCAGACAGAGGTCCGGCGCTGAACGATCGCGTGTGTTGTTCGGGGCGATAGCATGGAGCGCGACGTCTCGATCGCCAGCGCGTCGCAAGTCGTCGGCGCTTTGCGGAGCCGCGGGCACCAGTCATGATCGCGTACGACTCCGGTGCGCGGGCGGCTCACGAGGCGGCCGACGAACGTGCGCTTGTTCACCGGCAAGATCGATAGCCGCCCGCCCGATCAGGCAATCCGTCTCTGAGCTTGCCCGACCGTCGTGCTCGGCGCCGGATCTCGCCGACGTCGACCTCGTGTGTTCTCGCGATGCGCTGGCGGCAGCGGCGAGGACGGTACCGTGCAGGCTCTGCTCGATCTCGCCGGCATTCCGTACACGGGCTCCGGCAAGCTCGGCAGCGCGCTCGGCTGGGACAAAGACGTCGCGAAGCGGCTGGTTCTTGGCGGCCGGCGTGCCGACGCCTGACTGGTTGATGGCGCCCATCTCGAGCTCGGCCGCGGCGCAGCGGCTCGGCTTCCCGTTGATCGTGAAGCCGAACGGTCAGGGGCTCGACGGTCGGCCTCACGCTCGTGCGAACGCCGGCGCGACGTCGACGCCGCGGCTGGCTCGCGGGCCGCTTCGACTCGCAGGTCATGCTCGAGCGCTATCGACGGCCGCGAGCTCACGGTCGGCATTCTCGACGACGAGCCGCTCGCGGTCGGCGAGATCATCCCTGCGACCGGCCCGATCTTCGACTACGCGGCGAAGTATCAGCCGCGAGCGGCGCGCAGAGAGATCGCCTCCGGCGCGACCTGACGCCCGAGCAGACCGCGCAGCGCGCAAGAACCTCGCGGTGCGCGTGCACCGCGCGCTGAAGCTCGACAGTCTATACTAGCCGCGTCGACTTCCGCGCATGGATCCGCGACGGCGGCATTCTGGTGCCTCTCGAGGTCAACGTTGCCCGGGCTCACCGACGCGAGCCTGCTGCCCCGCGCCGCCGCCGCCGTCAGCATCAGCTTGGAATGCGAGCGCATCTGCCGCGGCGCTCGCGCGTACGGCGCCAAGTCAAAGAAGTGAGACGCGTCGCGGGTTGGCGGCCGTCCGCACCTCCGTGCCCCGAAGGTCGATAGCGTCGGCGCTCGCGCGGGGGGCTAATCTTGCTGGCCTCGTCATCGGGCCTGCCGTGCGATGCAACGACCGCTCTATTGCTGCTTTGCTCGTCGGCCTTCGCGGGGTGCTCGGCGCTGCCGAACCGCGACCCTCTCAATATCGATGTCGCCGGCATCGAGCCGCTGCCGGCGAGGGGCTCGAGCTGCGGTTGGCCGTGCGCGTGCGGATCAGAACCCGAACGACACAGCCATCGACTACTCGGGCGCCGCGCTGAACCTCAGCTGAACGGCCGCAAGCTCGCGAGCGGCGTCAGTAACGCGATGGGTACCGTGCCGCGGTACGGCAGGCCGTGCTCGAGATTCCGTGACGGTCTCGGCGCTCAACATGGTGCGCCAGGTGCTCGGGTTCGTGAATGCGAAGGATCAGCGCAACGTCAACTACACCGTGAAGGGCAAGCTCGAGGGCGGTGTGTTCGGCACGAGGCGCTTCACGGACGAGGGCACGTTCGAGCTTCCGCCGAGCGCCAGGCGGACACTCTGTAGGCCGCAAATTGCTCCACTGCATTTGCGGCACTCCCGCCATCCCTGGCGGTCGCGCCGCAGGCTCGCGCTCAGATCATCGCGAGCGGCGTGCCGCTCTTCGGCAGCGGAAACGAGCGATCCGATCACTTCGAGATCCTCGGCCGAGCTCGAGCTTTAACGCCGCGTGGTTGTCGCCGCGGACGTGAGCCTCGCTCGACGCTTTCGGAATTACGACGACGTCGGGCTGCCGCAGCAGCGACGCGAGCGCGATGCGCGACGGCGACGCGCCGAGCCGCGCGGCCATCGCTTTCAGCACCGGATGCGTACGCAGCCAGCGCGATCTGCTCCGAAGCGGCGAGTACGCCATCAGTGGAAGCGAGTGCTTGCGCACGACCACGGCAAACGCCCACTCCGACGCGCCGCGCTTTGCTGGGTTGTACAGCACTTGATTCGTCGCGACGTCGGTGCCGCCTTTCAGCGCTCGCTTCTTCGAGATCGTCGACGTCCTGCATAACAGCAACGGCGGCAGCGGCAGCGGCAGCGGCGGCAGCGGTATGTATGGCAACGGCAACGGCAACGTGGCGGCGGCGGCAACGTATAGCAACGGCGCAACAGCGTGTGTATGTGGCAATACAATGACGGCAACCAGTAGCAACGGCGGCGGCAGCGAGCAGCGAACGCGGCGCGCATATGGCGGCGGCGGCGCGTTGGTGGCGGCGGCAAAATGACCAGCCGCGGCAACTGGCGTAATATTAATAGCGATGTGCG
>ERZ1370068.980-contig-10896_pt1 | contig 18698 bp, 27 predicted proteins | sample MGYA00561227_ERZ1370068 | MGnify/ENA primary metagenome ERZ1370068 (study PRJEB38410, sample SAMEA6850437) | metagenome | study: Metagenomic assessment of the ecological functions of the soil: analysis of the soil microbiota associated with the...
GTGTACTTCGTTCAGTTACGTATTGCTGTACATAAACGCGCCGCCCGGCGCAGCGCGTGCGTGACCGATTCGCCCCCATCAAAGAGCGTGGCGTACGCGCGCGTCCTGATGGATCGTCACCGCCGCGCGCCCGAACCCGCGGGTCCGGCGATGAGCGCCAATTTGCCGCGCTTGGAATCCGCGTCGACGCGGCTCTGCTCATATGACGCCGGAATGGCGCGCGCCGAAGGCTCGATCCAGATCTGCAGGAAAGTGCACGCCGTCGGTCTTCGACGGATTGAATTCGCTGTGGAGCACGCCGAGGCCCGGCGCTCATCCGCTGCACATCGCCCGGCGCGATGATCGAGCCGTTGCCCATGTTGTCCTGGTGCGACAGCTGGCCTTCCAGCACGTAAGGAAATGATCTCCATGTCGCGGTGCCCGTGCGTGCCGAAGCCCATTCCGGGCCGCGCACGATCCTCGTTGATGACGCGCAAGAGGTCCGTAGCCCATGTTCTCCGCATCGTGATAATCGGCTGAAGGAAAAGCCGTGATAGGAGTCGAGCCAGCCATGGTTCGCGTGGCCTCGCTGACCGGATGGACGTAGCGTGATCATGCGGATCTCCTGACTAAAGCCTGTAGGCCGCCTTGAAGCCAGATCGCGCGCAAGCAGCGGGGCAAGTTCGAACGCCTCGTCCTCGCCGATCTTGTGCTCGACGACGAGCGTCGCGAGGAAGCGGCAGTCCATCCGCCGCGCGACGTCGTGCCGCGCCGGGATCGACAGGAACGCGCGCGTGTCGTCGTTGAAGCCGACCGTGTTGTAGAAGCCCGCGGTCTCGGTCGCCTGCTCGCGGAAGCGCTGCATGCCCTCGGGGCTGTCGTAGAACCACCACGGCGGCCCGAGCTTGCAGGACCGGATAGTGGCCGGCGAGCGGCGCCAGCTCGCGCGAGTAGGCCGTCTCGTCGAGCGTGAACAGGATGATCGGTGAGGTTGCGCTCGTTGCCGAAGCGGTCGAGCAGCGGCTTCAGCGCGCGGACGTAGTCGGTGCGGCGTCGGGATGTCGGCGCCCTTGTCGCGGCCGAATGCGCGCGAACACGCGCGGGTTGTGATTGCGGAAGCTGCCGGATGGATCTGCATGACGAGGCCGTCGTCGACGCTCATCCGCGCCATCTCGGTCAGCATCTGGCCGCGGAACGTCTCCGCTTCGTCGGCGCTGATCGCATGCCGGCGAGCGCGCGGTCGAGCAGCCGCTGGCATTCGGCCGGCGTCGAGATCGCACGTGCGCGCCGTCGGATGGCCGTGGTCGGTCGACGTCGCGCCCATCGTCTTGAAGAACGCGCGCGCGCTGCGGTGCGCGGCGAGGTAACCGCTCCACGTCGCCGTGTCCTCGCCGGTCAGCGCGCCAAGCTGCGCGACGTTGTCGGCGAAGCCGTCGAACTCGGGATCGACGACCGGATCGGGGCGATACGCGGTCACCACGCGGCCCTTCCAGCCCGACTGCGCGGATCTTCGCGGTGATGCGCGAGCGGATCGAGCGGCGACTCGGTCGTCGCGATCACCTCGATGTTGAAGCGCTCGAACAGCGCGCGCGGCCGGAACGTCGGCGTTGGCGAGGCACTCGTTGATGCGGTCGAAGCAGCCGGTCGGCGGACTCCGGCGTCAGCCGCTCGTCGATGCCGAACACCGTGGTGGAACGCGTGATCGAGCCAGATGCGCGTCGGCGTGCCGCGGAACAGGTGGTAGTTGCGCGGCGAAGCGATGCCAGATCTTGCGCGCATCCGGTCTCCACCTGGCTCGCCGTCGCCGGCGCGGAATCGCCAGGTCCTCGAGCGCGCACGCCCTGGCTGTACAGCATCCGGAACACGTAGTGATCCGGCGCGATGAGCAGCGCCGACGGCGTTCGGCGAACGGCGCGTCGTCGGCGAACCATTGCGGGATCGGTGTGCCCGTGCGGGCTCACGATCGGCAGATCCTTCACCGTGCGCGTAGAGCCGGCGCGCGAGGATGCGCGTCGCGCCGATCGGCGGGGAACAGCCGGTCAGCGTGGAGATTCAGGGGTATTGCCATGATTGGGCCTCGAGAGTCGTCTAACGGTCACGCAACACCAAGGTGGCGCGCCAGCGTGATTTGCGCGCCGTCGCGGGAATAGCGCGATGACGTTGCTGCGCACGGCCTCGCGGAAGGCGATAGTGCGCGACCAGGATCGGCGCCGAATACGGACTTGAGATCGAGGAAGCCATCGGCGATGGCTCCGGGATCCCCGCCCGCATCGCGCACGATCTCCTCGGAATGTCTGCGGTCAATGGATCCGCGACCGCGATCCGCGCCGTGCGTTCTCGTCGCTGCCGCTTGCATAGCGGATCCATCCCGAAATCGCAAGGGCAAGATGAGCGAAATGCGGCGCCCGCGCCGATGCGGTCGCGCACGGTGCCCAGCAGCCGTTGCGGCAGTTTTTGCGATCCATCCATTGCGATCTGCTAGCAGCGAGTGCGGCAGCGCCCGGTTGCGGAAAGCGCTGCATCAATTGTCGCGCAATAGTCCGGCAGGTCGGTCTCCGGGCGGCCGGACGAGCGCGTGCTGAAATCTCCTCTGACATCTGGCGTTCGACGAGCGTTGCCGAGCAACGGGTCCCGGCGGCAGCCTGCCAGACGAAATCGTGGCGCAACAGGAAGCCGAGATAGGCCAGCGTGGAATGGCTGCCGTTCGAGCAGGCGCAATTTCATCGTCTCGAACGGCGCGACGTCGGCGACGAATTGCGCGCCGGCCTCCTCCCACGCCGGGCGCGCGCCGGCGAAGCATCCTCGATCGACCCATTGGCCGAAGCGCTCCGCGCGCGACCGGCGCTGCATCGTGCACGCCCAGCGAGGCGTCCGCCGTCCGCAAGGTCGGCGTCGGTCGTCGCGGGCACGATGCGGTCGACCATCGTCGAGGGAAACGCGACGTGATCGTCGATCCAGTCGCGCCAGCGCCGGATCGCGTTCGCGCGCGTAGCGCGTGCACGAGTCCCTGCACCATGCGCCCGTTGTGCGGCAGGTTGTCGCAGCAGACGAACGTGAGCGGGCCGGCGTTCGCCGCGCGCCGCTTGCGCCAGGCCGGCGGTCAGGATCCCGACGGCCGACTCCGGCATGTGCGGGATGTGCCAGATCGTGAACGATGTCCGGATGCTCGCGATTGAGCGCACCGGTCGCGGGATCGTGGCAGTAGCCCTTCTCGGTGACGGTCGCAGTCACGATCGCATGTCGCGGGTCGGCGAAGCGCTCGACGAGACCGGCGCGATCGGCGCCCGCAAACAACGCCTGGCGAACGCTGCCGATGACGCGCGCGACCGTACCCGTCGCTGCCCTTCGTGAGCACGGTGTAGAGCCCGTCCTGCGCGGCCAGCGGCTCGATCGCGCGCGGCGTCTTGAGCGACACGCCGCAGATGCCCCAGCGCGGATCGCGCGCGAGGATGTCGTCCGGTGTAGACCGCCTGGTGCGCGCGATGGAAGCGCGCCCAGGCCGAGATGCAGGATGCCGACGGTCACGCGCGCCGGATCGTAAGGCGCGCAGGACGACCGATTGATGGCAGTTGCGCGAAGGTCGACGAGCGACAGGCGACGCATCACGGCGCTCACTTATCCGCCGAGGTAACCGAAGGCCTTGGGCAGCCACAGCGAGAACGCGGGCACGTAGGTGACCAGCATCAGCGCGGCGATCAGCGCACCGTAGAACGGCCAGATCGTGCGCATCACATAGCCGATCGAAACGCCGCCGATCGCGCAGCCGACGAACTGCGTTGTGCCCACCGGCGGCGTGTTGAGGCCGAGCGCGCAGTTGATCAGCATGACCATCCCGAACTGCACCGGGTCCATCCCGAACTGCTGGCAGATCGGCAGGAAGATCGGCGTGCAGATCAGGATCGTCGCCGCCATGTCGAGAAACGTGCCGAGAATGAACAGGATCAGGTTGACGAGGAAGAAGATCATCCACGGGTTGGTCGAGATCGTCGGCCAGCGCCTTGCCGGTCAGCTCGGCGACGCTGTAGATGCTGATCAGGTAGCCGAACGTCGCCGAAATGCCGATCAGCAGCAGGATGATCCCCGTGGTTTTCACCGCCTTCGCGGAGGCCTTCAGGAAGTTCTCCCACGACAGGCTGCGATAGACGAGCGTCGTCATCAGCAGCGCGTAGATCACCGCCACCGACGCCGATTCGGTCGCGGTGAAGACGCCGGACAGGATGCCGGTGATGATGATCACGACGACAAAGAGGCCCGGGACCGACGCGATGAACGACCAGAACACCACGTCCCAGCCCGGAAATTTCCCGGCCGGATAGCCGCGTTTGACCGCGACCAGGTAGCGCGGCCGCCAGGTTGCATAGCGTGAGAATGAGCGCCGGCATCACGCCGGCGAGGATCAGCGCGGCGATCGAAACCTTGCCGCCGGCCGCCAGCGAATAGATGATCATGTTGTGCGACGTGGGCATCAGCGCGCCGACCAGCGCCGCGTGCGTCGTGACGTTGACCGCGTAGTCGGCGGCGTAGCCCTCGCGCTTCATCATCGGGATCATGACGGCGCCCATCGCCGAGACGTCGGCGACCGGCGAGCCTGACACGCCGCCGAACAGCGTGCAGGCGACGACGTTCGACATGCCCGAGGCCGCCGCGGATGTGCCCGACCAGGCTCTTCGCGAACGCGACGATCCGGTCGGCGATGCCGCCGTAGAGCATCAGCTCGCCGGCGAAGATGAAGAACGGAATCGCGAGGAACGAGAACACCGTCATTCCCGACGTCATCCGCTGGAACACGACCGCGACCGGCAGGCCCTCGTAGAGGATCGTGCAGATCGGCCGAAAGTCCGATCGCGAACGCGACCGGCACGCCGAGGATCAGGAACAGCCAGGAACGACAGCGACAGAATCGTCAGTGCCATGCCGGCTCCACTTCGGTGCCGTGAAGTAGCGCAACGATGTGCTCGATGGAAAACAGCAGGATCAAGCGCGCCGGCGATCGCCACCGGCACGTGGTTGAGCCCTCCGGGATGCCCAGCGTCGGGATCTTGTAGTCCATCACCGAGATGGCCAGCAGCGCGCCGTTGTAGGCCATCAGCGCGCCGAAGACGCCGACCAGCCCGTGGATGACGATCTCCGAGCTTCGAACGCGCACGCGCTCGGGCACCAGCACCAGCAGCGATTCCATGCCGATGTGGCCGGCGTCACGGACGCCGACGGCCGCGCCGAACATCGTCACCCAGATCACCAGCACGAGCGCGAGCGCCTCGGCCCACGTCGGGGTGTCGTTCATGATGTAGCGGCCGAAGACCTGGAACGACACGCAGGCGACGATCGCCATCAGGCCGACCACCGCCACCATCAAGCAGGTATTTGGCGAGCGGCGCGCAGAAGCGGGACAGGAGCATGGGAGTACCGGTGGCAATGCGGGCGATGGGCATGAATCCCGGGGCAGCCCGCGGCCCCGGGACGCGGTACGGCGTTATTGCGTGGCCTGCACCTTCTGCACCATGTCCTTCATCTTCGGATCGGTGATGAACTTGTCGTACACCGGCTTCATCGCGTCGGAGAACGATTTCTTGTCGACTTCGACGATCTGCGCGCCGCCGGCCTCGACCTTCTTGCGCGATTCGAGCTCCTTTTCGTCCCACAGCTTGCGCATGTAGGGCACCGACTGCTTCGCCGCGTCGCGGATGATCGTCTGCTCCTGCGGCGTCAGCGTGTCCCAGACCTTCTTCGACATCAGCAGCATCTCCGGCGCCATCGAGTGTTCGGTGATCGCGTAGTACTTGGCGACCTCGAAGTGGCGCGAAGTGTCGTACGACGGCCAGTTGTTTTCCGCGCCGTCGACCACGCCGGTCTTGAGCGCCGTGTACACCTCGCCGTACGGCATCGGCGTCGCGTTGGCGCCCATCGCCTGCAGCAGCGCCACCCACAGGTCGGACTGCTGGACGCGGATCTTCATGCCCTTCACGTCGGCGAGCGACTTGACCGGCTTCTTGACCGTGTACAGCGAGCGCGAGCCGCGAATCGTAGAACGCGAGGCCGATGAAGCCCTGCGCCTCGCAGGCCTTGAGGATCTGGTCGCCGATCGGGCCGTCGAGCACCTTGCGCATGTGCTCCTTCGACCGGAACAGGAACGGCATCGTCGGCACCATCGTCTCGGGGCAGATGTTGTTCATCGGCGCCACGTTGATCCGGACGAAGTCGAGCGCGCCGATCTTCGGTCTGCTCGATCGTGTCCTTCTCGCTGCCGAGCTGGCTCATCGTGTAGACCTTGATCGTGTCCTTGCCGCCGGTCTTCTGCTTGATGATGTCGCTCATGTACTTGACGGCCATCACGGTGGGATAGTCCTCCGGATGGACGTCCGACGAGCGGTACTCCTTGGCCGCAACAGTTGTCGCGACGCCCGCGGCGACGAGACTCGCGGCGATCATTTTCCATTTCGATTGCATTGCGATCCTCCTAGGGACAGTTATGATTGCCGGGACACGTTGCCCGACCTTAGGACCTGCTCGCGCAGTAAGGCGCCCTGCACTCCTTGAACACGGTAGATCATGCGGGTTGCGGATGTTCCTTGACACGGCTCACGAGTTGGGTCGGATTGACGAAGCGCAGCGCGATCAGCAGCCAGGCCAGCGTCACCAGCATGTACACCATCGCCATCGCGTCCACCGATTGCGGCGCGCGCACGCCGGCGGCGAACACCGCGTAATACAACGCCACGACGAGCGTCTGCGAGTCCGGTCCGGCCGTCAGGAACGTGAGCTCGAACAAGGCGATCGTGCGCACGAGCACCAGCAGCGACGCCGCAAGAATGCCGGGCCCGAGCAACGGCACCAGAACGTGCCAGAACATGCGGCCGGTGTTCGCGCCGAAGACGCGCGCGGCGGACTCGAGGTTGGGATCGATCTGCTCGATGAACGGCGTCATGACGAGAATCACGAACGGCGCGGCGGGGATGAGGTTGGCGAGGATCACCCCGTAGATCGTGCCCGCGAGCTGGGCCTTGTAGAGCACGGTGGCCAGCGGAATGCCGTACGTGATCGGCGGCACCATCAGCGGCAGCAGGAAGAGCAGCATCAGCAGCCGCTTGCCCGGAAAATTGCGGCGCGCGAGCGTGTATGCGGCAGGGACGCCGATCAGCAGCGCCAGGAACACCACCGCAAACACGACCTCCACCGTGACCCAGAGGATCTGGTCGAGCTGGAATTCCTTCCACGCCGACACGTACCAGTTCGTCGTCCATCCGTCCGGCAACCACGTGCCGAGCCAGCGCCGGGCGAACGAGATTGGTCGCGACCGCGGCGATCATGAGGCCGATGTTGACCAGGAACAGCGTCATCAGGCCGCAGCAGCAGGCCCGCGCCACGCGCGCTCGAGCCACGTCCGGTGCCTGGTGTCGCGCTGCGCTCACCCTTTTCCTCCGGTCACCGGGCCCGCGGTACATGAGGTTGCGCACGCCCAGCACCGCCGCGACGATGACGAGCTGCACGAAGCCCATGATCATCGCAATCGCCGAGGCCAGCGAATAGTCATATTGCTCGAACGCCGCCTCGTACGCGGCGATCGAGATCACCCGCGTCGGACCCGCGGGCGAGCCCAGCAGCACTGCCGACGGAAACACCGAGAAGGCCTGCACGAAGGCCAGGCAGAAGCACATGGCGAGGCCCGGTGCCAGCAAGCGGCAGGTAGATGCGGTCGGAACTGCGCCCGCGGATTGGCGCCGAGGGTCGACGCCGCGCGCGCCAGAACCGGGTCGATGCCCGTGATGTACGAGAGGATCAGCAGGAACGCGAACGGGAATCCCGAGATCACCAGCGAGATCAGCACGCCCCAGTAGTTGTGCGTCAGGCGGATCGACCCCTCGTACAGATGAAAGAACTGCAGGAACTGCGAGAGCCATCCCTTCGGCCCGAAATAGGTCAGCATGCCTTCGGCGATCAGCACCGTCCCCAACGTGATCGGAACGACCAGGATCGTCGTCGCCCAGCGCTGGTATGCGCGATTTCACCCGCATCTTGAACGCAATCGGCAGCGCGAGGCCGACGTTGATCAGCGTCGCCGGCAGCGCGAGGCGCAATGTCGTCCAGATCGTCGGCCACAGGTTGTCGGTGGTGAAGAAGTGCGAATAGTTCGCCAGCGCGCCGCCCTCCTTCGGGGTTGAACGACAGCGCGAGCCCGTACAGGAACGGATAGACGAAGAGCAGCAGCATGAACGCCGCCGCCGGCATGACGAGCAGGAGCGCGCGATCGAACGGCGCGTGCGGGGTGCCGATCACCGCCGCTGCGCTATTCATGCGGATAGACCAGCGTGCGCTCGACGGGAACATGCACCTGCACCGCGTCGCCCACCCTGGGCGTGCCCGTCGCGCGGACATGCAGCAATGTGCCGGACGCGGTCACCACATCGACCAGCGAATCGCGCCCGCAGTATTCGACGTTGTCGATCGCGCCCGGAAATCGTGTTCGCGCCGTTCGGCCGCCACCCAGCACGAGCTCCTCCGGCCGCATGGCGACGATGGCGCGCCCATCCGCCAGCGGCTGCTTGCGTACACCGGTCAGCGCGGATGTCAGGGCCCTGTCAGCGTCACGCGCTCGCCGCGTTTCGCTTTCGACGGCGAGCTCGATGACGTTGCGGTAGCCCATGAAGCGCGCGACGTGCAGGTTGGCGGGCTGGCCATAGACGTCGTGCGGCGCGGCGATCTGCTGCACGACGCCGTCCTTCATCACGACGATGCGGTCGGCGAGCGAGAGCGCCTCGTCCTGATCGTGCGTGACGTAGATCGTCGAGCGGCCGAGCTCGCTGTGGATGCGCCGGATCTCGGCGCGGGTCTCGATGCGCAGCTTGGCGTCGAGGTTCGACAGCGGCTCGTCCATCAGGACCAGCGGCGGCTCGATCACGATCGCGCGGGCGATGGCGACGCGCTGCTGCTGCCCGCCGGAGAGCTGGCCGGGCAGCTTGTGCTCCTGTCCGGTCAGCTGGACCAGCGTCATCGCGTGCGCGACGCGCGGCGCGATCGTCGGCGTCGCTCAGACGCCGCGCATCTTGAGTCCGAAGCCGACGTTCTTCGCGACGGTCATGTGCGGAAACAGCGCGTAGTTCTGGAACACCATGCCGAAGCCGCGCTTCTCGGGCGGCAACGTGTCGATGCGCGTCGCGTCGAGCCAGATGCTGCCGCCGGAGAGCTGCATCAGCCCGGCGATGCAATTGAGCGCGGTCGACTTGCCGCAACCCGACGGTCCGAGCAGCGCGATGAATTCGCCGCGCTGGATCGTGAGCGTCAGCTCGTTCAGCGCCGCGAACGCGTGGCCGCCCGCGCCGGCGAAACGGCGCGTGACACCGTCGAGTCTCAATTCATTGAAATCGTGATCCATAGAACGGCGTCACCCTGATGTGCAATCCTCGGCGAAGCAAGGGACCTGCTTGGCGCGGTCCCCTGCTCCTGCACGATGGCGTTACTTGGTTTTTTGTGCGCCGACCTGCTGGTCCCAGATCTTGAACGCCTCGACCTGTGCCGAGGGCGGCAACGACTGCGTGTGCGGAAACTCCGCCAGCCACGCTATCGTATTCGGGCCGGCCGTATTCCTTGATCGCGTCCTGGGACTCCTTCGGCGCCATCGACAGCGGCACGTTCTTCACCGCCGGGCCCGGATAGAAGTAGCCCTTGTCGTAAGTGTAGGCCTGCGCCTCCGGCGTCAGCAGGTACGCCATGAGGTCGAGCACGGCCGCCACCTTTTCCGGGCGCCACACCTTTCGGGATCGTCATGTAGTGCGCGTCGTTGACCCACGTCATGCCCTTGAACGGCGTGACCTTGTAGTCCTTGGGCACGATGCCGAGCACGCGCGGATTGATGTCCCAGCCGGTCATCGTGACGCGTGATGTCGCGCGAGCCCTCGCCCAATTCCTTCATCACGGCGCCCGTGCCGGTCGGGTAGTACTCGATGCAGCTGTTGAGGTCCTTCAGGTACGCCCAGGTCTTGTCCCACCCCTTCACCGGATCCTTGGGATTGCTGTCGCCCAGGATGAAGGGCAATCCCATGATGAACGTGCGTCCAGGTCCCGAGTTGGCGGGCCGCGCGTAAATCAAGCGGTTCGGATTGGCCTTGCACCACGCCAGCAGCTCCGCCGGCGTCGTCGGCGGCTGCTTGACCTTCGTCCGGGTTGTACTCGACCAGCGGACCGGCCGGCATGAACACGACGGCCACGCCGTAGTCCTGCGCCAGTTCCTGCATCTTGGCCGCCGCCGGCTGGTAGTTCGCCATCAGGTTCGGAAACTTCGCCGCATGGTCCGGGCAACACCTTCATCAGCACGCCCTGATCGATGCCGGCCGCGAGGAAATCGGTTCCCGTGAGCACGAGGTCGATGTCGCTGCGTCCCGCGCCTTGCATCGCTTTCAGCTTGCCGGGAAGCTCTGGCGCCGGCGCCTTGGTGATAGGTGACCTTGGAAATCGACCTCCGGATGCTTCTTCACATAGGCGTCGATGGCATCCTGTGTCAGGGCAAGATCGCCCGCGACGTCGACGATGTTGATGGTCACGGGGCCCTTCGGCTGCGCCGATGCGGGGCGATACGCCGACGGCCACCAGGGCTGCCGCGCCCAATGCGGCCGCAAACACCTGCAATGCCAATCGATGTCCGCCCACAAACAAAACCTTCGCTGCACTCATGCTCTCTCCTCCTTCGTGGTTCAACTCATTTCCCAACGTCGGTCGCCGCGACTTGCGGCCACCCCGTATTTGTCTGCGTGTGGTATTAGGCCCCGCCAACGCCCGCAGGCCCGCTTGCGCGCCGCCGCCGCCGCCCGCTTTTTCCGTCATCCCCGGCTTGTCGTTCACGCCACGCTGGAATTCGCGCACGACGCGGTCGAGATGACGGTGCATCGCCGCGCGCGCCGCATCGGGGTCCCGTGCCATCAGCGCCGCCAGGATTGCCGCATGATCGTGGATGGTCCGGCGCGCGAGGCGCTTTGGTGTGGAAGTGCCGCTGCATCCGGCCCCAGAGTTCTGCGCGCTGGTTCCAGAGTCCTTCAACGACCAGTTCCAGCGAGCCATTGCCCGTTGCCTTCGCGATGCCGAGATGGAAATCGCGGTCGGACTCCCTCGCGTATCGTGAAATCGTCCACGTGGGCGGTCATGCGCACGATCGATTGCCGCAGTTCCTCGAAGTCTTCCGGCTTTTGCGCATGACGGCCGCGAGCGCAGCGACCTCGCCTTCGACCAGCGTCCGCGCGCTCAGCAATTCGAAAGGGCCCGGGCCCTTGTCTCCGGCCATTGCGGCCGAGCCGGAACCCGCCGTAACGAAGACCCCGGCGCCCACCCGCACTTCGACCAGGCCGCCGATTTCCAGCGAGATGAGCGCTTCGCGCACCGAGGTCCGCGAGACCCCGAGCAACGAGGGCCAGCTCGCGTTCGGCAGGCAAGCGCGAACCGTGCGCGAATTCGCCGTTCCCGATGAGACCGGCGATCTGGTCGGCGATTTGGCGATAGAGCCGACGCGGTTCGACGGTCTGCAGCGGCAAGACGGCTCCTCGTTGCGAGGCCCGGTTGATTCCGGGCACGAATGCGACTCCGGTCGCGGGCAGGATGAAACCGCGCGCCTCGGCGCATGGTAGTCCCCGCGCGCAATGTGGTCAAGTGGTCCAACCACCGGGCCAGAACGACCGCAGCCCGCCGGCTAGTCCGAGCGATGAAATGTCCCGACTTGCCGCCGGATTTTCCAGCAGTCGGATGTTCTCGATCCGCATCGCGCGATCGGTTGCCTTGCACATGTCGTAGATCGTGAGGAGTCCGGCAGCAGCGGCCGTCAGCGCCTCCATCTCGACCCCGGTGCGGGCGAGCGTTTCGGCGGTCACCTCGATCGCAACCGCAGAGCGCGTCGGCGGCAAATGCAAACTCGACGGCCACGCGCGTCAGCGGCAGCGGATGGCACAAGTGGGATGAGATCGGCGGTCCGCTTGGCCGCCTGTATGGCGGCGATTCGCGCGACGCCCAGAACGTCGCCCTTTTTCGCGCCGCCACCGCGAATCAGCGCCAGCGTTTCCGGCTGCATGACGATGCGCCCTGCCGCGCGCGCCACACGCCTGGTTACATCCTTGGCAGCCACGTCGACCATGTGCGCCTGACCGCGCGCGTCGAAGTGGGTAAAATGGGAATGGAGCATGGCGCCCAGCCGGGCGTGCGGCGCCGGTGGCGGTTTGCGCCTTCGGTGCTGCGGACTTCGCCGCCGTTGCCGCCTTGCGCGAACGCGCCACTCTCGCCCTTCGTTGAACTTGGATGTTCGCCGGGAATCTTAGCACCATCACATGATGTCAATTTCGTCTGACGTCGCACCTTGGCTTCGCCGCCGATCGGCGCGGAAAATCAAGCGCGCGCCGCCGTGTCCGGGCGTGGACCGCCGTACTCGTCGCGTTCGCGCTCGCGGTCGCGCCGGTGACATCGCCGCCGCTGATGCCAGCCGCCGCCGCGCAGACGCCCACGGATTCGGGCGATCTCAACAAGTACGGAGCAGTTCCGCAGGCTTCGCCGCCGGCAACCACGCCCCTAAGGGCGGCGTCCCAGCGTACAGTTCCATTGGCGGAGCCGCCGCCTCCAGCCGCGTCCAATTCGAAGCTGCCCGAGTGGGCGACTCGTCGCAGACCATGATGTCTCCCGCGCAGGAGCGCAAGCTGGGCGAGGCCATCGTGCGCCAGATTCGCGGCGCCGGCGGGTACCTCGATGATCCGGAAGTCAACGATTACCTGAACGAGCTCGGCAACCGGCTGGTCACTTCTACCCGCGATGTCAGGCAGGATTTTGTTTTCTTCGCGGTCCCGGATCCCCAGATCAACGCCTTCGCGCTGCCCGGCGGATTCGTCGGCGTCAACACCGGGCCTCATCCTGCTGGCGCAAAACGAATCGCAATTGGCGAGCGTACTTGCGCACGAAATCTCCCACGTCACGCAGCATCACGTGACGCGAATGCTCGCCAATCAGCAAAACGTGCTCATGACCGCATCGCGGGCCTCGCGCTGGCCATCCTGGCGTCGAAGGTCGGCGGCTCGAACTCGGGCCAGGCGACGTCGGCGGCGATCGCAGGCAGCCAGGCGCTGTCGGCGCAGCATGCAGATCAATTTCACCCGCGAGAACGAATACAGAAGCCGACCGCGTCGGCTTCTCGCGCCTGGTCGCCGCGGGTTTCGACCCGAACGCGATGGGCGCGTTCTTCGAACGCCTGCAGCGCTCCAGCCGCTTCGTCGAAGGCAACGCGCCGTCCTATCTGCGCGATCACCCTGTCACCTACGAGCGCATCGCGGAGGCCAAGACCGGGCGCAGGACTTGCCCTACAAGCAGGTCCCGGACTCGCTGGATTTCCACATGGTGCGGGCGCTGTTGCAAAGCTATCAGGGCGAGCCGCGCGAACAGGTCGCCAATTTCGACCGCGCGATTGCCGAGAAGAAATACAACAACGAGGTCGCCGAACACTATGGCCTGGTCGCCTCGTTGCTGCGCGCAAGGATATTCCGCGCGCCAAAGGTCGAGCTGGCCAAGCTGGAAAAGATCGCGCCGCCGCATCCGATGGTCGAGGCGATGGCCGGCAACGTGTTGATGGGTGCGAATGAATCCGCGGCAGCCGTCGCGCGCTTCGAGTCCGCGCTCGCCCGCTATCCGAACAAGATGCAGCTGATCCACGATTATCCCGAAGCGCTGATCAAGGCCGGCCGGCCGGCGGACGCGTCGGCATTCGCCGAGCGCGAACTCCTCCGCTTCCCCGGCGAAGGTCCGCTGCACGAAATCGCGGCGCGCGCGTACGCAGCGCAGGACAAGCGCCTGAAGCAGCATTCGAGCATCAGGGAGAGTTCTACGCGTGGATCGGCAACCTGCCGCTGCGCCATCGACCAGTTCCAGCTCGCGGCCAAGTCGGGCGACGGCGATTTCTACCAGTTGTCGGTCGTCGAGTCCCGCCTGCGCGTGCTGCGCCAGGAGATGGCCGAGCAGCAGCGCGCGTGGATTCAGCCGGTCGGGATAGGGCGGGCTGGCCGGGACGTCCTTGCGAATCAGGTCCAGGTTCCAGTCCGGGCCAAGCCCCGATCGCAGGGGCTTTTTCAATCCGACAAGGTCATTTAACGGAGTTTCTTCTGCAGAACCCACCCGACGAGGATTTGCGCAAACCAGCACCGTGATCGGCCGCACCCGGTGCCACATGTCGGATTGAAAGAAGAGTCGCGGTGCCCAGAGTTTCAACTTTTCAAAGGTCAGGGCGCGTTGCTCATGTTGGGGCCGTAGACCTCCTGAGATCGAGGCTGCCCACCCTCGAATTCGTCGTTGAGGAAGGACCGAGAAGCTCACCTTTCGGACTCGCATGTCGGGATAGGGAGCGTCCGCCTGGTCGGTGTCGCGACAGCCATATTCGTCGCTGCGCGAGTACTCCGTGTATTAGCGATGCGCGACAGACATCGAGGTTATCAAATCCCAACCCGCATCCTTGTTGCGAGGATTTCGCATTACTCAAAGGCCGCTGAAAGGAGCCCGGGGATCCCTGATCCAGACGACATCCGGACCTGCGTCTGGTATTGCCGCCTCGGAGGTTTTCGACTTTTGAAGCCTCCCGGGCTTGCCGCCGGACAAAGTCTTCAACGGTTGGCAAGAACTGGGGAGTGAGCTCGTAGCTATCATGAACCACTTGCCATATATCTCATTTTGGTGCCTTTTGACCGGAACGCCTTCTCCGACGAGGCACTGCGACCGCACCGGCTGTCGTAAATGACGGTATCGCCGGCCCCTTTCCGATCACTAGAGTGATCGCCTGCGCGCGGGGATCGGTTGCGCGCGCGCCACCTGCGGGAGGGGCCGTCGTGGCGATCCTCATCGTCGATGATCATCCCGCTGATACTGCACGCGCTGGAGCAGGTGCTGCCAGCAACTCGACCGACGGCTCGAGGTGTTTGGCGCGGTCGACCGGGCGCAAACGCTGACGCTCCTCGCGCGCCATCCCGACTGCGGCTGGTGTTGCTCGACCTCACGCTGCCCGGTGCTCGCGGCCTCGACCTGCTGGCGGAACTGCGCCGCCGGCCGTTGCTGCCGATCGTCGTGCTATCGGCGACGCACGACCGCGCGACCGTGTGGGCGCTGCGATCGCCGCCGGCGCGCGCGGCTTCATCGCCGAGACGGCAGAGTCCGCGTCAGGCTCCTCGACGCCATCGAGAGCAGTGCTCTCCGGGCGGCAGGCATCACCGACCGACTCTCGGCGCCGCGCGCGTCGATCAAGAGGCGTGCCGGTCGACGCGCTGGGCCTCACGCAGCGGCAATCGGATGCGTCCTCCTGCTTGCTGGTGCAGGGCAAATCCAACAAGCTCATCTGTCGCGATCTACGGCTATCGAAGGTACAGTCAAGGTTCACGTCAGCGCCATTCTCAGGCGCTGAACGTGCATTCGCGCTCGCAGGCGATCGTCGGAGCTCGCCCGCCGCGGCATCACGGTCGAGCACGTGACGCAAGCTGACGGGCGCTCACCCCCTACCCACACCTACCTCACTTTCTGCGTCACTGCCCGGACCGTCCGATCGTGTCGCCGCCTCGCCGGCATCGCACCCGCACTGGTCGCGCGCGCGCACGTGCGGACCAGGTCGAGAACTCTGGCGCAGGCTGGCGCCGCACATCGTCTGTCGATACTGGGCGCGCTGCTGCTGTGTTGGTGCAATGTGGGGGCAGGCGCCGCCGCTGGCTGATGTGCGGCAGCCAGGCTTGGCAGCGCGTAACGCGCCGTCAGCTGCGTAATGGAAGCGTGCGCAACCCGGACTCGGCTGCGGCGCCGCGCTGGGGCAGAATGCTGGGTCATCGGATGACGCTGGGCGGCGCGTTGTGGGGCATCGCGGCCGGTCACGATGTATCCGGATCGCCACCACCAGGCGCTATTGATCGTCTGTCTTTCGGCGTCGTGCTGGGCGGATTGAATCTCACCGCCGTGTACAAGCCGGCGTTCTACGGCTTCGTCATCCCCGCCCTGGTGCTTGCTCATTTGCCGCGAGGCGCTGGTCGCCGACCAGGTCACGCCTTCACCGCGCTGGTGATGAGCGTCGTGCTCGGAGTTCGTGCTCGCGTTCGGGCTGCACCTCAATAACGTGCTGACACGCTCGCTCGCGATACGTTACGAAAACATCGACCTCATCATCGACGGCTCAAGAGCCAGACGCGTGCGCGCACGAAGCCCGCGCGCCGCGGCCGAGGCAGCCAATCGTGCCAGAGCCAGCTGCTCGCGGCGGCGAGCCATGACCTCCGGCAACGCGTTGCATGCGCTGGGCCTCGCTACGGCGGCGCTCGCGCGCGCGCGCGCGACACGCCGTGGCGATCGCTGGTCGGCAACGTCCAGAACGCCGTCGCGCGCTCGAGGCGCAATTCGCGCAGCTGCTCGACCTGTGCGACGAAGCTCAAGCCGGGGCCGTGATGCCGGGACGCTCGCGCGTCGCCGCTGCGCGCCGCTGTTGCGCGCGCGTGCGCAGCCGGAATTCAGGCCACAGGCGGCAGGGCGAAGGACTCTGCGCTGTGCCACGCGCCTCGCGGTCGACAGCGACGCGGCGCTGCTCGAGCGCATGGTCGCAACCTGGTCGCGCAATGCGGTGCGCTACGTCGCGCGGCGGCATCCTCGCATCGGGGGCGGCGCAGCGGTGGCAAACGTGGTCGGTGGTCGTCGCCGATACCGGTATCGGCATCGCGCCGGAACACTGCGACAGGATCTTCGAGGAGTTCTACCAGGTACGCAGCGGACGCGAAAGCGCGGCGGCGCCGAGCAGATGGGCTCAGGTTTGCCATCGTGCGCCGCCTGGCGAAATCGCTGGACCACGACGTCGCGTTAGCCTCGCGCGTGGGAACCGGATCCCTGCTTTCATCGCGTGCCGAGGGCGGCGGACGCCGCACATGCCTTCGGCACAGCGCCGGGTCGGATTGCGTCTGCCGGCCGGGTCGCTCGCCGGCATCGCTCGTAGCGGTGGTGGACGACGACCCGGCTGCGATCGATGCCATGGCTCGAGCTGTGCTCGATCTGGGGCGCGGGGTCGTCGTGGCGGCCGCGATGCGCGGACACTGCTCGATGCACTGGGGCGATGCGGGCGCTACCCCGATCTGTCGTCGCGGACCTGCGCCTGGCGTGAGGCGCCAGCGGCGTAATCACTGTGCGCGCGCTGCGCGATGAATTGGGCTTTCGCGGTTCCTGCGCCCTGATCGTCTCCGGCGATACCAGTCCGGCCGTGCAGGCGCGCGCGGCGCGCTCCGCGGGCACTGACGCTGCCTCTCCAAGCCCGTCGCTGCCACCGTACTCGAAGGCCGTGGCGACGGCGCTGGTCACGCACGGCGCCGTTACCGCGCGGCCGTGCTCGTCCAGACAGGCAGAGGCGCCGGGTAGGATCGCGGCGCATGCGACCCGACCGGCGGTCGGAGGAAGTGGCGGTCCCGCGCCGGCTCCCACGGGGTATGGCGCCGGAGTCGTTTAAGCGGACCGTCGTTGTCGTGCTGCGAGCCGCTATCTCGCGGCCTCCAGAGTTGTCAGAGTACATGAATCCCAAGTCGGCGGTCGCGAACTTTGCTCAGGTTCAGGAATACCTGGCGCGTGTCGCGCTCCGGCATGCCAGGTACTTGCGAGCGTTCCCCGACCTGATCGACCGAGGTCGTCGGAATCCAGCGCACCGTTGCTGCCTGAATCTGTCCGGCCCCTTGACGGTGAGGTCCGGGAACTTTCCATACATGTCGCCGCCCTTCACCGCGCCACCGAGAACGAGATGATGGCCGCCCCAGCGTGGTCCACACCTGCATTGCCATTACCGATGAACGTGCGGTTGAAGTCCGGAACTGGTGAACTGCGTGACCATCGAGTCGACGCCGTCGGCGACCGTGTAGTCGTAGAACGCCTTCATCGCCAGCGCCAACTGATTGAGCAGCGTGGTCTGGCTGGTGACGGTTGTCGAATGCGTGTCGTAGCCACCCATGCGTGACGAAGAAGAACTGGCGCTGGGCACCGGTCGCCAGCCCGGGCGTTGATGAGGCGCGCCACCTGCTTCAGCTGTTGTGCAATGCCCGTGTTGAGTTGTGCTCCGCCGACGGTGAATGCGGTCTGGATCACCGGGGGCAGCGTGGCCTCACGGGATCGGATTGGCCGTGGCATTCGGCGAGCAGCGCCTGTGCCATGATCGCCGATCCGCCGGCGACCTACGGCGTTCGTCTTGCCCGTATTGAGCAGTGCTTGCAGCACGCGTTGAAGCGCGCGACCTGGTCGGGCGCGGCGCCTTGTCCGGTGACCGTCACGCCACCATTCGACGGGATCACCAGCGGCGCCGTCGACTTGGCACCGATCGTGGAACAGCTGCTTGCCGGACACGGAAATGGTCACGGGAATGAGGGAGCTTGCGTTGGAGGCGACGACGCTTGGCTGATCCGCCGAGCGGCCGCCCCAACCCGTCAGCACCGACGCACCCGGTTGCTGGCCCATCCAGGCACTCTGCTGGTCCGAATGCGAGAACAGGTTTTGCGGCCGGACCGGTTCCGCCTTGTACTGCGCCTGTGGTCAGCGGTTGCGATCAGCGTCCCGGCATTCGCGATCACCGCAAGCTTCCGCTCGTGTAAGTCGGGGCGAGCGGGGCAAACGAGGGATGGAATCCGCTGACTGCTTGCCGGCGCTGGCAGCGGTGAACGGCAGCAGCTGCGCGATCGCGTGATCGCGCACATTGGACGCCGGGGTGCGGACGGCAATACGTAACT
>ERZ1370068.9027-contig-7836_pt1 | contig 18642 bp, 28 predicted proteins | sample MGYA00561227_ERZ1370068 | MGnify/ENA primary metagenome ERZ1370068 (study PRJEB38410, sample SAMEA6850437) | metagenome | study: Metagenomic assessment of the ecological functions of the soil: analysis of the soil microbiota associated with the...
GAAGCTGGTTCCATCTGATCGCTATCAGGTCGAGGAATCCACGTGCGCCCGACGAGAGATTGACCTTGCTCTCACGCCCGTAGACCCACGTCACCGGAATCTCGCGGATCACGAAGCCCGCGCGTCGCGCGAGGAACAGGATCTCGACGTCGAAGCCAAAGCCATCGAGGCGCTGCAACGGGAAGAGCGCCTGCGCCGCGCGGCCGCTGAACAGCTTGAAGCCGCACTGCGTGTCGTCGATGCCGCGCAACACGAGCAGCTTCACGATCCAGTTGAACACGCGGCCGATCGCGTGCCGCGACCACGGTTCGCCGACTCGCACGGCGCCGTGTGCTTCGCGCGATCCGATGAGGACGTCGCCGCTCCCGCGAGCTGCCGCGTCCAGAAATTGTTTGAGCTCCGAGATTGGCATCGAGAGATCGGCATCGGCCAGAAAACGCCACGCGCCGCGCGCCGCGATCATTCCGCGCCTGACCGCCGCCCCTTTGCCGGCGTGTGCCGCGCGTATGAGCTTCACTCGCGCATCACCATTCGCGATCTGATCGACAATCGACGCCGTTCGATCCGTGCTCCCGTCGTCGACGACGATCAGTTCGGCGTCGACAGCAAGACGATCGATTTCCGCCGCGACCTCGGCGATCGTGCGGCCGATCCGCGCTTCTTCATTGAACGCGGGAATGACCACTGAGAGGAGTCCCGGCCGCATCGAGGCGATGAGCGTACCACTTAGGGGGTTGCCTTGACTTCGGTGCCGTCCCTTCCTACACTTGCCGAGCTTACGCCGACGCGCGTCGGGGCCGCAGTTCCTCCTTGGCTTCATACGTCCGCTCATCGAGCGGTCCTCGAAGCGCCTGAGATTGTCTCAGGCTTTCGCGCATCGGAGGGACACGGCTATGCCGACCGGGACTATCGCACGTCTCCTCATCGATAAAGGCTTTGGATTCATCCGCGATGAAGGCGGCATCGAACATTTCTTCCACCGCAGCGCTGTCCGGGGCGCCGTCTTCGAGCTGTTGCGCGAAGGGCAGCGGGTGGATTTCACCGCCGAGGATTCGACCAAGGGTCCGCGCGCCGGAGATGTTCGACTGATCGAAGGTTAACCCCGACTACAGGCCCGGCCCCGGCGGGGCCGGGGACTGCATTCTTGTCTGCCCCAGGTTCCTCCCCACGACGCACGTTCTTCCGCACGCTCCTCATCGTCGGCCTGATCACGCTCGCGCTGGTTGTCTATGGCGCGCTGAACGTGGGCCGGTTCCTGACGAAAGAAGATTCCATTCAGAAAGCGGACGCCATCGCTGTCCTCGCCGGCACGCGGTTGGATCGTCCGCTCGAAGCGGTCGATCTATACAAGGCAGGTTATGCGCCGTCGATTCGTGCTGACGCACGAAACGCCGGAACGCGCGCTTGGCATCGTCGCCCGGCGCGGCGTCACCTTGCCGGTCAAAGCGGATGAAGCCCGCGACGTGATGATCAAGCTCGGTGTGCCCGAGTCAGCCATCATCCTGCCGGCGCGCATCCACGACAACACCGCGCAGGAGGCGGAGACGCTCCGCGAGCTTGCGCGCCAGCGCGGATGGCATCGCATCATCGTCGTCGACGTCGCCCTACCATCTTCGTCGGGCGGGCTTTGCGATACGGCGGGAGCTGAAGGGAACGAGGCGTCGCGGTAGAAATGCGTGGAACGCGGTACGAGCCGGCGAACCCGGCCCGCTGGTGGACCAGTCGCGAGGATCTACGCTGGGTGTTCGATGAGGGAACCAAGCTGGTCGCGCACGAGCTCGGCCTTGGCGCGTGACGCCCCTGCTCAACCCTCGGATCGGATGTTGCCCGCGCGCGGCCGCTTTCGCAGACGGCTCTTCGTCGAAACTGACGCGCTGACCTTCGTTGAGCTGCTCGAACGCGCCGGCCGTCACCGAACTGCGATGGAAGAACCACTCCTGACCACCATCATCACGGATGAAGCCGAATCCGCGATCCCTGACCAACCGTTTAATCGTGCCGTTCGCCACGTCGACGTCCCTCCGCGGGCCGTCGCCAGACGGCCCTGCGGTAGTCCCATCAAGTTTCGTTCCGTTCACGCCTATCTGAACAATCTGCGCCATGCGGACAGCGGCTTCAGCTCACCCGTTGCCGGCTGAAGCGTCGAAGATCTTCGGCGCGACTCGCGGACGCGAATGCCGGGTCGGCTGTCGAGCATGACGCTCGCAACACCGCGGCGAGCGACGATGCGCGAGTAGTCCGCGGCGAAGGCAGCCACGTCGTCCGCATCGAGCAGCGCGTTCGGATGTTCGGACAGCATGATCCGCGGATCCGGCCCGAGCGCGCGCCCGAGCCGCAGGCGCAGCCGTGCGGATGAGCTCAATGCGCCGACCGGGCGTCCCATATCACCCGGCGATAGACCGACCTCCGCGGCGATGGTTTCCACCTTCGCGCGTATCGCCGCATCGACGTCATGGAGCGCCATCGTCAACGGCATCGTGAGGTTCTCTTCGACGGTCATGTTGTCGAGCAGGACCGCGCGCTCGCTGAGAATGCCAAAGGAATCAAGCGACGAGAGCCAGGTGTCGGCATCTTCAATGGTGGTGGTTGGCCGGCCGAAGATGCGAATCTCGCCGGAGTCCGGCACCGTGGCAGCGGTGATCAGATTGACGAGCACCTCCGCGGCTGCTTGATCGAAGCCGAGGAGCGCAATCGATTCGCCCTCGCGCACTTCGAGCGCGCGGACACGAAGCGGACGAAGACCTCGATAATCCTTCTGCACGTTCCGTACGTCGATGGCGACGACGGTCGTGTCAGGCATGCGCTGCGGCGTCGCGGAGGCGAAGCCAGGCTTCGCCGGGAGCAGAGACGGCGCCCGGTTCCAAGCCGTGCGACGGATCGCCATGAAAATCCGAGCCGCCGGTAACCAGCAGCTTCAGATCGTCCGCGAGCACGCGGTAGTGCTCGGTCGAGGCCCTGTCGTGATCCGGATGGTAGGCCTCGAGCGCATCGGAGACCAGCGTTGACGTACGCCGAAATCCTTGCGTCCACGGCGGTCTGTCCACGGGTGGGCGAGCGACGCGACGCCATGGGCGCCGTGCAGGATCGCGATCACCTCTTCGGGCGGCGGCCCGGCGCGAGGGACGAACGCGGGACGGCCTGTGGCGAGCCAGCGGTCGAATGCTTCGCGCGTGTCGACGACGTAACCTGCGGCCACCATCGCACGCGCGATCTGTGGACGCCCGACCGACCTGCCGCCCTCCTGACGCGCCTCGCGCAATCAGCGGTCCGGTGTCGATCGGCATCCCCAGCTGCGCCAGGCGATCGCCAACGGCCATGACGCGCGCGATGCGATGCGTGCGCTGCCGCATGAGGAAAGCTGACAACTGAATGTCCGCGGGATCGATGAAGTACCCAAGGATGTGAACATCACGCCCTGCCTCGACCGCGGTGATCTCGATCCCGCCGACGGTTTCGATTCCACGCACGCTCGCCGCCGACCGGACGTCATCGATTGCCGCCGTCGTGTCGTGGATCGGTGACAGCCATGACGGTGCACGCCTGCTGCGGCGGCGCGGTCGACGAGCTCCTGCGGCGAACAGCGGCCGTCGGAGGCGGTGGTGTGGAGGTGGAGGTCGATGGTCACCGCGCGCGGATGCGCGCGATGCGAGAGCAGTCGAACCGTGACGCGGAACCGCTTGCCGGCTGCGACCCTGCCGCTTGACCAGCGCGCGGTACTCCGGACGAGCAGGTCGAGATGCTCGCGCTCCTCGTCGGCGAACTCGAGGAAGATCTGCTTGCCCTCCGAATCCTCGAAGCGCTCGCCGTAGCTTCTTGAAGAACCGGTGCGAGCTGCGCTCGCAGCGGATGCCGATGAGCAGCGCCTGCTGATCGTTGACGCCGCGCAGCAGCCGATCGGCGCCTTCGGCGAACAAGCCGTTCGCGGCGCCCTTGAAGAAGAGGAACGTCGGCCGCGACTCGAGCTGCGGATCGCGCTGCCAGCAGCTCGCGGTAGCGCTCTTCGAGCTTGCCGAGATGCTCCTTCTCTTCCGAGCGCCAGATCCTGGAACACCTTGCGGCCGCGCGCATCGCGCGTGACCTGCGCGCGCGCGGGCGTAGAACTCGAGCCCGCTGCGCTCGGTGGCGATCGCAATCCGCAGCGCATCGCGCGCGAACAGCGAGGTCCGGTGTGGCCGCGGCTCCGAGCTGCCGTGACGTCCGGTGCGGCACTCCTCGCACGTGCCGTAAATCTGGACGACGCTCTGCGACGGGCTGAAGCTGCGCGCGGTCGCGACTTCCTCGACGAGCGCCTCGATGTCGGAGCTGAGGAACTCGAACGAGCGGCTGCAGGTCTTGCAGATCAGATGGAAGTGACGCGGCTGCCGGTACGAATGCTCGAAGCGGAACCGCCCTTCGCCGAAATCGACCTTGCGGGCGATGCCGGCGTCCACCATCCACTGCAGCGTGCGGTAGACGGTGGCGCGGCTGATCCGTTGATCTTCGCGGCGGATGAGATCGACGAGGTCGTCGGCGCTGAGGTGCCCTTCCTGGCGCAGGAACACGTTGACGATCTGTTCCCGCTTGCTGGACCGTTTGCCACCATCCGGCTTCAGCCGGCTGAGATCGGAAGGTTGCTGTTCATGGCGGTACGGCCAGCTGGCGCGATTGGCCGCGACCTCGAGGTCCGCGGCCTTAGACGCTGAAGGAGCTGCCGCACCCGCACGTGGATGTGGCGTTCGGATTCTTGATCGTGAAGCCGCCGCCCGGTCACGGTATCGACGAAGTCGACCTCGGCGCCCTTGAGGTAACTGATGCTCACCGGGTCGATGAACAGCTTGCACGCCGTTCGACTCGTAACACCTGGTCGCCGACGCCGCCGCTTCCTCGATCATCAGGCCGCACTGAAAGCCCGAGCAGCCGCCGCCCTGCACGAACACGCGCAGGCCGCTGCCGACCTTGCCTTCTTCCGTGAGCAGCTCGCTGATCTTCGAGGCTGCCGTCGGGGATACATTCACCATATCTTCGATTCTCCAGGGGAAACAAGGCCCCTCAAAATTATAAGCCGGTTCCAGGAACCGGCAAGCTAAGTCCCGATAGCCGCGAGCTCTTTGCGCCGAATTCTTGCTCGATTTCCTTGTGCAGGCTGTTTCCGTGGGCGTCCATGGTGACAATCGCCGGGAAATCCTTCACGGTGAGGTGCCACATCGCTTCGGGCGTCCCGAACTCCATCAGTGAGACGCCGTCGACGCTCGTGATGGTCCGGGCGTAGAACTGGGCCGCCCCGCCGATGGCGTTCAGGTACACGGCGCCGGCCTCCTTGAGCGCGGCCAGCGTCTTCGCGCCCATCCCGCCTTTGCCGATAACCGCGCGTCACACCGTAGCGCTTGATCACGTCCGCCTGATACGGCTCCTCGCGGATGCTGGTGGTCGGCCCTGCCGCAGTCACCTTCCACCCGTCTCCCTCTTTCACGACGACCGGGCCACAGTGATAGAGCACGCGCGCCGCGCAGATCGACGGGCGGATCGTGCTTCATCAGGTATGCGTGCACCGCATCGCGACCCGTGTAAGCGCGGCCCGACACGAGCACGACATCGCCAACCTTGAGCGATCGCATCTGCTCTTCGGATAGTGGCGCCTGTAGCGCGACCTCGCGCCCGGTGCGCTGGAAGCCCGCCTGGTCGGCCATCGCGATCGCCGGGTTCGCGGGATCGCGATACAGCCATTGCTTGATCGCGCCGCGTCTCGGCATCGAGCGACGACGCCGAGGCGGCGGAACGCCCAGCAGTCGTAGGCGACCGAGACGAAGAAGCTTGCCGGCAGTCGGTTCTGCACGCCGATCTTGCAGCCGATCAGCGACACGCGGCCGCCGAAGCCCATCGTGCCGATGCCGAGCTTGTTCACCTCGCCCATGATCGACGCTTCGAGCTCCGCGAGCCGCGGATCGGTGTTCACATCGTCGAGCGTGCGGAACAACTGCTCTTTCGCGTGCACGTAGCCCGGACGTGCGATCGCCGCCGATGCAGACGCCGAGCGCGCCGGGCGCGCACCCCTTGCCCTGCGCGTTCCACACGGCGTGCAGGATGCACTTGCGCACGCCTTCGAGCGTGCGATCGGCGCGTCCGAGGTTCGGCAGCTCCATCGGCAGCGAGTACTGCGCGTTCATGTTCTCGCAGCCGCCGCCCTTGAGGATCAGCTTGACCTCGATCTCGTCGCGCTCCCACTGATCGAAGTGGATGATCGGCGTGCCGGGCCCGAGGTTGTTGCCGGAGTTCTCGCCGGTGATCGAATCGACCGAGTTGGGCCGCAGCTTGCCGCGCCTGGTCGCTTCGGCGACCGCGTCGCGGATCTGCTTCCGCATCTCGACCTGGTTTGCGCCGACCGGCGTCTTCACCTCGAAGGTCGGCATGCCGGTGTCCTGGCAGATGGCGCCTTCGCAATCGGCCGCGAGGTCGATGTTCTCAGCGATGATCGCGAGCGCCTGGCCGGACTGCGTGGACGAGGGCTCTTCGGCCACGGCGACTTTCATCGCGGCGCGCACGTCGGGCGGCAGGTCGGTCGAGGTCTTCACGACCAGCGAAAGCACGCTGTCGAAAAACTGGGGAAGCATATCCCGCCATTCTCGATGCCGGTTTCTGCCGCCGCCTCACACTGCAGCGAATGCTGCTATAGTCTCGAACGCAGCTTTCCGCTTTTCTGAGCCTGCCCGCCGCCGTGTAGGCGGAAATCGAGACTAATGAGAATACGGGGAGCGATCGTCCTTCTCCTGATCGCGCAGGAGCGACAGGAAGGCTTGTGGTTCATCATCGATGCCCGGGTCAGCGGTGGGCCCGACAATCGTTGCGGCTCCATCCGTCGCGTCTATCTCTCCCAAGATCGGATCAACCGGCGGTTCGACGGGAGTGAAATTGAAGGCGCGAACCTTGGGACCATCGTGACCTTCGATGGCGTGCCCGCAGGGACGATACTTTTCCGGCAACCCCACGCTCTATCTCTCCACCCCGCCACGCGGCGGGTATGGTGGACGTCGTCGTGACTGGCCAGGGCGGCCAGTCGGTCACGCTGACCGCCGCGTACACGCGCGTCACCTCTGACGTTCGACTTCAACGGGGACTGCGGTAGGCACTGGCGAAACTGACCAGGATGAGTCTCGTCGCCTTCACGCATTCGGGACAACCTGCTCCTCAACGTTTCGTGGCGGTCCCGACGTGACGCTGACATTGTCACCTCCACGATCCGTGACGAACGGGGAGTTCTCCCTTGCGCGCGACGATGGTGCGAGCCTTCTCGGGCCGGATCGTTTCGGCCTCCACCGCCACCGGAACGATCAAGCTTGGGTCGTGTGAATCCAACGCGTGGAACGCCCGGAAGCAATAGGCGGCACCCAGACACCTCTCGACCCGCGCTGGCAAACGCGCAAGTATAATTTGTCCGTCGGATCCAATGCAGTTTCGAACCGAGCGCGATCCTCTCGGTGAACACGACGTCCCCGCCGACGCGTATTACGGCATCCAGACCGCGCGGGCCGTCGACGAATTTCCGCATCAGCGACCTGCGGGCGCCCTGCCGATCTCATCGTCGCGACGGTGCTGATCAAACGTGCGGCTGCCGAAGCCAACGAGGCGCTCGGACGGCTCGATAAGCGCGGTGGCGGCCGCCATCATCCAGGCGGCTGACGAAATTCGCCGCGGCGGCCTGCGCGACCAGTTCGTCGTCGACGTCTACCAGGCGGGCGCCGGCACGTCGCACAACATGAACACCAACGAGGTGCTCGCCAATCGCGCCGCCGAGATCCTCGGCGGCGACGCGCGGCGACTACACGCTCGTCCACCCCAACGATCACGTCAACATGGGACAGTCGACCAACGACGTGTTCCCGACGGCGACGCGCCTCGCGCTGCTCATCGGCATGCGTCCCCTGGTCGACGCGGCGCGCGGGCTGGCCGTCTGCGCTTCAGGAGAAGGCCGACGCGTTCGCGCACGTCCTCAAGGTGGGCCGCACGCATCTGCAGGATGCGGTGCCGATGACGCTCGGCCAGGAGTTCAGCGGCTACGCCGCGTGCATCGAGCGCGGCGCGGACGATGTCGAGCAGGCATCGGAGCAGCTGAAGGAGCTGAATCTCGGCGCGACGGCGGTCGGCACCGGGCTGAATGCGGGCGACGACTACACGCGGCTCGCCGATGTCCAACCTCGCGCGCTCGCTCGCGACCGATGTCAGGCCGGCCGCGAACCGGTTCCGCGTCACGCAGAGCATGGGCGACGTCGCTCGCCTACTCGGGCGCGATGCGGCGCCTGGCCGTGGAGCTCGCGAAGGTCGCGAGCGACCTGCGGCTGCTCAGCAGCGGGCCGCGCGCGCGGGATCGCGGAGATCATCTCTGCCGGCAGTGCAGCCCGGATCGTCGATCATGCCGGGCAAGGTGAATCCGTCGATCCCGGAGATGGTCAACCAGGTCTGCTTCCAGGTCATCGGATGCGATACGACCGGTCTGCGCCGCCGCTGAAGCCGGGCAGCTCGAGCTGAACGTGATGATGCCGGTCATCGCGTGGAACGCGCTGCACGCGTCGACGATTCTCGCAACGCGATGGACAGGCGCTCGAGACGCTCTGCGTCGACGGCATCGAGGCCGACGAAGCGCGCTGCCGCGAGCTGCTCGATCGCAGCACCGCGGTGGCGACGGCTCTGAGTCCGTACATCGGATACGCGAAGACGGCGGAGATCGCGAAAGAGTCGGTGAAGACGGGCAAGCCGATTCGCGAGATCGTGCTCGAGCGCGGCCTGCTCGATGCGCAGGCAGCTCGATCGCGATCCTGTCGGCGGAGGCGATGACCACGCCCGGCATCGCGGGACGGGAGAAGGCGAAATGACGACGCGCGCGAAGGCCGACCTGAAGGTCGGCCTCTACGTCATGGCATTGATCGCGATCGTCGTCGTCTTGATCACGAGCGTAGCGGCCGCCCTCGATCGTAGAGGCCGGCCTTCAGGCCGGCCTGCAACAACCCGCACCGCAGGGCACCGGCCATCTCTTCCCGCCCGAAAATCTCGGTCTGCTCGAAAGCCCTGATCGCGCGGCGTGGCAGAAGCCGGATCAGATCATGGACGCGCTCGGCATCGCGGATGGCATCGAGGGTCGCCGATATCGGCCCGGGCGCGGGCTGGTTCACCATGCAGCTTGCGCGGCGGGTCGGGCCGAACGGGCACGTCTACGCGGAGGACGTGCAGCGCCAGATGCTCGAAGCCATCCGGCGGCGCGTGAGCCGCGAGGGGCTGCAGAACGTGGAGCCACGGCTCGGCACCGAAACCGATCCGAATCTGCCCCCGGGCGCGCTCGACGCCGCGCTCATGGTTGACATGTATCCAGGAGATCGTCGAGCGCGTCACCTTCCTGCGCAACCTCTCCCGCGCCCTGAAGCCGAACGGCCGCATCGGCGTCGTCAACTACAAGCCGGGTCAGGGCGGACCCGGTCCCGCTTCGAACTGCCAACGAAGGCGTGCCGCGTCGACAGCAGCCGCGGTGGAGGCCGACGCGCGCGCCGCCGGCCTGCGCGTGCTTATCGCGCGCGAACCTCCCTTTCAGTACTGATCGTGCTCGGCAGATAACCGTGCGAATCGCGCTCACGATCGCCGGCAGCGACTCGAGCGCCGGTGCCGGGCATCCAGGCCGACCTCAAGACATTCGCCGCGCACGGCGTCTTCGGCGTCAGCGCGATCACCGCGATCACCGCGCAGAACACGCTGGGCATCGTCGCCGCGTGCGCCCATCGCACGCCGATCTCGTGACCGCGCAAATCGAGGCGGTCGTGTCGGACATGGGCGTTCACGCCGCCAAGACCGGCATGCTCGCCAACGCCGCCATCGTCGAAGCGGTCGCAGCCGCGGTCGGACGATCTCGAGATTCCGTTCCTTGTCGTCGATCCGGTGATCGTCGCCAGCAGCGGCGATCCCTGCTGGACGACGAAGGACTGCTCGCGATGAAGAACGAGCTCCTGTCGCGCGCGCATGCCGTGACGCCGAACATACCCGAGGCGGAGATGTTGTCGGGCGTGGCGATCCGAACGGACGAAGATCGCCGGGAAGCGGCGCGGCGCATCTTTGCGCTCGGGCCGGTCTATGTCGTGATCACCGGAGGACATTCTTCCTCCGATCGCATCATCGATCTTGTCTATGACGGCGACGTGTTCACCGACTACGCGGTCGACCGCGTCGCCGGGCGGCATACACATGGAACCGGCTGTGCCTTCTCCGCCGCGTTGGCGTCGCACCTGGCCATCGGCCGTTCGCTGCACGAGGCGGTGCCGCTCGCGCAGGAATACGTCGCCGGGCGCCATTCGTCACGCGCCGGGGCTCGGCCGCGGCGCGGGACCGATGCACCACTTCTGGCGTCTAGATAGTGATAAGGCCGGGCGGCTGTAAACTGCTTGCATGGCCACGCCGCCGGTCGCCGTGACGTCGGAACCGCTGGATGCCGATGCACTCGATCGCGCTGGTTGGCGCGCAGGGCGACGGGGCGGTCGTGACGTTTGCGGGGCTGGTGCGCGATCACAACCAGGGACGCCGCGTCGAGTTTCTCGAGTACGAGGCGTACGAGCCGCTCGCCATGCGCGCTCTTCAGCGCATCGTCGATGAGGCGAGAGAACTGTGGCCGTCGGCTCGTGTCGCCGCGCATCACCGCATCGGGCGGCTCGAGATCGGCGAAGCCAGCATCGTGATTGCCGCCGCGTCGGCGCACCGTGGCGATGCGTTTGCGGCGTGCCGTTACACGATCGAGCGCGTCAAGCAGATCGTGCCGATCTGGAAGCGCGAGCACTTCGATGGCGGAGACGTCTGGCTCGAAGGCGCAACCGCCGATCCGGACGACCAGGCGGCGCGGGACAAGGCCTACCGCATCGCATGCGCGTGACGGTGCGGCTGTTCGCACGGCTGCGCGACCTGGCCGGGACGGGCGAGCTGATTCGCGAAGTGCCGTCTTCGTCGACCGCGCAGGCAGGTCTGGAACGATCTGCGTCCTGGAGTGGCCGGGACTTCGCGAGTACGAGAAGACGATCTCTGTTGCGGTCAACGCGGAATACGCGCGGATGACCGCGGATGTGCGTGACGGCGACGAGGTGGCATTCATGCCGCCGGTTTCGGGCGGATAAGACCTAGGCGGCCAGGGCAGATGTTCGACAAGCTCCTGAACGTTGAGAACAAGCTACGACGAGCTGATGACGAAGCTCGGCACGGCTGGAGGCTGCAGTCCGACGCGGCCGAATACCGTCGCTCGGCGAAGACGCTGTCCGAGCTCGAGCCGCTCGTGCAGAAGTTCCGCGAATACAAGGCCGTCGATCAGGACATCACGGGCGCGCAGGAGCTCGTCAACGGCAACGACGCCGAGATGCGCGACCTGGCGCGCGAAGAGCTGAAGACGCTCGTAGACAAGGCGCGACGGCGTGCTGCAGGAGCTGAAGATCCTCCTGATCCCGAAAGATCCCAACGACGAAAAGAACGTCATCCTCGAAATCCGCGCCGGCACCGGCGGCGACGAGGCCGCGCTCTTCGCCGGCGACCTGTTCCGGATGTAGCCGCGCTACGCCGAGCGCCAGGGCTGGAGGATCGAGGTCATGTCCACGAGCGAGAGCGGCGACCGGCGGGCTGAAGGAAGTCATCGCGCTCGATCGAAGGACGCGGCGTCTACAGCCGGCTGAAATACGAGAGCGGCGTGCACCGCGTGCAGCGCGTGCCCGCGACCGAGGCGAGCGGCCGCATCCACACGTCGACGGCGACCGTCGCGGTGCTGCCCGGAGGCCGAAGAAGTCGACATCCAGATCAACGAGAAGGATCTGCGCATCGACACGTTCTGCTCGAGCGGTCCCGGCGGCCAGAGCGTCAACACGACGTATTCGGCGGTCCGCATCACGCACCTGCCGACCGGCGCTCGTCGTCTCGCAGCAGGACGAGAAATCGCAGATCAAGAACCGCGCGAAGGCGATGAAGGTGCTGCGCTCGCGGCTCTACGAGATGGAGATGCGCAAGCAGCAGGAAGCGATCGCGAAGGAGCGGCGCGGCCAGGTCGGCACCGGCGAGCGGTCCGGAGAAGATCCGCACCTACAACTTCCCGCAGAGCCGCATCACCGACCACCGCATCAACTTCACGACGCACCGCCTGCACGACGTGCTCGAAGGCGATCCCGGCGAGCTGATCGACCAGCTCACGACTTTCTATAACGCCGAGAAGCTCAAGGAAGCGACGACCAGTGGTGACTAAATGGGGTCAGACCCCATTTCCCTGTTCGAAAAGATGGCGCAGGCGCGAGCGAGGCTCGTGGCGGCCGCCGTCCGGCCCGAGGACGCCGCCGTTGACGTTGACGTATACGTCCGGACGATTCTCGGCTGGGACAAGGCCACGCTGGTGACCAGGCTTCGCGAACCGTCGCCCGACGCGACTCGAGCCGCGCTTCTCGGAATGGATCTCGCGCCGCGAGCGCCGCGAGCCGACCGCCTACATCCTCGGCACGCGCGAGTTCTGGGGACGCGACTTTCTCGTCACGCCCGCGGTTCTCGTTCCGAGGCCCGAAACGGAATTCATCGTCGAAGAAGCGATTCCGCTCGTGCGGGACATCGCCGTCCCACGGGTGGCTGACATTGGAACCGGCAGCGGAATTCTTGCCGTGACGCTCGCGGCGGAATTGCCGGCGGCGGAGCGTCGTGGCCACGGATCTGTCCGGCGACGCGCTGGAAGTCGCGCGCCAGAACGCACGAGCGGCTTGGCGTCGCGGATCGGGTGACTTTCATCAAGACGTCTTACCTGGACGATGTCGACGGCATCTTTGATCTGCGTCGTCGCGAACCCGCCGTATGTCCGCGATGGCGACAAGATCGCGCTCTCGCGCGACGTGCGGCACGAGCCCGATGTCGCGTTGTTTGGTGGACCTGACGGCTTGCGCGATGTCGGCGGCGTCCTCGACGCGGCAGTCCAGCGCGGTCAAGCCCGGCGGCTGGTTCGTGATGGAGTTCGGCTACGGGCAGGAGGATGACGTGTGCCGGCTCGTCAGCGCCGCGCGCGTCGCTTCGCCTCGAGCACGTCCGCGACGATCTGCAGGGCATCGCGCGAACGGCCGTCATTCAACGGATCTAAAATCATCAATCTCAAACAGTCATCAAATCGCCAATCTGAGATCGTTCAGCATGAGCGATTGTCTGTTTCTGCCGCATCATCAGCGGCGAGATCAAAGGATCGATCGTCTACCAGGACGACGACCTGGTAGCGATCAAGGACATCAATCCGCAGGCGCCGCTGCACGTCCTGATCATGCCGCGGCAGCACATCGCGACGATCAACGACCTCCGCCCCGCCAACGATGCGCTGGTCGGCTCGATGTTCCGCGCAGCCGCGGCGCTCGCAAAGGAGCATGGCTACGCGGAACGCGGATACCGGACGGTCTTCAACTGCAACAGCGAAGCAGGCCAGTCGGTCTTCCACATCTCACCTGCATCTGCTCGCAGGCCGGCCGATGGCGTGGCCGCCGGGTTAAGCTCGAACCTAGCGAACCTTGCGAACTCGTCGCATACGGCCGCGGCGATGACAACCGCAGCCTTCGAAGGATCGAGGACGGCGCGTGCGGCGGCGTGGACGTCCTCGCGCGTCACCTTCGCGAGCAGCTCAGGAACCCGGACGTCGTAATCCATCCCAAGATTGAAGAACTCCACCATCTGCAGGAAGGTGGCGATGCCGACGTTGGTCTCGAGGCGGCGCGGCAGCGAGCCAATCAGAGTACTGCCGTGACTCGGCCAACTCGCGGTCGGTCGGTCCCTCCGCCGCCATCCTCGTGATTTCCTCATCGATCGAGGCAAGCGCGCGATCGACGTTGCCGGGATTGACGCCTGCGCGAATCAACAGCGGTCCCGGCACCACGTTCGCGTCGAGCGCCGCTGAACACGTAGTACGCCATGCCCTGCCGCTCGCGGATGCTGTCGCCCAGCCGGCCGCCAATCGAGTACTCGCCGAGGATGTTATTCATCAGCCAGTACGCGTAGAACGCCGGGTCGGATCGCAGGATTGTCGTGAAGCCGTACGCGATGTCCGCCTGCGCCTTGTTCATCATCGGGAATGACGCGGACGCGGCGCTCACGGACGACGGGGCATCGGTGGAAACACCGGATCGGCGGGCGGTCCAGCTTTCCATGGTGCGAACGCGCGGCTCGCCGACTCGATGGCGCGTGCCGGCTCGACGTCGCCGACCATGACCAGCGACAGCGCGCCGGGCCTGAACCGCGCGGCGTGGAATGCCTGCAGCGACGAGCGGGTAATCCGCTCGACGCTCTCGACGCTGCCGCGCGGGCGGCGGCCGTACGGATGAACGTCACCGTAGCAGGCGCGAGAGAGTCCTTCGCTCGCCAGCGCAGCCGGGGTTGTCCTCGTCCTGGCGAATCATCGTGATGATCTCGCCGCGGCGAGTCTCAACCTCGGGATCGGGAAATGCGGGCTGCATCACGATGTCGGCGAGCGTCGCCGAGGATGGCGTCGACGTCCTCGACCAGGCACGTGCAGGCCAGCGACAGCGCCATGCCGATTGACCGTCATGGCGAGCGAGACGCCGCGATTCTCGAGACGTTCGGCGATGTCGTCGGCGGTATGCGTGGCCGTTCCGCGGTCGATCGTTCGCGACACGAAGTGCGAGACCCCGAGCTCGGACGGTGGATCGAAGATGGTGCCTGCCTCGAATGACGCGAGCAGGGTAACCGCCGGCGTCGCGCCGGCATGCTTCGCGATGACGGATGTTCCGTTGTCCAGCACCGATCGGACGGGAGCAAGCCCGCGCTGCGCTGTCGTCGCACTTGTCGCGTGCGCGATAGGGTCATCGCGCGCGGAGGATACGGGGCCGGAGCTCGCGCCTTCACCGACAGGCGGCGACACCCTCGTCCTGCGAAGGTCTGCGGATCGAACCAGCCAATCGTGCGATTGGTCGTCTTGAGGCAGCTGGGCTGCCGCTTCGGCGACCTGGTGCGGCGTCACCGCGTCGATGCGCCGTCCCAGCGCGGGCACCAGCCGCCAGCTCGCAACGGTTTCGAAGTATCCGAGCTGGTGCGCGATGTTCGAGATGCTGTCGCCCTCGAACACGAGCCGCGCCCGCAGCTGATGTCTTCGCCTTCTGCAGCTCGTGCTCCGTGATGCCATGACGGCGCACGGCATCGAGCTGCGCCAGCGTCGCGTCCTCGACTGCCGAGCAGCGACGTGCCTTCCGTGGCGGTGACCGAGATCGTGTAGAGGAACGGCTCCTGGGTCGGGACGAGGCCGCCATTCACCGCCGACGCGCAAGCCCGCCATTGACGAGCGCGCGATACAACCGTGCGCTGCGCTGCGGCGGCGGCGTGCGGAAGCTGGCCCACAGGTTCACGCCCTTGGCGCCGGTGAGCACGGCGTCGAGCACGAGCAGCGGAAAGAAATCGGGGTCGTTCACCGACGGGCGCGTGATAGCCGACCTTCGAGATACGCCGTCGTGCCCTCGCGCGACGACGGTGACGCGTCGCTCGCCGAGCTGCTCGGGCTCGCGTGTCTGCGGCATCCTGACGACGTCGCCGGGCTTGATCGCGCCGAAGTGGCGCACCACCTGCCGCATCGCCTCTTGCGCGATCGACGTCGCCGACGATCACCAGCGTCGCGTTGTTCGGGACGTAGTGCCGGCGGTAGTAGCCGTAGAGGTCGTCGCGCGTCATCGTCTGCAGGTCGCCGAGCCAGCCGATCGTCGGATGGCCGTACGGATGCGCGCGAAACGCCGTCGCCGTCAGCTCCTGATCGAGCAGCTGGTCGGGATCGTTCTCGCCGCCCTGCAGCTCGGAGATGATCACCGTGCGCTCCGACTCGCAGTCCGCCGGATCGTAGAGGCAGTTCGCCATCCGCTCCGATTCGATGAACAGCATGCGATCGAGCGCGTCGCGTGTCGCCGTCTCGGTATACGTCGTCTGATCGATCCACGTGTAACCGTTCCAGTAGCCGCCGAACTGCTCGATGATCCCTTTGACCTTGTCGCGCGGAATGTTGGTCGTGCCCTTGAAGTTCATGTGCTCGACCCAGTGCGACACGCCCGTCAGCCCAGGACCTTCGTCCTTCGAGCCGACGCGGTACCCAGCACCAGACCGACGCGAGCGGCGCGGTGCGCACTTCCTGGATCGAGCACGCGCAGCCCGTTGTCGAGCACCTCCTCGTAGACGCTCGTGCCGCATCTTCGATCGGCTGCATCACCGATACGCAGTCTCTGATCCTGATTCGCGCGCCACGTTCGCATTATAGGTCGCGGCTCGGAGTGCAATTTGCTGGCATGCCCGAGTGGAAAGACACGGTCAACCTGCCGCGGACAGGTTTTCCGATGAAGGCCAACCTGCAGACGGCCGAGCCCGAGGCGATCGCGCGCTGGGATGCGATGAACCTCTACGGGCAGATCCGCGAGAAGCGCCGCGGCGCGCCGAAGTTCGTCTTCCACGACGGGCCGCCCTACGCGAACGCGCAGATCCACCTCGGCACCGCGCTCAACAAGATCCTCAAGGACATCGTCATCAAGTCGCGGACGATGGCCGGTTTCGACGTGCCGTACATGCCGGGCTACGACTGTCACGGCCTGCCGATCGAGCTCAAAGTCGATCGCGAGCTCGGGCCGAAGAAGCGCGACATGTCGATCTCCGACATCCGCCGCGCCTGCCGCGAATACGCCGGCCGGTACATCGACGTGATGACCGCCGAGTTCAAGCGGCTGATGGTGTTCGGCGACTGGGACCACTACTACGTCACGATGAATCCGCGGTATCAGGCGGACATCGCGCGCGCGCTCGGCAAGTTCGTCGAGCGAGGTCTCGTCTACAAGGGCAAGAAGCCGGTTCACTGGTGCATCCACTGCCGCACCGCGCTCGCCGGAAGCGGAAGTCGAGTACGAGGATCATTCGTCGCCGTCGATCTACGTCGAGTTCCCGCTGGCGCCGGCGAGCGCGGCGGATCTGGCCGCGCGCGTGCCCGCGCTCGCCGGACGCGACGTCTCGGTGCTGATCTGGACGACGACGCCGTGGACGATTCCGTCGAACCTGGCGATCGCGTTTCATCCGGAGTTCGACTACGCGGCGTACGACGTGGACGGCCGCGCGGTGATCGTCGCCGAGCGGCTCGCGCGAAGCGGTCGGCAAAGCCGTCGGGCGCCGTTCGACCAGCCCGATCGCGCGGATGAAGGGCGAGCAGCTCGAAGGCATCCGCTTCCGCCATCCGCTGTACGAGCGCGACTCGGTCGGCGTGCTCGCCGACTACGTGACGCTCGACGCAGGGCACCGGCGCCGTGCACACCGCGCCCGGGCACGGAGCGGACGACTTTCTGACCGGCAAGAAATACGGCCTCGACATCTACGCGCCAGTCGGATCCGAGCGGACACTTCCTCGAGACCGTCGAGTCTGTTCGGCGGGCAGCGCGTATTCGACGCCAACCCGAAGGTCGAAGAGGCGCTTGACGGCGCGCGGCCGCCTCTGGCACCGCGAAGCCGTTCGAGCATCCATGCCCCGCACTGCTGGCGCTGTCACAACCCGGTGATCTTCCTCGCGACCTCGCAGTGGTTCGTCGCGCATGGACGGCGACGCCGGCGATCACCGGCGCCGATGGACGAGACGCGAACGCTGCGCGAGGCGGCGCAGCACGCCATCGACCACGAGGTGACGTGGATTCCGGCGTGGGGACGCGACCGCATCTTCAACATGGTCACGAACCGTCCGGACTGGTGCATCTCACGCCAGCGCGCCTGGGGCGTGCCGATTCCGGCGGTCGACTGCACGGCGTGCGGCGAAGCGATCCTGACAACGGCGCTCATCGAGCAGGCCGCGGCCGTCTTCGAGCAGTACAACGCGGACGCCTGGTACGAGCGCCCGATCGAGGAGTTCCTTCCCGAGGGGTTCGCGTGTCCGTCGTGCGGCGGCACCGTCGTTCGAGCGCGAGCGCGACATCCTCGACGTCTGGTTCGACTCGGGATCGAGTCACGAAGCGGTGCTGCGCCCGCTCGCCGGAGCTGGGCTGGCCGGCGGACATGTACCTCGAAGGCAGCGATCAGCACCGCGGCTGGTTTCAGAGCTCGCTGCTCGTCGCGCTCGGCGACGCGCGGCCGGCCGCCGCTACCGCGAGGTCCTCACGCACGGCTTCCTGATCGACCTCGAAGGCCGCAAGATGTCGAAGTCGGTCGGCAACGCCATCTCGCCGCAGGAGGTCATCAAGGAAAGCGGCGCGGAAATCATCCGCTTGTGGGTGGCCTCCACGGAGTTCACCGAGGAGCTGCGGGTCAGCAAAGAAATCCTCACGCGCGTCGTTGACGCATGCGGAAACTGCGCAACACCTGCCGCATTCTGGTAGCCAATCTGTACGACTTCGACCCGGCGACCGACATGCGTGCCGCTCGACCAGCTCGACGCGATCGATCGCTTCGCGCTGGCGCGCTTCGCCGAAGCCGCGAAGCGGACGCTGGCGCGCATACGATGCGCTACGACTTCTCCACCGTCTCACAGGCCCTGAGCATGCTCGCGACCGTCGACCTCAGCGCGTTCTACGTGGACGTGACGAAGGATCGGATACGCACGCTCGCCGCGAGGTCCGCGTGAGCGCCGCTCGACGCAGACCGCGATGTACCTGATGTGCGACGGTCTCGCGCGGCTGATTGCACCGATTCTTC
>ERZ1370068.3999-contig-3095_pt1 | contig 18636 bp, 30 predicted proteins | sample MGYA00561227_ERZ1370068 | MGnify/ENA primary metagenome ERZ1370068 (study PRJEB38410, sample SAMEA6850437) | metagenome | study: Metagenomic assessment of the ecological functions of the soil: analysis of the soil microbiota associated with the...
AAATCCGCCGGATACGCGGGAGAGCCTATCTTGTCGGCGAGATACTTGGCAGGATCGCCGTTCAGCTCTCCGTCAGACGGAAGTCGTCGTCTTCCAGCACCGGCACCTGTCGGCTCGAGTTGATCGCCGCATATTCCGGTTGGTACTGCGCACCGGTGAACAGATCGACAAGCTCGTAATCGAGCTTGATCCCGGACCCGGTAGCAAACAGCACGATCGGCACGACCTCGTCGTCGACACCGGATGATAGTAGAGCTTCATGCCCGCCTCCTCGTGAAATAAAAAACCGTTCCGACGCTACGCCGTTGGCTTCAGAGTGGTCAGCGATTTCCGACATTGGGCGAGCCGGCGCTCGCGCTCCCGTCGTTCCTGCAAATGCCGCCTGCAACGCGGCGATGTCGATCTTGACCATCTTCATCATCGCGTCCGACGCCCGCTTGGCCTTGGCTCGATCGGGCTCGGCCATCATCTCGCCGAGAACGGTCGGGACGATCTGCCACGAGAGGCCGAAGCGATCTTTCAGCCAGCCGCACTGCTCGGCCGAGCCGCCCTCGAGAAGTGCGTTCCAGTAGCGGTCGAGTTCGGCCTGATCGTCACAGTTCACGACGAACGACACCGCGTGGTTGAACGGGTCGAGCGGCCCGGCGCTCATGGCGATGAAGGGCTGGCCGAAGAGAACGAACTCGACGACCTTCACCGATCCGGGCGGGCCGCTGGGCGATTCGCTCGGCAGCGCCGTGACGCGGCTGACGCGCGAGTCGGGAAAGATGGAGGCGTAGAACGCCGCGGCCTCCTCGGCCTCTTTGGAATACCAGAGAAAAGGGGTGATCTTCTGCATTGGCTTCTCCTGTGAACGGTGAGGAGGAACACGGCTGCTGGTCGGCTTCACGGATACAAGCTCCGATCCCGCGCGACCGTGGTTCCCACTCAATAGTCGATTGGCGGGGTGCCGAATCGACATCGGTCCGGCGCGCGAAGCTGCGCGGCTAGCTGGCAGGCCTACATCTGCTTGAACAGATGATTGAAGGTGCGGCTCACTTCGAGCTTTTCCTCGCTGCCCTTCACATGCACGATCTGACGGCCGCGGAAGTTGCGGCTGACCTGCTCGACCGCATCGACGCGAACCACGGTGGCGCGATGGATTTGCCAGAATTCGTCCGGGTCGAGCTCATCGATCAGCTCCTTGATCGGCTTGCGGATCAGGGCCTCGAAACCCTCGGGTCTGCACTCGCGTGTATTTGTCCTCGGCGCGGAAGAACAGGATGTCGCTGGTCGGGATCATCCGTATGTTGGCGCCCACGCTGGCCTGCACCCAGCGCATGTATTCGCGTGGCTTCAGGCCGCCGGCCCCGAGTCGTTGCGATAGCTGCGCCAGCAGGTCATTCATCGGATCCGGCGCTTGCTTGAGCCGCTCGCGCAGGCGCTGGCAGGTCAGCGCCACCCGCTCCGGGTCGGCCGACGCCGGCTTCAGCAGATAATCGACCGCGCCGTGCTCGAAGGCGCTGATGGCGTATTGGTCGTGGGCGGTGACGAAGACCACATGGACCTGGCCGGCCAGCGCCTGGGCCGCCTGGATGCCGTCCATCCCGGGCATGCTGATATCGAGAAAGACGATGTCGGGTTCCAGGCTCTGCACCATGGCCACTGCCTCGCGGCCGTTGCTGGCCTCACCCACGATCACGAGCTCGGGCCAGGCTTCCTTCAGGCGGCCAATGATCTGGTCGCGCATCAGGCGTTCATCGTCGGCAACGACGGCGGTGGGGCGGCGGGCGATGAGGGTGCATGCTGGCGCTCGTCGAATCAGGCTGGCGGTGAGGTTGGGGCGATTTCGTAGGGCACTTTGATGGTGGCACAGGTGCCGCCCGCGGGCGGCACGCTGATGATCAGCTCGGCCCGGCCCTTGTACAAGGCCTTCAACCGCTCGCGGACATTGGCCAGTCCGACGCCACCTTCGGCCTTTCGGCATGAAGCCGACGCCGGTGTCGAGCACATGGACGGCCAACTGGCCATCGACGATCTCGGCACCGATCTCGAGCCGGCCACCCTCGGCCTTCGGTTCCAGGCCATGCTTGATGGCGTTTTCCACCAGGGTCTGCAACATCATCGATGGGAAGACCGCCGATTTCAAGCCTTCCGGAACACTCACGACCGGCTGCAGGCGTCCTTCCATTCGCACCGCCATGATTTCCAGGAAGGCGCTGCAAAGATCGACCTGCTGACCCAGCGTGGGTCGGCTGCCTTCGCGCATCTGCGGCATGGCCGAGCGCAGGTAGCGGATCAGGCTCTGCTGCATCCTGGAGGCGCGCGGCGGGTCGGTCTGGATGAGCTGGTCGATGCTGGCCAAGGTATTGAAGAGGAAATGCGGCTCGATCTGGGCCTGCAGCGCTTCCATGCGCGCTTCCAGCACGGTGCGCTCGAGCTGTTCGGTTTCGGCCCGCTTGGTGGCCTCGTTGGCGGTCAGTTCCGCCCTGCGCTTGCCGCCCGCCACCGACCTTGATGATGAAGGGAGGCGATGATGAGCGAAAAAGACCGGGATGGGAGCGCTTGAGTATGCCGCCCAGTATCAGGCCCAGGAATGAAACGAGCAGCAGCGTCTTCCACGACACCACGGCCAGCCAATCGAAGAATGCCCACCACATCACGACGATGCCCTCGCGGATCTCGCGCAGGGCTTGTCTGATTCCCATTGGCCGCGGGGCGGGACCGCTCTTGCCGCGCTCGGCGGCGTTGTCGGTGCCCGGGTTGCGTTGGTCGGTAGTCATCTTGTTGCGCTCTGGTCGCCTACTTGTCAGAGGGCAAGATTACGGGAGGGGGCCGCTGGACTCCAGCGCGGCAAGACAGAATGCGCGCCGGTAGGGGTGAGATGCAGGATACCGTCACATTCGGGTTCCTGGCGGTGGCACTACGCTTCGCGCCAGGGCACAGGACCGCAGGGCGCCGCGCGCCGCTCTGGAACCTGAGTAAACGCTCGCCTCCGGAAACGCTCGGCCGTCCGCGTTAGATCGATCAACGGGTGGTCTTGCGTTTGCTTGCTCGCTTGGCGGGCGGGATTTGACAGGTCAGTCGATATGATCTCGCCCGCTCGCGGCGGCTTAGCACGCCCCTATCGCCGCGTTTCTTGCTTACGAAACCCATTTGCTTCGATATGTCGCGGTCCTGGGTTTGCGTTCTCAATGCATTTCGCGTTCCGGAGCGGTTCAACCCTGGCCCGTAGTGCATCAAGATACTTCTGGAGGTCAGCATCCTTCGGATAGCCCGATGCGACGAGCTCCGCGATAAGCTGCAGCGTCGCCTTGACGATCAGCAGCGCGTTCTGGATACCGGAAGTAAGCGAATCGCCACTCGACGCCGACGCCGAGCTCGGGATGCAGGATTTGAGCGTCCATCTTTCCGGAAGGATCGATGGCCAAATCGCGGAACCTGAAGATTTCTGCCAGAGCCTGACGCAAGCCGCTCACATGCTTTGGCTCCAACGAAAATGCCCTGCGGAAGACTTCCGAGATCTGAATGTAACGCGGAGTCTGCTTGTCTCGCCATTCGTCGATGAGTGATAGTGGCGGAGGGACTCTGCTCTGCACCATAGCGTAAAAGGCGTCGACCGCGATTCCGGAAGCCATGGTCGCCTGCATGGACGCCTCAAACTCCCACTCCAACGCCCCTGTCTTCGAGTGTTCGTCCGGCATCCTCTCCATGCCGCGATCCGTGCGTCCCGTGCAACTTGCGCATCCGAGAGATAGCGAACGGCAAGCTCCAGCCACGTAGGACACGCGTCAGAATTGAGACGTGAGAAGTGGTGCTGCTCGCTGGGTCTGCATCCTGGCCGGTTGCGACAACCAAATCACCGGCACGGATAGCGCCCGTATCTGCTCGGAGAGTGGATATGCTTGCCATGTGGTGTACCTCTCGCGGGTAAAGCCAATCAACCGGGAATTCTACCCCTGTCGCTTGACCATCATCCGAGGCGCATCGTTCGAAAATTGATGTGCCTGGCTCGATGGAACCGACACCACCGACAAACTCCCGATGCGCAATATCGTGTGGTTGAATCCCGCATCCACTACAATTCTTGGGGTCTCGGAAGAACGCACATCACGACGACCTCGAATGAGTCAGCTAAATCGCGTCGAGCGCGTCGCGCAGGTCGCGCCGCAGGTCGTCGACGTCTTCGACGCCAACCGATAGGCGCACCAGCGAATCGCCGATCCCCAGCGTCTCGCGTTGCGCTTCTGGAATCGAGCCGTGCGTCATCAACGCCGGATGCTCGATCAGGCTTTCCACGCCGCCAAGGCTTTCGGCCAGCGCGAACAGGCGGCAGTTTTCCAGGAAGCGCTTGGTTCCCGCGAGGTCCGCTTTGAGCACGATCGTCACCATGCCGCCAAACGCGCGCATCTGGCGCTGCGCGAGCGCATGCTGCGGATGCGAGGGGAGCCCCGGGTAGTGAACGCGCGCGACTTCCGCCTGCTCGGCGAGCCAGTGCGCCAGGTCCAGCGCATTGGCGCAATGCCGCTCCATCCTCAGCGCGAGCGTCTTCAAGCCACGCAACGCGAGAAAGCTGTCGAACGGGCCGAGGATTCCGCCGACGGCGTTCTGCAAGTAGGCGAGACGGTCTGCCAGCGCGCGCATGACGCGGCTCGGCGCCGATCACGACCACGCCGCCGATGATGTCGGAGTGGCCGTTGAGGTACTTGGTTGCCGAGTGCACGACGATATCGAAGCCGAGCTCCAGCGGCCGCTGGATCCATGGACTGGCAAAGGTGTTGTCGGCGACCGCGATGAGATCGTGCTCGCGGGCGATCCTGGCGACCGCGGCAAGATCGATCAGCTTGAGCAGGGGATTGCTCGGCGATTCGACCCAGATCATCCTGGTCTCGGGCCGAATCGCCGCGCGCAACCGCGCCGGGTCGGCCATGTCGACGAAACTCACGCTCAGATTGGCCGAGCGCTTGCGCACGTTCTCGAACAGACGGTACGTCCCGCCGTAGAGATCGTCGCTGGCGACGACATGCGCGCCGGCATCGAGCGCATCGAGCACGGTTGCCATGCCGGCGAGGCCGGAGGCGAATCCGAATCCGCGCGCGCCGCTTTCGAGGCTGGCGACGCAAGCCTCCAGCGCCGCGCGCGGTCGGATTGGCGGTGCGCGCGTAATCGTAGCCCTTGTGCACGCCGGGGCTCGTCTGCACGTAGGTCGACGTCGCATAGATCGGCGTCATGATCGCGCCGGTCGCGGGGTCGGGCTCCTGCCCGGCATGAATCGCGCGCGTCGAGAATCCCTGTTGTGCCGTGGCGGCGGATTTGGCGGTTGTATCGTTCACGGCAGGCTTCTCCTCAGGTGCGTCAAGCAGATCATAACGGGTGATGAGACCGAAGAAACGGCCGTCTTGCACGATGATCGCAACGTGATCATGGTTGAGCACCGTCAGCAATTCGGCGAAGCTCGCGCCGGGGTCAGGGTCTCGAGCCGTTGCGTCATCGCCGTCGCGACCTTGTCCCGGAATCGCTCGGGCTGCTTGTAGACGTGCAGCAGCAGGTCGGATTCGTCGAGGATGCCGACGACGACATCGTCGGCCAGCACCGGCAATTGCGACACGTCGGCGATGCGCATGCGCTGGAATGCGGCGAGCAGCGTGTCCTCGGTGCTTGCCGCGATCACGCGCGTGGTCCGTCGTAGCGGCGCGACACCAGGTCGCGGAGGTCGCCGTAGCGCGGCAATTCGAGGAAGCCCTGGTCGACCATCCAGAAGTCGTTGTACATTTTGGACAGATACTTGCTTCCCGGTGTCGGGGACGAAAGTGACGACACGCTTGGCCGCGCTTTGCTCGCGGCAGTAGTGCAATGCCGCGGCGACCAGGGTTCCGGCGGACGAGCCGCCGAGGATCAATTCGGACTCGAGGAGCTCGCGCGCGGTGGCGAGGCTTTCCTTGTCGGAAATACGATATGCCTTCTTCACTCTCGACAGGTCCGCGATCGGCGGAATGAAATCCTCGCCGATGCCTTCGACGACCCACGAGCCGGCTTCGCCGATCTTCCCGGTTTCGACATACGGCGCGAGCACCGAGCCGACCGGATCGGCGAGGACGATCTCGGTGTCGCGGGCTGACGCGCGCAAAATAGCGCGACAGTCCCGTCAGCGTGCCGCCCGATCCGACCCCGCAGACGACCGCGTCGACATCGTGCTGCATCTGCGTCCAGATTTCGGGTCCGGTCGTGCGCTCGTGCGCCATCGGATTGGCCGGATTGCCGAACTGGTTGGCGTAGAACGCGCCGGGAATATCCGCAGCCAGGCGCGCCGCCATGTCCTGGTAATACTCGGGATGTCCCTTGTTCACGTCCGAGCGCGTCATCCGGATTTCGGCGCCGAGCGCTTTGAGATGCAACACTTTCTCGGTCGACATCTTGTCCGGGAATCACCAGCAACACGCGATAGCCTTTGGCGCGCGCGACCAGCGCGAGACCGAGGCCCGTGTTGCCGGCAGTGGCCTCCACGACAGTTCCGCCGGGTTTCGAGCGGCCGTCCGCTTCGGCGGCCGCGATCATGGAAAGGGCGATGCGGTCCTTGATCGAGCCGCCCGGGTTCTGACTTTCCAGCTTGACGAACAGGCGGCAGCGGCCGACGTCGAGTCGAGTGATCTCGACCAGCGGCGTGTTGCCGATCAAGCTCAGGACGGCCGGATCGCTGCGCGTGGCGTGGGCTAGGGTAGCCATGTGGCTCTCGCAAGGTGCAAGTCTACGATGGTTGGTGGGATACGCGTGTCTCGCGGCCAAACGACGGGGTTACCTTAGAAGTGGGTCGTTCGAAATGCGACGTACTGTCAGCGAAACCCGACGGCGGCGTAGCCGACCCAGTGGCGAAGCGTTGCCGTCGCGGTTACGCCCATGCCGGCGAGATCGTCGACCTTGATGCGCTGGTCCTCCAGCGACGTTGGTGTAGCCCAGGACCGTGCCTGCCAAAGGCGGCGCGCCCCGCAACTGCTGGACGTGCCAGGCAGTGAGCAGGCCGAAGGGAACGGAATAGCGCCCGCACCAAGTCCACTTATATTCGCGGTGATCGTGATCGGCGAGCGTATAGCGGGTGAACCGCTCGATCTTGTCGGGTCGAAGGTCGCCGTCGAAGCAATCGAGCAGGATTTGCCGTTCGTGTGCGAGCGCCTTGGCGTAGCCGCCCGCATCGGCGCCATAGACGGCGAAGTTCTTGCCGCCCCACCCTCGTCGCCGTAATGAACAGCATCGGTCGACGAGACCAGCGCAAGGTCGCTACCCCATTCCAAGCGTTCCTCGTCCATGATCAGCGCGATCGCGCGCGCCAGCTGAGAAGCGAGCTCGTTCATGCGCGCGAGCGACATGGAGCGGGACGAGAATCGGCACGAACTCCACGGCACGGTTGTAGTGCTGCAGGAAGGGAAGCTTGGCTTCGACCGAGTGTTCGATGCTCTGCATCTCGTCGCTTACGCGGTAGCTGCCTTCGGGCAACGTGTTCATCACCCTCTCACGCAGTGGAGAAACCGCGATGTCGCCATACGGCCCAGCCCAGTGCGTGAAGCTATCGAAGATGAGCTGGTCCTCGAGGCCGAGCTGCCGAGCCTTGTGCGCGACACCGAAGATGACGACCACCGATGCCGCGACATTCCTCAACGACAAGCGGGTACATGAGGCCGGCGTACGCGTAGTCGTCGTGCGGCGCGATCGCCATCCGCCAGCGGTCGCCGGCGGCTACGCTATTGTCTTCGAGGATCCGCTCCAGCTTCGCCCCATCCTGCGCGGCGATCCGCTGCACTATCGCCTCGATCTGGCACTCGAGATGTGCGAATCCGGACAGTGTCGGCTAGGCCGCGCCGGTTGAGGGTTAGCACGGACTGTGGCTCTCGGTGGCCAAGCCACGTCATTCGATTACCTTGTCGGCGCGCAGCAGGATCGACTCGGGGAATTTGATACCGAGCGCTTTCGCGGCTCTCATGTTTATTACCAGCTCGAACTTGGTTGGCTGCTCGATGGGGAGATCTGCCGGCTTCGCACCTCTGAGAATCTTGTCTACGTAGGTGGCCGCACGGCGATACTGATCTGCAATGTTTGGTCCATAGGAGATGAGGCCACCGACATCGACAAAATCGCTAGTTTCGTATATCGCTGGAAGTCGTTGCTCAGCGGCGAACTCGACGATGCGCGATCGCTGACTGAGGGTAAAGGGATCGACGAGTAGCAAAAGTGCCTCAGGATGCTCACGGATGATGGCTTCAAAAGCCGCGTCCAGCTCGCGTGTATCTCGCACCTCCACTGAGCGAACGGTTAAGCCTACCGCAGGAGCTGCTACCCGAGCTTGCTCGAACCGAGCGCGCATGCCCACGTAGTCCGGATTCCAGAGCACGGCCATGGCATGGGAAACCTTGGGAAACATCTCTTTGAGCAACTGAATTCGTTTTTCACCCAGCTCAGGAGACATTATCGACAGGCCGGTGATATTGCCGCCCGGGTGTGCAAGACTTGCGACCAACCCGTCCCCGACCGGATCGGAACTGACGGGCATCACAATTGGAATCGTCCGCGTCGCCTGGCTGGCCGCGACGACCGATGGCGAACTCGCCGCGACAATGACATCCACCTTCAACTGAACCAGTTCAGCGGCCAAGGCCGGCAGCCGTTCGAGCTTGCCTTCCCCCAGCGAACCTCGAGTTGAATGTTTTTCCCTTCCACGTAGCCCAATTCGCGTAGCCCGTCTCGAAACGCTTGCAGGCAGTACATCGAACACCTTGCGCGGACGCCGGATGCAGAAAACCAATTCGGGCGATCTTGGCTGGTTGCTGAGCGAACGACGCTAGCGACGCTGCGAGCGCTCCGGCCATGAGCGCAAGAACAAGTCTGCGTCGCGTAGTCATCCGATCACCCTCAACTTCTGGTAGCACTGACTGACTCATCGTGATTATCCCAACGCTTGTCAAAGATCTTGCGAGGCGTCGCACAACGATTTCGTGACTTGACGACGCCGGCAATTCCCAACGTCCGATGCAGCCATTCTAGTCTCAAGACCTCCGCTGGTATGCGTTACGCTATCGACATGAAATCACCCGAGCCCACCGTCGCGGCGGTCGTTCGCCAACAGACGGGAGTCGCATGGTCGCGTGCGCGTGGCCTGTGCACTGAGGGGCGCGTCACGGTAAATGGCCAGCGCTGTCTCGACCCCGCTTCGCGTGTCTCGCCGGGTACGGTGGTTGCCGTTGACCAACGGGCACCCAAGCTCCGTACCGGTCCGCTTGCCGAGAGCGCGATCGTGTTTTACGACCGCGACGTCGTCGTCGTCGACAAGCCGGTCGGGATGCTCAGCGTCGCCGACGAGCCAGGGAATAAGGACACGCTCGTCAACTACACTCAAACGTTGCTGCGACGGATGGGCGGGCCTGGCGTTGACGCCAAGCTCGGCGTGGTTCACCGCCTCGACAAGGACACGAGCGGCCTGATGGTGTTTGCGCGGACGGTCCACGCGAAGCGCATGCTGGCAGCACAGTTCCGCGAGCACACCATCGATCGCGTCTATCATGCCATCGCGCACGGCGCTGTCACCGCAACGCGTGTCGAGACCCTATCTCGTCTTGGATCGTGGCGACGGAATGCGCGGCTCGTACGGACACTTTCGACGTCCGAAGGGCGACGCTCCGATCGAGGCGAAACGTTCGGTTACACACATCAGGCCGATTGCCGGCCTTGTGGGTGCCACGCTGGTGGAATGCCGCCTTGAAACCGGACGCCAGCATCAGATTCGAATCCACCTATCCGAACTCGGCCATCCGTTGGTCGGCGAACGCGTGTACATCCGCGATTACGCCGGCCTGAAGATCGAAGCGATGCGTCCGATGCTCCATGCGCGGACGCTCGGATTCGTGCATCCTCGAACCGCCGAACGTATTTTGTTCCAGAGCGAACCACCCGATGACTTCCAAGCGACGATTGAATCGCTTCGACCGACTCGCCCCTAACGCTTATGTCTGGGTGACCCCGGCGAGCTATCTCTTAATTCCGCTTCGTCAGCGTCAAGATCGTTCCCTCGCGCTTCATGTCCGTGCGATTGAGGAAGCTCATGCCGAGCAAGGCGATGGGCAGGCTGTTGCCCTCCGTGATGACTGCGTCGACGCTATGCACGGCCACGTCGCCAACGCGTACCGTGTCGAGCTTGAGACGATAAGCGGACACATCGCCGTTGGCCGTTTCCATCACGAGCTTCTGGCCGTTGTGGTAGTCGAGCCCGAGGCGGCTCGCCTCGCGGGCGGGAAGCGTGACGAACGTCGCGCCGGTATCCACGGCAAATCGAACCGGCATACCGTTCACTTCGCCATCGGCGACCAAATCGCCCCGGTCGTTTGTTGGGACCACCGCGTAGTTGGCCGCGGCGGCGGGCTCGTCTGGGCCGCGGCGGCGGGGCTCGTCTGCCTTCGCGCAGGACCCAGTGCGAGCGCCACGCGTCGACCCTGGACATCGAACGTTGCGCCATCGCGATCCACCGACAGCAGGATGATGTCGTCGCGCGTCTTCTGTCCGACGGAGAGGGTTTGCAGGGCACCGCCGTCGATCTGCACCACGGCCTTGTTTGGGAACAAGCCGACGACGTTCAGCGTCCAGCGCGGTTGCGCCGGTCGAGACCAGCAGGCCGATGGCTATCGAAGCAATGCGATGGCGGCGATTCATGATGTACAGCGGTCGATCGAATCAGTGATTTCTTTCCGGTCGCCCAGCGAAGCGAGAGTCGAGGATCGTGTCCTGGGTAACCGGACTCTTGAGCATGGCAGGCTTCTTTATGCACTTGTCATGCCAGCGCAAGAAGTCCGTTTCAAAACAGACCCGCCGAGGCCTCGACTCGGAATAGAGCACCCTGCGGACGCGCTGAGCGTCAGGCTCGTGGCAGCGCGCGGCACCGGGGTGCGCCTACAGAGTCCAGGAGTCGACATGACTGCATGCCGCTGGGCGACTCTTTGAACGATAAATAGTCGATTGACTATCGAACGATCGTTCGATAGCATATTTCCTCCTGTCTGACCGACGCCCGCCCGGGCTTTCCGCCTGGGTGGGCTCGGTTCGCCATCCAAGAATGAAAGCCGCGCTCGCCGAACTGCTGCATAACCCCTTGCTTTGGCAGGGAGATCGGCTGGCGCGGGCGGAAGACGCTGTCGCCAGCGGCTTCGCCGCGCTGGATCGCGAGCTGCCCGGCGGCGGCTGGCCGCAGGCGTCGCTGACCGAGCTGCTGCTCGACCACGAGGGCATCGGCGAATTGCGGCTCGTCCTGCCCGCGCTGAAAGCGCTGGTGCGCTCCGGCGAGATGGATCGCCTTGATCGCGCCTCCGCACGTCCCGTATGCGCCGGCGTTTGCGCGGTACGGCATCGACCCGGGCCGGGTGATCGTCGTCGATACGGCGGAGGAGAAAAACCGCTGGTGGTCGGCCGAGCAGGTGCTGCGCGCGAACAGCGCGGGCGCGCTCTTGTTCTGGCCGAAAGCGGTGAATGACGCGCAAACGCGGCGGCTGCAGCTCGCGGCGCAGGATAGCCAGTCGCTGGCGTTCGTCTTCACCGGCACCGCGCGCGCGGCGCAACCGTCGCCGGCGCCGTTGCGCATCCGCTTGTCGCTGGCGGAGGAAAAGCTGCGCATCGATGTCTTCAAGCGCCGCGGCGGCGGTGATGACGCGGCCCTTGCTGCTGGATGTTTCTGCTTCGTCCGTGAACATCAAAAACCCGATCAGCCATGCCATGGAAGATGCGCCGCCGGTGACGGCCATCGTCAAGCCGTTGATGAAGGTCGATCGCCTGCCGATTCATCGTTCGGCAAGTTTCAAAAGCCAGTATCCCGTCGGCGGTCCGCAGGCGAAGATCTGGAATCGCGCGCTTTCGCGCGCCGATGAAGTGAGCCGCGTGCCTGGCGTGGATCCACGCGGTGTCGATCCCCGACATCGATCGTCCCCGCGAAAGCTGGAACCCAGTGGCGCTGGTACGAAGACACTGGATTCCGCTTGCGCGGGGATGACGGATGTGGGGCTTTCGCGGGAATGACGACATAAGATGATGGATCGCTGCCGCCATGCTCTGGACCTGCCTGCATTTTTCCGATCTTCCGCTGCGCATCTTCGCGCGCGCCGAGATGCGCCCGATCGCCGCGGTAGTCAGCACGGCGAGCCATCGCCCCGATGTTGCTGGTCGCCAACGATGCGGCGCAAAAGCGCGGCATCGTTTCGGGGATGAGCATCGCCGCGGCGCTGGGGCTCGACTCCGAGATTGCGATTCACCTGCGCGACGAATGCGCGGAAGCCGCCGCGCTGAAAAACATCGCGCTCTGGGCCGGCCAGTGGACATCGACCATCGCCATCGAGCCGCCGGCCAATGTGCTGCTGGAGATTTCCGGCTGCCTTAATTATTTCGGCGGCTTGAGCACGCTGCTCGAGCGCATCGACGCCGGCCTCGCCGCACATCGGCTTTTCCGCGCGTCGTCGCCACCGCGCCTGACCGCGCCGGCGGCGAGCCTGCTCGCGCGCGCCGGACGCGCGATCGCGATTCGAGAAGAGCGCCGACATCGAGCCCGCGCTGGCCGCGCTGCCGGTCGTGCCTGCTCGACGGCGCGGATGAAGTGATGGACACGCTGTGGGGCATCGGCGTGCGCACCGTGGGCGACGTGCTGGCGCTGCCGCGCGATGGCTTCGCCCGCCGCTTCGGCGCGAGCCTCCTCGACCAGATCGATCGCGCGCGCGGCAGCTCTGCCCGATGCGCGAGCCGCTGTTCGTGGCGCCGGAGCGTTATCACGGTCAGCTCGAGCTGCCATCACCGGTGGAAGAGACGGAGGCGCTTGCTGTTCGCCGTCAGGCGACTGGTCGTCGAGCTTGCCGGATTCCTGCACGGACGCGGCGCGGGCGTCACCCGCATGCGCTTCGATCTCGTGCACGAGGACGTGCCGCCGACGTCGATCGTGATCGGCCTCGCGGCCACGCGCCAGATCGAGCACATGCAGAACGTGCTGCGCGAGCGCCTGTCGCGGCTGCAGTTGCCGGACCGGGTCGAGGCGATCCGGCTGGTCTCGGAAGAAACCGCGCCGCTCGCGCGGAAAGGAGGGCGAGTTGTTCCAGGGATCGGGCAAGGACGGCGAAGCCGGAACGCAACTGATCGAGCGCCTGCGTGCGCGGCTGGGCGAGAGACGCGGTGCATGCGCTGGCGCTCCACGCCGATCATCGGCCCGAGTGCGCGCAGGGGAGCGCGCAAGCGGGTGTCGCTACGAAGGCGCAGGCAAAGATCCACGAAGCTCGTCTCCTGTGCGTCCGCTGTGGCTGTTTGCCGAGCCGCGTCCCTCGGGCGCCGAGCCCGCGTCGGCGGAGCTGAAGTTGCTGTCAGGACCCGAGCGCATCGAATCCGGATGGTGGGACGGCGATGAAATCGGCCGCGACTATTTTGTCGGCCGCGATGCGCAGGGCGCCGAGCTGTGGCTCTACCGCGATCGCGGTGGGCAGTGGTTCCGTGCACGGGACGTCTTCGCGTGAATGGACATGCCTACGCCGAGCTGCACTGCGTTTCCAACTTCACCTTCCTGCGCGGCGCGTCGCATCCCGAGGAGCTGGTCGCGCGGGCGCAGGAGCTGGGCTACGCGGCGCTGGCGATCACCGACGAATGCTCGCTCGCCGGCATCGTGCGCGCGCATGTCGAAGCGAAAAGTGCAGCCTGCCGCTCATCATCGGCAGCGAGTTTCGTCTCGATGACGGCATTGCGCTTGGTGCTGCTGGCCACCGATCGCGAGAGCTACGGCCGGCTCTCGCGCGCTCATCACCCGCGGCCGGCGCAGCGCGGTGCAAGGGCAGCTATCGACTTGACGCGCGCCGATCTCGGCCGACGGCGTCGACGGCTGCCTCGCGCTGTGGCTGCCAGCGCGCGAGCCCGATCGCGGACGAAGCGCGCTGGCTGGCAACGCGCTTTCGCGGCGCACTGTGGATCGCGGCCGAGCGCCTGCTCGAGGCCGACGACGCGGCGCGTTGCCAGAAGCTCACCGCTCATCGCCGACATCGCTCGGGTTGCCCATCGTCGCCGCCGGCGACGTGCACATGCACGCGCCGCGAGCGCCGCGCGCTGCAGGATACGCTGACCGCGATCCGGCTCAAGACGTCCGTCGCGCGAAGCCGGCTACGCGCTGCATCCGAACGGCGAGCGCCACCTGCGACCGCTCGAGACGCTGCGACGCGTCTATCCCGCGGCGTGGCTCGCCGAGACGCTCGCCATCGCCGGACGCTGTCGCTTTTCGCTCGACAGCCTGCGCTACGAATATCCCGAGGAGATCGTGCCTGCCGGGCGAGACGCCGACCAGTTATCTGCGGCGGCTGACCGAGGAAGGCTTCGCGCCGGCGCTTGCCCGTCGAGAGCACGCCGGAGGACAGGCGCGCCAAGGTGCGCAAGCTGATCGAGCACGAACTGGCGATCATCGCCGAGGCGCGCTACGAGCCGTTCTTCCTCACCGTGTACGACATCGTCAAGTTCGCGCGCAGCAAGGGCATCCTCTGCCAGGGCCGCGGCTCGGCGGCCAATTCGGCGGTCTGCTATTGCCTCGGCATCACCGCGGTCGATCCCGTCGCGCATGGAAATGCTGTTCGAGCGCTTCATCTCGCGCGAGCGCAACGAGCCGCCCGACATCGACGTCGACTTCGAGCATCAGCGGCGCGAGGAGGTGATCCAGTACATCTACGGAAAGTACAGCCGCGATCGCGCGCGCGCTGACCGCGACTGTCATCTGCTATCGCCCGCGATCGCGCGCTGCGCGACGTGCGGCAAGGCGCTGGGACTCGATCTGGCGCAGGTGGACCGGCTGGCGAAGTCGATGGCGTGGTGGGACGGCGGGCGGGTGATCTGCCCAGCGGGTGGAGAGAAGCCGGCTTCGACGCCGAGAGCCCGGTGATGCGCCACTTGTTCGCATCTGGTCGGCACGCGCTGCTCGGATTTCCCGCGCCACCTGTCGCAGCACACCGGCGGCTTCGTGATTTCGCGCGGGCCGCTTGTCGGAGCTGGTGCCGGTCGAGAACGCGGCGATGCCCGAGCGCACGGTGATCGAGTGGGACAAGGACGACCTCGATGCGCTGGGCTTGCTCAAGGTCGACGTGCTGGCGCTGGGCATGCTGACGCGCGATCCGCCGCGCGCTGGAGCTCGTCTCGGCGCGCCGCGGGCAGACACTTCACGATGACCGACGTGCCGGCGGAGGATCCCGGCGTGTACGAGATGATCGGCCACGGCGACACCGTCGGCGTGTTCCAGATCGAGTCGCGCGCGCAGATGGCGATGCTGCCGCGGCTCAAGCCGAAGAATTACTACGACCTGGTGATCGAGGTCGCGATCGTGCGGCCCGGGCCGATCCAGGGCGGCATGGTGCATCCGTATCTCGCGCCGGCGCGCAGGGCACTCGAGCCGGTCACCTATCCGAGCGAGGCGGTGAAGGGCGTGCTGGAGCGCACCATGGGCGTGCCGATCTTCCAGGAGCAGGTGATGCAGCTCGCGGTGGTGGCGGCGGGCTTCACGCCGGGCGAATCCGACCAGCTGCGCCGCTCGATGGCGGCGTGGAAGCGCAAGGGCGGCCTCGAGCACTTCGAGAAGAGGCTGATCGACGGCATGCGCGAGCACGGCTACGACGAGCAGTTCGCGCGGCAGATCTACCAGCAGATCCTCGGCTTCGGCGAATACGGCTTTCCCGGAATCGCACGCGGCGAGCTTCGCGCTGCTGGTCTACGTGTCGTCGTGGCTCAAGTGCTACGAGCCGGCGGCGTTCACCTGCGCGCTCCTCAACTCGCAGCCGATGGGGTTTTATTCGCCGTCGCAACTCACCGCAGGATTTGCGCCGGCACGACGGAACGATTCTGCCGGCCGATGCTTGCCTAAGCGAATGGGAGTGCACGCTGGAACATGACCCTCGGGGAGAGGGCGATGGCGTGAAGGTAACCTGCAACTGCACAATCCGCACCCCGCGCTTCGTCTCGGCCTTTGCATGGTCAAGGGATTGTCGGAAGTTTCCGGCAAGAAGGTCGTCGCCGCGCGCACGCAGCGGTGCATTTGCGGATGTCGACGATCTCGCGCGCCGCGCCAAGCTCAACCGTCATGACATGGAGGCGCTGGCCGCGGCCGGAGCGCTGGCCGGCTGAGCGGCCATCGCCGCGCAATGCGCTGTGGGACGTCAGCGGCGTCGAGCGCATGCCGCCGCTGCTGGCGGATTCAGCCATCGACGAAGCGCCGGCGACGCTCATCGCGCCGAGCGAAGGCGAGGACATCGTCGCCGATTACGCGAGCCTGGGGCTCACGCTGGGACGTCATCCGCTGGCGCTGCTGCGCGAACGGCCTGCAGCGCCAGCGCATGCTGCACCGCGGCCGAGTTGCGCGAGCTGCCGCATGGCCGCCATCGCGCGCGTGACCGGGCTGGTCACCGGCCGGCAGCGTCCGGAACGGCCAGCGGCGTCACCTTCGTCACGCTCGAGGACGAGACCGGCATGGTCAACGTCATCGTCTGGCGCGACCTGGCCGAGCGTCAGCGCAAGGAGCTGCTGCGCTCAAGCCTGCTCACCGTCTACGGCACGCTGGAGCGCGCCGGCGAGGTGGTGCATCTGATCGCCGGGACGCTTGCGCGACCAGACGCGCGCTGCTCGGGCAAGCTGATCGACGCGCTCGCGCGCGATTTTCATTAGCCGAGCGCACGGCAGAATGTTTCATTGGCGATCCGCGAGATCGAACAAACTGGCGAGACAATGGTCGCGCGGGGTTGCGAGGAGTTCGGAGTGAAACTGGAGAGTCCGGAGTATCCGTACGCGACGTTTCTCAACGTGCTTTATCCGTCGCTTAGCTTGGTGGACGTTCCTTCATTGGCCGCAGCGTCGTACCGACCGCTGGTACAACCAAACGCTGTGCAAGGTCAACGATTCGGTTGTCCGGCTGGGTGTCCTGCAAGGCGAGTATCACTGGCATAAGCACGACAACGATGACGAGTTCTTCTTTGTCCTCGAAGGTCGCTTTCATCGTGGATCCTCGAGGGATCGAAGCGTCGAGCTTCACCGGCAACAAGGCTTTGTCGTACCGAGAGCGTCGTCCATCGCACGCGCGCGCGGAACGGGCCAGTCATCCTGATGGTGGAGACAGCCGCGACAATCATTCCTACGGGCGATGCCTGACCTCGCGCTAGATTCGAACGCCTACATCCGGGGCCCATCATGAACGCCGAAGATCTGCGGTCTGTCCAATAGTCTCCTCTCAAAGAGCTGCTACCGCGAGGACCCCGAGGCGGCGCTTGTCACGCTGCGCGCGCACGGGGCCGTCTCGGCGAAGGTGTCCAGCCGCAAGATCGAGACGGGCAAGGCCCCTGTCGTTGCGGGGCCGCATCCTGCCACAGGCGGGAAGCGGACTAAGCGCCTGCTCGGGCGTTTGCACTTCTGCTTTGGCAGCTCTGGTGGCCTGCGCCGGGGCGACCTTGAACGCCGTTGCCACACCGCTCTCGGCATCGAGCTGCGGATGCTTCGCTCGAGCCGGAGGGCGATCTGGACCTTCGTGGAACCCTGGGCGTGTCAAAGGAGAGGCTCCCGTCGGCTTCCCAGGAGCATCCGCTCTGCAGTTCACGCTCGACACCGATGCTTCGGAGGAGCAGCTTGCCACGCTCCTGCGCCTCGACCGAGAGATATGGCAGCTGCGTTGTGTACCAGACGCTCGCCCATCCGCCCGCGGTGTTGGTCACGCGCAAGTCCGTCACCGACAAATGGAGCACGTCGAACAACGTCATGGCGATGAATAGGGTGTACGCGACGGTCGATCCGACGCGTGCGCAGATCGATACGCTCGATGGGCCGACGGTGCTTGGGATTTGGCAGCCCAAGGTGCGGATATATGCCGTGCTACTCAACCGCTGCTGGCCGCTGCCCTGGCCGATCATCCGCGCGTACGCCATATCAAGATCGCCGACGGCATCGGCGCATCGCTGGCGCGCTCGTTCGGCGTGAAGCTCTGGCCTACCTTGGTACTTTCTGACCCGAGGCAAAGGAAACCACGCGTCTGATTCGGCCCAACGATTCGGAGCAGAGATCCGCCTAGCCCTGGCGCAGATCGATGTCGCCGACTAGCGTATCCAGGCCACCGGCGAGAGGCGTTGCCCAAGCTGGGTCGCGCACTCCGGAGAAATCCTGAAATCCACTCGCCTCGGGCAGCGCCAGCAGAAATCCGGGCAAGAGCTTGCCGCACGCGTCGGGCTCGGCGGACCACATGACAAACCTGTATTCAAGCGATGCGGTCCTGCTGTCGAGCTCGATAGGAAAGATCGGTGATCGAAAAAACCGTGCTCGGCAACGAGAGCTTGCAGCAGCCAATCCTCGTCGCTGATCTGGTCGCGGCGGAAGGAAAGATGGCAATGGACGAAGTGATTGCAGTATGGGAGCCGATCCTCCACGGATCGAAGAACCGAAAGCAAAGCCAGCGTCAGCACGGTGCGCAGCGGCGCCGAGCACATAGAACCCAGCGCCGATAAACGACGCCGACCGCGGAGATGACCCAGACGAAGCGGCGGTAGTCAGACCGCGGACGGAGAATCGCTTCGCCGAGCGATGACGCCCGCCCCGACGAAGCCGATACCGGTGACGACCCTGTATGACCCTCGTGGAATCAGCCGGGCAATACGTAAC
>ERZ1370068.4326-contig-3403_pt1 | contig 18627 bp, 26 predicted proteins | sample MGYA00561227_ERZ1370068 | MGnify/ENA primary metagenome ERZ1370068 (study PRJEB38410, sample SAMEA6850437) | metagenome | study: Metagenomic assessment of the ecological functions of the soil: analysis of the soil microbiota associated with the...
TTGTACTTCGTTCAGTTACGTATTGCTCGTATGGCGCGGCAGGTAATAAGCGACTTTGCCAATATCACAGGGTTCGATTTCATACTGCGCAACCGCGAAAAGTGCTCTCGTGTGGCTCACACTACGGAGACGCTCATCGCGGAATCGCTCTAGGTTTTGACATCGGAGCACTTCGGAAAGAAGGCCAGGGATGGAGCCCTGCATGATCAACAAAATTGTGTAGGTAGCAAATAACAAACGACCGGACCATCGCAATACACATGCCTTGAAGCTCTATCTAAAGGCTATGACGACACCGTTGACAGTGCAAGCATTTTCGCTAGCTTCCTCGCAGAAAGGGTAAAGGTTGGGCCCTATGAGCAAGAATATCGGGAACTCATACCGCTGGATGGATGTGACCTCCAAGGAGCGAGCTACTTTAGTCATTTCTGCCCAAGGATCGCCAGCGACGAATTGTGTTGGGAGCAAGATGCCTAATCGACGCAGCTTACCATATACAACTCGGGCTGGCCTTTGGCCAAACGCACTATTGTCGGTCGTGACAATGTCATTAAGAGGTCAAGAAATAAAGCGCGCTCATCCTGACACAAACACTTCCGCATAACATTGCGCGACATTCAGCAGTAAAGACCGGATCTCCTTATCTAGAAATCATAAAGCATTAGCTTCTGTCGCTAACGCATAATTAATTAGTCGCTTTGGACGTGCCTTTTTGCCTCCTCTGGCAAGATAGATGCCGCCCTGGCAGTAAGCCGCGGATAAGAAAACAAGGGGAACAGCGACTGCTGATTCTCAGCGCCCTATTCTAAGCAAGGACGCTAGCTAAGATCGGTCTCTGCAATGCCCTGGTAATTGACTAGTTGCTGATTTCCCAGTTATTCTCGCAAACATCGACCGGCGAGGCGCTTTAACGGTGTTCATATACTCCTGCTATCCATTCCTTGTTGTAATATGATCCGGTGCACCATGGCCGGGGAGAGAGCGATCACCGGAACATTTCTGGTCTATTGCTAAGTGCAGTATAACAGTGACATCTGACTGGTGTGTGGTAGTGTATTTCTTCATGCCAGCACCTTTCAGATTGAGTCCGCCGGAGCGACGTGAGTTGGGACGGATGAGCCGCAGCCAAGGCGGCCGGGCCGACGAGGTTCGGAGAGCGCGTATTATCCTTGGTTTGACTGGCGGGCAAACGTTGGCCGGGGTCAGTCGCAGCCAATCTTGCAGCGTCAATACCGTCAAACTCTGGCGAGACCGTTTTCTAGAAGGACGAATCTCCGGTCTCTGGGGACGCCATCCGGGCAAGGCCGTAGCTCCGGGCACTGAGCGCTTGGAAGCCCGCATTATTAATTGGACCTTGCATCGCAAGCCGGCCGACGGCTCCACGCATTGGAGTTCGCGCAAACTTGCCGCCGCACTGGGCCTCAGCCACATGAGAGTGGCCCGCGTCTGGACCAAGGTTGGTCTGCAACCTTCCCGGCGGCGTCACGACATGGCCAGCGATGACCCGGATTTCGAGTCCAAGGCGGCCGCCATTATCGGTCTCTACCTTAAGCCTCCGACCCACGCCGCCGTCTTTTGTGTCGATGAAAAGACGGCCATTCAGGCTCTCGATCGCCTCGATCCGGTCTTGCCTCTGTCGCCCGGCCGCGCCGAGCGCCATGGGTTTGAATATTTCCGGCATGGCACTCTTTCCCTTTATGCCGCCCTGGAGGTTGCCAGCGGGCAAGTCCTGGGCAAAACGGCCCCTGCGCCACACCAGCGCCGAGTTCGTCGCCTTTCTGGCCGACGTGGTCGCCACGCAACCCGTGGGAAAGGAGATCCACGTCATCGCCGACAACCTTTCGGCGCACAAGACCAGGGCTGTGACTGAGTTCCTCGCGCTTCATCCTAACCTTCAAATCCATTACACCCCGACTTACTCTTCCTGGCTCAATCAGGTCGAACTCTGGTTCTCCAAAATTCAGCGCGATCTGATCACCCGCGGCATCTTCACTTCCAAAGCTGACCTCGCTCGCAAAATCGCCCGCTATATCAAGGGCCACAACAAAAGCGCCAAACCCTTCAAGTGGACCTATCGACATACCGACCGTCGTATCCGTTAAGACCATCAGCTTCATGCGTTACACTGCACTGGTGAGTAAAGTCGCTTCGCGATCATCTCGTGTGACACGCCATGATTCACGCGACGTCCATCTTCATGGCGGAAACCGTGGGCAATCAAAGCGACCAGGGCGCCGTCGAGAATCATCCGTTCGAAAGGCAAATGGAGAATCGTCGCCGTCAATGCTCCCGGTCCGGAAGCGACCCGAAGCGGTTTAAGGGGAGTTTTCAATCCGCGCGCCCGCGGGAGCGCGACACCGGAACGCGCAAGCCTGTGTAATCGTGGTTGGCTGTTTCAATCCGCGCGCGCGCCCGCGGGCGACAACGGACCAGGGACGGAGTCTTCAGGCTCGGCTTGCTCCCGGCTGCGCCGGAGCGCAAAAGGTTCAGCGAAGGCGAAAGGATGGAACGCGCAATTATCCGCATCAGAGCATTCAAAATATCCGACGCGCCGCGACGATCCCGGTGGTCGAGCGTTGACGAAACTTTCGCGGGCGTGAATCGTTTTCGCGTGGTTCACTGCTGCACCCGCGAGCTGAGGCTCACCGCAGTCGCGATTCGTCATTGACACCGGAATCGGCGCGGCAGATGCCGACGGCAGGGCCGGCAAAAATTGGCGCTAGCGCGTCGGCGTCCCAAAGCCGCGCTGTATTGTCGGCCGAAGCGGTCACTATCCGCCGGCCTGTCGGGCTAAACTGCGCCGAATTGACGGCGTCTTCGTGCTCATCGGCTCGCCCACGGCTTGGCGCGTTTTGGCATCCCACAGCCTCGCGGTGCCGTCATCTGAGGCAGTGACCACCACCGACCGTCCGGGCTAAATTGGGCCCGACTTCAACGCAGCTTCGTGCCGCATGGGCTGGCCCACAGCCTGGCGCCCGGTATTAGCGTCCCAGAGCCTAGCGGTGTGATCCCAAGAGGCGGTGAGCACGCGTCGGCCGTCGAGGCCAAAACTGAGGCCGAAACCAACCCATCCTTCGTGTTGCATCGGTTCACCGAAGTGTTTAGCCCGTCGCCAGCGTCCCACAGGCGCGCCGCGTATTCCCCTGAGGCAGTGATCTACCCGTTGCCGTCTGGACTGATCTACGCCACTGCAACCTCGCCTTTATGCTTCATCGGGTCGCCTCGTAATTGCTGCCTGTCTGCCGCATCCCACAAGCGCGAGCCGCCTAGATCGCCCCAAGAGGCGGTGAGCACGAGCTTCGCCCATCTGGACTGAACCTGCGCCGACATCACTCTCGCCCTCGTGCTTCATGGGCTCGCCTAAAGGCTTGCCCGTTGCCGCATCCCACAGACGCGCCGTATGATCAAATGAGGCGGTTACCACCTGTCGACTGTCGGGGCTAAACTGGGCGAAAGCCACCGTCTTCCAATGCTTCATGGGCTCGCCCACGGCTCGACCTGTAGTCGCGTCCCATAGCCTCGCCGTATTGTCCTCGTGAAGCGGTGACCACCCACCGCCCGTCCGGGCTGAACTGCGCTGATTTCACCACTCCTCATGCTTCATGGGTTCACCCAATGGCTTGCCCGTCGCTGCCGTCCCACAGCCGCGCAGTATAGTCCTTTGAAGCAGTGACTACCCAGCGCCCGTCCGGGCTGAACTGCGCCGCTTTACTTCGGCTTCATGCTGCGTTATCTGCCCGACGACTTGCCCCTGCCAGGAATGCCAACGCGGCAAGAGGAAAACCAAATCTGAAGTAACATTTTGCCGTCATGTAGACGCTTGCTGGGTCTATTTTCTCACCTTGTTCCGCGGCATGGGAATCACATTAGCCGAGGTGACGCCCTGCCGGCTCAGAGGGCGTTTTTCTTCCAACATGCTTTGAGAAATGTTTGCTCACAGTTTTGCGATCTGCACTGGCGATAAATCAACGATTTTCGACCGACCTTGTGGAGTTCGACCTTACCCGCGACAGTGACCGGCTTGCCAGCTATCCGCGCCGATTGGACACTTTCGCATGTTGGCTGGTCAATTGGAACCGCGGGGCGAGCCACCGCCGAAACCACTCCGCGGCGAGCCGCGCCACTTCTTCGAGCGTGCCGGATTCTTCAAAAAGATGCGTTGCGGCCGGAACGATCTCGAGTCGCTTTTCGCAGCGAAGTTCCGCAAACGACTCGCGGTTCCATCCCAGCACCGTCTCGTCCCGTTCGCCGACGATCAGCAGCGTCGGCGCGGCCACACAAGCGAGCACCACCTTAGCCATGCTCGGTGCGGCTGCCTCGGCAGACGATTGCCCCGATTTTTCGGAGTCGCTCGACCGATGCGATGAGCGCCGCTGCTCCGCCCGTGCTCGATCCGAAGTATCCGATCCGCAGTCCTTCCGTGGCTGGCTTTTGCGCAAGCCAGTCGGTTGCGCCGAGGAGCCGGCCGGCGAGAAACGGAATGTCAAAACGCATGCGACCGGTCACTAGATCTTCGGCCTCTTCGTCTTTGGTGAGCAGGTCAATCGTTATGGTTCCTTGGCCGGTTGCGCTGCCCCTGCGGTTTCTTCAGTTCAATGATCAAGAATCGGAGCTCCGTGTCTCCGACATTCTCCGCGACGTGCGTTACCGGTGCCGTCCTCCACCTCAACTCTCCGGTCTTCCGCTCCTCGATCGTAGTAGTCCCGTTTGGGAGGGTAAGTTTTATTTTGCCGCCGCTGAGGACGTAGGTTGCTTCGTCGGCTGGATGGCTGTGCTCCGGGGTTTTTCCCCGACCTTGATCGTCGCCTCGTAAATCCGCACTTGGTCGTTATCCAGCAGTGGTTTCACCTGGCCGGTCGCCTGCTGTGGAATGACCAAGACCGCTAAGACAATGAGGCTGCTGAGACAGCAGCCGAAAGAAGACTGTCCTCATGGTTCCCTCGTTTCTGAATGGGCCAACCCTAATATGAAGCCCATATACCTTGTTTTATCGTATATGCAACTAGAAAGTTCTGAGAGAAGCACTACCTTTTCGGTCCCTCCTGGCGTTCATCTTCAGTGTCGGAAGGGAGAAACTATGCACTAGCGCCTAGCCATGGGCGTGCGCCTCACGCTCTTGTTGCGAGGTAAGAAATTGCTGTAGATCGATCTCGAAATAAATGGGCCCTCACGCAACATGTAGACGCTTGCCGGGCCTATTTCTCACTTGTTCCGCGGCATCGGAATCGAATTGTCCGGCAGTGACTCCCCTTGCTCGCTTGCATCATCTGCTTCCCCTTGGATGAACATCGTCGTAGAGATCTGCAAACAGTTTCAAAACGCTTTCCGTTACGATATGAATCGGGCATCCTCGAGGTCATCGCGGTAGAGGCGTAAATTCCATTTCGCCCTCCGTCCCGCATTAGCGTTCCATCCTGAAGCTCTGTATATTCTCCGAAGCGCTTAAGCGCTTCAAACTCCGCTTCTGGGCACCGCCTTTAACTCGAAGCCCTCGCACTTATAGTCGTATTCGTTGCCCATAGGATTTGTCTTAGGCTCCCGGTTGCCAGGTTTGGGTTGCTTTGTTGCGGGACGATCGCATAAACTAGACTGCCCTCCACGCGCTCTAGAGTCCCCATTGGCACGCTGGCGTAACCTTCACGGCTCTTGAGCCTGGGTTGACTAAAAGGTGGCCATTGTGCTCGCGGCGATGGCCGGGAGGTTTTAGGAGCTTAATGGAGCCACTGCTTGGTCCGAGCGACCAGTGTGCCCCGCCGTTGATGCCCGCTCGATGGAGAGGTTAGGCAGCCCTTTCGGGTGGGGCTCCGCGGTAGATGACCTCGGAAACGCTCGCAGACGATTGGCATTCTCGGACTTGGCACTCTTCTAATAACGTTTGCATACTCTTCCGAAGTATGCCCAATGGACTTCGCGCCAATAGCGCAATGATCCATCGCCTTCGCCTTCGATAGCGGCAAACTCCTCACTGACTTCCTCGAAGGGAACAGTCGCCACCGCCTTGGTTTCGATGACACACAGCGGCTCACCTTGCCAGTTGATTACGACGCTAAGGTCGCTGGGCTTGGGAGGTGGCCTGTTTTCCGCTTCGAAGGACCACGCCAACCCAGCAGTCGCTCGCTTCGTTCCGACAAGAACGAGCCGTGCGAGCTCATTTGCAGCTGGTTCGTTGTCGTCGAAGTGGAAGGCCTCGTAGAAGCGGGCTTGAACATCACCTCCGACGATGGCTTGAAACTCGAGCCAGAAGGGCTGAATGGAGTGGGGGATGGTCACTAGGCTCTCGGTTGCAGCGCGTGGCTGAGCAGGCGTGTTGCCTCAATGAAAAAAGACACCGGTGATTAAGATAGATGACGATAGGTTGCCTCAACGAAAGGACACCGGGGTGGGCTTGCTCACAAACGCCGGGAGGCGAGGTAGCGGCAGCCCGAGCCCCGGAGGGAAAGAGCTCGGGCGCTGGCGGCAAGCCAGAGCTACCGGTTTGTGAACAAGCCGGGCTCGCGCGCTCTCAGGCCGCTTTGAAAAGGGGCGTGCGAATTTGGTAACGCAACACGGCGCGCAGCTTGGTCTCGATGGCTTCTTTGAGCGCGAAAGGATCCAGAGTGCGATAGAGATTTTCCAAGGCTGCAATCTGCTCTTCGCTAGCGACTGCGCAGGCTTTGAGGCGCTCAAAGGGCGTGGCGGGCGTATCGTAAACGCGCCGCTTGCGGCTGCCTTCCACCTCGGTACGCAGATGCTTCATCACTGGGCAAAAGAAGTTGCGAAACCACCCCCATTCCTTGGCGTAAAGCTCGTTGAGCAGCTCGGCGGCTCGCGGATCCTCCAGCCTTGCGTAGCCCACCAACTGACGCACGTGGGTCCAGTTCTTCTGCTCGACACGCGCGTTGTCGTTTTTGCGATAGGCCCGCGAGCGGGTGAAGCGCACTGGGTGCCGCCGGCGTAAGAAATAGTTTAGCAGATGCCAGTTGCGAAACTCGCCCCCGTTGTCGGTATCAAAACCCAGGATCGCAAAGGGCAGCGCCGCCTCGATCTCGGCGATGCGCTTTGCCACGGCGTGCTGGCCGCGATTGAACACCGCACGGGTCTCCGTCCATTGGGTATGCACATCGGTCGCTGTCAGGCTCCAGCAAAACTCTCCGGCCATACTTTCTCCGCAGTGCGCCACGGTGTCCGCCTCGATAAAGCCTGGCATGCTCACATCCCAATGCTCGGTGCGAACCGGGATCTGTTTGCGTAAAAGAGTGAAGGCTGTCTCATACCTTGTTAATCGCAACAATTCCTTTTTCTGCCTGCCCGCCGGGATCAATCACTCCCTTGATTGCAGGATGCAGCCTTTGCAATCTGACTCTGGATTCCAGTAATTAAGCCAAATGCCTTGAAGAGAATCCTCGTGCTTCTCCACGCGAGAACTCCAGTAGGCTGTAACCTCTGGCAGATCGTGAATGAAACCCGGCTCGCCCAGCGATCATAAAGGCATAGTTGCCAGTCGATAAGTCGGCCAATGACTTGCCGCTTCGAAGCCTCGACAACAGTCTTTGAGTCTGGGTCGAAACGGCTTCCAGTTCGCAAGGAACCAGATGCTGCGCTGTAAAGTGTGGGTGCTGGACATGATCCCATTGCTTGAACGTGAATTGCACTGGAACAGCTCGAACCGTTTTACCAGCTTGTGCTCGGCCTTCGCGACTCGCTTCCTCGTTCGCATTACGCCCAAGAACGTAGTCGGATTTGTCGCACAGGAAGATGGCTTTGTCGCCAGAAGTGCGCTTCCCGACAGTGGGCACGACGAGATCGTGTGGCACACATCCTACTGCCGCGCGGTGCTTTATCTCTGAAGTCGCGGATCTGTGCGATCTTACCATCCAGCGTCAGAGCGATGACCCAGCTTATCCCCATTGGTGCGTAGCCTCGCTTGGCGAGACGTGGACTGCGCGCCCATGCAGCTTATACAATGCCTGAAGAATCATGACGGTTCAGGCTTTGGCGGAGGAAAGGGTGGGACGATCACGATTCCGTCTTTGAGTTCCGCGTTGAAGAAACGTGGTTCGGCACGGAGGAGACGACCTTGGTTACTCTCAATGACAGGACCTTTCGCATCGGGAATGTATGCGGTGTCGTGGAGCATCCACCCTAGGGGAGCGGTTGCGTTGATCTGCTGACAATTCACTGGGCGGAGAGGGAGCGCCGTCGTCGAGCAAGGCGAAGTGGGCGGGGAATTCGCGGCAGCCCAAAGATGCGGATGGTGGTAATATTGTCCGGCTCGAGAGTTCTCCTCTTGAAGATGTCGAGGTGTGTTTCCTTCCACGGCGTGTTGGGGAAGTTCGGGCCATCCCGCTCGAGGCGATTGTCAAGCACGTCGAGACCAAGCCGCAATGACGTAGGCCACATCGCGCAGAAGCATTGAAGCACGCTGCTGGCGTTCGTCTTCGATAATCAGGCCCAGATTGCCCGGCTCTCCCGCCATCACTCTTCGCGTGGGAGCGGTGGCTTTCTTGCCGACTGATTGCGACGGATATTTGTGAACCGGAATGGGCTTGAGCACCTCGATGGATCGGATATTCCAACGCATCTGCGGTTTCCAGTAGATGGCCTCCAGGATCCCCGGGCGGCGGAAGGTGTCATCACTTCGTAGCTGACCCGCTCGACCTTCATCTCTGGACGGGTGAAAGAGGGCGTACTCGCCCCAAACGTGGAGTTGATGCCGTAGGACACCAGGAAACAGGATTAGATCATGAAGCAGCAGGTGTATCTGGAATGGAAAGCGGCGCGCAGTCCGAATGCTTCCGTCATAGTCGTTTTCCGGCTGGATGAGAAGGTGGATTGCGCCCTCATGCACAGGTTCTGTAGACGGCCAGAGGCGAGAGTTGCTTCCATTCCCGTTCATAGACCTGCACTGTAAACCTTTGCGCCCTACGGTAGTGAGCGCGTGTGAGCGGAAGGCCTTTTGTCACGCCAGCGAAGGTTGTCGCAAAGCTTCTTGCCATTGTCTCCCCAGGGGATGATGAGCGGATGAGTGACCTCCGGGATCATTTGGAAGAGCTTGGCAGCCTCGCGAAGCTGCAGGGCAAGGTATGGGGCGCTCTTTGCTGGCCCTGATGAGGAAATAGAGCAGGCTCCACGTTGTGAAGAACCAGAAGCGCGGCCAGATGGATGCTGCAACGTAGAGATGGGGACTCGCGTGACGTTTCAGCCGCTCAACCAGGCTAAAGACAGGAAAAGGTCAGTCCGATGTCAATAAGCGCGAGGGCGGCAGAAATGAAGACAATGTGTATCCGAGGGAGACGCGACCGATCCGATAAAATTGCTCGAGCCGGTAAAGATAGCGCAGGCCGATCGCCAGGAAGGAAGCAGGTGATATCGCACCAGAAAGGTAGTAGGCATGGCGTTGGAGTGAGCCCAGCAGCTCTGTTTCATGCGGGATGAGAAAAAGCCGCAGCGGAAACAGCCCAAAAGAAAAGCAGGAGACATCCAGCGATGTGAAGCTTCCAGAAAAGCGGAAGCCGACTCAGCGAGGATCTCGACTCGTTACCTTTCGGACTCACAAAGAACGACGACACGCCCGGCATCAACTTCAACATTGCCAAGGTTTCTTCCAGAAAGCACGGAAAAACGGCGCTTCATCACGCCCTCCGACCGCAGACTAGCTTTCATTGCGCGGTTTGCACCAGGAGATCTTTGAAATGCGCCCACCTCCGTGCACCGGCTGCGTCGAGCGTGTGGCCGGCGCTCGCTCGGGACGTTCGGATCACGACTGCTGCGTCAAGAGCAGCAGCAAAATGATGATCAGCGCGGGCAGAATGACGTGCGGAAAACTTTTACGTAACTGATCGGACGATCGCCGGCGACGGCGCCGGTGTAACCATTGACGACGATCTGGTAGTTCTTCGGCCCGTAAGTATAAGTAACGAGCCACACCGGCACGAGAATATGCTTGAACGTGCGGCCTTGATACTGGGTTTGCACCTGCAGATCACGCTGAGTATCGCCAGGCACCTGTTTGGCGCAGAGTTGCCTCATGGCGGCGTCCATTTGCGCAAGATTGAGTTCTGCCGCTTTCCGCAGGTCGACCTGGTAACGTTCTACAGTCCATCCCCGCAGGTAGGTCAGGTTCGTATGGCTTCAGTTCGTCGCCACGGGTGGGGAAAAGGTTCCACTTTGCGGAGAAGGGTGAGTTCGACCCCATCGTGCCGGGAACAGGATCATCGTCGAAGAAATGCTCCACCTCACCTGCAGCCGGTTCCCAGCGGACGCGCTGCTCGGCAACGTTCACGAGCCGGCCATCGGACCCGCGGCGCTGCACGTTCTCGAAATAGACATGGCCGGCCATCGCCGTCCAAGCCGCGTGCACATGAGCGTCAAAGGTCCAGTAAGGCAAATAGACTCCGTGCAGAGTGTCAGTCGAGCGCAGCTTTTGAACCGGTCCGGCGCGAACATTCGCGAGGAGTACCATTGGCGGAGCCGATCACGGACCTGCGGTTCGGAAAGCTTGGCCGGGAGCACCGCTGTCGGTGTGATCGCATCGCGCGTTGTCTCCACCGGACACAATTGACGGCGAGCCGCAGAATTCGCAGCTCTGCGCGGCGCGCGAGGCTTCGAAAACCGTAATGGCCTGGCAGCTCTGGCACTTAACTTCCGCGTTTGTCGAAGCGCCAATCGCGAGTCTCGGATCCTGCCGAACTCAAAGCCGCAGCGAGCTCGGTTTCCCGGATCGTTTCTCCGAGCGCATCTTTTCCCGGCGTCCATGGCACGATTGTGCCGCAATAGGGACAGACGAGCGCCTGTTTGGAAGCGCTCCACTCGGCGTCCCCGCCGCACTCGGGGCAGGGATACTTGCGCAGTGCTGTGATTTCAGCCATGAGCAGGCCGGTAGCCGCAACTTGAGCTGGTCAATGCGCGAGAAAATCGTCGAGCGCGGCCTTGGTGATGCGCAACTGGCTGCCGATCTTGCGGCCCTTCAGCTCTCCACTTTCGACCGCTGCAACGACGTCGGAGACTGCCACACCAAGACGCTCAGCCACCTGCTCGGGCGTAAATACCTCGGGCGCACCTGCCGCCGGAGAGGCTGCTCCAGGCAGCGGAGGCGGCATGCCAGGCAGCGGAGGCGGCGTTGATGCCGCCGGTGCACGCTTGGCCGACGTCGCGCATCATTTGCTGCGCCATGGCGAATCCGATCGCCATCTCGGCGGGCGCGCCGGCAGCGCCCCACCCTGAGCCATGCCTTGACCCATTTGATATTTCACATAGTCGTTCAGGTTACCGACCACGCTCATGCCGGAACGCTTGTCAATGGCTTGCTCGACTTCTGGCGGCACGGAGACGTTCTCGAGGATAAAGCTTGTCACCTCGAGGCCATACTTTCCGATCATCTGCGGGTTGATCGCCGGCACCAGTGCCTCGCCGAGTTCGCCATAGCGACTGGCCACATCGAGAGCCGGAAGTTTTGCGGTGGCGAGCGCATCGCTGAAGGCGCTGACCACGCGCGAGCGCATCGTATCGGCGAACTCGTCGATCCGGAAATTCTGGTCCGTCCCGACGACTTCTTTAAGAAAGAGCTGAGGATTTACCACCTTGAAATCGAAAGTCCCGAAGGCCCGGAGGCGGACGACGCCAAAATCCTGATCTCGCATCATCACCGGGTTTGAAGTCCCCACTTGTTGCCTGTGAACAGCCGGGTCGAGACAAAATAGATATCCACCTTGAATGGAGAGACGAAGCCGTATTTCCAACCTTGGATTCGCGCCAGCACCGGCACATTGGGCGTGCTAAGCGTGTGTTTGCCGGGCCAAAAGGTATCCGCAAACTGCTCGGTCATGACGAGTTGCGCGACTTGTGACTCGCGCACGATCAATTGCGCGCCATTCTTAATCGCTTTGTCGTCGTCGGGAAAGCGCCACGCCAGGGTGTCGCGCGAATCGTCAATCCACTCGATGATTTCGATGAGTTCGCCGCGGAAGAGATTCATGAGGCCCATAGAGATGAGAAGTTTGGTGACGTTCGCTTACCCTATATCCCGGCGACGCCGTTTCTCTGCGTATCACTCAAGTCGGAGGACGACGAGCAGATTCTTGCGGCTAACCGGCTCGCCCTGACGCTCCGCGCCCACATAGGGCCTGGCAAACAAATCATTTGCGATCTGAAGAAAATGGATCTCGCGACGTTCGCCTCCGATCCATCGTTTTCATTACGCAGCCTTGAGATAATGTCTTTCGATGCTTCATGTCGTCCTGATCGAGACCGGAGATCCCGCCGAACACCGGAAATATCGCGCGACTCTGCGTGGCCGCCGGTGCGTGTCTGCATCTGGTGGAGCCGCTCGGGTTTTCTTTGACGACAAATTTCTGCGGCGCGCTGGAATGGACTACTGGAGCAAATGCGATCTGCGAGTTTGGCCCACTTTTCAGGACGTCCGACAGAAGTCTGGCGAAGCAACGATTCTTCTTTCTTACGAAAAACGAGGTCGACCCTACTGGCATCAGCGTTTTGAGGAGGACGACCATCTGGTATTTGGACGCGAGACAAAGGGTCTTCCTGAAAGCCTGCTCGCAACGAACTCCAGCCATTGCTTGACGATTCCCATGCGAGAGGAAGCACGCAGCCTCAACACTGGCGACCGCGGACCGGCATCGTCCTTTACGAAGCCGTCAGGCAGCTCCGGATCCTTTAGCATGGACAACAACCACATCGCCATTGACCTTCGTGGACTCACTCAAAACGTTTCGCTACATATCGGAAGGAACGCGGGGTTCTCGGCGGCTTCAGAGGACTTTTCCGTCGCAGAGGCATATCGAGACGCGAGCCGTGGACGCTGTCTCCTGCTCAGATTGCCGCCGGCGCATTTTGTCGGATCCCTCGGCCCCAACGGCGCTGGAAAAACTACGACCTTGAAAATGCTTTCCGGCTTGCTTTACCCGACCTCGGGAACTGCCAGCGTTCTCGGTTACGTCCCGTGGGAACGCAAGGACGCCATGAAGCGCCAGATTAGCCTCTGATGGGCCAAAAACGCCTCTGGTGGGACTTGCCCGCTCGCGAGTCGCTCGAACTGAATCCGGGTCATCTATGGGATTCCCAGGAAGAATTTCGAAAAGATCACGGGCGAGCTGACGGAGATGCTCGATGTGCGCGAGCAGCTCGACGTGATGGTGCGGGAGCTTAGTTTGGGCCAGCGGGATGAAGATGGAACTCATCGCAGCGCTGCTGCACCGTGCCACATGCTATTCTTTCTCGATGAGCCGACGATCGGCCTTGATGTCGTCAGCCAAAGACCGTGCGCGAGTTTCTCAGGCACCACAATGCGACTAGCCAGACCACGATCTTGCTGACCAGGTCACTATATGCAAGACATCGAGGAGCTCACGCAGCGCGTCATCCTTATTGATCACGGGTGCGTCATGTTCGACGGAGCCCTCGAAGGCATCGAAATCGAACAGTTCTCCGGCAGCAAGATCATCGACGCCAAATTTTTCCGGCCGACGGATGCGGACTTTAGCCGTGTGGGCTCGGTCCTGGAAAAGCACCGGATTCGGTGAAGATCGAGGTGCCCTCGGGCGCGTGTCGCTGAGGTTTGCCGTGTCTTGTCCTCGATCGAGCTCCGGTGGCGGATCTCACCGTGGCGGAGTTGCCTGATCGCAGGAACGTCATCCGCACCGTCTTTGGGAAAAAACCATCCTGATTTCTGCTAAGCAGTGCAATGGTTACTCTATGACAGTTGACGATTCCGCCAGAGCGCCACCGAACCCGGCGGCTTAACACCTCCGCTGCGCGCCATAGTGGCACGATGCAAACGGTGACTGGGAGTCAGCGCACCGGATTGCTCAAGATGACGATTCGCGTGAGGCTGCCTGGGTGCATGCCTATTTGCATCGACGCCGAAGGGGACGAGGGAAATGCCGGGTATTGAGTACCGGGCGGGCCGGACGCTCCGCAGCTCTCGGCCCTCGAATCGGAGTGGGAAGAAATCGTCGGCATTCTGCTGCGCTCAAGCCGGGTTGGGCAAGCAGTAAACGCAGGCTGTTTAGCACGACAACGACCGTGCTGCCTTCGTGCACCGCCACGCCGAGCGCGAGGGAATTGGCAAAGGGAAGCCGCACGCATCATGAAAACGACGGCGCCGGGGGCGATAACGATATTTTCGTCAGATGATGCGGCGTGAGCGAACGCTGAGCGTTCGCGCCAAAGCGAACTTCTCGACCGGTCGTTCATCAGAACGACCTCCGCCTGTTCAAGCGCGGCGTCTGAACCTCGCGCGCCCATGTGCTACGCCGACATCCGCGCCGCAATGCGAGGAGCGTCGTTGACTCCATCGCCTATCATCGCGACTTTGCGCGCTCCGTGTTCCTCGAGGTTCCTGAATGGCTTCGACCTTCTGCTCTGGGCGGCAGTCCAGCGCGAATCTCGCCGATGCCAACGCCACGAGCGTTATCTGCTCAGCCACGTCGCGCCGGTCCCCGTGAGCACTGACCGTTCGCACGCCGATGCTTTCAAGCCTTTGCAAGGTCTGGGCGGCCTCCGGTCGGATCGCGTCATGGAAAATGATTCGCCCGAGAAGATCAGGACCTGCAACCCAGACCTCGGCGCTCGCTAAGCCCGATTCATCGGCGGGAAGGTATTCCTGTCCGAGCAACTTGGGCGACTTCAAGAGAGTGAAGTCTTGTCGGCGATGCAGGCGCGCAGGCCCTGTCCGGGGATCGTTTGGAAGCCAGCCACCTCGCTGGTCGTCTCGACGCCCCACTGGTGCGCGATCTTGCGGATGGCGCGGGAAAGCGGATGCTGCGAGAGGCGGGCGAGGGTCCAAGCGATTTGCTTCAGACGTTCTTCCTCTCCACGGAGACACTCGAGAGATTTGAGGGTAAGTTCGCCGGTCGTCAAAGTTCCCGTCTTGTCCAAAGCAACGACGTTGACATCGGCAAGTGGTCTCCACCGCGGCTCCCCGCGGAATAAAAATGCCGCGCCGCGCACCAGAGGCAATCGCCGATAAAATCGAAGAAGGCACCGAAAGAACCAAGGCACAGGGCGAGGCAACGACCAGGAGCGTCATGGCGCGATAGAACGCACTTACCCGGCCGTTTTCTTCCAGGAAGGGCGAGCAGATCAAAGGCGATCCACCAAATGAAAAACATCAGCGTGCAGAGCGATAAGATTGCCCAGGTGTATCCGGTGCCAAACTTGTCAGTGAACTTTTGAGAGGCGCCTTCATGTCCTGAGCTTCCTGGATAAGGTTGATTATTCTTTGCAGAGCACTCTCACTGGCCCTGCGCAGCTTGCGCCCCTCGATGGCACCCCACAGATTCATTGTGCCGGAAAGCACAACGTCACCCGGTTCTTTGCGAATTGGGACTGATTCGCCAGTGATGCTCGACTCGTCGCAAGCGGTCTCCCCCTTAAGGACCTCAAGATCCCGCCGGGATCTGGTCGCCTGAGGTAACGATCACTCTCATCCCGGGTTCGAGCGATGCCACCGTGACTTGTTCCTCGGAACCACCCGCAGGACGCGGGCAGTTTTCGGAGCACCGCGAAAGAGCGCACTGATTTCTCGTCGTCGTCCGCCCTTGGCGTAGTGCTCCATCGCTCCCGAGGCCGAGAACAGGAAGAGCAGCAGTGCCCCTCAGCGCCAGGCGCCAATCAGGGCGGCACCGCCGGCCACGGCGACATCAGAAATGCCGCGTCAGGCGCGCCTTGCGAGGCGCGTTCCCAAGCGTCGATAGCTGCGTCCCATCCGCCACAAGGTAGGCGCCGACGCATAAAGCAGCCGGGCGACGTCCTGATTCACCTATCGACTAGTGCGCCGAGTGTGCCGAGAATCAGGCAGCCCGCGGCGAGCAAAGCAGAGGTTTCCACTCATCGTCGCCGTGCGCGACGGCTTGTGCTCTCTGGGGAGCATACTTGGGCCATTTAGAGCGACCCGCTCCAAAACGAAATCGCGGTAGAGCATGTTTGCTTTTCAACGAGCGTGCTGCCGAGCGCGTCTTTGACGACGACGCGCGCACTGCCGACTCCGCGCTCCCGGTCGTTCCGCCGCAGACGCTGCAACACCGTCTCTGGTTAAATGGCCTGCAATCCGGCAGAGCCGCCGATACTGCCCGCGAGACACGATCCAGGCGATGATCATGATCAGGACCAGGCGTGGCAATCGAGAGCTTCCGTTGGTCCTGACTGAGGCAACTGCCTCAGAGGCAAGGTTCCTCTTCAGGATCTTGGATACCTCGCGAATTACGCACTCTTTTTTCATCTTCCGCACAATCGGCCCGTCGCCTCAAAGTTAGCTTAGCCTCAATGCAGCTTTGCACCAAGGCTTTCGCAACGCCGCCAAATGACGGCAGGATCGATGGGATATTCAGGGTGCCGACACCGAGGGGGTTGGCGTGGCGAGCCTACCCGCGCCGAATTCCAGACGCGCGCACTTGTTGTTCGAGGTTGCGAAAACGCTGAGCAAAGAGCGTAACCAGCGAGCGGCATCCACCCCCGCCCAGTCCTCCGCCATGGTTTTCTTGTCAGCACGAGGACGGTCACCTGATCCACGGCTCCCACACTGGCAGCCGCGGCTCGTCAAGGATCAAGCGCCATCTCGCCAAAGACGTCGTCCGCTTCCATCGATGGCAGGGTCTCATACGCGCCGGCGTTCCTTCTAGCGTCGATCGTTCGAAAGGCTCGACACTGGCCACGCTACGATCATGTAGTGCGCTATCGCCCGGAGTCGCCTTCCTGAATAATCAGGCTTCCCGGAGCAAAGGTTTTGTGAGGCAAATGCAGGCCGCCGCGCAGAAACTCCACGCACGTCTTGCTGCAGTTCGAGCACGGTTTGATAGCGACCGGAGGAGTCTGCGGCGCAATCGCCTTTGTTCACGATCTCGCCACAGACGCCTGGGAATGTGATAGCGTTGCGCAAACCGATCAATTGGGATCACCTCGCCGCGGCGGGCTTTCTCCACGACCAGATCAGGATTGTAGATGTTCCCGTAGGGCAGCTGACCACAAACAATTTCATAGAGAATTGCGCCCAACCCGAAAATGTCGCTTCTGTCGTCCATATCGGCTGGGTTTGCCACGTGCCTGTTCCGGTGACATGTAGGCCGGCGCCCCGACCTCTCCCTCAGCTTCCATTTGCGAAAAATCGCCAGAGGCGGGCCGTGTTTTCGTCAAACGCGCGAGACCCCAGTCAATGACGTAAACCTGACCGAAGGACGCCAGCATGATGTTTTTCCGGGCTTCAAAGTCGCGATGGACGACACCGCGATGGTGGGCGTAAGCCACCGCGTCACAAACCCTGAGGAAAATGTCGAGACCATCCTGCAGGCGTTCTCGCGCTCCGGGTCGACGGGAGGGTTCCTGCAGCCGATTTGTCGAATCCGATGCCCTCCACGAGCTTCATCGTGAAATAGGGAATGCCCTTGTTCGAGATGGCCAGTTCATGCACCGGAAGAATGTTCGGGTGTTCGGAGTTGGCCCGTGATCTGAGCTTCGGCGATGAAGCCATCGCGATACATCGGCTCGCGGGCGAGTTCCTTGTCGAGCCATTTGAGGGCGACCGACCGTAGCAAATTGCGGTCCGTTGCCGGGTGCACGACCCATGCCGCCGTGGCCAAGCTCTCGGAAGACGCGCAAATGCGCGGGCGTTGGAATGCTCTCCGACTCGATCTCACGTTGCCCCACTTCGTGCTCACCCTCAGTGGGAATGGCTTCAATTACGCGGACCGGCTGGGCTTCGGATTGGCTTTCAATTTTTTCACTCATGAATGCTCGTTCGACATGTAAAGGTTACTCCTACGCATGCACGGCTTTGAATCAACGCTTGCATGATTTTCACCCCGCAAGCGATGCGATCTCGAATTGTCACCCGAATGCAGACCAATTCAAGTTCCCCGCAAACTGAGAGCGCGCTTGGGCGCGCCTGCCAATCCTGGAGATTGCTGCTGGACCGAGGCCTCGCGAGCGTACTGATCAATGGCGCACAGCCCTGATGTCCTGCGTTCGCGATCCAGTAAGCACAATCGCTCTAGGACGAAAATAGAAGGCGGTCCAGCCAGGGGCCATCGGCCTACGGGAAGGCGGGCTGCGCCGCTGAAGTTCTCTCCCACTCGGGAAACGTGAATATTTCTCAGCTCACCTCTCGTAAGAGGCACCGGGATTTAAAGTGTGAACCACGCCGAGAACAGCATCGAACTTCGTCCGCGTCCATCGGGACGATGCGCGCGGACGATCATCATCACCCTCCCGATCATGTGACCTTGCGCTGGCGTGCTTTTCGCCAGGCGCATGAACCCGGCGAGCGGAGCGCTGCGGGAGCCCGAGTGCGCGTGGATTTTTGCCTCTATCACGAACAAAGAAACATAACGAGACGGCAGCGCGCGGAGTACGTGGGCCCGTAGCATCCTCTTGCCACGCCGCACTGTGCCGCACTGATCCAATTAGGTCGGTCAGCATCGCAGCTGCCGCCGAGGCTGTCGGCCCCAGCGCGAGCCTCGTGAATCACAATCCTAGGCCGATCGAACTCTTCTCAAGCGCAGCGCAGCCGGAGCGGCTAACCCTGAGGCCTAAGAGCATGATCAGCCCGTTGTCGTCAGCCGAGACGATCGGATCACTTGTCTTCGACCTTGTCCTTGTCCTTCTCCTTTTCCGCCAATACGTAACTGAACGGGCACA
>ERZ1370068.3298-contig-2414_pt1 | contig 18626 bp, 31 predicted proteins | sample MGYA00561227_ERZ1370068 | MGnify/ENA primary metagenome ERZ1370068 (study PRJEB38410, sample SAMEA6850437) | metagenome | study: Metagenomic assessment of the ecological functions of the soil: analysis of the soil microbiota associated with the...
CCAGTCATTACGTATTGCTCGTTGCTAAAGTTATTAACAGTACAATTTCCGGCAACTCGTCCACCAACGGCGGCGGTCTTAGCGTGGATCCCGGCGGCGGTAACGTCTCAATTATCAACAGCACTGTCTCAGGCAATTCTGCCTCCTTTGCGGGCGGCGGTCTGCACGCTTCTGCAGGGACGGTAAATGTCAGAAACACAATTGTTGCCGGCAATACGTCCCCTGATTGGTCCCGACGTGAGAAATGCGTTTGTCTCGCAGGGCAACAACCTGATTGGCGCGAGTGATGGCAGTACCGGCTTCACTAACGGCGTCAACAACGACAAAGTCGGAACGGTGGCCTCTCCGCTTAACGCGCTGCTGGCGCCGCTGGGAAATTACGGCGGACCGACACAGACATTCGCCTTACTGCCGGGCTCGCCGGCGATCAATGCCGCAAACAATTGCGTTACCGATGTGGCGCACTGTGGGGACGCTAACATCCCGCAGCTTACCAGCGACCAGCGAGGCTTTGGGCGTCAGGTCAACGGCACGGTCGATATCGGCAGCTTTCGAGTCGCGCGGCTTTACCATTGCGGTCATCAGCGGCACACCGCAAAGCGCGACGATCTTAAACACATTCGGCGCTCCATTGATTGCTTCAGTCACTGGAGTCGGCGGTGAACCTGTGAACGGAGGCATCGTCACATTTACTGCGCCAGCGGCTAATGCGTCAGCGGTTTTGACGGGTGGCGGCTCAACCGCGAACGTCAGCATCGCCAGCGGCCAGGCAAGCATTAACGCCACGGCAAATGGAACTGCGGGTTCGTACAACGTCAGTGCCAGCGCCATCGGCGCAACGTCGGCCTCATTCTCATTGACCAACAACCAGGCCACCACCACGACCGCAGTTTCTTCGTCGGTCAATCCATCTGATTTCGGTCAGAGCGTGACCGTTCACGGCGACGGTAACGTCAGGCGCGGGCACGCCTTCAGGGACGGTGCAGTTCAAGGATAACGGCAACAACCTGGGAGCGCCCGGTGGCTTTGAACGCGGCGGAGTCGCGCAGGTTCACGACGTCAACATTGGCTGTCGGGCAACGCATCACGATTACGGCTGATTACAATGGCGACACAAACTTCGCTACCAGCACCGGCACGCTAACAGGCGGCCAGGTCGTCAAGCCGCAGCCGACACTGTCGATCAACGATGTTTCGATCGCAGAGGGTGATAGCGGCACGACAGCGATGAGCTTCACCGTAACTCTTTCGGCGGCAAGTAACCTGACGGCGAAAGTCGACTTTGCTACCGCGAATGGAACAGCCGCTGCGCCTTCCGATTACCTGGCGACGAATGGCACGCTCACCTTCAATCCCGGTGATTTGACGAAGACGATTAGCGTGACCATCAACGGCGACGTTAACTTCGAGCCGAATGAAACCTTCACGGTGAATCTGACGAACGCGGTCAACGCCGGCATCAGCAAGGCGACGGGAACCGGCACTATCCAGAACGATGATCCCGCCGGCGGCGTGATTGCCATGGAGCAAGACTGACGATACGGTGAGCGAAGCGACCGGCTTCATCACGGTCACGGTCGTGCGCACCAAAGATGTGTCGCAGGCAGTGAACGTGGATTACGCCACGGACGACACCGGAGCATCGCCGAACTGTAGCGACGCTCAACAGCGGCCTCGCTTCATCACGCTGTGACTTCACGCTCATGCTCGGGACTTTGAAGTTTGCCGCGAATGAAACGCAGAAGACGGTAGACATTCCGATCAATCGCGACGGCCACCTGGAAGGAGCCTGAGACGTTTAAGTTCGTGCTCTCGAATCCAACCGGCGGCGCCATTCTCGGAGCGGCCTCGTCACTAAATATCACGATCACCGATTCCGTGGTGCCATCGGCGAATGCGATCGACGATACCGATCTATTCGTGCGGCAGCAGTATCACGACTTCCTGAACCGGGAGCCGGACGCGGCCGGCCTGGCTTTCTGGAAGGACAACATCGACAAGTGCATGGATCCGACCAGAATTCCTGCCGGACAGACGGCAGCGCAATGCCTCGAGACGCAGCGGGTGATCACCTCGGCGGCGTTCTTCCTTTCGATCGAGTTCCGGCAGACGGGTGGGCTGGTGCGCGATTTCTATGTCGCCGGCGCTCGGATCGGCCGGCCACGAACAACATGCCTAACCTGATCGAGTTCACGCGCGACACGCAGGCGATCCAGCAAGGCGTGGTCGTGGGTCAGGGCAATTGGCAGGCGCAATTGGCGGCCAACCAGACGGCTTTCATGGATGACTTCGTCACGAGGGCTGAGTTCGTCGGGCTCTATCCGACCACCGACACTCCGACGCAGTACGTGGACAAACTTTATCTGCACGCTAACGTAACTCCGGGCTCAGCGCAGGAGCGCAACAATGCGATTGCTGAATTCGGCGGCGCGGCGACTGCGGCAATGCCGGAGCGCGGGGACGCGCATTGCTAAAGATCACGCAGAACGCCGCGTTCCAGGCGCGCGAACTCAATCGCACGTTCGTGCAAATGGAATACTTCGGCTACCTGCGACGGAACCCGAACGATCCGCCGGACAACAACTTTAACGGCTACAACTTCTGGCTGGCGAAGCTGAATCAATTCAACGGCGACTTTCTCAAGGCTGAGATGGTCAAGGCGTTTCTGAATTCGAGTGAGTATCGCCGCCGATTTGGTCCGTGATGGGAGCGCCGGCATCTTGCCTGTGGTTCTGCGCGGGCATCCCGCCGGCTAAAATAAAGATGATGCGGGCAGGATGCGTGCGCTCCAGGATCGCGTCGAGACGATTTTCTATTGACCAGAAATTACGTGCAGGCGTAAAACTCTCCGGCATTCGAACAATGGGCTCAGGAATGGGGAGCCTACAGTCAGGTTTCCTCGCTTCATTACAAGCTGTAATTCGTTGATTTACCGTAGTAACTAACGTCGCCACTACGCAACCGATCTCAACAGTCTCGCTCAAGAGGCTGAGGTTGTTCTCATGGAGTTTTTGGCGAACCCCACGCCTCTATCCGCTGTAACTCCTAAGACACAACCGCGCGAACCAACATCCACATTCCTGGCTCTCGCACCATACTGTCAGATTTGACAGTATTTAGTGCGCTCTGGCGGCTCTATCATCGCGACAAACCTGAGCTGACTTGGTGAGAAGGCAAACGGCGAATGCCGTCACCCTGGGCAGAAAATGCCTGGTTCATCAAGGAACCGGATTGCTACGGTTTGTCGACCACAAACTAGAAACTTTGAGAAGGAGAGTTGGCATGAGAAACAGGCATTCAATCGCAGCGCTCGCCACGCTGGCGTTTGCCTTTATGCTGTTGACCGGCATCGTGGCGCTGGCACAAAACGCAACGAACACGCGGCCCGTACACGTTCCGCAGGGCGAGAAGCGCAAGATCCAGGGCGTCGTCAGTACTTCGCAACGGCGATGCTTTCAAAGTCCGCGATCCTGCGGGCAACGAAACCACGGTTCTGCTGACAGGCAGGCACAGACGTTACGTCGCACGGGTTTCGCAAGAAGGAACTATCCGGTAACCTACATCATGCGCGGCTTGCGGCTGCAAGCTCAGGGCAGAGGTGATGCTGACGGCAACCTGGTAGCCGACTGGGTCCGGTTCGATGAGCAGGACCTGCGATCGGCCCAGGCTCTCGAACAGACAGATGAACTCGCCAAGGAAAACAACGCGAGGGTCGCGGCCGCTGAAGAGGCCGCCAGACAAGCGGAGGAGACGGCCCGCATCATGCGAGCGCAAATTGCGGAAAACACGGCGCTGGCTAATGATGCCAGAGCGAAGGCCGAGGCGGCCCAGCGAACTGCCGATCAGGCTTTCAAAGATGCCGCTTTAGCCAACAACCGCATCAATGGGCTCGATGATTACGAAACGATTCGCACGATCTCGATCCTCTTCAAGAGTAAACAGCAGCATCATCGACGCCGACTGCCAGAAAGGCCATCGATGAAGCGGCGGCCTGGGCTAAAGAAGAGAAGGCCAAGGGGAACGCGAATGGTTGGCTCGGTTGAAGTAGTAGGGTTCGCGGATCGGACCGGCAACACGGCGAAGAATCGCGCCTTGAGCGAACGACGTTCGAAGAGTGTGATCCAATACCTGGTTGGCGTGCATAGCCTGGATCTGCGGCGGCTGGTTCAACCTTTGGATATGGTGAGTCCAGACCCGTTGCCAGATAACAAGACAGCCGCCGGACGAGCGAAAAATCGGCGGGTCGAGATTAGAGATTTTGCAGAACAAGGGAATCAACATGAAAGCTTCGTAACTCTTAGTCGATTCGCAAGAGTTGCGAAGTCTTCAATCTGGCGGGCCAGATTAGCGGAAGGCCGCTGGAAATCATTTTCTGACGGCCTTCATCTTTGGATCGCCGCGGTCAATTTCCAGCCAAGGTTAACTCTTTGTTGAATGGTACGATTTCCTTGAATGATGCTAAGACCTGCGGTACGCTTTCGCCGCGAGACTGGATCAAAATCCTGGACAGGTTCCTGATTTTCAGGACTTGACGCTTCCCTGGCAGTTTCCCAAACCACCGGAATTCCAGTAACCGTTGACACAATTGTTTTTCATAGTCGGGGATTCAATGTAGTCCCTCCCCGACAGTCTTCAGTCGCCGTCATTGGGGTCGGAATGGCTCATCCGTTCTTCACTGGCAGTCAGATACGTGCAGGTTTCGCCAAGGCGTTGCGGAACCTAGTCATTTATTCTCGCTTGGCCTGCAGGCCGTGGTTTGCGTTGCGCACGCTCAGAGGCCTGACCGGCAGCATCAAAGGCACGGTCAGCGCCACCGCAGGCGATGCGTCCGACCCGGCCCGAGTTGCTTCCGGACGCGAGCCTCACTCTTGTCAACCGCGATGTCCCAACCGCTCACCTTCAAATCGGTTTCAGATGACACGGGCAATTTCGTATTTCTCGCGCTGCCTGCGGGCACCTACACTCTGACCGCCGAAGCCAAGGGACTTCCCGGCGTCACGCGCGAGATTCATCTCAACACCGGGCGCGACGCTCGATAGTTGAAATCATTCTGGCCGCCACCGTTTCTGCGTCAGTCACGATCCGCGACGAAGAGGGAATGCTCAGCGCGGGAGAAAGCACCACCTCCAACACCATTCGCGCGGCGAAGTTGGAACAGCTTCCTTTGCGGGCAGACAACTATCAGGGTGCGGTGCCGCTCACGCCGAGCGTCATTAGAGATCCGAGGCGGAGCCGATCACATCAAGGGAACCCGCGCGGGTGATAACGCTTACACGGTCAATGGTGCGGATGTCACTGATCCCGTCAGCGGCAATTTGGCTTTCGATATTCCGCTGGAAGCGGCCGCCAGCGTTCGGGCTGAGGACAACCCTTATTCGGCAGATTTCGGTAAAGCAATCGGCGGGGCGAGTAACTTTAGAAACCAAAACCGGCGGCGACAAATTCAAGTTTGGCGCGGCGCGCGTTTTCCCGACCTTTCACAACATTATCGGTGGCAAGATTGATTCGTTCCGGCCCCGCGTGACATTCGAAGGTCCGTTGATTCGGAAGCGCCTGAACTTTCTCCAATCATTTGAGTATCGCTTTCTCGCGGATTTACGTGCCGAGCCTCCCTGAGCCAAACGACAACTCGACCGCCGAGGCTTTCAACTCCTTCACCCAATTTGATCTGACCGTAAACGCCAACAACCGGATGAAGTTCGTCGGCGCAGTTTTCCCTGAAAAGCAGCGCTATGTCGGGTTGAATACTTTCAATCCTCAGGAAACAACCGCGAACACACAAGCAACGAGGAACTTTGTTTTCAGTCTCCGAGCAGGCCATCTTTCATGATACAGTCGTTCCTCAATTCGCTGTTCGCATACAAGACTTTCGGTTTCGATGTCTTTGGTCAGGGCCGCAAGCCGCTGAATCTTATCCCGGACGGAAACCGGGGAAGCTATTTCGCCGATACCCGCCGTTCAGCGCAAGCGTTGGCAATGGCAGGAACAATACTTTCGCTCGCACGTTCGCAGTTCTCTGGGCGGCATTCGTTCAAGCTGGGAGGCGAATTAGATCTACACAAACCTGACCGGGCAATTTATTTCGGCCGATTGAGATTCGCCGACCCGGATCTGAGTCTGAGCCAGCGAATTGATTTTATTTCGCCGACCGATATCGATCGGCCGCTGACGGAGCTCGGCGGCTTCATCCAGGATCGTTGGGAGATCAACCAGACCGTGACCCTGGATGGCGGCGTCCGTTTTGACCGCAACTCTATCTCGCATCAAAACGAGTTCTCGCCGCGAGTTTCGATGCTTTATCGTCCTTTCAGTAACGATCGCACGATCATTCGCGGCGGCATCGGCTCTTTTACGCTCGCAGTGTGCTGTCAACGCGATACTTCGAGCCGGAAAGTCTTAATCGATGACGACGAGCCCGATTGACAACTCCGGCTTGGGACTCAGTTCCCAGACCAACTTTCCGACACGCGTCGTCACAACTTACGCCCGCGACGGCCAAACGATCCTCGATGGCCCACGCGAGTTTGTGAACGTGATCAGGCATCCGTTTCGGGATGCGCGCGCTCTGCGCTGGAGCCTTCAGCTTGATCGTCGTATCGGGAAGCATCTGACGCTGCGGACCGGCGTATGTTCATCGTTTCACCGAAGCACGAACCGATCATTACCCCGAGCTCTCGGACCGATGGCGGAGGATCTCTAGTACCTCAAGAGTCGGGGTATTTCGCGCTACAATGAGTTCCAGGCTCTCGCTCTTTATGACGATCGGCGCTTTCATAATTGGACCATTTCTTATGTGTGGTCCAAAGCGCAGGGCAACCTGAACACGGCGGACAATTTCCTTGGTGATTTTCCGGCATTTGTCGTGCGACTGGATCAGTACGGCACGCTGCCTTTGACGTACCGCACCGCTTTCTGGCTTATGGCGAGATCAAAGCGCCGTTCGGCCTCACCGTTATGCCGGCCCTGGAAATTCGTTCGGGCTTCCCATTTTCGGTGGTGAACGATCGACTGGATTTTGTGGGCGAGCGCAACAGCGAACGTTTTCCCAGCTATTCCTCTCGCTGGATGCAACCGTCCTAAAAAGCTTCACGATGCCGTTCTGGGACAAGAAGGCGCGCGCGGGTGCGCATCATTTTCAACATCACAAATCACTTCAATCCACGCGACGTGCAGAGCAATCTGAGCAGTTCCAACTTCGGTCAGTTCTACAACAGCCTGGGCACGTCAGTGCGCGGAAAATTCGAGATTGACTTTTAGATTCCTGCGCGATTAGCGAGCGGGTTGTTGATCTGATCTCGCTACGCTCGTGAGCTCCCAGCTTTGAAGGTCGTCCAAGGTTCATTTGAATCTGGTGATCAAGACCACGTCACTGGTAGGGACACCACGTGAGACGGCCAGCAATTCCCATCCCGCGACCACGCGAAACTACGAATGACGCCCTCAGTGAATTTGGTGGTCTGCGTAGCCGGACCGTCTGGTGTCGACAGGTAGTCGCCAGATGTTTGAGATGCCGTCGCGCTCATCGGTGTAATAAAGTGCGCGGCCATCGTTCGCCCAGCGCAAAGCTGGACGGGGGCCACTGGGAATATCGAAAACCTTAATGGTCTCGCCACCAGCTAGCGGCAGAATGGCGGCACGTGCGGTGTCAGGTTGCGACCGCGTTACTTGTTGGCCGTCATTGTTTTATGCAGCCACGCTTTGGCAATCGTCCAATCCCGCTGGATGGTCGTCGGCGAGACCTTGAGCACTTCAGCTGTCTCTTCTATTGATAACCCACCAAAAACCTTAGTTCAACGACGCGGCTGCGCCGCGAATCCATCTTACCCAATTCTGTGAGCGCTTCATCAAGCGCCACCAGATCAGGCGCCTGCTCGTTGGTAGAGACTCTCGGCGTGGCCCAACGTGACTTGCAGGGCGTCGCCGCCGCGTTTTTGATACTGACGCCGGCGCGCGTAGTCAACCAGTATGCGGCGCATCGACTGCGCGGCGATGGCCAGGAAGTGCGCGCGGTTCTGCCAGTGCACTTGCTTCTGATCTACCAGTCTCAGATAAGCCTCGTTAACCAGAGCCGTGGTCTGCAAGGTGTGGTCCGGCCGTTCACGGCGCATGTAGCTGCGCGCCAGGCGGCGCAATTCTTCATTCACCAGTGGGACAAGTTGATTGAGCGCGGTTGGATCACCGTCGCTCCAGGCGACCAGTAGTTGGGTAATACTCTTCGGTGTCACGTCACTCATTTCACCGCTCTCACTGCCGAAACGGATTTGGTCTCGGTGAACGTCAGGGCGATTCCTATTCACCACGAAAAACACAGCGCGGGATGGAGAGTTCTGGTTTTGGTTCTCGCGTAAACAAGTAAGGGGGCAAAAACGGGCATCAGCCATTTGAACGTACAGGGGAAGCGCGATTTTAGCCCACCTCGTCCGGCGCGCAAAAGAATTGTGCGATGGAGACGAAGAATCCGGCTTAAGTGAGCATACGAACATGAAACGAACCATCCAGACGTTAGCTGGAATGTCATTATGTGTCTTCGCAAGTTCCCGCCTGCGCAACCGAGCGCGCTACCTGCTGACATTGGTGCTGGTGTTGAGTTTGACAGCGCTGCCGCTACTGCCATCGCCGCACGTAACGCGGGCCTTTGCTCTGAGTCCTGTCCCACACAGCCAGGCTGTTCAGCAACCGGACGCTCAGAACTCCCGAAGTATCAATGCGCTTGACCTCGCGGCACTGCGCGTCCTTGCCGCACGAATCGATGTTGTTCATCCAGAAGGCAAAACCAGTTGGATCAGGCTCGCGATTGAAGTAGTCAATATAGTGTTGCCGGACAAAAACTGGGTGCCGTCAATCGGGTGGTGGTTCCATTGACCAGGTCGTTGTCAACGATGGTGAGGAGATGAAAAGGCCGATCTGAGAGTCAGATCGGCCGTTCACAAAATCTGGCTCCCACACTGGACACTCTTCGCAACTTTTTTCTGAGGCCCACTAACTGAGGTGTTCACTCTGTTTCAACTGCTGTGGGAGGCCGGGCGGCGAAAACAATGATTCGGGCCGCACCGATTTTCACATTAGTAGCCAATCGGAGTTTAGCTAATCTGTCGGCCAAAAATCCGGTGTAGGAACTCTATCTGCCAGATCACTTGTGATGCTCGTAGTTCAAAACTCCTTAAACCAGGTTGCAGCTGCCGAACTGAATCTATGCACTCCTTCGGTGCAGGCGGTTGGGATCTCAAATCTCAACTGCGCCCTCCAGATAGAAAACGCAAGCGCCTTCCAGCTCGACGCGATCGCGACCACGACCGACAAATGATCTCTCCGCCGCGCCGCGAAGCCTGGAAGGCGCGAAACACAGTCTTGCCCAGGCGCTTGGCCCAATAGGGTGCCAACATGCAGTGCGCAGCGCCGGTCACGGGATCTTCCGGGATGCCCTTGGCCTGGCGCGAAGTAGCGGCTGACGAAGTCGTACGTTCCCTCTCCCGGCGCGGTCACGATTACACCGGGACGGTCCAGGTGAGCGAGCGCCGCCATATCTGGAGCCAGCGCACGCAAGACCTGCTCGCTCCCAAGCAAGGCCAGGTAGTTGAACTCGTTGTTGAAAACCTCGATTGGATTGATGCGCAGGGCTTCAGCGAGCGCGGATCGGAGTCGCAATCTGCTCGGACGTTCGGATCGGAAAGTCCATGACGTAACCCGTTTCCGTCCGGTTCACCGTCAGTGGGCCGCTCGCCGAGTTGAAGACTACCGTGCCTCGTCCGGGTTCCAGCCGCTCCATGACCACTGCCGCGCTGGCCAGCGTGGCGTGGCCGCAAAGCGGCACCTCGGTGGTGGGCGTGAACCAACGCAGGCGATAATCACCGCCCTCGGGGACCAGAAAGGCCGTCTCACTAAGGTTGTTCTCGGCAGCAATTTCCTGAAGCACGGTATCTTCGAGAAACCTATCCATCACCATCACCGCAGCGGGGTTACCTGCGAACGGGCGGGTGGTGAAGGCATCAACATGAAATATCGGCTTGCGCATATATGATTAAACGGTTGGGATAAATATGCCGAGCGGCCCATTGTACGGTGCACCCCTTTGCCGTAGCGAGTACCGCCTGGCAAAACAGAAGGCCGCTGGGCCCGACTTCCAGCGACCTTTATTGAGTGTTGGCTACCCACACTGGACACTCTTCGCAACTTCTTAGTCGCACCCACGGACAAGAAGATAGCTGGGGACCTTCTGAACCAAGGTCACCAGCCCACTGACAAACTACAACTTGCTTGCTTTGGGCAATTGCTCGTTCCGAAGACATTGCCCCTAGACAGTCTGGGTAGTCCATGCTATGCTGGCCCTCAGATTATCTAGGAGGTGCGCTTTGGTGACTAAAGCGAAGGCGGGCTTACTTCAGGGAACGCTGGACATGTTGATTCTGAAAGCCTTGGCTCGCTTGGGCCTTTGCACGGCTACGGCATCGGTCAGCGCATTGCCCAAATCTCCGGCGACGAACTGAAGGTCGAGGAAGGTTCACTGTATCCGGGGCTTTACCGGCTCGAGCGGCGCGGTTGGATCGAATCGGAGTGGGACGTCTCCGAAAACAATCAGCGCGCGAAGTTCTACAAGCTGACGCGCTCGGGTCGCAAGCAATTAATCATCGAAGAGCAGAATTGGGAGCGAGCTTGCGGGCGCCACCATGAAGGCGCTACGCGCGAGCTGAGGGAGCTCGAAACGAATGTCCCGGGTCAAAGCCACTGTCCGGATTTCTTCACGCCTGGCAACATCCCGATCGAGATCGCGGACGAGGTCGAGTCAGAGTTGCGCTTCCATGTTCAGATGCGGACGCAGGCCAACATTGACGGACGGAATGACGCCCGATGAAGCACAACTTGCAGCCCGCGAAAGCTTTGGCGACTTCGAACGAGTCAAAGTCAGTTGTTGTGAAATCAAGCGGGGCTTTCCTTTGATTTGAAGAGCTTTGAGAATGGGACTGTACATCGCCATCGCCTGTCTCGCCGGTGAGCGTCGCTCTGATTGCGGTAAACCTTCCGCACCATAACCTGCTCGGCGTTTTATGGCAGTTAGCCGCCATCGGCGTCTTGATTTGCTCGTTTCTCGGTCGGACGCAGAAAACAATAGACAACGCCACTAACTAACTACTGAAGGAGGACGGACCATGCGCCTAAGCATTGCGCCGAAGATCGTTATACGTGTGTCTACAGTTCTGATGTGGGGCGCGAGTCTGGTTTACGCCTCAGGTTGGGATGGAAGTCACGGAATCAATACTGGCGGTGCTTCCGACAATCAGGAAGTCGCCGTTGACGACCGGCCTTTAAGCCCGCGCCTGATGAACCTTCAGAGTCAACTCAAGTCCGGCGACCGGGATGCACTCGCTAATTTTTGGAAAGAGATTGAAGAACGCGGCGCGCCAATCATTGAGCCGGCCGCAGGGAGCGATGGCGACGTGCTCGTAACGATGCTCTGGCGAGCCAGGGAAGAGACGAGAAATGTTTTCGTCTTTCGCCTCGGGGACGTCAGTAAGCCGATGGCGCGACTGCTCGACACTGACTTGTGGTACAAAACATTCCGGCTTCAGAAGGGCGCGCGGCTTCGTCTATCAATTCGCGACGAACCTCCCCGACCCGAAAGAGTGGCGAGGCATCACGCGGTTTGCGGGCGCACTCCGGAACGACCCGCTCAATCCGCTCCAGTTCGCCGAGCGTTGGAACGAGTTCAACCCTTATGAAGTGACTTTCTTTTCGGCGGTGGAACTGCCCTCCGCCGAGCCGCAAATCTGGAACGTCGCTCGATCCACGGTTCCTACAGGACGTGTGGAGCGCGACAAATTCACGAGCAAACTCCTCGGCAACGAACGTCCAATTTGGATTTACACTCCGCACGGCTACGCTGCCGTTAAGAAGCCTTACGGTTTGCTGGTACTTTCAGACGGCGGTCTTTACGTGAACACGGCGCGGGTAGCAACTACTCTCGATAACCTGATCGCTGCGGGTTTGATCCCTCCGCTGGTCGCGGTGATGGTAGAGAATCCTGATCGCTGGACGCGAGTTGTCCTGCAATTCAGCGTACGCCGACTTCCTGGCCCAGGAGATTGTTCCCTGGGCGCGCGCTAACTACCACGCGACCGATCGTCCTGAGCAGACAATCATTGGCGGGACGAGCTTGGGCGGATTGCAGGCGGCCTGCGTAGGACTCAAGCACGCGGAGGTTTTCGGCAACGTGCTTTCCCAGTCGGGTGCTTTCGCGTGGAAGCCCGATGGCGAAAAGGAGTGGGAATGGCTGAACCGCCAGTTCGCCGCCAGCCCGCGTCTGCCTTTGCGCTTTTCGTTCGAAGCCGGACTGATGGAAGGGACCTGGTGGTGGCGTGATCTCATGGCACAGCTAACCCAATGCGCCGCCTGCTAATTTGATAGATCCCACACTGCTCGCGGCTAACCGTAATTTGAGAGACACGCTCCAGAGCAAAGGATACTCGGTCCATTACACAGAATTTAATGGGAACCACGGTTTGTTCAATTGGCGTGGGACACTGGCGAGTCATTTAATAGCGCTCGTCGGTATCAAACCTGAGCCGAAGATTTCTGCGTCGGGCCAGACAGCCCGTCGCACGATCCTCAACTTCCAGAAAAGCGATCGCAATGGCTGAAGTCAAAGTGCCTCCCGCTCTGTTGCGACAGTTATGTTGGCAGATATCGAACTGGACCCGCAGTTCACGCACGATTTCGTCATCTATGTAAGCGTTAAAGACGATTCTTTGTGGGTCAAGCCTTCATACCTGAGGCCAGCGCCCGGTGATCGCGGAATCCGACTCGAGAGTTCCGTGACAGTGAGATTCCGGATCTGCACCTCGCATTCGTCAGAGATGAAAAAGGAAACGTCACTGGCCTCACTCTAAACAGCCAGGCAGGGAGACGTTCTGGTCAAGAAGATGCCACCGCCAGCGCCCAGTCTCACCGGCAACACTACTTTTACTCTCGCTGGGCCACACGGACGCAGAGGCGGTGGCCATCTACGGATCGTTCAACGATTGGATCCAGACTAAGAACTACTGCGCCAGAAGAGGGTGACGGGTGGGTCTGTCACGTTGATTTAGCACCCTGGCAAATACACCTATAGGTTTCTGGTTGATGGTGAAGGGCTGATCGATCCGTCTAACTCTGCCACCGAGGATGACGGCAACGGCCACACTGACTCAGTCATTGTTATCCGGCCAAAATAGCGTTGCAAATGCGCAGGTCTCTCGTAGATCGCGAATAGCGCCGGCAAAAAGAAAAGGGGCCGCCGGAAATACCCCCACGACCTTCTTCTTCGGATATTGGCTCCCACACCGGACACTCTTCTCGCGGTTTACGCACTACCATCGCTCCGGAGCGTCATTGGCTCAGACCCTGGCGACCTCGCGAGACTTTTGGAAACCATCACTCAGCGCGCACTCAGTGTTGATTACGAAGAATCCTGGCAGACGAACCTTCCGTGCTGGCGCACCGGACTGGCGGGCTCCTTGTTCATTGAGCCGCGCGTGCAAAGTCTGAGCGATTCGCAATTGCAAACTCGACCACGATCTGTTGCCAGCGTCCAGCGTCCATACAACGTTCGGGATTCATCCTGGTTTCGCGCATCAATAATCCAGCTCAAAACTTTTTCCAGCAAGACGACTTCGTAGGTCACCGTCCCCGTGAGATGACGAATTGTTTGAAGTCGGAGCGAAACGGCGAAGGTTTTGATTTCCCCGCTTTCAAAATTCGACAATTGCTGTGGCTTGGCATCTCCTTCAATTGCGATTCGCCACAGATTCGCGTTGTGTCGTTGGCTGTAAATGAGCGCCTTTGAATCCATCGTCCAAACCGCCGTGCCGCTGATCGGGAAATCGAAGACTCTTATCAGCTCGCCTGTTTCGGCGTTCATAATGCCGGTTTTCCACGGCGAGCTTGAACTGCGGTCGTAAAATTGACAGAAAGATAGATTTGCCGTCGGGCGAAACCAGCGGCCCACCAGAACGATTGTGCGGCGTCTTTGAAACGCGCGTCGGCGGGCCGCCGTCAAGCGGAATCCTGGCGATGTAGGCCTTATCGCTGTCGCCAATCGTAAAATAAAATTTGCGCGCCGTCTGGCGAAAGAGCCGGATCAATCGCCGAAAATTCGTCGGTTAATTGTTTCCAGATTGCCACCGTCAGCGTCCATTCGCCAAATTTGATTTCTGCCGGATCGCGTCGAAACGAAAACGGTTGTTTTGCCGTCGGGCGTAACGACGCGGTTGAGAGTTCAACTCTCCGGCGTTTCTCGTCAGCTGTTTCTGTTCGCCGCCGTCCGCGTTCATCTGCCACAGATCAACCGCGCCGCCGCGTGGGCTGCTGTAAATAATTTTCCCGGCCGGCGTAAAAGCTATCCTCACATTCCGTCTTCCGCCGCGCTGCCGAACGAGATTTGACGCGCCTGCGTCGGGCGCGTCCCACGGCGCTAAGCCAGAGATTCAAATGCGCCAAGCGGCGGTTGGTCAGAATCTGCCGCGAATCAGGCGACAGTACGAGATTCGCGTAATCGTCAGAGGTCGGTGGGTTATCCGGCGCGTCGCGCCGTCGGGATAAGCAACGTGCCAGAGTTGATACGGCGAGGCTTCGGTTTCTCTGGCGCTGACGATGAAGCCGCGCCCGTCGCCGAGCCAGCGCACGTCGTCCAGATAATTCCATTCGGGTGTTGGCACGACTTGCTCCGCTGCCGTCCGTTGGATTTATCAACAACAGTTTGAAATGTGGTTTGCCGTCCGCTCCGTATCTGCCACCGCAAACCGCAACCAGATTGTGGATGGGTGACCAGGACATATTTGAACCCCACGATTCAAACCAGCCTTGTCTCGCGTCGTGCTTTGCCAAAAAACGCGCTCGCCGCTGCCGTCGGCGTTGACAAGATGTAATCGCCTAGTGTCGCCGTTAATGAAGGCAATCTGTTTGTCGTCCGGCGAAAACGTGAAGGGACTGATAACGTTCAAAGGCAATTTCTTCCATCGTTCCGCCCGCAAACGGCACCCGAACCAGGGTGCGGTTCGGCTTGTTCGGGCGAGCGGTACCGTAATAAATCCATCTGCCGTCACGCGAAAGCTGAGGATCTTCGTAACCGCCATCATCAGGCGGCAGAATCTGCTTCGCGCCGCCGGTCCCCAAATCCTTCAGCCAAACGCTCTGCTTACCTTTGCCGATCTGAACATAAATCAAATCCTTCCCGTCCGGCGTAAGTCCGGTGACCGAGCGCGTGCAGGTCGGGCGTGAGCCGGGTAATTTTCAGATTCGGCGGGGCGGCGGCAGTTGTTTTGGCAGAGTCCGGGCGTTTGGAATCGAAGAAACGCAACTTGGCAAATAACGCAGACAGCAGCAAAAGCTGACAATCAACACTCACCCCCAGGGCGACCGTCACGCGCTTCCGGTGTCGCCTCAAAACCACTGGTCACGGCGCCGCCACTTAAGGCGGTGCGTGCAGACGCTTGCGCGCCGTGTCAAGCCGCCGGGCCGCGCCTGTCCGGCGCTGGCTAGAGAACCCGCCTCACCGCGATTTAATTCTCGGCGCAGGCTCTCCAAGGTCGAGCGCCAGGTCCTGGACATTCTGGATAGCGTTGCTCGCGGTCTTTCCTGAGCGCCTTTGTAACGATCTGCTCCAACCCGGTGGGCGCTTCCGGTCCGTTGAGCACGAGCGGCGGCGGCTCGCTTCTAAGCAGCGCGGCAATGGTGTCGCTCGCCGTCTCCGGCCTCGAAGGGCAGCCGCCCCATCACCATCTCGTAGAGTACGACGCCCAACGACCAGATATCTGTGCGCCCGTCCACGTCGCGCCCCTGCGCCTGCTCGCGGCGACATGTAACCGACCGTCCCCATCACCATGCCGGGCGATGTTGATGACCGATTGACGCCAGACTGCTTAAGGGACAGTACCGATGGAGTCAATGTATCGCCCGCTTCATTCCGTATTCCGAAATCCAGCAGTCACGCAATCCGGGTGAGTTTCGCCAGGCCAAAGTCCAGACCTTCGCGCACAGCCGTCGCGGGTGACCATGATGTTGTCAGGCTTCAGATCGCGGTGGACGATCCCGGCGGCGTGAGCTTTGGTCAAACCTTCAGCTACTTGCTGCAGATATTTGAGGAGCTTTGGCAGCGGCGCTGCTCTCGACGCATCTGCTCGCGCAAGCGTCTCGCCGTCGACGTACTCCATGGCGATGTAATAGCTGCTCGCCCAATTGTCCGATCTCGTAAACCGTGATGATGTTTGGATGGTTCAGAGCTGAGGCGGCGCGAGCCTTCTTTGTGAAGAGACGCGCGCGCTGCAGTATCACCGGCCAGGTATTCCGGCAGCAGCTTCAGCGCGACCTTGCGACCGAGCTTGGTATCGAGTGCGAGATAAACATCACCCATCCCACCTGAGCCAAGCAACGAGAGCACCTCGGTAATGGGCTATCGTCTGTCCCGTCAGTGAGGCGCTGTTGAGCACCCAGCCTGGCGGCGACTGCCATCGCGGGCTCTTCAATAAAATCACCCGCTTTCTCATGCGACGTCAGCATGGCCTCGACCTCGGCGCGCAAGGCGCCGTCGCCCGAGCAGGCTTCCGCGAGGAAGGCCGGACGCTACCGCCGCGTCGCGCTCGCAGCGCGGCCTCGAAGATGCTCCGTGATCTGTTGCCAGCGTTCGGGACTTCATAAAAGCCGCGACGAGTTTGACGGGTGTAGAGGGGGCAGGTAAGGCAGGTTTTCATCTCTGTCACCTGTCACCCGTTCACGGTCTTATGCAGCCAGGCTCTTGGCAATTGTCCAGTCGCGCTCGACGGTGGTGGGCGAGACCTTCAGCGCCTCAGCAGTCTCCTCGATCGATAAGCCCGCCGAAAAACCGCAACTCGACAACCCGGCTGCGCCGCGGATCCATTTCGGCCAGATTCTCAGCGCTTCATCCAGCGACAACGAGGTCCGAGCGCCTTCTCGTTGCTGAGTGGACTCTGGCGTGGCCCAGCGTGACTTGCAGCGCGCCGCCGCCGCGTTTTTGATACTGCCGGCGGCGCGCGTAGTCAACCAGTATGCGGCGCATCAACTGCGCAGCGATGGCCATGAAAGTGCGCGCGGTTCTGCCAGTGCACTTGTTTCTGATCTACCAGTCGCAGATAGGCCTCGTTAACCAGCGCCGTCGTCTGCAAAGTGTGGCCCGGCCGTTCGCGGCGCATGTAGCTGCGCGCTAGGCGGCGCAATCTCTTCATTCACCAGCGGCACAGGCTCGATTGAGCGCTGTTGGGTCACCCGTCGCTCCACGGCGACGAGCAGTTGGGTCAACACTTTTCGGCGTCACGTCACTCACTTCACCGCTCTCACTGCGCCGAAAGCGTTTGGTCTCGCTGAACGCCAGGCGCTTCCTATTCACGACGAAAAAACACAGCAGGGATGGAGAGTTTTCGTTTTGGTTCTCGCGTTAATAAGTAAGGGCGCAAAACGGGCATCAGCCACGTGAACGTGTGCGGGAAACGCGATTTTAGCCCGACGTCATCCGGCGCGCAAAAGAATTGCAAAGAATTATGGAATAAAACCGAAAGGGAATAAGCGTGATGTTAACCATTTCTGTCTCTACAACTACGGAGCGCGGTACATGCTCAGGAATGCCTTATCCGGTTCTAGTGTTCTTCTTGACGGTTGCTCTCCGGCACTGCCAGGCCGCGCGCGCGCAGCAGGCGCCCGCTGGCCCGGTGGCGGCGTTCGCCGACAGGGCCCAACAGAGCCGTCCCTACTGCTCGGCGCGCCGCCTCCCCGATTCCGTGCGGCCAAGACAGCAGCCAAGAAAACATCCCGGGCCCGCAGGACTTCTACTGGGCCTCAGCAGTTTACCGAGGGAATGATCACTTACATCGCCGAGAACCGGCCTTCAGTGCGGTGACTTCGGGCCCCTTTTTCCGAGCTTGGATGCGATTCAGCGCCGAGAAGCCGGGCTCGGCCTGGCCTACAAGCGCCGAGACCACCAACAATTCAGGCAATCGTTTCCAGCTGCCCGAGAAGGGGCTAGTGTACCTACGCGCAAAGACGGACGTGCCGTTGGTGGCCTCTTTAAGCCGGACGCTCCGCCGGCACTCGCCGCCCGGCGCGCCGGCGCCGGCTGCGTCGGTGCCCATCGACCCGCGCGTACGCCATCACGCGGCGCGGGTCGGCTGCCGGCTGGCTCGGCCTCCTCGTCCCGAGTCGTTATTCCCTGTCCGCACTCCCGAGCCCCGCAACAACGAAGCTTCTCCGGCAGGCCTTCACGAACGGCTGGGTCTACGCGAGAGTAGGGCGACGTGCCTTCATCGTCACGATGCCCATCTTCGGAGAGCGGGCGCGGACTGGCTGGGAGCAGGGCCCGCTCGGCTTCCCATGAGCGACACACGCTCGCTCGCGCCCCGACCTCGCGGTCAATCGCCCCGCCGGGCGCGCCACGTTTTGACTGGTCGCGGAGGAGCAGTGCTCCCCTGAATGACCGCGTGCAGTTCTTTGAACGCGGGGCCACCCATTTTCACGCCTCTCCATCGAACAGCACAGAGGTGCTCCAGCCCGACGCTACCGGCGGATCGGGCGAGGCGCTGGCGCGTTTCTTCGGCCCGCCCAACGCCTCCCTACGGCACCCTGCTAATACGTAACTGAACGAAGTATAC
>ERZ1370068.9662-contig-8422_pt1 | contig 18623 bp, 17 predicted proteins | sample MGYA00561227_ERZ1370068 | MGnify/ENA primary metagenome ERZ1370068 (study PRJEB38410, sample SAMEA6850437) | metagenome | study: Metagenomic assessment of the ecological functions of the soil: analysis of the soil microbiota associated with the...
CTTCACGGGCGCCGGCCGTACGATCACCGACGACGAAGGCCGCTACCGCTTCGTCACGGTCAAGCCCGGCGCCTATCCGTGGAAGAACCACCAGAACGCATGGCGCCCGGCGCACATCCATTTCTCCGTCTTCGGCCGCTTCTTCACGCAACGGCTCGTCACGCAGATGTACTTCCCGGGAGATCCACTGTTTCCGTACGACCCGATCTTCAACTCCGTTCGAGATCCAAAGGCTCGCGAGCTCCTGATCGCCCGGTTCGACCTCGAGACGACAGAGCCGGAGTGGGCCCTCGGCTTCCAGTGGGACATCATCCTGCGATCGACGCCCTTCGAGGAATGAGGACCCCGTCGCAGACGGCCGGGCCGTTCTTTCTGATCGGGCTCTGCACCGAGCCGCAGAACGAGCTGCCCGGCGGCACCATGCTGATCGAAGGCCAGGTCGTCGACGGCGAGGGCGCGCCGATCGAAGATGGCCTGCTCGAGCTCTGGAGCCCCGAGCACGGCTTCGGCCGCTGTCCCACCGACAGAGAGGCCGCTTCTCGTTCCTCGTGCCGTCAGACGCGCGCCGGTTCGAGCTGATGGTGTTCGCCCGCGGGCTCCTGAAGGGCGCGGTCACCCGGCTCTACCTCGACGGTGACGCCGAGGACGAGACAATGGTTGCAGTGCGCGCCGGCGACGGCTATCGCTTCGACATCCACCTCCAGGGCGACGCCGCAACCGGCTTCTTCGACCTCTGACCACCTACGACTCCAAGGAGAACATCATCAGCGAACGCACGAAGCCCCTGTTTCGAGCCGACCACGTCGGCAGCCTGCTCCGCCCGGCCCGATTGCTCCAGGCGCGCGACGACCGTGCCGAGGGCCGTATCGATCCGGCGGGAGCTCCGTCAGGTCGAGAACGAGTCCATCCGAAGAGGTCGTGCGCAAGCAGGAGGAGGTCGGCCTGCGCTCGGCGACGGATGGTGAGCTCCGCCGCGCCTCCTGGCACATGGACTTCATCTACCAGCTCGACGGCATCACGCAAGGAAGCGGGCCACATCGCCGTCACGTTCCACAACGAAGCACGGCGACATCGAGTTCGACGCCGGCCGCGCTGCACATCGACGGGAAGCTCGGCGTTTCGAAGACGATCTTCGAGCGACGACTTTCGCGTTCCTGCAGCAACTCGGTGCACGACGAACCTGCCGAAGCTGACGATCCCGTCGCCGAGCATGGTCCACTACCGCGGCGGCAAGGCGGCCATCGACCCGGCTGTCTACCCGACGCTCGACGAGTTCTGGGCCGACCTCGACGGCCGCCTACCGCGACGAGGTGCGCCGACTCGGCGAGCTCGGCTGCACGTACCTGCAGATCGACGACACGAGCCTCGCCTACATGAACGACCCGCATCAGCGGCGACTACATCGCCTCGATCGGCGGCGACCCGGAGCGCCAGCACGTCGAGTACATCCGCCACATCAACGAGGCGCTCGCCGAGCGGCCCGGCCGGGATGACCGTGACGACCCACATGTGCCGCGGCAACTTCCGCTCCTCCTGGGCGCGCAGAGGGCGGCTACGACTTCGTCGCGGAGGCGCTCTTGAACGAGCTCGAGGTCGACGGGTTCTTCATGGAGTGGGACGACGAGCGCTCGGGCGGCTTCGAGCCGCTGCGCTTCCTGCCGAAGGGCGACAAGCAGGTCGTGCTCGGCCTCGTGACGACGAAGCGCGGCGAGCTCGAGTCGAAGGACGAGCTGAAGCGGCGCATCGAGGAGGCGGCGAAGCACGCGCCGCTCGAGCAGCTGTGCCTCTCGCCGCAGTGCGGCTTCTCCTCGACGGTCGAGGGCAACGACGCTGACTCGAGGACGAGCAGTGGGCGAAGCTGCGCGCTGATCGTCGAGGTCGCCGACGAGGTCTGGGGATCTTGAGGACAGTCCGTGATGCGACGTTCGACGTCTTCCGCCGGCGCGGGCTGACGACGCTCTTCTCGAACCCCGGCTCGACGGAGGTGCCGTTCCTCGCCGGCCTGCCCGACGACCTCCGGTTCGTGCTCGCGCTCCACGAGGGCTCAGTGCGTCGGGATGGCGACCGGCTACGCGATCGGGCGCGGCGAGCCCGCCCTCGTGCTCGTGCACACGACCGCCGGCCTCGGCAACGCGGTCGGCGGCACTCGCCACGGCACGCGTCAACCGGGCGCCGCTCGTGATCATCGTCGGCCAGCAGGACCGGCGGCACCTCGTCTTCGAGCCCTTCCTGGCAGGACGCCTGCGCGGCCTCGCCGGCGACTACCCGGTCTGGGTCGACGAGCCCGTCCGGCCGCAGGATGTGCCGGGGGCGATCGACCGCGCGTACCACGAGGCGGCCACCGCACGCGGGCCTGCGCTCGTGATCGTGCCGATGGACGACTGGCTGCAGGAAGCCGACCCCGAGCGTCGAGGACGCTTCCGCCGGGCGGGTGATGCGCGCGCACGCCGCGGACGAGCCGGCGGTGGCGGAGCTTGCGAGCGCTTCCTCGAGACGCGGACGTCGCCCGCGCTCGTCGTGGGCGCCGGCGCCGACAGGCCCGAGACGCTGGGAGGCGCTCATCGAGCTGGCGGAGCGGCTTGTCGCACCGGTGTTCCAGGAATCCTTCGGCGCCCGCGCCGGCTTCCCGCAGGACCATCCGCCTGTTCGCAGGCGTGTTGCCGGCGGATCGCCCCGCCTGCGCGAGCGACTGGCGCCCCACGACGTCGTCCTGGTCGTCGGAGCGGGCGCGTTCCGCCAGTCGCCGTGCGACTCGGGCCGCTTCACCGCCGAGGGCACGCGCGTGGCAGTTGTCACCGAAGACCCCGCCGAAGCGCACCGCAGCCCGGTCGAGCTGGCGGTTCTCGCGCCACCCGCCGCGGCAGCCGCGAGCTCTCGCCGGCCGGCTGCCGCAACGCGACGCCGCTCCGCCGCAGCAGTTCCGCTCCCCGCCGCCCCCGCTCCGCCGCAGCCCGGCGAGCCGCTCACGGCGAGCCACGTGCTCACCGCGCTCGCCGAGCGCCTGCCGGCGGAGGCAATCGTCCTCGAGGAGGCGCCCGTCGACCGGCCCGAGATCCACGACCGGCTCCTCGCCCGCCGTCCGCTCGGCTACGTCAGCGCAGCCATGGGCGGTCTCGGCTTCGGCGTCCCTGCGGCGGCCGGCCTGCGCATGGCGCTCCCGGACCGACCAGTCGTGGCGGTGCTCGGAGACGGCGCGTCGCTGTACGGGATCCAGGCGCTCTGGAGCGCCGCCCACTACGGCGCGGGCGTGCTCTTACGTGATCCTCTCCAACGGCGGCTACGTGATCATGGACCGGCTCGCGGAGCGATCGGGAAACGAGGGCCCGTGGCCCGGGTTCGGCGACATCGACATCGCTGCGCTGGCACGAGGTTTCTGCTGCCCGGCACAGCGCGTGACCACCCACGAGGAGTTGGTGGCCGCTCTCGACGACGCGATCCCGACCCTTTCCGCGCGGAAGAACCGTTGCTCCTCGACGTTGTGATCGCCCCGACCACGACCTTCGCCCCTAGAGACAAGGAGGGCGCCCTGGGGGCGCCCTCCTTCGCTTCAGGTGTAGGGAGGGCTACGTGACCCTGAAGGTCTTCTTGAGCGCAGGGCGCGCGCTCGAGCTGAACGATGTACACACCTTTCTTGAGCGCGACCGCGAAGGTCGACCGGCCGGTGCCGGTCCGGCTCGTCGCCTTGTTCACGCCCGGCCCGACGAGACTGAAGTTCTGAGTCTTCGACGAGTCGGCGATCACGATCGTGTAGTTGCCCGCCTTCAGGCGCGTGACGGCTTTGCCATCCAGCCGCAGCAGGATGAAGTTGTCGCCGACCGCACCCTGCAGCGCCTTGCCGCCGGTGATCGTGCTCGGGAAGAGCTTCGTCATGTTCGGCAGCGTCGAGATGACGCCGAACTCCTTCGCGTACTTCGCGAGCTGCAGAAGCTGCTCGCGGTCGAGAACGGAGCTCCAGATCGGCAGCCGCACGTTCCGAGACGCTGCAGGCAGGAGGTCTCGGATCTCCTCCGGGTGCGTCTGGGCGTACGCGAGCGACTTGTTGATCGCCGTGCGGAACTTGCCGGCGAGGCCCGGGTTGCAGGCGGCCCAGTCGTCGCGCGAGACATAGCCGCCGTTCGGCCAGAAGCGTGCCCAGCACCGGTCCGGCGCCATCACGACGCGGGCGCCGTCGATCGTCAACGCCTGCGTCAGGAACGGCTCGGGCGTCCAGATCGCGTCGACCTGGCCGTTGTTCAGGGCCGAGCGCATCGCCGGGAACGGCAGCGCCAGCGAGCTTGATCGAGTTCGGGTCGACGTTGACCTTCTTCAGCGCCGCCTTGATCGCCACCTCGCCGACGCCCTTGAGGGCGTTCACCGCGATCGTCTTGCCCGCGAGGTCGGCCGGGGTCGGATCGAGCTCGAGCCCTTGACGAGGATGTTCTGCCAGTTGTCGGCTTCCGAGGTTCCCTCGACTTCGCTCGCTGCGATTGCGGTCAGCCGGGATCCCCGTCGTGCGGGCGATCATCGCGGGCACCCAGCCGACGTAGCCGATCTCGCCGTTGCTGTTCTGGAGGGCGAGCACGATGTCGTTCCCGCTCTGGAGCACCCGCTTGTTGATCTCGATCCCCTGCTCGGAGAAGAACCCCTTCTTGATCCCCAGATCCATCGGCAGGGCATTCGCGATCGGGAGCGTGTTCACCGTGATCGTCACGGTTTCCTGTGGCCTCGCTGGTGCGCTCGCGGCGGTGGCTCCGAAGGCCACCACGACCGCAAGCAGGCCCGAGACCGAGAGTCGAAGAGCCTCGCTCCCCGGCCGCCCTTTGTGTCTTCCGTCATTCCCTTCCTCCTCGTGAGTCGTCTGGTTCCCCCATCGGTCAGCCCTCCGCCGCGGCGAGCCGTGGCGCCGGGATCCTGCTCTCTCTTGATCAGCCGGTAGACGTGCGCGCGCAGGTGCGCGAACTCGGGCGAGCTCCTTCGTCTCGATCTGGTCGCGCGGGTACGGCAGGCCCGACCGGGATGATCTCCTTCACCTCAGTCGGCGAGTGCGTCAGCACGACGATCCGGTCGGACAGATAGACCGACTCGTCGATGTCGTGCGTGACGAAGAGCGATCGTCACGCCGAACTCCTCGCGCACCTGCAGGACGAGATCCTCGAGGTCGCCGCGCGTCTGGGCGTCGACCGAGGCGAACGGCTCGTCCATGAGCAGGATCGACGGCTGATAGGCAAGCGCCCGCGCGATCGCGACACGCTGCTGCATCCCGCCCGAGAGCTGCCACGGGAAGTGGTCGCCGAAGCCGTCGAGCCCGACCGCCACGAGCGACTCCTCGACGAGCCGCGTCCGCTCGGGCCCGCTCGAGCTTCTTGTGCCGGAGCGGCAGGAGGACGTTGTTGCGGACCGACGTCCACGGCATCAGCGAGCGTCCGTACTCCTGGAAGACCAGCGCCATCTCCTCCGGCGGGCCGGTCACGCGCGCGACCGCGCAGCAGCACCTCGCCGTCGGTCGGCCGCAGCAGCCCGGCGATGCACCTTCAGCAGCGTCGTCTTGCCACAGCCGGACGGCCCGACGACGCAGACGAACTCGCCGGTCCTCGACCGCGAACGAGACGTCCCCGATCGCGCGGGTCGCCTTCTCGCCGCTTCCGTAGGTCTTGCTCAGGGACTTGATCTCCAGCATGTGCGGCCGGTGCTCCTTCGTCAGAGGAGTCGATGCGCGCCAGCCGCGGTGCCAGGCAAGCGCGCCGTCGCTCGACGAGCAGGAAGAGGAGGTTCAGCAGGTAGCCGAGCAGGCCGATCAGCAGGATCGCCGCCCACATCGGCGCGAGCTCGAAGGTGTTCTTCGAGATCAGCGAGGACGTAGCCGACGCCGTTCGTGCTCGAGAAGTACTCGGCGAGCACCATCATGATCACGGCCAGCGCGAGGCTCGTCCGCATCCCGGCGACGATCTGCGGCAGCGCTCCGGGCAGGACGATCCGCCGGATCGCGCTCGCGCCGCGGGATGCCGTAGGAGCGCATCGTGTCGACGAGCGTCGGGTCGATGCTCGCGCACGCCGTCGATCGTGTTCAGCAGGACCGGGAACATGCAGAAGAAGCGCGATGAACGCGACCTTCTGCGTGTTGCCGATCGTAGTGCAGCAGGACGATCGAGATCGGCAGCAGAGCGCGGGCGGCGGCATCGCCCGCCAGTACTCGATGTGCGGCATCGCCAGCTTGCGCGTCCAGCTCGAAAGCCGATCGGGATCCCGAGCGCGACACCGGCGACGACGGCGATCCCGAAACCGAGGCCGATCCGCTCGAGGCTCGGGACCGACGTGGGTCGTCGAACTGCGAGAACGAGCCACATGTCGCTGGAACTCGACGAGGATCGTGGACAGTCGCGGGAAGTTGGGGCTGTCTCGCGTGCACCGTCCACACCTGCCAGGCGACGAGGATCGCCAGCGGCACGAGATCTCCGCGCCGATCTTCGCGACCCGTTGTAGAGCCGCCGGTTCACGCGGTGCCCCGTTGCGGACGGATGCCAGCGCAGCACGCGCCGCTCGAGCGCCGACCATCACGAAGTGCACTGCGAGCCCGAGGAAGCCGGTTGCGAGCGCGAGCGCGTACAGCTGGTCGTTCAGACCGTACGACTGCGCGTAGTTCATGGCCTGGCCCGAGGCCGGGCGTCCCCATGAAGAGCTCGGCGGTGAAGCGCGAGGATCAGCGAGACGGTCGACGCGATCCGCAGGCCGGTCGCGATGTACGGCATCGCGCTCGGCAGCGTGATGCGGTAGAGGCGCTCGTAGCGCCCGAGCCCGAACGAGCGCGCCGTGTCGATCGCCACCGGGTCGACGTCGCGGACGCCGTAGATCGTCTGCACGAGCAGCGGCCAGAACGCGCCGAACGCAGCCAGGAAGACCTCGCTCTTCAACGATCGTGCCGATCGTGAGGAAGAGCAGCGGGATCAGGGCGGCCGAGGAATCGGCCGCAGGAACTCGATCGGAACCCGGAGCGCGCGCCCGGCCAGGTCGCTCGAGCCGAGCACGATCCCGATCGGCACGGCGAGCACCGTCGCGATCGCCGAGGCCGAGCGCCCATCCGCGCACCGTGTAGGCGAAGTCCTTCCAGAACTCGCCGGTCTTCATCAGCGACCAGAGCTCCTGCATCGTGGTGCTCATCGCAGGCAGGTCGTTCTCCGAAACAGGCCCGGTGCGCACGACGACCTCCCAGAGCACGAGTGCGCCGGCCACGGATGCCAGGGGGCAGCAGGGATGTCGTACGGCCGCCGACGGCCCGGGAGTGCGAGACGGCACGCCCTGTTCAGGGATCGCCGAGCCGCGCGCGACCTCCCCTCGGACGACCATTGCGTGTTGTATATCGCACGGGATGTCGAATATCCACGACGACCGTTCCAGTAGTCGGGACAGAACGGCAAACGCTGTCCGAAGGCGAGCGGCGCCCCTACACGCCCCGGGATTCTCTTCTTTATTGCGGTCGTCCTGCTCGGCGCGAACCTGCGAGCGGTGTTCTCGAGCCTGCCGCCGCTGCTCGAAGACGTGCGTGCCGAAACTCGGACTCTCGGCAGCCGCCGCCGGGCCTGCTTGACCACGTTGCCGCTCCTCTGTTTCGGCCTGCTCGCACCACTCGCCCCCGCACTCATCCGTCGCATTCTCGATCGAGCGGCTCCTGGGAGCGTGTCTCGCCCTCCACCGCATTCGGGTGCGGGCTCCGCGGAATCGGCGGCACCGCCGGGCTGTTCGCCGGGACGGTCGTCGCCGGCTCGGCCGTTGCTGATTGCCCAGACGACCGTGCCGACGCTGATCCGGGTCCGATTTCCCCGGTCACAGCGGCAGCCTCACCGGCGCCCTTCTCGATGGCGCTGCCGCTGGGAGCGGCCGTCGCGGCAGCAGTGGCGGTGCCGCTCGAGCGCCTCTTCGACGACAGCTGGCGCGCCGCCCTCGCCGTGTTCGCCGTGCCCGCGCTCGTCGCGGCTCGTGCTCTGGCTGCCGCCGGCCACGCGAGAGCGGACGGTGGTTCGCCACGCGCAGTCGTTCGGCTTTCTGGCAACTTGCCCGATCGTGGTCGCTCGCCGGCGTACTTCGGCCTGCAGTCAATGGTGTTCTGCTGCGCCTCACCTGGCTGCCGTCGATCCTCCCGAGCACGAGGGCTACTCGAAGGCGGCTTCCGGATCGCTCCTGCGCTCGTGAGCGCGCTCCAGCTCGCCCCGGCAATGCTGCGTTCCCGTCGTCGCGAGCCGCCTTCGCAACCCAGGAGGCCGATGCTGCTCGTGGTCGTCGCGTTCACGGCGGCCGGGTTCCTCGGCCTCCTCCTGGCGCCGGGAGCCGCCGTGGTCTGGATGATCGTCATCGGCCTGGGCCAGGAGTGGCGCGCTCGCAGGCTCCGGGCTGATCCTCCCGGTTCTCCGCGGCGCGGGCGCGCGCCGCCGTCGCCGCGTTGACCGCGCTCGACCCTCTCGGTGGGATACCTGCTCGCGTCCGCCGGGCCAGACCCTTCTCGGCCTCGCCCGCGATGTCGCGCTGGGAGGCTGGATCGAATGCCGCTGGTCGCGCTGATCGCGATCACGCTGGCGGAGGCTCGTGCCCGGGTGGAAGGCGACCGCGAGCTGGACGATCGGCGACGCGGATCTCGAGCCCGCATGACAGCGGTGGAGCCGTGAACCACTACGATCGCGGCATGTCGGCGTTCGACGGCCTCTTCGTCCCCGCCGAGCTCCGGGCCGCCGTCTCACAGCGGGCGTGGCTCGAGGCAATGCTCGACGCCGAGCGGGCGCTCTGCGTACTAGCCGGAGCGAGTGCGGGCACGGTGCCGGCGGACATCGCGACCGAGATCGCAGCAGCCTGCGATCCGGGGCGCTTCGACTTCGAACAGCTCGCGGCCGAAGAGCCGTGCGGTCGGCAACCTCCGCCGAGCCGCTCGTACGCGCTCTCCACGGGGCTGGTCGGCGACGAGGCAGCCACCACGTGCACCGGGGCGCGACGAGCCAGGACATCATGGACACGGCCTCGATGCTCGTCTCGCGGCGGGCGTTGGCGCTCGTACTCGCGGAAGCAGACGACGTGGCGGCTGCCGCCGCATCGCTGGCCGCGCGATCACCGCGACACGCTGATGGTCGCCCGAACGATCCTGCAACACGCCGTCCCGACCACCTTCGGCCTCAGGCAGCTGCGGCTGGCTGACCGGGATCGTCGAGGCGCGCGTGCGGCTCGAGCAGGTCCCAGGAGCGGCTCGCTGCGCAACTCGGCGGGGCCGCCGGGACGCTGGCGGGGTTCGGCGACAGCGGAGTCTCACTGCTCGACCTCTGCGCACGGAGCTCGACCTGCCTGCGCCGACCCTCCCGTGGCACACGAAGCCGGACGCGCATCGCCGAGCTCGGCGCGGCTCTCGCCGCCGCTGCCGGTGTCGCCTCCGAAGATCGCTCTCGACCTCGTGCTGCTCGCCCAGACCGAGGTCGGCGAGGTGGCTGAAGGCACGGCGCCGCGGCCGTTCCCTCGACGATGCCGCAGAAGCGCAACCCGGTCAGCTCGACGCGCTCGCCCGCGCGAACGCGCGGCTCGCCACGGCTCGCATGCCGGCGTGCTCATCGGGTCGCTCGAACAGGAGCACGAGCGCGCAGCCGGCGCCTGGCAGGCCGAGTGGCCGGCCCTGGCTGGCGCGCTGGCGCACACAGGGCGGTGCGCTGCACCGCCCTCGCGGGCGCCCTCGAGTCGCTCGAGGTCTGACTCCACCCGCATGCGCCAGAATCTCGATCTGACCGGCGGCCTCGTCATGGCCGAGCGAGTCGCCTTCCTGCTCATGGACCAGGCTGGGCCGGGCGGAGGCGCAGGAGATCGTGCGCGAGGCGGCTGCGTCCGGGACGAGCTTCCGGGACGCGCTCTCGCCGATGCACGAACGGGCCTCGAGCCCGCGGCGCTCGATGCCGCTCTCGACCCCTACCTATCTCCGGGTCGCGGCCGGGCTCGTCGACCGCGCGCTCGCGCTCTGCGAGAGCTCGCGGCAGCCGACCGAGGTCGATGCGTGACGCTGCACTATCGGCTCGACGGGCCGCACGGGGCTCCGCCACTGATGCTGTGCAACTCGCTCGGGACAACGCTCGAGATGTGGGATCAGCAGGTTGCTCCGCTGACCGCGCAGTTCCGGCTCGTCCGGTACGACCGGCGCGGCCACGGCCGCTCGCCCAGCCTCCCGGCCCCTATTCGCTCGCGGATCTGGGTCGAGACGTTCTCGACCTGCTCGACGATCTCGGCATCGAACGAGTCTCGTTCTGCGGCCTCTCGATCGGGGGATGGTCGGCGTATGTGGCTCGCCTCGAAGCGCGCCGGAGCGGATCGACCGCCTCGTCCTCTGCTCCGCGGCACCGAGCCTGCCGCCGCGCGACGCAGTGGCTGGAGCGTGCCGCGACAGTACGCGCGGAGGGGCGTCGCCGCAATCGCTGACGCCGCTCTCGACCGCTGGTTCACGCCGCTCGCGCCCGACTCGCTGCGGCAGTCGTTTCGCACGATGCTGGTCGCAGACACCGGCCGAGGGATATGCGGGCTGCTTGCGAGGCGCTGGCCGACGTCGACCTGCGCGACCGGCTCGGTGCGATCGAAGCCCGACGCTCGTCGTCACGGGCGACGGCGATCCCGTTGCACCGCCTGAGAGCGGCGAACAGCTTGCGGCGGCCATCTCCGGCGCACGCCACGTCACTGTCGCCGGAGCCCGTCACATCTCGAACGCCGAGCAGCCGTCGACGTTCACGCAGCACGTGCTCGCCCACCTGACGGAGGAGAACCCATGAGCGACAGCCACGAGCGAGGGCATGGAGGTGCGCCGCGAAGTGCTCGGCGACGACTACGTCGACCGAGCGATCGCGCGCAACGACCGACTTCACGGCCGACTTCCAGGATCTGATCACGCGCTACGCGTGGGGCGAGATCTGGACGCGGCCGGGGCTCGACCGGCGGACTCGCAGCTGCATCACGCTGACCGCGCTCGTCGCCGGCGGACACGAGAAGGAGCTCGCGATGCACATCCGCGCCGCGCTCCGGAACGGCGCTCACGCCCGACGAGATCAAGGAGGTCCTCCTGCAGACGCGCCATCTACTGCGGCGTTCCCGCGGCCAACTCCGCGTTCGCGATCGCCCAGGAGGTCACTGGCCGAGGAGGCCGGCATGAGCCGCGCCGTGGTGCTCTCGGCGGTGCGGACCCCGGTCGGCGGTACGGCGGCGGCCTCGCGGGAGTGCGCCCGGACGACCTGGCGGCGGTCGCGCAGTGGCGGCGGCCGTGCGAGCGGTCCGGCGTCGATCCGGCGGAGATCGAGGACGTCTCACCTCGGCTGCGCGAACCAGGCGGGCGAGGACAACCGCAACGTCGCCCGGATGGCCGCGCTGCTGGCGGGCCTGCCCGAGTCGGTGGCCGGCGTGACGCTGAACCGGCTCTGCGCCTCGGGCCTCGCCGCCGTCGTCGGCGCCTGCCACGCGTGATCGCCGCAGGCGACGGCGACCTCTTCGTGGCGGGCGGCGTCGAGTCGATGAGCCGCGCGCCGCTCGTGACCGCCAAGCCGGATGCGGCTTCCCGCGCGGCGACCGGACGATGTACGACACGACGCTCGGCTGGCGCTTCCCGAACCCGCGCCATGGAGGCGCAAGTTCCCGCTCGAGTCGATGGGCGAGACGGGCGAGAACGTGGCCGAGCGCTGGGATGTCTCACGCGAGGACCAGGACGCGTTCGCGCTGCGCTCGCAGCAGCGCTGGGCGGCAGCGCCGAGGCGGCCGCTTCGGACGAGCTCGATCCCCGTCGGCGAGCCTGCGAGCGCGACGAGCACCCGCGGCCCGACACGACGGCGCGAGAAGCTCGCCGCGCTCAAGCCCGCCTTCCGGCAAGGACGGCACGGTCACGGCGGGCAACTCGAGCGGCCTCAACGACGGCGCCGCGGCGCTCGTGATCGCCTCCGAGGAGAAGGCCCGCGCGCTCGGCGATCGAGCCGCTCGGCAGCTTCGTCGCGAGCGCGCGTCGCCGGCGTCGACCCGCGCGTGATGGGGATCGGCCCCGTCCCGGCGGTGCGGAAGCTGCTCGGCCGCGCGGGCGTCGAGGTCGGCGACGCTCGACCTGGTCGAGCTGAACGAGGCGTTCGCGTCCCAGAGCCTCGCCGTCGTCCGCGAGCTCGGCCTCGACGCCGGAGAGGGTGAACGTCAACGGCGGCGCGATCGCGATCGGCCACCCGCTCGGGATGAGCGGCGCCCGGCTCGTCGTCACGCTGCTCCACGAGCTCCGCCGCCGCGGCGGCCGCTACGGCGCTCGCCACGATGTGCGTCGGCGTCGGCCAGGGCCAGGCCGCCCTCTTCGAGCGGGAGCGGGATGAGCTCGGCCCAGCACGCAGGTCGGCGATCGTCGGCGCAGGCCCCGCCGGTCTCGTGCTGGCGCAGCTTCTCCACCGGAGGGGATCGACTCCGTCGTGCCTCGAGGCGCGCAGCCGGGAGTACGTCGAGAGCGCGGTGCGCGCGGGCGTCCTCGAGCACGGCACGGTCGAGCTGGCTGACCGAGCTGGGCGTCGCGGGACGCCTGCACGCGCGAGGGCTCGTCCACCACGGGCTCGAGCTGCAGTTCGAGGCGAGCCCGTCACCGCATCGACCTGAGCGAGCTCACGGGCCGTCACGATCACGGTCTACGGCCAGCACGGAGTCGTCGAGAGACCTGATCGCGGCGCGCGCTCGAGACGCGGCCGGCCGATCGCTCTTCGAGGTCGAGGACGTCTCGGTGCACGAGCTCGAGTCGGAGCGACCCAGTCGTCCGCTACACGCACGAGAGCAGGGAGGACGCTCGAGCTGACTGACGTCGTCGCCGGGTGCGACGGCTTCCACGGCGTCTGCCGCGACAGCGTCCCCGACGGCGTTCTCGAACGTCTTCCGCGCGCGAGTACCCGTTCGGCTGGCTCGGCATCCTCGCCGAGGCGCCGCCCTCGAGCGAGGAGCTGATCTACGCCTGCGCACGAGCGCGGCTTCGCGCTTCACAGCATGCGCTCGCCGGAGATCACGCGGCTCTACCTCCAGTGCGCGCCGGACGAGGACCTCGACGAGTGGCCCGACGAGCGGATCTGGGAGGAGCTCCAGCGCTGCGACTCGGGCTCGACGGCTGGACGCTGCAACGAAGGCCCGATCCTCGAGAAGGGCGTCACGGGATGCGCAGCTTCGTCGTCGAGCCGATGCAGCTACGGGCGGCTGTTCCTCGCCGGAGACGCCGCGCACATCGTGCCGCCGACCGGCGCGAAGGGCCTGAACCTCGCAGTCGCAGACGTTCGCGATCCTGGCGGCCGCGCTCGCGAAGCTGGTACGCGACGGAGACGAAGTCTGCGCTCGAGCGCTATTCGCGCGACGCGCTCCGGCGCGTGTGGCGGGCCGAGCACTTCTCGTGGTGGATGACGACGATGCTCCACCGGATCCCGGGCGGCGATCCGTTCGATGCCAGGCTGCAGCTCTCGCAGCTCGCCTACGTGGCGTCGTCGCGCGCAGCAGCCACCTCGCTGGCCGAGAACTACGTCGGCTTCGACGTCGCGACGTCCGGCTGACGTACAGTCGCCGCATTCGCCGCGCAACACGACCTCGTGCGCGTCGACGTTGTAGCCGAGCCGGCCGGAGGCGCTCGCGATCGCGCGCTCGAGCGACGGATCGGAGAACGGCTCGACCTTGCCGCAGTCCTCGCAGACCACGTGGTGGTGATGGTCGCCGCCGGTGGAAGCGGCGCTCGAAGCGGGCGATCCCGTCGCCGACGTCGACGCGCTGGACGAGACGGAGCTCCGAGAGCACCTCGAGCACGCGGTAGACCGACGCGATCCCCACCGACCGGCCGCCGGCACGGAGGCTCGCGTGGATCTCCTGCGCGCTCGCACAACAGTCCTGGCCGGCATCAGGTCGAGGACGGCGGCACGCGCCCGCCGGCGCGAAGCCGGCCTCGCGGAGGGCGTGCCTCGGTGTGCTCGCGCCAGGAGCCGACAGCTCGCCGATCCCGAAGATGATAGCGATTCTCATCTGCGTGCTACGGTGCCGGGCGTGAAGACGAGAATCGTTCTCACTCTCATCGCAGCCGCGACGCTCGCCGGCTGCGGCAGCAGCCTCGGGCTCCGCAGGAACGACGGTCGTCGCCGCCTTCTACCCACTGGCGTTCGCCGCCCAGCAGATCGGAGGCGACGGGATCGACGTCGCGCAACCTGACCCCGCCGGTGTCGAGCCGCACGACCTCGAGCTCTCCGGCAGCGACATCCGCACGCGTCGCCGACGCCCGCCTCGTCCTCTATCCTCGGGCCACGGACTTCCAGCCATGGCAGCGTCGAGGACGCGATCGACTCGACGACGCACGCGGCATCGGACCTCCTCGCGCCGGGTCGAGATCGACGCGATCCCGCACGTCTGGCTCGATCCGATCCGGTACGCGGCGTCGCAGCGGATCGGCGAGGTGTCGGAGCCCGTCGCCCCGAGGCCGAGCGCTTCGCGGCTAAGCTTCGCGCCCTCGACGGCGAGTTCCGCCGCGGCCTCTCTCACTGCGAGCGCCACGAGATCGTCACGAGCCACGCAGCGTTCGGCTACCTCGCGCGAGCGCTACGGGCTCTGAGCAGGTGGCGATCACCGGGCATCGCGCCGGAGGCCGAGCCGACCCCAGCGCGAGCTCGAGGACGTCGTGCGCAGGTGCAAGCGGTCGGCGCCACGACCGTCTTCTTCGAGACCCTCGTGTCGCCCGCCTCGCGGAGACCGTCGCGCGCGAGGTCGGCGCGAAGACGGCCGTGCTCGATCCGCTCGAGGGCCTCACGACCGCAGGAGATCGAGGCGGGCGAGGACTACTTCTCGATCATGCGCGCGAACCTCGCGGCGCTGCGGAAGGCGCTGGCATGCCGGTAGCGGTCGAGCTCGCGCGACGTCTCCGTTCGCCTACAACGGGAGCAGTCCCGTGCTGGAGCACGTGAACCTCGCCGTCGAAGCCGGTGAGTTCGTCGCGATCGCGGGACCGAACGGCGGCGGCAAGACGACGCTGATGCGACTTGCGCTCGGGCTCGAGCGACGCCGGCGTCGGGCGACGCTCTCTTCGGCGAGCCCGCAGCGAAATTCCGGCCGCTCCGCCCTCGGCTATCGTCGCCCAGCGTTCGCAGCTCGGGTCGATGCGCCCGCGACCGTGCGCGAGGTCGTCGCCGCGGGCCGGCTCGCGTCGGGAGGGCTGCTCGGCCCGCTGCGCCGCCGCGACCGCGCGCATCGTCGCCGATGTCGATCGAGCGCGTCGGGCCTCGCGGACAGCGCCGGATCTCCCGTTGCGGACGCTCTCCGGCGGCCAGCAGCAGCGCGCCTTCATCGCCAAGGCGCCTCGCCGGCCGAGCCGTCGCTGCTCGTCCTCGACGAGCCGACGACCGGCGTCGACGCCGAGTCGCAGGAGGCGCTCGCCGTCCTGCTCGATCGGCTTCACCGCGAGCTCGGCGGTCACCGATCCTCTACGTCTCGCACGAGTTCGGCGCGGTCGAGCGCTTCGTCGAGCGGCTCGTTCTCGTCCGCGGCGGAATCGTCTTCGACGGGCCGCCGACGAGCCTCCCGGGCGTCTGGCACGACCCCTCCCACGCCCATGCTTGACCTGGAGTTCATGCGGCTGGCGTTCGCGGCGGGCGTCATCGTCGGACTGCTCGCGCCGGCGGTCGGCTTCTTCCTCGTCCAGCGACAGCTCAGCCTGATCGGTGACGGCATCGGCCACGTCGCCTTCGCCGGCGTCGCCGCCGGCTACCTGCTCGGAATCTCGCCGGTGCTGACCGCGCTCGTCGCCTCGATCGCCGGCGCCGTGCGCGATCGAGTGGCTGCGCGCCGCGCAAGCACGCCGCCGGCGACCAGGCGCTCGCGCTCGTCTTCTACACGGGCATCGCCGCCGGGGTCGTTCTGATCTCGAGCGGCCGGCGCGCTGAACGTCGAATCTCTTCGGCTTTCTGTTCGGCTCGATCCTGACGGTCACCCGCACCGACCTCGCGCTCGTGGCCGCGCTCGGGATCGCCGGGCTCGGGACGATCGCCCTCCTGTACCGCGCGCTGGTCGCGCGTCGCACTCGACGAGGAGGGCGCTCGCGTCGCCGGGCGTCCCCGTTCGCGTTCCTGAACGTCGTCGCTCGCGGTGCTCGCCGCGACTGACGGTGGCGGTCTCGATGCGGATCGTCGGGATCCTGCTGATCGCGGCGCTGATGGTGCTGCCGGTGATCGCGGCGACGCAGATCGCCCGCAGCATGCGCTCGACGCTCCTGCTCCGATGGCGATCGGCCTCGGCAGCGTCCTCGGCGGCCTCACGGTCGCGTACTACGCCGACCTGCCTCCGGGCGGGACGATCGTCCTGATCGCCGCCGCGACGTTCCTGGTCACGAGCGGCATCGCCGCGCTCGGCCGGCTCAGGTGAGGATCAGGTGGCTGTCGCCGAACTCGTGCCAGCGGTAGCCGTGCGCGAGGGCCGACTGGTAGCTTCCGCGCCAGTAGCTCCGCTCCAGCCGCTGCGCTCAGCATGTCGAGGTGCGATGCATCGGCCTCGTGAAAGCCGCTGAGCAGGCCGTCGATCGCCCGGAGGCCGCGCTCTGGCGTGACCACGAGGTCCGTCCAGCCCTCGCCTGGCGTCGACCGTCCCGTCCTGCAGGGCGACAGTCTCGAGCGCGCGGACGACCGTCGTGCCGGCGGCGATGACGCGGCCGCCCCACAGGTGCACGGCGTTCACCAGTCGCGCCGTGTGCTCGGGCACGCGATACCGCTCGGGGTACGGGCGCTCGTGGCGCTCCTGCGACGAGACGCCGGTGTGCAGGGTGATCGGGCGCGACGAGCACGCCGCCCGCGACGAGCTCGCGTGATCAGCTCGGCCGTGAACGGGCCGGCCGGCGCTGGCCATCTCGGCGCTGCCGGGCTCGACCGCGTAGACGTTCTGGTACGCGGAGAGCGGCCAGCGCCGCGGGACGTAGCCGTAGCGGATCGGCTGCCCGTGCTCCGCGAGGTAGCGCTCGAGCGGCAGCGGCAGGTCGAGATCGAGCGAGCCACAGCCGGACGCCGGCGTAGGGCGCGAGGATCCGCGCCTGCCGCCGCCCGGGAGCTCGAACTGCTCGTCGACTCGGACGCCTCCGAACGGTGCGTCCCCGCGGCGGAGCTCGACGATCCAGAAGCTGCTCGGGATCCTGGTCTCCGGGCGCCGGCGTCGAGAGCCGCAGCTCGAGCCGCTCGCCGTCCGCACGCGTCGCAGGGACGGCAGCCGGAAGCGTCGCGGAGGTGTTGACGACGAGCGAGGTCGCCGGGCGCGAGGAACTGCGGCAGGTCGCGAAACCGGGCGTGGACGATCGGCAGTCGCGGACGGCTCGAGACCAAGAGGCGCACGTCGTCGCGACCGGCAGTGCCGCGCGCCTCAGGCGGCTCGTGCGCCTCGAGCCAGGGCGCGCAGGTCGGTCGCGAGCGCGCTCACGCCGACGCCTCGACGAGGTCGCGGGCGCGGTAGAGGCCGCTCGGCAGCGTCGCCCTCGATCAGCGCGCAGCAGGCCGGGAACGCTCTCCTCCGGGCGGCGGCCGGTCGGAGATGTCCTCGCCGGGAAACGCCTCCTGGTGCATCTGCGTCCGCATGTCGCCCGGGTCGACCGCGTAGACGCGCGAGTCCGGGTTCTCGGCGCCGAGCACCGCGGTGGATCTGCGCCAGCGCCGCCTTCGACGAGCCGTAGCCGCCCCAGGTCTCGTACGGCCTCGATCGGCCGCATCGGAGGTGACGTTGACGATCCGCGCGCGCCGGCGGCGAAGCCGTGGAAGCGCGAGCTGGACGAGCGCGAGCGGCGCGAGCACGTTGATCTCGTAGACGCTGTCGCAGCTCGTCGAGCGGGTACTCGCGCGAGCAGCGGCTGCGGGCTCGGGCCGAGCACGCTCGCGTTGTTCACGAGCGAGAGTCGATCGGGCCGCCCGCGGCCTCGACGAGGCGGCGCCGGTGCTCGGGATCGGCGACGTCGCCAGCGACCGCGATCGACGCCGTCGAGGCCGCTGACTGCGCGCTCCGAGCGCGTCACCGTCACGCGCGTCGACGACGACCCGCCAGCCTCTCTCCGGCGAGCGCGCGGTGAGCGCGAGCCCGAGCCTCGCGAGAGCGCCCGTGACGATGGCCTGCGACTGTCAGGCCTTCGCACCGGCGACGCCGTGGCGCGCGACGACGCCCCGGTCGTAGTTCCAGACGCAACAGCGCGATCACGTCGCGCGACGTCCTCGTCGGTCTCGATCCCCGCGTGCGCCCGAAGCCGGGCTTGCCGGGGAACACCGGGTGGTAGTCGATCCGGCCCTGATCGAAGAGCTCTGCCGAATCGCTTAGGGAATCCGAAGTGTGCGACGTGGTCGCCGTGCAGGTGTCCGATCTCCCGGCGGCCGACGGTGAAGGCCGAACTCGCCGACGGCCGCCAGGCCCGCCTCGACGCTCCTGGCCAGGACGTGACTTCATTGGCAGATCTGCTCGCTGGCGTCACGCCCGCACGATGGCCGCGTGTCGGGTCACCAGCCGCCAGCGGCAATCGGTCCTGCGTGACCGCGGGTCGACGAGCCCGGCCCGGACGGCCACGACAGTTGCCACAACCGGTCCAACTGGGGGGACAACCTGGAGCCAGCAGGTGATTATTACACTCTCGGACATGAGCGTCGCGTAACTGAACGAAGTAC
>ERZ1370068.3825-contig-2926_pt1 | contig 18622 bp, 28 predicted proteins | sample MGYA00561227_ERZ1370068 | MGnify/ENA primary metagenome ERZ1370068 (study PRJEB38410, sample SAMEA6850437) | metagenome | study: Metagenomic assessment of the ecological functions of the soil: analysis of the soil microbiota associated with the...
GGTAGTACTTCCGTTCAGTTACGTATTGCTAAAAGTTTCTGCAATGCATGCATTGCAGTTTGTGACGCTGGAAAGCACGGATAACGAGTGTCTGCAAAATAGATAAACTTGTGGTTGTGCTTTTCAGAAACGAACTCCCCCAGCTCCGTACTTCGGTAACCGTAACCCTTAATCACCTGATAAATGCTCGGAGTTCAAAACAAGGCAGGCTGGCCGCCCGGCCAGAACGGTTGGGTTTGCTCGGGGCGTCAGACCGAAGGCTTTTGCATGATTGAATCGGCAATGTATTTCAGCATGGGATTTTCCTTGCCTCCCTCGGCGCGCTCGCCGTTGTGCCGCTCGTCCACGGCCGCGCGGTGCGGCTGACCACGCGACGGCTCGAGAGCCAAGATCCCCTCGTCGATGGCGGAAATTCTGGCCGACAAAGGATCTGCTGCGCGCTGAATTTGCCACGTCAACGCGACGGCTCGAGACGAGCATCGAACAGCTAAGGGCCGAGAGCGCCAGCCAGCTTGCGGAGCTCGGCAGAAAGAGCGACGCGGTCAATCGACTCAAGATCGAGCTTCATGCACTGCGTGACAAAGTGGGCCCCACCGAGGAAGAGTTCGCGGTCAAGACTGACGCCGTACGGGCGGCAGAGCGCGCCATGTCTGCCAAGGAATTGCAACTGGCCAACGTGATGGAGGAGTTGAACGAGCGGTCCACGCTCGCCGATGTCCAGAAGATTGAAATCATTGCGCTCAAGACGCAAGTTGAAGTGCTGAAGGCACAGCTGGACGGTGCCAGCAATGAACTGAAGGCGGCGGAGGAACGCCGCCCCGATCTCGAAGCGCGCCTTATCCGAAAAAGAATCACAACTGGCCAAGCTGATGGATGAGTTGAACGAGCGGTCCACGTTCGCCGACGCTCAGAAGATTGAGATCAACGCGCTTAAGACTGAAATTGAGGCGCTGAAAGAACGATTGGATGAGGCTAGCAATGAACTGAAGGCGGCGGAGGAACGCCGCCCCGATCTCGAGTGCGCCTTATCCGAAAAAGAATCACAACTGACCAAGTTGATGGATGAGTTGAACGAGCGGTCCACGCTCGCCGATGCTCAGAAGATTGAGATCAACGCGCTCAAGACGCAAGTTGAAGCGCTGAAGGCACAGCTGGACAGCAAATTGAAGGCGGCGGAACGCCGTGCCGATGTCGAGCGCACCTTATCCGAAAAAGAATCGGAGCTAGCCAAACTGGTGGATGAGTTGAACGAGCGGTCCACGCTCGCCGACGCCCAAAACATTGAGATCAACGCGCTCAAGACGGAAATTGAGGAGTTGAAAGGGCGCTTAGAGGTTGCCAGCAATGAATTGAAGGCGGTGGAAGAACACCGGAATTCCGAGCGCCTAAAGCTCAAGGCGGCGAATGACAGAACTCTATGGACGAAACGTGGGAAGTTTTGAGGATTTCCACCGTCGCGTCGAAAAGCTTGTGCAGCAGTTGATGGCGCAAAGCACGCAAAGACAAAATGCTCGGCCGTCGCGCTGAGGAATTGGAAAAACGCCTGCTCGAGCAGTCGCAACTGCTCAATGAACGCGAAATCGAGCTCACGCACTTGCGTGGCGAGTTCGAGATCGCGCGCACAGCTGAAGCTGATTTACGCGTCGCGTTGATCAAGGTCGACAGCCGCGAGAATATTGCCACGCAGAAGCTTGAGACCGAAAATGCAAAGCTTAAGGCTGCGCTCGACCGCTGCCAACAGCGAGCGCGTGCGTCTCACCTACGAGCTCGCCAATAAAATCGGCAGGCTGAGGATCCTTGGGCGGCCGGGCGCAACGGCACTGAAGGGACACAACGGGTGGCATATGGTCGATTGCGGCGAAGAACTAATTTAGGCCCAGTGGAGACTCGTCAAAAGTCATGAAGATCGAGGCGTTCGTTGATTGCTACAGTATGACTGAGCAATGATATTCGGACTGGCCCTGACGGTTGTATTAATTAGCCTGTTCTTTGTTGAATGCGATTTTCTGTTGAACGAACGCAGCCGCCGATGCTAATCGGCCCGGCAGAAGCGCGCACGATTGTCCGGGCGGTAGGCGCTCGGAATGTGCAAATTGCCGGTGCATTGCAACGCTTTTTGGCCAGTCAACAGCTATGATGCCCAGTAAAATTTGAGGAAAGTCATGCATCTGCAGCGTCGCAACCTGGTCACCGGGGGATCTGGATTTCTTGGCTCGCATCTTTGCGAAAAGCTGCTAGCCCAAGGCGCAAACGTTTTATGCGTCGACAATTTCTTCACTGGCAATCGGCAGAATATCGAGCACCTACTCGACGACAAGCATTTCGAACTAATTCGTCATGACGTGACGTTTCCACTCTATGTTGAGGTTGATGAGATCTACAATCTGGCATGCCCAGCCTCACTCGATTCATTACCAACGTGATCCGGTGCAAACGACAAAAACCAGCGTGCACGGCGCAATCAATATGCTTGGCCTGGCAAAGCGCGTGAAGGCCAAAATTCTGCAAGCCTCGACGTCTGAGGTCTATGGTGACCCCAATGTGCACCCCCAGACAGAAGACTATTGGGGGCATGTCAATCCGGTTGGGCCCCGGTCCTGTTACGATGAAGGAAAGCGATGCGCTGAAACGCTGTTTTTCGACTATTGGCGCCAGCACAGGTTGCCCATCAAAGTGGCGAGAATTTTCAATACTTATGAGTCCACGCATGCACCCAAACGACGGGCGCGTTGTGTCAAATTTTATTGTTCAAGCACTGCTTGGCCGGGATATTACTGTCTACGGTGAAGGGCAGCAGACACGATCGTTTTGTTATGTCGATGATCTGATCGATGGTCTGATCAAATTAATGGCGACCGTCAGATCCCGTGACGGGGCCAATCAATATCGGTAATCCGATTGAGTTTTCGATCCTCCAACTTGCTAGTATGATCGTTGACATGACAGGCTCGCGGTCCCGCATCGCTCACAGGCCATTACCGCAAAATGATCCAAGGCAGCGCCGACCAGATGTCTCGCGCGCGCATGACCTGTTGTCCTGGCAGCCTTGCACGCCTTTGAAACAGGGGGCTAAATCGGACGATCGCATATTTCTGAAAAATTGCTCAGTGATAATGTTGTTCGCGATAGCTTAGTGATTGAGCTTTCAAAGCCCGCAAACACAATTAAGTCCTAACAAGTATCATTCTTGACCGTCATCGTAAATTTGATTCAATTCCGTGCAGGGCTGCTGGTTTAAATATGCGCGTGAGCGAGCCTGCGGCGTGGATTGGAAGGCCGACAAAAAGCGGCTTGATGCGGCTCACAGCTCATTCTATGGCCGACACCCCTGATCACACCGATCAACGATAGCTTCATTGACTTCGATGCTCGGGAATTTTGATCAATCAATTTAGCCGTCACTGGCGAAAGTCACTACGCCAGAGATGGTGCGCGAGGCGCGCCGCGAGCGCCGGCTGTTGGATGGCCGATCGACTGATTGGATTGTGATACGCAACCGTTTGTCCGGCTCGCGCAACAACCGCCATATTGCGGATGGACTGACTGAATTAGGGAAACAGATGGCCTTCCGGTGGTCAGAGGGATTTGCCGAACGAGTGGTTTACCGTGAGTTTTTCCCGCTCGGTTTGACGGCGCTCGATGATCCCGATAGCGGCGTTAGGCCGGCGGACTAGTAGGTCGCGCCTCACAGCGCGCGAAGAGGTGATCAACCTGCTCACGGCGCTACAACTACCACTATCCGAGAACGGCAAACGACACGCGGCCAAGCTTGCGCAATGGAACCCTGTCAAGGATGAACCATTGCAAGTTCACGAGATGGTCAGATTGAGTGTCGCGCTTAATCATGCGGCGCTATGCTGTGAGATGACTTCACCTGCAATTGCCGGTACATCGCTTCTGAAATTTTGCAATTCAGATTCTGGACTCCTTGATCACCCTCATTCAGCCTCTCGTCGTTTTGCGCCGCCATGGCGCGCAGATAAGGTGCACCGGGGTTACGCGTCTGATTAAAGTGAGATGGATAGCAGTCATTTCCGCGCACAGTTGCCGAGGTCAGCACCAGTTGCGCGAGAGCGAACTCCTCTTTTGACTCCATTTCGAATTAATGCCCGACAACCATGTTCTCCGCTCCCGCAGCAAGATCTTGAGTTATGGTGTGCGACGAAAATGAATCCGTGCGCTTACGCTTGATTGTGCGAGCAAGATTGCCATTAAAGTGGACACGTATTGTGTGCGCCGGTCCGATAAGTTCAGGAGCGGCGATACGCTGCCGGGCCTTGTCGACCACTTTTCTGTTGGCCTTGATTGAGCATGAAGGCTCAAAGGCGTACGACTGCTATCCAAAAGTTTTCGTGGGAAAATTTTGGCAGGTATTTTGTTGCCCGCACGGCACCGAATCAGATACCTCACAAGCGGGCATACTTAGGGACGCGACAATGATGAAATCCTCAATTGTCAAACGATCTATCGTTATCGATGGTCACAAGACAAGTGTCAGTCTCGAAGATGAGTTCTGGACGACGTTAAAGGACATTGCACATGGCGAATGTGTGGCGGTGTCAAAGATAGTTGCAGACATCGACAGAAAGCGAAAAGTTGGCAATCTTTCCTCAGCGGTTCGCTTGTTTGTGCTCGATCGGACCCGAGCTGGGGAGCCGCCGATTTCACAGCTACCTGTGCCAGAGTTTGCTGCCAGATAATTTCCTTACTGGCACTCCGATGGACAAGTGTTTGATGAACACTTGTGGCTATATGAAGAGTTGGTAGCGCCGCCAATAGGTGCGGTGTTTGTTTGAAGGTTTTGGCCGTATAGCGCACGCGGAAGAGTGCTAGCCAATCGTCGCCAAGCATTCTGTAGGGCTTCTGAGAGAGGCCAGGTTTGGTTTGTTGTGCGCGCCAAATAATTTCGCAAGGACAAGCAGGCGGCTGTGGAGCCGGTTTTCTCGGTGCCCCTATGGGGAGTTGCCGCCACAACAGTTACTACGCCGCCGCTGAGCATCAGGCCTGGCGGTGGTTCCGTCTGTTGTTGTGGCTCCTACGTGCCGTCGAGTTTACGACGCGTATCGATGCTGACGGGTTTGCTAACTGTCCGGCGAACTGGTGGCCTCGCTTTCGGGGCCCTGCTATTCGTTCGCTTTAAATGTGCAATCCAAACGCCAATGCTTGGACGCAACTAGTGTGTCCACAAGGCATCAACTTTAGCTTTGCAGCAAGGCTTCACGCGTGAGCTATTTTCCCAATTTGAATCAGCCCCTAGTAACAACCGGAGGCGGAGCTTTTGCCCTTACCAACGGGGGCCTTGCCTCACGCAAGCCGTGAGGCCGAAGGCGAGTATTACCGAGCAAATCGTAACTAATAGCTTTTTCATAAGTTCAGCCCCATTTGAGATCCTGCAAACCATTATCGTTCTCGACAGTTTTCAACTAGTGCAAAAAGCCACATACCCAGACAAAACAGATCGAGCTGGGCGAAGCGCGCGGTAATCCGAACGGACGGCCCAGAGGCGGGGAAGCAACGTAGCAAAAGCCGTCTCAGCTCGGCGCAACGTTGCCGAATTCAAATCGTCCGAGCGATGGACGCCGCAGACTTGTTTGCGACAGCGGGCGCCTGTGGCGAACAATTGACCTCCGCTCACTGCTTAGATTAGTGAGTCCACCTGCCGTGCGCGGGTGTAGCTCAATGGTAGAGCAACAGCCTTCCAAGCTGATGACGACGGTTCGATTCCCGTTCACCCGCTCCACACTTGTATTTTCAATGGTTTAGATGGCTGTCGACGGCACTCGAAAATTGACTCAAAAACTGTCGGGAGTAAATACGGGCGTGACAAGACCACTCCCCGCATTGCCCTGCGGCGGGCGCAGCAAGACTCTAACGCTGCGCCCTGCCATGTAGGCTTCTGGAATGACTGCATGACCACCCTAGTTCACTGAGAAGGCAAGGGGATACGCCCGGCTTTAGCTTTGCAGAGTGCTTGGGGGCCGGCCGAAAAATCCTTTGCTTCCGATGTTTCTGACCTTGCTTTAGCCTCCTGTATAATGCATGACATCGTCGCGGCGGACCTTTATGGTCCGCCGCATTCGCTTTCGGAGGAGTGTAGCTCAATGGCCAGAGCACCGGTCTCCAAAACCGGGGGTTGCAGGTTCGAGTCCTGCCACTCCTGCCAGGCTCAGGTTCGGCGCTAAATCGACGATCTGCAGGCCTGCGCAAAGTGGTGGCCGTGACTACGTTGGGACTTGTTGAACACACGCTGAGATCGAGACTGCATTGAATGGCGACATCTCCGTTCAAGTTTCTCCAGCAAGTGCGCGAAGAGACGCGCAAGGTGACCTGGCCATCGCGCCGGGAGACCGCGATCACGACCGCCATGGTGTTCGTCATGGTGGCGATCGCTTCGGTTTTTTCCTGGTCGCGGATCAAGTGATCCGCATCGCCGTTACCTTCGTGCTCGGCATCGGAACCTGAAGGTTCAAGGGGATGAACGATACAGCTGCAGCGACGACGTCTGACCAAGCCCAAGCGCTGGTACATCGTCCACGCCTACTCAAATTTCGAAAACAAGGTTGCGGATCCGATCCGCGAGCAGGCCAAGCAACGTGGGCTCGCCGAGCACATCGGCGAAGTGCTGGTGCCGAAGGAAAAGGTCACCGAGGCACGGCGCGGCCGCAAGGTCGAGACCGAACGCAAGTTCTTCCCCGGCTACGTGCTGGTGAAGATGGATCTCGACCGACGAGGTCTATCACCTCATCAAGAACACGCCGAAGGTCACCGGCTTTCTCGGCACCGACAAGAAGCCGATGCCGATTTCAGACGCAGAGGCCGACCGCATCCTGCATCAGGTGCAGGAAGGCATCGAGCGGCCGAAGCCGGCGGTGTCGTTCGAGGTCGGCGAACAGGTGCGCGTGTCCGATGGCCCGTTCGCTTCGTTCAACGGGGCTGTCGAGGAAGTCGACGAGGGCGCGTTCGCGCGTGAAGGTCGCGGTGTCGATCTTCGGCCGCGCGACGCCGGTCGAACTGGAATTTGGACAGGTGGAGAAGCTTTAGTTTACGTCGTGGCCGGGCTCATCCTGGCCATCAGTGCAGCAGACGTGGGAGGTGAGGCGGTCGCCAACCGTCAAGATCCGCACCACTAACGGAGTGAGACATGGCAAAGAAAGTTACTGGATTCCTCAAATTGCAGGTGCCGGCCGGCGCCGCCAATCCGTCGCCGCCGATCGGGCCGGCGCTCGGCCAGCGCGGCCTCAACATCATGGAGTTCTGCAAGGCGTTCAACGCGCAGACCCAGAAGATGGAGAAGGGCATCGCCGATCCCGGTGATCATCACCACCTATCAGGATCGTTCCTTCACCTTCGAGATGAAGACGCCGCCGGTGTCCTACTTCCTCAAGAAGGCGGCCAAACTCGAAAGCGGCTCGAAGACGCCCGGCCGCGAGCCGGTCGGGCAAGGTCAGCAAGAAGCAGGTGCGCGAGATCGCCGAGCAGAAGATGAAGGATTTGAACTGCGACACCGTCGAGGCGGCGATGAAGATGATCGAAGGCTCTGCCCGCTCGATGGGCCTCGACGGTGACGGAGTAACGGCCATGACAATCGGAAAGCGCACGAAAGCCATTCGCGAAGGCGTCGATCGCGAAAAGTCCTACCCGATCGCCGAGGCCGTCAAGCTGGTGAAGGAGCGCGCCAAGGCGAAGTTCGACGAGACGATCGAGATCGCGATGAACCTCGGCGTCGATCCCACGCATGCGGATCAGATGGTGCGCGGCGTGGTCACCCTGCCGAACGGCTCCGGCCGCACTCTGCGCGTCGGCGTGTTCGCGCGCGGCGCCAAGGCCGATGAAGCGAAGGCCGCGGGCGCCGACGTTGTCGGCGCGGAGGACCTCGTCGAGAAGGTCAGCAAGGGCGAAATCGACTTCGACCGCTGCATCGCCACGCCCGACCTGATGCCGCTGGTCGGACGCCTCGGCAAGGTGCTGGGCCCGCGCGGCATCATGCCGAACCCGAAGGTCGGCACCGGTGACCATGGACGTCACCAATGCCGTAAAGGGTGCGAAGGGCGGCTCGGTCGAGTTCCGCGTCGAAAAGGCCGGCATCGTTCAGGCCGGTGTTGGCAAGGCTTCGTTCTCGGAGGACAAGCTGGTCGAGAACATCAAGGCCTTTGCGGACGCGGTCCAGAAAGCGAAGCCCGCAGGGGCCAAGGGCCATTACATCAATCGGGTGGCGATTTCCTCGACCATGGGGCCGGGGTGAAGGTGGAAATCCCGAGCCTGTTTGGCTCCGGGGCAGCCCACTGACCGGTATGCCGATGGTGCCTAGTCTGGGGAATTTCGCAAGAATCCCCTTGGCAAAACGGGCTTAAAGGTCTAAATGAGGTGCATTGGGCGTGCCGGCCCAATTTGTCGGCACGCCTTTGCGCGTCTCTAAAACCTATGGTGAGCGGAACTTATTCCTTTAGAAGCCCGAGTGGGATCTCTGAAGGGAAGAAGCCCGATGCCATTGCGAATTCAGAGTGCGCACGGCCGTCCCGGCAACGGGCCGGCCAACCTGTCCAAGACTGCCGGTGCCGAGGGTCCACAAGACCTGACGCTTAATCCCGACGAGGGGCCAGCACAGATGGGGACGCGACCCGAGTTTGCGCGACCGCGAGGTTGCGCCGATTTGGTTCGAACCTCGAAGACCAGATTGCGACTGACGTCGTATCGGGGGCAGGCTTTTCAGATGTCGTCCTGCCCCGGTTCGCTGCGTGTGAACTTTCAAGCGGGACGGCTGGTAGCAACCCGGCGGCGCCCGCACATCACGCGGGCCAACCGCCAAACCGGAAAGAGCTTGCAGTGGATCGAGCGGCTAAGAGCGGAGTCCGTCACGACGCTCAACGGTGTCTTCAAGACCACCAACGTCGTGGTCGTGGCTCACTATTCCGGCCTCAACGTCGCCCAGATGCAGACTCTGCGCAAGCAGATGAAGCAGGCTGGCGCGGCGGTGAAGGTCGCGAAGAACCGTCTCGCCAAGATCGCTCTCGAAGGCACGGACGCAGCCGTCGATCGCGCCCCTGCTCAAGGGGCCGACCGTGATCGCCTATTCGGGCGATCCGGTCGCGGCACCGAAGGTCGCCGTCGACTTCGCCAAGGCGCACGAGAAGTTCGTGATCCTCGGCGGAGCGATGGGCAAGACCGCGCTCGACGCCAACGGCGTCAAGGCGCTCGCCGCGCTGCCGTCGCTCGATGAGCTGCGCGCCAAGATCGTCGGCCTGATCCAGGCGCCGGCGACCAAGATCGCACAACTCGTCGAATGCGCCGGCGGCGAAGGTCGCCCGCGTGGTCCAGGCCTATGCCTCCAAGGGCGCAGCGGCGTGACGCGCTTCGACAATCACTCGACTGGTTCGAACCGATAAGGATGTGAACAATGGCTGATCTGCAGAAAATCGTCGACGATCTCTCGAGCCTCACCGTTCTCGAGGCGGCCGACCTCGCCAAGATGCTGGAAGAGAAGTGGGGCGTGTCCGCCGCGGCCGCGGTCGCGGTCGCGGCCGGCCCTGCGGCGCTGCCGCCGCTGCCGGTCGAGGAGAAGACCGAGTTCACCGTCGTTCTCGCCGCGCATCGGCGACAAGAAGATCGAGGTGATCAAGGAAGTGCGCGCGCTCACCGGCCTCGGCCTCAAGGAGGCCAAGGACCTGGTCGAGGGCGCGCCCGAAGCCGGTCAAGGAAGGCGTGACCAAGGACGAGGCCGAGAAGGTCAAGGCCACGCTCGAAAAGGCCGGCGCGAAGGTGGAGCTCAAGTAAGCGAGCTTGCTGAAGCGAACCCGCTGAGCGATGACGAGATCCGGGGTCGAAGGCGATGATCCCCGGGATCGACTCCAGGTGATCTCGTGACCCGACGAGACGGCCGTAAGTCCGCGCATCGGCGGCAGATGGCGTAGCGGTTCGGCACGCCGGCCGAGATCGCATTAGAACGAGACGGGCTCCGACGCCTGTCCCGATGGTCGCGATGGATTGCGGCCTTCCGGAGAGTCGTCCCGGCCCGACGGTTCGACAAAGCGAGAGAGATGAGATGGCGCAGACGTTTACAGGTCGCAAGCGCGTTCGCAAGTTTTTCGGGAAAATCCAGGAAGTCGCGGAGATGCCGAACCTCATCGAGGTTCAGAAGGCGTCCTACGACCAATTCCTGCTGGTGCAGGAGCCGGTCGGCGGCCGGCCCGACGAGGGCCTGCAGGCCGTGTTCAAGTCGGTGTTCCCGATCTCGGATTTTTCCAACACGTCGATGCTCGAATTCGTCAAGTACGAGTTCGAGCCGCCGAAATACGACGTCGACGAGTGCCGCCAGCGCGGCATGACCTATGCCGCGCCGCTCAAGGTGACGCTGCGCCTGATCGTGTTCGATATCGACGAGGAGACCGGCGCCAAGTCGGTCAAGGACATCAAGGAGCAGGATGTCTACATGGGCGACATCCCGCTCATGACCAACAACGGCACCTTCATCGTCAACGGCACCGAGCGCGTGATCGTCTCGCAGATGCACCGCTCGCCGGGCGTGTTCTTCGACCACGACAAGGGCAAGACCCATTCCTCCGGCAAGCTGCTGTTCGCCGCGCGCATCATTCCGTATCGCGGCTCGTGGCTCGACATCGAGTTCGACGCCAAGGACATCGTCTATGCGCGCATCGACCGGCGCCGGAAGATTCCGGTGACGTCGCTGCTGCTATGCGCTCGGCATGGACGGCGAGGAGATCCTCAACACCTTCTACCGCAAGATCGTCTACAAGCGCGCAGAAGGACGGCTGGCGCGTGCCGTTCGATGCCAACCGCTTGCGCGGCTACAAGGCGATCAACGATCTGGTCGACGCCGACACCGGCAAGGTCGTGCTCGAGGCCGGCAAGAAGCTCACCGTGCGCCAGGCGCGCCAGCTCGCCGAGAAGGGCCTCAAGGCGCTGCGCATGACCGACGAGGAGCTGATCGGCCACTACATCGCCGAAGACCTGGTCAATGCCGAAGACCGGCGAGATCTACGCCGAAGCCGGCGAGGAGATCACCGAGAAGAACCTCAAGGCGCTGAACGAGGCGGGCTACAAGGAACTGCCGCTGCTCGACATCGACCACGTCAATGTCGGCGCCTACATCCGCAACACGCTCACGGTCGACAAGAACATGACGCGCGAGGACGCGCTGTTCGACATCTACCGCGTGATGCGTCCGGGCGAGCCGCCGACGCTCGACACCGCGCAGAAGCGATGTTCCAGTCGCTGTTCTTCGACTCCGAGCGCTACGACCTCTCGGCGGTCGGCCGCGTGAAGATGAACATGCGGCTCGACCTCGACGCGCCCGACACCATGCGCGTGCTGCGCAAGGAAGACATCATCGCGGTGATCCGCACGCTGGTCGACCTGCGCGACGGCAAGGGCGAGATCGACGACATCGACCATCTCGGCAACCGCCGGGTGCGCTCGGTCGGCGAGCTGATGGAGAACCAGTACCGCATCGGCCTGCTGCGCATGGAGCGCGCGATCAAGGAGCGCATGTCGTCGGTCGATATCGACACCGTGATGCCGCAGGACCTGATCAACGCCAAGCCGGCGGCGGCGGCGGTGCGCGAGTTCTTCGGCTCCTCGCAGCTCTCGCAGTTCATGGACCAGACCAATCCGCTGTCGGAGATCACGCACAAGCGGCGCCTCTCGGCGCTCGGCCCGGGCGGTCTCACGCGCGAGCGCGCCGGCTTCGAGGTGCGCGACGTGCACCCGACCCACTACGGCCGCATCTGCCCGATCGAGACGCCGGAAGGTCCGAACATCGGCCTGATCAACTCGCTCGCGACCTATGCGCGGGTGAACAAGTACGGCTTCGTCGAGACGCCGTATCGCAAGGTCAAGGACGGCCGCGTCACCGACGAGGTGATCTACCTCTCGGCGATGGAGGAGGGGCGCTACACGGTCGCGCAGGCGAACGCGCCGATCGACAGCCGCGGGCGCTTCACCGAGGACCTGATCGTGTGCCGGCACGCCGGCGACGTGCATGATGGTGCCGCGCCGACAAGGTCGACTTCATGGACGTGTCGCCGAAGCAGCTCGTGTCGGTGGCGGCGGCGCTCATCCCGTTCCTGGAGAACGACGACGCCAACCGCGCGCTGATGGGCTCGAACATGCAGCGCCAGGCGGTGCCGCTGGTGCGCGCCGAGGCGCCGTTCGTCGGCACCGGCATGGAAGGCGTGGTCGCGCGCGACTCCGGCGCCTCGATCGCGGCGCGCCGCACCGGCGTCGTCGACCAGGTCGACGCCACCCGTATCGTGGTGCGCGCGACCGAGGAGCTCGACCCGACCAAGTCGGGCGTCGACATCTACCGGCTGATGAAGTTCCAGCGCTCGAACCAGAACACCTGCATCAACCAGCGTCCGCTGGTGAAGGTCGGCGATCAGGTCAAGAAGGGCGACATCATCGCCGACGGTCCCTCGACCGAGCTCGGCGAGCTCGCGCTCGGCCGCAACGTGCTGGTCGCGTTCATGCCGTGGAACGGCTACAACTTCGAGGACTCGATCCTGCTCTCCGAGCGCATCGTCAAGGACGACGTCTTCACCTCGATCCACATCGAGGAATTCGAGGTGATGGCGCGCGACACCAAGCTCGGGCCCGAGGAAATCACCCGCGACATCCCGAACGTCTCGGAAGAGGCGCTGAAGAACCTCGACGAGGCCGGCATCGTCTATATCGGCGCCGAGGTGCGCGCCGGCGACATCCTGTGCGGCAAGATCACGCCGAAGGGCGAAAGCCCGATGACGCCGGAGGAGAAGCTGCTGCGCGCGATCTTCGGCGAGAAGGCCTCCGACGTGCGCGACACCTCGCTGCGCGTGCCGCCGGGCGTGCAGGGCACCGTCGTCGAGGTGCGCGTGTTCAACCGCCACGGCGTCGAGAAGGACGAGCGCGCGCTCGCGATCGAGCGCGAGGAGATCGAGCGGCTCGCCAAGGACCGCGACGACGAGCAGGCGATCCTCGACCGCAACGTCTACGGCCGCCTGGCCGAGATGCTGGAGAGCCGCCAGGGCATCGCGGGTCCGAAGGGCTTCAAGAAGGACTCCAAGATCACCCGCGCGGTGCTCGAGGAGTATCCGCGCTCGCAGTGGTGGCAGTTCGCCTCGCCGAACGACAAGCTGATGGCCGAGATCGAGGCCATCCGCAAGCAGTACGACGAGTCGAAGAAGCGGCCTCGAGCAGCGCTTCCTCGACAAGGTCGAGAAGCTGCAGCGCGGCGACGAGCTGCCGCCCGGCGTGATGAAGATGGTCAAGGTCTTCGTCGCGGTGAAGCGCAAGATCCAGCCCGGCGACAAGATGGCCGGCCGCCACGGCAACAAGGGCGTGGTGTCGAAGATCGTGCCGGTCGAGGACATGCCGTTCCTCGAGGACGGCACGCAGGTCGACATCGTGCTCAATCCGCTCGGCGTGCCGAGCCGCATGAACGTCGGCCAGATCCTGGAGACCCATCTCGGCTGGGCCTGCGCCGGCCTCGGCCTGCAGATCGGCCAGGCGGTCGATGCCTACAACGGCAAGCACGACACCAAGCCGCTCAAGGAGATGCTGAAGAAGATCTACGGCGACGACGAGACCATCAAGTCGCTGGGCGAGAACGAGCTGGTCGAGCTCGGCGGCAACCTGCGCCACGGCGTGCCGATCGCGACGCCGGTGTTCGACGGCGCCAAGGAGGCCGACATCGAGCAGATGCTCGACCTCGCCGGTCTCGATCACTCCGGCCAGGTGACGCTGTTACGACGGGCGCACCGGCGACGCGTTCGATCGCAAGGTGACGGTGGGCTACATCTACATGCTCAAGCTGCACCACCTGGTCGACGACAAGATCCACGCCCGTTCGATCGGCCCGTACTAGCCTGGTCACCCAGCAGCCGCTGGGCGGCAAGGCGCAGTTCGGCGGCCAGCGCTTCGGCGAAATGGAGGTGTGGGCGCTCGAAGCCTACGGCGCCGCCTACACGCTGCAGGAAATGCTGACCGTGAAGTCGGACGACGTCGCCGGCCGCACCAAGGTGTACGAGGCGATCGTGCGCGGCGACGACACGTTCGAGGCCGGCATTCCGGAATCGTTCAACGTGCTGGTCAAGGAGATGCGCTCGCTCGGCCTCAACGTCGACCTGCACAATTCGAAGCAGCAGCGGACGGGCCCGAGGCGGCCGAGGCGGCCGAGTGACGACAGCGGATCAGCGGAGCGACGCAGAGGCAGCCGCTCGCGGCGACAGTCGACAGGCGATTCGACGACCAGCGTCGTGGCGATCGCGGACGGCTGATCGCTCGGCACGAGGAGAAGACGATGAATCAAGAGATTATGAATCTTTTCAGCCCGCAGGTGCCGGCTCAGGTCTTCGACCAGATCCGGATTTCGATCGCGAGCCCGGAGAAGATCTCTGTCCTGGTCCTACGGCGAGATCAAGAAGCCGGAGACCATCAACTACCGCACCTTCAAGCCCGAGCGCGACGGCCTGTTCTGCGCGCGCATCTTCGGGCCGATCAAGGACTACGAGTGCTTGTGCGGCAAGTACAAGCGCATGAAGTACAAGGGCATCATCTGCGAGAAGTGCTCGGTCGAGGTGACGCTGTCGCGCGTGCGGCGCGAGCGCATGGGCCATATCGAGCTCGCGGCGCCGGTCGCGCACATCTGGTTCCTGAAGTCGCTGCCGTCGCCGCATCGGGCTTCTGCTCGACATGACGCTCAAGGACGCTCGAGCGCATCCTCTATTTCGAGATACTACGTCGTGCTCGAGCCGGGCCTGACCCCGCTCGAGGACCGCCAGCTCCTGAGCGAGGACGAGTACCTCAAGGCGCAGGACGAGTTCGGCGCCGACAGCTTCACCGCCACGATCGGCGCGGAAGCGATCCGCGAGATGCTCAAGGCGCTCGACCTCGACAAGATGCAGGCCGACCTGCGCGCCGAGATCGCGGAGTCCGACTCCGACATCAAGCAGAAGAAGCTCGCCAAGCGGCTCAAGCTCGATCGAGGCCTTCCATGCAGTCCGGCAACAAGCCGGAATGGATGATCCTGACCGTCAGGTGCCGGTGATCCCGCCGGACCTGCGGCCGCTCGTGCCGCTCGACGGCGGCCGCTTCGCCACCTCCGACCTCAACGACCTCTATCGCCGCGTCATCAACCGCAACAACCGCCTGAAGCGGCTGATCGAGCTGCGCGCGCCGGACATCATCATCCGCAACGAGAAGCGCATGCTGCAGGAGGCGGTCGACGCGCTGTTCGACAACGGCCGCCGCGGCCGCGTCATCACCGGCGCCAACAAGCGCCCGCTGAAGTCGCTCGCCGACATGCTCAAGGGCAAGCAGGGCCGCTTCCGGCAGAACCTGCTCGGCAAGCGCGTCGACTATTCCGGCCGCTCGGTGATCGTGGTCGGTCCGGAGCTCAAGCTGCATCAGTGCGGCCTGCCGAAGAAGATGGCGCTCGAGCTGTTCAAGCCGTTCATCTATTCGCGGCTCGACGCCAAGGGCCTGTCGACCACGGTGAAGCAGGCCAAGAAGCTGGTCGAGAAGGAGAAGCCCGAGGTCTGGGACATCCTCGACGAGGTCATCCGCGAGCATCCGGTGCTGCTCAACCGCGCGCCGACGCTGCATCGCCTCGGCATCCAGGCGTTCGAGCCGGTGCTGATCGAGGGCAAGGCGATCCAGCTGCATCCGCTGGTCTGCGCGGCGTTCAACGCCGACTTCGACGGCGACCAGATGGCCGTGCACGTGCCGCTGTCGCTCGAGGCGCAGCTCGAAGCGCGCGTGCTGATGATGTCGACCAACAACATCCTGCATCCCGGCCAACGGCTCAGCCGATCATCGTGCCGTCGCAGGACATCGTGCTCGGCCTCTACTACCTCTCGATCATGCGCGAGGGCGATGCCGGGCGAGAGGCCAAGATCGTTCGGCGACATGGCCGAGATCGAGCATGCGCTGCACGCCGAAGGTCGATCGACCTGCACACCAAGATCAAGTACCGCTGGGATCGGCGTCGACGAGAAGGGCAAGCCGTTCACGCAGTGGTACGACACCACGCCGGGCCGCGTGATGCTCGGCCAGGTGCTGCCGAAGAGCCCGAAGGTTCCGTTCGACGTCGTCAACAAGCTGATGACCAAGCGCGAAATCTCCGGCATGATCGATCAGGTCTACCGCCACTGCGGGCAGAAGGAGACGGTGATCTTCTGCGACCGCATCATGGCGCTCGGCTTCCACCACGCGTTCAAGGCCGGCATCTCGTTCGGCAAGGACGACATGGTGGTGCCGAGCACGAAGTGGAAGATCGTCGAGCAGACGCGCGACGCTCGCCAAGGAGTTCGAGCAGCAGTACAACGACGGCCTGATCACCCAGGGCGAGAAGTACAACAAGGTGGTCGACGCCTGGTCGAAGTGCGACCGACCAGATCGCCGACGAGATGATGCAGCGAAATCTCGTCGGTGAAGCAGGATCGAGAGCGGCCGCGAGGCGCAGGTCAACTCGATCTACATGATGGCGCATTCCGGCGCGCGCGGCTCGCCCGCGCAGATGCGCCAGCTCGCCGGCATGCGCGGCCTGATGGCGAAGCCGTCGGGCGAGATCATCGAGAGCCCGATCATCTCGCAACTTCAAGGAAGGGCTCTCGGTGCTCGAGTACTTCAACTCGACGCACGGCGCCCGCAAGGGTCTCGCCGACACCGCGCTCGAAGACCGCGAACTCGGGCTACCTCACCCGGCGTCTGGTCGACGTGGCGCAGGACTGCATCATCACGACGGAGGATTGCGGCACGACGGCCGGCATCAAGGTGCGCGCCATCATCGACGCCGGCACCGTGGTGGCCTCGCTCGCCAGCCGCATCCTCGGCCGCACCACGGCCGAGGACGTGCGCGATCCGTCGTCGCACAAGGTCGTCGTCAAGAGCGGCACGCTGCTCGAGGAGCCGCAGGTCGAGGCCATCGTCACGGCCGGCGTGCAGGAGCTGCGCATCCGCTCGGTGCTCACCTGCGAGACCACCAACGGCGTGTGCGGCAAGTGCTACGGGCGCGATCTCGCCCGCGGCACGCCGGTCAACATGGGCGAGGCGGTCGGCGTCATCGCCGCGCAGTCGATCGGCGAGCCGGGCACCCAGCTCACCATGCGCACGTTCCACATCGGCGGCGCGGCGCAGATCTCCGAGCAGTCGTTCATCGAGTCGAACTTCGACGGCAAGATCAAGATCAAGAACAAGAACATCGTGAAGAACTCGGACGGCCAGACTGGTCGCCATGGTCCGCAACATGGTCGATCGCGGTGCTCGATCCCGACGGCACCGAGCGCGCGCGTGCACCGCATCCAGTACGGCGCGCGGGTCGCTGGTCGACGACGGCGACAAGATCAAGCGCGGCCAGCGCATCGCCGAATGGGATCCCTACACCCGGCCGATCCTCACCGAGGTCGAGGGCACGATCGGCTTCGAGGACCTGGTCGAAGGCCAGTCGATGTCGGAGACGCTCGACGAGTCGACCGGCATCGCCAAGCGCGTGGTCATCGACTGGCGCACCGTCAGCCGCGGCAGCGGACCTGCGTCCGGCGATCGTGATCAAGGGCAAGGACGGCAAGATCCTCAAGCTCGCCCGCGGCGGCGAGGCGCGCTACCAGCTCGCGGTCGACGCCATCATCTCGGTCGATCCGGGCGCGCAACGTGCAAGGCGGGCGACGTCATCGCGCGTATCCCGACCGAGAGCGCCAAGACCCGCGACATCACCGGCGGTCTGCCGCGGGTGGCGGAGCTGTTCGAGGCGCGCCGGCCGAAGGAGGCGGCGATCATCGCCGAGATCTCCGGCACCATCCGCTTCGGCAAGCGACTACAAGAACAAGCGCCGCATCATCATCGAGCCGGCCGACAAGGACGAGGAGCCGCGGGAGTACCTGATCCCGAAGGGCAAGCACATCCACCTGCAGGACGGCGACGTCGATCGAGAAGGGCGACTACATCGTCGAAGGCAATCCGGCGCCGCACGACATCCTGGCGATCAAGGGCGTCGAGGAGCTTGCCGCCTACCTCGTCAACGAGATCCAGGACGTCTACCGGCTGCAGGGCGTGGCGATCAACGACAAGCACATCGAGGTGATCGTCCGCCAGATGCTGCAGAAGGTCGAGATCGACGACGCCGGCGAGACCGAGCTGATCCAGGGCGAGCAGATCGACAAGATCGAGCTCGACGAGATCAACGCGCGGGCGCAGGACGAGGGCAAGAAGCCGGCGCACCGGCCATCCGGTGCTGCTCGGCATCACCAAGGCCTCGCTGCAGACCCGCTCGTTCATCTCGGCGGCGTCGTTCCAGGAGACCACGCGCGTGCTCACCGAAGCCGCCGTCAACGGCAAGGTCGACACGCTCGAAGGCCTCAAGGAGAACGTCATCGTCGGCCGGCTGATCCCGGCGGGCACCGGCGCCGCGATGGCGCATCTCCGCACGGTTGCGACCAAACGCGACGATCTCATCGTCGCCGAGCGCGACAGGACAAGCTGCGGCAGCGCCGCTGCCCGCGGCCGGTAAAGTTGGCCAACCGACAAATAGAAAGGCCGCTCCGAAAGAGCGGCCTTTTAGTATGATAACCCGGTGCTTTACGTTCGCGTAAAGGGAGAGCCTATACGGACCAGAAATTCTGAGCAATGCGTAACC